>Ga0070731_10004355_pt1 | contig 12237 bp, 14 predicted proteins | sample Coa_R1_2_FD_66448 | JGI IMG/M metagenome (GOLD analysis project Ga0070731, IMG submission 66448) | Surface soil microbial communities from Centralia Pennsylvania, which are recovering from an underground coalmine fire - Coalmine... | ecosystem: Environmental > Terrestrial > Soil > Unclassified ... | reverse complement strand
GGCACTTTCACGACAACGTTCGGATGCAGTGCGGCGAGGCTTTTACCCTCAGCGACAATTTCCGCGCAAGTAAGGCTAACTATCTCCAAACTGACCGGGCCATCCACCAACTCGAGAATCTGGCGGCTCACCTCCTCAAAGGAACGGCCGGTTTTTGCAATATGACTTGGATTCGTCGTAACGCCGTCGATAATGCCCCAACCAACTGCCTCGCGAATCTGGGAGACATCAGCGGTATCGAGGAACAACTTCATAGACCCAAACCTCCTTCAGAAGAACGAGCAGAATCGCGGCCGGCGCTATACGTGAATTCGCGGGGCTACATTGTCACGCCTCAAGAAAGCCGGAGAGTTGGCGGGGTAGAGCGCATCGCCTCCGCCGAGTACCGCCAGAACGTCTTTCAAGACGTCCTCCTCCACGCGTTCTTGCGCTTCTTTGGTAAAAGCCGCTATATGGGGCGTGAGAATCACGTTATCCATCTGCGCGAGGCGACCGGCTGTAGGCGGCTCGGCTTCGCGCACGTCCAATGCTGCTCCAGCCAGTGCTCCGTCAGTCAGTGCACCCAAAAGAGCCTCTTCGTCCACCACGCCGCCACGTGATGCGTTGATGAAAAAGGCGCTGCGCTTCATTTCGGAGAACCTCTGCTTATTGAACAAGTGCTTAGTGGAGGCTGTTTCCGGAACATGACAGCTAATGTAGTCGGCACTCGCCAGAAGAGCTTCCAAATCCATTGCTTTCGCGTCTAGTGCTTCTGTTCGTTCCGAAAAATTTTGCGAGAAGGGGTCGTACACTACGATCTTCATTCCTAACGCTCGGGCCTTCTTTGCCGCCAGGAACCCAATTCTTCCAAGTCCGACCACGCCCAAAACCTTGCCCTCAAGTTCAACACCGGTAAAAGCGACCCGCTTCCAGCCACCTTTCTTGGTGTCTTTATCGGCGGACGAAATCCGTCTGCTCAAAGCAAAGATCAATCCAATGGTAAATTCGGCAACGGCATTCGTGTTCTGAGTCGGTGCGTAGCTCACAACAATTCCATGCCGTGATGCAGCGTCGACATCAATGTTGTCCAAGCCGGCTCCGGCACGTCCCACGACCTTGAGTTTTTGGGCGGCTTGGATCAGGCTTTCTGTGACTTGAGTTTGGTTGCGGACCAAAAGCGCGTCGAACGTCTGAATCACCTCTAAAAGATGGTCCGTCTTTTCCCAAAGTTCGGGAGCGAAGGTCACTTGAACACTGTTTTCCAAGTCGGCTAGTTTATTTTCCGCGACCGATTCTGTAATGAGCAGGGAAGGTTTCATTAGACCTGCTGAGATCCGACGCCCACAGGACTTTCCTCAACCGCACGCGACGGCTCAAGACGGGAGTCAATTTTTAATTCTCGCACCAAGGTTTCGAGTTCATCTACAGTTTGTTTGGAGAGACCGATGCCAAGCGCTTGATTTTCCTTTGCACGGCGGTGGGACCGCTCGCCAGGTACAAGTATTTCTTTGACACCCGGGCGTTTTCGGCAAGATTTGATCCTCACAACCATTTGATCAATTCGACTCTTGAAGGTGTCGACATCCATGAGTGCAGCGATATTGAGAAGACAAAAAAAGTGGCCGACATTCTGCTTCACAGAAACCTCTTTGTACATCGAACCGACAGCAGGCCCCACCGCAGAACCGGAGAGAACGCCAGAGAGCACTTCGACCAGCAAAGCCAACGCATAGCCTTTAGCGCCGGCCATTGTTAGGAGTGTCCCATTGAGGGCTTCTGCCGGATCCGTCGTTGGGTTGCCGGACAAGTCGAGTGCCCATCCTTCGGGAATTCGGGTTCCGGAGCGGCGAGCCTCGATGATTCGCCCCCGCGCGATAAGAGAAGTGGCCAAATCTATTTTGATCGGGAATTCCTTCCCGGCAGGGAAAGATGCAGCCACAGGATTTGTTCCAAAAAAAGCCTCGCACGCCCCTTCAGGCGACATCGCGGGCTCACAATTCGTCGTTGCCAAGAGGATCATATTTTGCTGGGCGGCCTTATTGCAGTAGTACGAAAGCGCACCGAAGTGCTGTGAGTTACAAATCGTCGCCGCAGCCACTCCGTGAGTTTTAGCCAAAGGCACCAGCATGTCCAAAACCTTGCATGCCTGCACCTGTCCAAGACCGTTTCCAGCATCGACTACGACCACCGCCCCTGAGCTGCGCTGGACTGTCAGCTCAGCGTTGGCATTGATTAACCCGCGTTGGATGCGGCGAATGTAGATGTTCAAACGCGAGACGCCATGCGTCCCAACCCCATGAATATCGGCGTCAACCAGAGAATCGGCGAGGATACTCGCGTCGTTCGCAGGAACTCCCACCTTTTGCGCAATGCTGGCGACGAGAAGCTGGACTGAAGGTATGCTATATCTCTCCATTACAGTGACTCCGGGACCATACTTCACGCACTGCGATAGAGTTTGGTCATGACAAATTCACGATGACCCAACACTTCGGCGCAGGTTAGCCTGCCCTGGGCCGTCCGCACCACCAGATTGAAGAGATCATCGCCGGCTTTTTCGATGGTGGACTTTCCCCGCAGAATGTCAGAAACATCAAGGTCAATGTGCTCGGACATCGTGCTACAAGTCAGGGGATTGCCGCAGAGTTTAATCACCGGAAGAATGGGATTTCCAACCACATTGCCTTGGCCAGTAGGAAAAAGGTGAATCACTGCTCCAGAAGCTGCCCACAGCGTAACCGCTTCCCCCGCAGCCGAGGAGGTATCCATAAACCACAATCCCTTACCCTTCGGCTTCTCCGCCGGCCCTAGCACACCCACAAACTTGGTTCGCTTTCCCAGTTTCTGAATATTCCCTAAAGCCTTTTCCTCGATGGTCGTCAGACCTCCGCGGATATTTCCCTTTGTGGGCTGAGATTCAGAAAGATCATCTGTCTTATTTTCAACGATCATCTTATTGTAGCCTTCCCAGACCTCCATGAACTTCTCGGCAACTTCGGGAGTAGCGGCCATAGATTTGACAATGTGCTCGGCGCCGGTCAGTTCCGAAGTCTCTCCAAAACTGGCCGAACCTCCAAACTCGACCACGCGCTCAACCACCGCCCCCACGGTCGGGCAGGAAGCTAATCCTGTGGTCGTGTCTGACTCACCGCATTTAACGGAGATATAGAGTTCATCAATGGTACAGGATTCGCGCTTTAGCTCCGAAGCGGCCTGGACATACTCTGCGGCTTTGCGGGAAGCCTTCTCGATAGTCCGCAGATCTCCATTGCGCTCGATGGAAAATCCGGTAACAGGTTTTCTGGTAGCCGCAATGCCATCTACGATGCGCTGCGTCCAGCCCGGCTCGATGCCGATGACGACGGCCGCCGCCACATTAGGATTTGAGCCGATACCAATCATGGTTCTAAAAAACAATTCGAGGTCTTCGCCGAATTGCAGCCGACCATAGGCATGCGGCAATGCTAATAAGCCTTTTATATTGTTCGCGACTGCTTCGCACGCAGCGTTTGAGATATCATCCACCGGCAGAATCACGACGTGATTGCGCACGCCCACTCGGCCATTTTCCCGTCGATATGCCAAAACATTTGGAGCTTCCATTTTTGTCTACCACCTTGCTGTTTTGAGGTTGTGCACATGTACGTGGTCGCCTTTGTGAATTTCCGCGACCACGATACCAATTCGCTCGCCATACTTAACGACCACTTCCCCGGGTTTGAGATCTTTTAAAGCCACTTTGTGCCCGAAGGGTATCTCCATAGTGGCGGCGATCGAGATCCGCCTTTGCCCATCCAAGGTCAGACCGTTGACCTTTTCCCCTTTTCGGATATCATCTACAGCCACTCCAACCGTGTCCTGCTTGTCATGGACTAGAAAACGAACTAGTTCACTATTGTCTGGAACAGTCTTCATAGGCGCTGAGTCCACAGGAATGGCTCCATCGTTCTTGTTCAGTGTCAATTTTGTCACTTCGAGTTCCTCCCAAACAAAACGTCCCCCCAAGCCACCACAATAATGGTGTACCTATCCATCTATTATTTCCTCTTCAGTCGACTAAAAACCTAGTCGCCTAGCAGAGGAAACCCAACAACCGTGCGCAGGTCTCGGCCGCCCATCCAAACACCCGAAACCAAAATACGGGATTGCCGCCGAGACTTCAATTCGAGTTTTTCCAAACTGCCGGAGTTAAATTACAAATTGCCCACGGTGCGCAAGAGTCGCAACGAATCACTGTCGCCGCGATGAGTCTCAGCTCGGGCTTGATACATTATATACCACGACGCCACGGGTTCTGTAAATCAAATCCCAAATGTTTGGCTTGGCAACTCCTCAGGGGTCACCCCAAAAGCCGGCCAATGGTGGTCAGGGCAAAACCGGCCAACGGGAAGAGGCCGGGGACTCAGTTGTTCTACCCTGCCTGCTGTGGAGGCAAGTCCATTTTCGTACGCCAACTCCGAGGACCACATTTGAGTACATGACCGTGATGGAGAAGACGATCGAGCATGGCGGTAACGGCGGCGCTATCTCCCAGTAACTTGCCCCAGTCTTCAACGGGACGATTGGACGTCAACAGTGTACTGGTGCGCTCATAGCGTCGCATCACAATCTCCAGCAGTTCCTCGGCGGCAGTGACGGGCAGCTTGCGCATGCCCAAATCATCAATGATGAGGAGCGGGACCGAAGCTAACAGTTCCATGTGCTCCTTGCGAGTTCCATCGATGGTGGCTTCGGCCAGATCATCGAGCAGCTTGTGGGTTTCGCGATAGAGCACGCGATAGCCCTGTTGAATGGCGGCCTGGCCGATGGCTTGAGCCAGATGACTTTTTCCGGTGCCGGGCGGGCCTAAAAACAAAGCATCTTCGTGACGGGCGATGAAGGCGCCGGTGGCCAGGTCGAAGACCAGACTGCGATTCATCTTCGTGTTGAAGTTGAAGTCGAAGTCGAAGTTGTCGAGGGTCCTCTGCGGGTCGCGAAACTCTGCCTGCTTGGTCCTGCGCTCCAGCAAGCGATCGCCGCGACGAGTGAGTTCGTCCGAGACCAAGCAGGAGAGGAAGTCGATGGGGGGCATGGCTTCGGCTTGAGCTTGGTGGAGACGGGTTTCAAGCACGGCGGCGATACCGCCCAGCCGCAGCTGCCGTAAAGCCCGATTCAACTCGATGAGATTCATTCTTTTGGCTCCTGGGTTCTGAGGTTGATGAGATCGCGGTATTGCACCAGCTCGCGAATGAGGGGATCGACTTGCCGTAAGGTCAGTTGGGGACCACGTTCGAGATAGCGACGAACGAAGCGGTACTCATGCACGCCCATTTCGAGGGCCGCCGCGCACGCCTGATCGACTGCGGCCATGCCGAACTTCTTGGCCAGCGCGAGGACGCCCAAGACGCGGCGGACACCCGGTTCGCCGAGTTGGTTATAAATAAGGTTGCAGAGGGTACCGATGTGAGTGCCGGCGCGGCCGGCGCGCCACAGTAACTGAGAGACACGCAGCGGTCTGTGATTCGGGTGGTCTTCTTTTTTGATGCGATACCAGCCGCGTTTCTGGCGCACATGTTCCCGTAGCAGCAGACCGTTTTTGGGATAGAGGATGCGAACGTAGAGTTCGTCCCACTGCACTCGGACCAAGCGTCCGATCCAGCCGGAGGTAGGCCGTAGTAGGCGGCCTCGACTTCGACACAACCGTCGAGATGCACGACCCGTTGGCCGTGTTGGTAGTAGCGGAACGGTTCCAGGGGCAGAGGAAGCAAGAACGGTTTTTCTTCGGCAAACATGGCGGCGACTTGCCGTTTGGTGGTGCCGTGGATGCGGGTATCGGCGCAGCTGGTTTCCCAACGGTCCAGATAGGCTTGCGCTTCTTCCAGGCTCTCGAAGCGTTTTCCCTTGAGGGGTGTGTTCTTGGCGTGTCCGACGCCGCGCTCAACTTTTCCTTTTCGATCTGGATCTTGGATCCGGCACAGCAGAGCGACACAGCCATAGTGAGTCAGCACGTCGCGATAGAGGGGATTCAGAGTGGGATCGTAGATGTCGGGGACAAGTACGCCTTCCTTCAGATTATCGAGCACCACGATGCGGGTACTGCCGCCGAGTCGGCGGAAGGCTTTCTCGTGCAGCTCAGCCCAGATGCGAGAGCTGGAGCGGAAAGAGAGCAAACGTACCGCCTTGCGCTGCATCCGAGCGTCAGCACGAACAATCGTGTGCGTCGATATTTACCGCTCTGCGGATGGCGGACCATCGGTCCGGTGCCGTAATCGACTTGGGACTCTTCTCCGGGTGCGGTAATGATCACGGCTCGCGGCTGCGGGGGTTGGTTTCCGCGAAGCTTGCGCACGAAGCGTTTGACGGTCTGATAGCCGCCGTTGAACCCGCTCTCGGACACCAGATCCTGCCAAATCCCGATAGCATTGCGACCCTGGCTCAGACCCAGTTCGATGGCCTCACGAAACGGTTCGCACAAACTGGTGGACGGAACGGGTATGGGACGTTTGCGTTCTGAGTCGCTCAACTCCACGCCAAACCCGGTGGTCACCGCATTCTCGTTGGCCGGTTTTGCGGTTCTTGCTTTTGCTTTTCCCTTCGTGGAAAGGTTTTCGGGGTTGGGGCTGGGGTTGGGGTTGACCGTATTGGCCGGTTTTGCCGCGTCCGACCCGGTGGTCACCCCATTTTCGTTGGCCGGTTTTGCCGGCGGTCGCCGTCCCCAGGCACCTGGCGGGCGCACTCCGATCCCGGCCGCTTTCAGGTAGGCGCCGGCGGTCTCCCGACGCACCCCGGTCTCTTGCTCGATGCGCCGCAAGGGCCATCCGAGTCGGCCCAGGGCTATGACTTGTTGTTTTTTCGCTTCGCTCAAGACGTTGCACATACCGACGAAGGCTACTGCCTTACGTCGGAATCAACGTCCCCGAGCTTCATTTTCGTTGGCCGGTTTTGAGGTGACCCTCATTGGCCGGCTTTTGGGTGACCCCTGAGGGGCAACTTCCTGCATGAAGATCAAACCTAAAAGTTATCTTGTTTTGTGATGCGCCCTGTGGTGTATCAGGTGGCACGGCTCCGTCACAACCATTCGGCTCCGGCCTCCTTGAAATTCCGTCGATCAAGGCTGACTATCGTTCCAGGTCCTGCTGGAAGACAAACTGGTGCTCCTGGCTGGGCAGGCCAGGAAAGAATCTCACCGACGCCGTCCTCAAATTCGGTCAGATGGACTCGTTCATTGGGCTGAATCGCCGAATTGGGAACCGCGAGAATATGTGGAACAAGGAGTCTGGGCCGATTGATCCGACATTCAGCGTACTTCTAGAATCGCAAGGCAAGAACCTTGGCGTCATGGCGAATTACCCTGCTCACCCCGTTATCCTTCGGGAAGATGACAACAAAATATCCGCTGACTTTCCGGGGGTCCTATACCGGAAGCTCGGCGGATCTCTTGGTTATCGGTCATGTACTTGCAGGCTTGGTGCGGCGATGTGATTCCCAAAGTTTTCGGTGGCGTGAAAGAAATGAATGAGTTCGGCATGAAAATGGCAGAGGAAGCCCAGCGTGCGCTCGCGGCCGCCAATCCCTTGCCCAATCCGAAAGTCGACTTCGCATCGCTGCACGTGGTCATGACTGTCGTGGCACCGGCCGCTCTCGACGAATTTCGGGCGAACTACAGTCACTATTTTCACGGCTCGCACGACATGACCAGCGTACCTGTCGAATGGAGGAAGTCTGAAACGGCTAACAGAGTTTGGAGATTACGTCGTCTGCAACATTTTCTTAGCAGACTGTTTCCCATTCGCCGAGCTTCTCGACAGCGCGCGTTTGGTGGGAGGCATTTCTTGTTCCTGTCGGACTTGTTCCTGCCGAACCAAGCTGTCCACCAGCTTTTTTCGCACATCACTGATGTGCTCGCTCATGGCGCGCTCGGCGCGTACGCAATCCCCTGCTTCGAGAGCTGTGACGATCATCTCGTGATAGTCAGAAGCAACACTGCTCGAAAGGTCGTAAGTCTTTCTTCGCGATAGCCAGATTTGATTTCGGAGATTCTCAAGTACATTGCAAAGCATCGCATTTCCGGTGGCGCGCGCCAGCGCTGCGTGAAAGCTCATGTCTTCGTCAATATACTTACGTTTTTCATTCAATTTGAGATATTGTCGCTGGCGTTTCACGCTGCCCTTGAGTTCCTTTAGCAGATCAGCAGAAAACTGTCCCGTCCGGACAGCATGAGTTTCCAGCGCCTCTCGCAGGTCATACAGGTTTGCGACCTCCTTAATGGATAAGCTTTTCAGGTAGGCGCCACGCCGTGCTTCGATCCGAATAAGGCCTTCGGCTTCTAATCTGTTGAGCGCTTCGCGAATCGGAGACTTGCTAATGCCGAGATCTCTCGAAAGAGACTCCTCAGTGAGGCGGGTGTCGTCATCCACCTGCCCTTCGAGAATGTACTCCTTTATGCTTTTGTAGGCGAGCGAAGTTAGGTTAGGACGAATTTTGAGGCGCTTCATCAAATCTGCATCACCTGATACCACTGCTTTAAACTTCTAACGCCTTAAAATATATCACACGTGATATCAACGTATATATCATGTGGGATACTAAGTGGCACCCGTTCCGATTATCCGGTAAAACGGCCTGTCGGGGGATTCGGCATCTGCATTGTCTCCCGTTCCTAGGAAAGTTGGCCAGCGATGACCTCCTCCATTGAAAGCTTTCGGCTGACGGTTTTCCGAACGGTGGCGGAACATTTGAGTTTCACTCAGGCGGCGGAACGTCTAAATCTCAGCCAACCCGCAGTGACTTCGCACATCAAGGTAATTGAAGAAGAACTAGCCGTGCGTCTTTTCGAACGCTCCAGCGGCGGCATCCGTCTGACTCTCGCAGGTGAGAAGCTTTTCGCCTTGGAGGCCCAGCGCATGACGGAGCAGGCGCTACAGTCGATTGGCGTTTCTGACGGGAGAACATCTGAGAGGTCTGCGGCTGGGAGCTTCCACCACTATTGCCCAGTACGTGTTGCCGAGCCTACTGGCGCGGTTTGTTCGCCTTCATTCCTGCGTCGATCTCTCGGTCATCAGTGCAAACACAGCGGACGTCGTTGGTGAAATGCTCGCCAGCAGAATTGATCTCGGTCTCATCGAAGGCCGGTGAGTCGCACGTTTTCTCCGATGGCGAGGAGCATCGTGTGATCGATCCAGAAGATCTGGTCGGTGAGCCACTTTTGGTTCGAGAGCGGAGTTCCGGAACCCGACGTGTCGTCGAAGATGCTCTACGCAAGGCTGGCGTAGATCCCCGGATTCTGCGCATCGTGATGGAACTCGACTCGACTGAAGCGATCAAATCCGGGGTAGAAGCCGGTTTGGGCATCGGCTTTGTGTCGCGCTGGGCGCTCCGGTCCGAGCAAACCAATCGGTTGAGTGTGATTCCGGTTCGAGGATTGAAGATCGTACGCCATTTTCAGTTCATCTTTGGCGTGGTATTCCCCTCCAATTGCGTTGGCGCTTGGCCTCGCGATCGGGTTGATGAACTGCAACCCTTGGCCGCGATACGTATCCCGGATTTCCAAACTTGCGTTGAAAGTCAGTGTTGTCGGCCTCGGTTTTGGGATGAATCCCTCCACGATCCTGCACACAGGAAAAGTAAGTTTTGTTTATACGGCGGTTGGGGTCACAGCAGCGATGGGTCTTGGCCTGGTGATGGGCCGTTTTCTGTCAGTGCCGTTCAATTCAGCTTTCCTGATCTCCACGGGCACAGCCATCTGCGGGGGCAGCGCCATTGCCGCGGTTACCCCGGTGATCAATGCGCGCGAACACGAGGCAACTGTTTCTCTCAGCACGGTATTCATCCTGAACTCCTTGGCTCTGGTTTTGTTTCCTTGGATTGGCACCGCGCTCGGACTGACGCAAACGCAATTTGGCCTATGGGCGGCCCTTGCTATTCATGACATGAGTTCTGTTGTGGGCGCTGGCCTGCGTTATGGACACGATCCGCTGCTGGTTGCGACCACGGTGAAACTCGTCCGCGCGCTGTGGATCGTCCCGCTGGTCATTAGCAGTGCGCTCGTCTTGCGGGTACGAGCGAAAACTTCGTGGCCTGGGTTCATCCTGTTTTTTCTGGCTGCCGCGGTGTTGACCGCTGTCGTCCCCGGTAAAGCCTCGTTGTGGGCTGTCGTGTCGAGCGCCGCCAAAGCGGGTTTCAGTCTGACTCTTTTTCTGATTGGCGCCGGAATTACCAGGAAAGCCGTCCGTCAGATTGGATGGAGACCCTTGGCGATGGCTGTATTACTTTGGATAATTGTCAGTGTGGTTACGCTGGGCTGCATCGACCGGGGATGGATCGCGCTGTGAATGTGTTGATTTCTTCGCCTCTTTCTTGTATTGTCCACAGGGTCATCGCTCAGTGGTCGTATATAAGATATTACATGTCTAAAATGCAATAAGGAGGTCGCGGAAGATGAATCGTCGCCGATTTTTGCAGCAGGTTTCCAAAGGAGTTGCCATTCTATCCGTCTCGCCCAGCATCCTGGCTAGTGCCAAGGCGCAGCGGCGCATTCAGATCGGCGCTCAGACTAACACTTTCGGCTCGCCAATCAAGAGCTACGATCATCTGCTGGAAGTTCTGGACGATCTGGTCCAGCTGGGATACGAAGGTTTTGAAACAAGTGATGCTTCCTTAAAGGATCAGGCCGGGAGAGCGAAAGAATGCCGGTCCGCTTTCGAAGCGCGACATATCCAGTACATTGCTCCCCATTGCTCGCTCAAGTTCAACACTACGATCGCACCCTCCGCCCAGGTTGAAGACCTTCGACACATTGGCGGCTACAGCGCCGAGATGGGAGCCAAGTATCTGATTGCCAGCGGCGGCTATCCGCGCAACAGCGCCGAGAGTATGCCGGTGGAGAAGAAAGCTCAACTGCTCAACCAAGTGGGCAAGGCGTGCCGGGAAGAGGGATTGAAGTTCTGCTACCACAACCACACCCACGAATTCGAAGGCGACCATCCGGACATGAATGTACTGCTGGCACAGACGGACCCCAAAGTGGTGTGGTTTAATTACGATGTGGGGAACGCCTATCCCATCGGGCCGAAACCGGGGGACTTCTCTGCCGAACACTTCCGCCGGATCCTCATCTACCACATCAAAGACGTCACTCTAGACAGCAGCGGGAAAAATGTGGCCACAGATCTGGGGAAGGGCAAGATCGATCTCAAGGCCGTGATTGCGCCGCTTCTGCATAGCAACTGGCATGGATGGCTGACGGTGGAGCGCGAGGCGGGCTATCCGAATCCGGCGCCGAATCCGGAGGCCCTGCTCAAGCAGTGCCGCACTTATCTGCGCGAAATTTCAGGAATATAGAAGACAGAGGGCTGAGCTGCTTTCAGGTTTTGCCAAACCGTTCTTCGGAATAGTATCTTATATATCAGTTTTGTTTAGGAACAATTTTGTCGAAAGCGCGCCGGGAGAGATTGGATGGCAATAGGGATTGGATTGATCGGCTATGGCGCATGGGGAGAGTGTCATGCGCGAGCAATTCAGCAAACCGAGGGATGCGAGTTGCGGGCGATAGTTGCCCGATCGGAAAATACACGCAAGAGGGCATCCGCCACGGGCGTTGCCATACATGAGAGCATCCTTGCCCTGGTAAAACGACCGGACGTCGATGCCGTTGACATTGTCTTGCCGAATCATCTCCATGAAACTGCCGCTCTGGCCGCGATCCAGCATGGGAAGCATGTCCTTTTAGAAAAACCAATGTCCACCAGTATCGAATCTTGCGATCGGATTCTGGAAGCGGCACGCAAAGCGAATCTCCGGCTTCTCATCGGGCACGAGATGCGTTTCTCGCCGCTGTATGCAACCATCCGCCATCTGATTGACAGCGGTAGGCTAGGAGAACCGCGCTATGTTCTGATCGACCTATGGAGAAGGCCGTACCGCTCAGGATCGGATGGCTGGCGTCTGGACCCGGCACGGGTCGGGAATTGGATTCTCGAAGAACCGGTTCACCTTTTCGATGCCGCGGCCTGGTATCTGGATCGGCACGGGGCTCCGCAGTCGGTTTACGCCATGGGAAATCGGCGCCAAGCTGATTCCCAGCGTTCCGGTACAAACAACGATAACTTTACCGCGATGATCCGGTATGCAAATGGTGCGTACGCTGTCCTGTCACACAGTCTTTGTGCAGTGGAGCACCATCTCAGCATCAAGATATTTGGCGACAAAGCCACAATGCGGGCGGAATGGCACGCAGAGTTAGATCGCTCCGAGCATCCCAATTTTTCGCTCGAAATCTCC
>Ga0070731_10004354_pt1 | contig 12239 bp, 12 predicted proteins | sample Coa_R1_2_FD_66448 | JGI IMG/M metagenome (GOLD analysis project Ga0070731, IMG submission 66448) | Surface soil microbial communities from Centralia Pennsylvania, which are recovering from an underground coalmine fire - Coalmine... | ecosystem: Environmental > Terrestrial > Soil > Unclassified ... | reverse complement strand
AGGTCGCACCACATCCTTTTTTTGAACGCCGCGGCGATGACCTTTATACGACCGTACCGATTACAGTGACCGAAGCGTCGCTGGGCGCCAAGGTCGAAGTGCCCACTATCGATGGGCGTGCCCAGGTTCGAATTCCGCCAGGCACTGACAGCGGGAAAAAGTTGCGCCTGCGTGAAAAGGGCGCCCCATCATCCCGTCACCAAGGACACCGAGGAGATCAGATCGTCGAGGTGCAGGTGGTTGTTCCTCGCCCCGAAGATGAACACGTGAAACAGCTCTTGCGCGACCTCAGCAAAGCCGCGCCGGAAGATCCCCGGCAGGGCATTTTTGCCAAGGCAGCGTTGTAGTTACAGAAAATGAAAGCAGCAGCGAAAAATCGAAAAAAGGCGAAAGCCGGCTACATGATTAGCGCCGTTGCGGAATTGTATAAGCTGCACCCGCAGACGCTACGCCTCTACGAGCGCGCAGGATTGCTCACGCCTTCGCGCTCGCAGGGAAACACCAGGCTTTACACCGACCAAGATCTCGAACGCCTGGAAGTGATCCTTACTTTGACTCGCGAATTGGGCGTGAACCTCGCCGGCATCGAAGTGATCCTCAATATGCGCGACAAAATGGCCGACATGCAGGAGCAAATGGAGTCGTTCATGAATTTTGTTCGCGGGGAACTCGCGCGCGGTTTTGGGACCGATCAGAATCGTGGGCGCAATGCCATCGTTCGTGCCAGCACAGGCAAAGCCATCCGAATTGTTAAGTAATCACACCAAAAGGGAGTAATCGAACTGCCTGGCTGCGCTCTTTCCACAGTTCTGAATTCTTTTCACAACGCAATACGCTTGCGCCTTCCGCGCCGGTAAGCCTATTCTTGCCGCATGGCGCGCCCCGATTGCCCCGAATGCCTCGGAACCGGCTGGAAGATGGTTCCAAGACGCCCGGAATCCGGTCAAGATCCCAAGAGCATTTCCGCAACGTCGAATTCCGACTCTGGTGTATGGAGTGTCCCCTGCGAATGCACCGAGAACGCGCAGCAAAATAAGTCGTTCGTGCGCGCGCGCATTCCTGAACGTTATCGCCACTGTGACTTTGACAATTTCGAAAGTGACCTGCCTTACGATCACGCCTCTCCCAGTCATGTCGCTGGGTGGAATAAAAGTCTTGAACAAGCCAAGGTGGTTGTGCGCAGCTTTGCACGAGACTTTCCAAGCGGTACCGAGCACGGCATCTTACTTATGGGGACTTGCGGAGTCGGCAAAACCCATCTGGCTATCGCCGCGCTTCAGGAGCTGACCCGTCGCGGACACAATTGCCTGTATTACGACTACCGCGAACTGCTGAAGGAAATTCAGGATAGCTACAACTCGAGCAGCGAATCCACGGAAATGGGTGTGCTCGATCCGGTCCTGAAGGCCGAAGTGCTTCTTCTTGATGATTTGGGTTCCAGCAAGCCGTCGCTTTGGGCACTGGAGACAGTCGCGCACATTCTCAATACGAGATACAACGACAAGCGCGTCACTCTGGTCACCACGAATTTTCTTGATGGAGATTCAGCAGGCGCTTCTCAGCGATATTCGAATTCGCGATCGGGCGCCGCAACGCAAACCGCAGTAGAAGATTCGCTCACCGATCGCGTGGGCGCGCGAATCCGCTCTCGCCTCTATGAAATGTGTCGCACCATCGAAATTATTGCGCCTGATTATCGTAAGGAAATTCGTCAAGCAAGCCGCTTTCGATCCTGACCTCGAAAATTACGGACCCTTCTTGAACATCCTGTAAATCGTTCAAACCAAAGGCGCGTCAGGTTGACAATTTTTGGGGCTGACGCGTATCATTCCCACGACGCGGCGGCCCCAAAACGGCACGCTGCCCCCTCTTGCTTCGTACCCAGTAGGGTTCAAACACCTCGGGGAATCCATCTCGCGGTAACGAAGCGGGACTAGCACGGGAGATTTTCGATGTCGGGCATTCAAGACGACCAAAGCTCGACGGACCACCACGGTTCGTCCAGTCAGGAGCATATGGCTACCCCGGCTGTGAACCCCGTGTCGACGGCGCTAGCAGACACAGACTCCAACCAGGACGCGCTTCACGAACCGCCTTCTTCGGCCGCGCTCGCGAGCGATAGCAGCGCTGGGAACGCCCACCAGTCAACGGAACACATATCCGCTGCCCCGGCCGGTTCCGAGGGTGCAGCCACTACCGCCGCTGGGCAGGCTTCGGAGACCCAGGAAACCCAGGGGATGGAAGAACTGCTGGACCAATACGCGACACCCCCTACCGCCTCTACTGATGAAGGGGAGATCTTTGACGGTCACGTCATCGCGGTTACTGACGCCGGTGTCGTAGTCGACGTCGGTGGCAAGTTTGAAGGGCTGGTGCCCGCGCAGGAATTCGCCGAGAGTGGCGGGGCCATGCCGTTTGGTCCGGGCCAGACCATCGAAGTCGAGCGTCTGCACGAACACAAGGACGGTTATGTTCTGCTTTCACACCTTCGTGCCCATCGCCGGCGTTCCTGGGAGAAGGTCGAAAAGGCCGCTGCCGAAAATCAGACGCTCAACGGCAAAGTCGTGGAAAGGATCAAAGGCGGCTTAGTTGTCGATATTGGCGTCCGTGCCTTCTTGCCGGCTTCGCAAATTGACCTTCGTCCGGTTCACAACCTCGAAGCCTGGAAAGATCGGGACATCGAAGTTCGCATTTTGAAGTTGAATCGCAAGCGCGGCAACGTTGTGGTTAGCCGGAGAGTGATCCTTGAAGAGGAGACGCGCCTGAAGCGCGAGGCACTCGCTGAATCCCTTGCCGAAGGCTCAATAGTGAAGGGCAAGGTTAAGAACATCACCGATTACGGAGTTTTCGTCGATTTGGGCGGCATCGATGGCCTGCTCCACATCACCGACTTGGCGTGGGGCCGCGTGAAACATCCTTCCGAGGTGGTCAAGGCCGGCGACGAAATCGAAGTCAAAATCCTGAAATTCGACAAAGAGAAATCTCGAATTTCACTTGGTCGCAAACAGCTTCTTGAGGATCCCTGGTCGGCTGTTCCTCAGCGCTATCCAACCGGTACTCGCCTGCATGCCAAAGTGGTGAGCGTAACTGATTACGGTGCGTTTGTTGAGATTGAGCCGGGTATTGAAGGCCTGATTCACGTCAGTGAAATGAGTTGGTCACGCCGCACCAAGCATCCTTCCAAAGTGGTCAAAGTCGGCGACGAAGTCGACGTTGTCGTTTTGGAAGTTAAGCCGGATCAACAGCGCATTTCGCTGGGTCTTCGGCAGACACTTCCCGACCCGTGGCAAGCCGCGGCTGATAGATTTCCTGTTGGCAGCCTCGTTAAAGGCAGCGTCCGAGGCGTTACTGAATTTGGTGTCTTCGTCGAGATCGAAGAAGGTCTCGAAGGCCTGATCCATATCAGTGACATGAGCTGGACCGAACGGGTCAAGCATCCTGGTGAGAAATTCAAAAAGGGCGATACGGTTGAGGCCAAGGTTTTGAAGGTCGACGTCGAAAATCGCCGTCTGTCCCTTGGCATCAAGCAGATCAACGACATTTGGGCCAACTGGTTCGGTGCTCACCACGTCAACGACCTCGTCAAAGGCAAAGTTTCCCGCATCACTGATTTTGGCGCATTCGTTGAGTTGGCCGAGGGTATCGAAGCGCTCTGTCATATTTCGGAGATTGAAGAGCGACGCCCTAAGGGCGAGCGCGATCGAGATAAGAACGCACGGAAGAACAAGGGCACTTCCGCGCTGGCTCCGGGCAAGGAATACGATTTCAAGATCATTCGCATCGATGAGCAGCAGCATAAGATCGGGTTGAGTTATCGCGCCGCCCAGAAGCAGGCCGAACGCCGGGAAATCGAAACTTTCCGCTCCTCGAAGTCCTCACCCACAGCCACCATTGGCGATGCCATCCTCGCCAAGCGCCAAAACTCCTAAGTGGCCGACCCAAACCACCTAACGGGCGATGCCCCTTGTGCATCTCATGGAAGTAAACTATTTACGTTACCTACGCTTTGGTGGTATGCAAAGTATTGTATTGATTAAGGTTCGGGTAATCCGGCTCTGAATTGTGAATGCCGTGAAGGGCCGCTGACGCCAGGTAAGCTCTCGATCTTAGGTTTCAGCCCTAATGTGCTGGCAAGGATTCTTAACCAGGAGGCTCGCGATCTAATGGCCAAGACAGGTGATCAAAACAAAGAACGCACCATGACCAAGGCGGATTTGATCGAAGAAGTCACCCGCGTCACGGAACTGCCGCGCAAGGAATCGGAGATGGTGGTCGAAACCATCTTTGACAGCATCATCGAAGCTCTTCAAAAGAGCGACAAAATCGAAATTCGTGGCTTTGGCAGCTTTCGCACGCGCCAGCGACGCGGCCGCATAGGCAGAAACCCCAAGACCGGCGCCAAGGTCGAAGTGCCTCCCAAGCGGATTCCTTTCTTCAAGCCCAGCAAGGAACTCAAGGATTTTGTGAACACCGCCAAGCCCGCCACCGCGGAACCGGCACCGCCGCCCGGCCAACCCTGAGCCTGCCGGATGGACTATTTATGGACACCCTGGCGATACCGCTACATCGCCGAAGTTGCAAAGGAGAAAGGCTGCATCTTTTGTGATGCCGTTGCTGCGAACGATGACCCGCATACCCTCATTATTCATCGAGGCGAAAAGAATTTCGTAATCCTGAACCGCTTTCCCTACACCAGCGGCCACCTGATGGTCGTGCCCTACGCACACGTTGCCGATCTCTCCGCCGCTGAACCGGCGACACTCTCCGAAATGATGGTGCTCGCGAAGAGGGCGCAGATTGCATTAGGAGAGGCCTATCACCCGGAGGGATACAATTTGGGAATGAATTTGGGACGGGCCGCAGGAGCCGGTGTCACAGGTCACTTGCATCTCCACATCCTGCCCCGCTGGCCCGGCGACGCGAACTTCATGACCACGGTGGGCGAAACCCGAGTTGAGCCGGAGGATCTGAGCACGACCTACGAAAAGTTGCACAAAGCCTTCGAGTTGTAACCGGCTTGTCTTTGCAAGCCAGGCGATCCTCCGACCGAGACAAATTTGTTACATAAGCCGACTTTACCCCACCTCCCTTCCGTGATATTCAAGAATGGCCTTAATTTTTCAGCTCCTGTCTAGGAGAAATACATGGAACCTACGCCAAGTAAGAATGCTCACACCCTTCGAGCATTGATCCTTCTCGCCGCACTTGTAATCGCTCCATTGGCTGCTTACTGCGCCGCTGCAGATGCCCAGCCGCCTGCGGTTGGTACTACTGCCCCCACTTTTACACTGCAATCCGAGAGTGGCTCCAACGTGAGCCTGAGCGACTTTGCCGGCAAATGGGTGGTCCTGTACTTCTATCCCAAGGATTTCACCAGCGGCTGCACCATCGAAGCTCATAATTTCCAGCGAGATCTCGCCAAGTACCAGGCTCTCGACGCGGTAATCGTCGGCGTGAGTGTCGACACGGCGGATTCGCACAAACAGTTCTGCGCCAAGGAAGGGCTGAACTTCAAACTCTTGGCCGACACGGACCACGTCGTTTCCGAAAAGTATGGGTCGCTAATGACCTACCAATCCATGACTCTCTCACAGCGCAATACTTTCTTGATTGATCCCCACGGGAAGATCGTGAAGGAATTCATGAAGGTCGATCCGCGCGATCACAGCGAAAATGTGCTGGCGGCTTTGAACGAGCTGGAAGGCAAAGCGAAGAGCTAGAACTGCAGCAATTCTCGCTTTAGTGAGAAATCAGCGGCGCGAATCGCCGCCCAGACAGTGACCGGGGCGCTGAGTTTAATCGCAGCGCCCCTGGTTTTTTCTGCCGTTGGTCTACTTCTCGATCATGACTTCCGTCGCTTTGACCACCACGTCCACTGTGTCGCCCTTCTTGAGTTTCAAGAATTCCGCACTGCGGCGGGTGATCACGGACTCTACCGTGGCTTTGCCCACCTTCACGGTCACGTGAGCCATGATGTCGCCCAATCTGACGTCTTGAATCTTTCCTCGAAGTCGATTCCTCGCGCTGAGTGGCATCGCTCCTCCTGTTGATTCACTTCGGTACTGCTCGTCGCGTCTGCAACTAATACTAAGCGAAATTTGACTACGAACCACGGCTAGCTTGGATCAAAATTTGTTCGCAGAGCCCACTAAGAAGGGACAGAGTTTGAAGTTGGTTGCGTTCCGGTCCCGGGCGCTCGGCGTCGTCGTTCACGCCTGTCCGTCGGCGTTGCGCTTCATACAAATTTTTCGCCGGCGCAACGAGATTTTACTTGCACTGCTGCACAATGCTTGTATTCTGCGTTTGCTGCGACTCGTAAAAACCCGCGCCACGAGTCGCGCTCCGCGGAGGAACCGCCAGAAATTGAGCTCCATCTCAGTCCCCGCGCGGTTCGGTCCTCGAGCCGCTGCGAAAACCAAATCCAAATCTTCTAAGCTGACGCTCTGGCCGCTGGTCGCAGCCACCTTCTTCATGGTGTCTGGTGGCACCTACGGCACCGAAGACATCGTTCACGGGGCGGGGTATAGCCGCGGGATCTTAATTCTTCTTCTCACTCCACTTCTTTGGAGCCTTCCTACCGCGTACATGATCGGCGAGCTTTCCAGCGCAATACCGGTCGAAGGCGGCTACTACGCATGGGTACGCCGCGGCTTGGGCAACATGTTCGGCTTTCAGGAAGCGTGGCTTTCGCTGGTCGCCAGCATCTTTGACATGGCGATCTACCCGACACTTTTTGTCGCTTACCTCACCCGGCTCTTTCCCTGGTTTGCGGAAGGGCATCGCGGGTACCTGGTGAGCCTCGCAATTGTTGCCGTCTGCGCGATCATGAATATCGCCGGCATTCGCGTGGTTGCCATCTCGTCGCTCTGGCTCTTCTTTCTGTTATCCGCGCCCTTCGCCTTGGTTGTGGTTCTAGCGCCATTCAAGTGGGGCGCGCTTAGCGGTGCTGCGGCGTCGGGTCCTGTTAGCTCTGTCGGCTTTATCGGCGGCATTCTCATCGCCATGTGGAATTACATGGGCTGGGACAACGCTTCCACCATCGCGGCCGAGGTAGAGAAACCCCAGCGCACCTACCCACGCGCCATGATTCTGGCGGTTGTGGTTGTCTCCCTTACTTACGTCGTTCCTGTTGCCGCGATGCGCTTGACGGGCGCGCCTCCCGCGCTCTGGGCAACCGGCTCTTGGGCGGACCTTGCGGGGCTGCTCGGCGGGCAGTGGCTACGTGTCGCTTTGGTGATGGGCGGCATGATCAGCGCATTCGGCATGTTCAACGCGCTGGTGATGAGCTACTCGCGATTGCCCCTGGCCATGGCGCAGGACGGCATGCTGCCGCCGGTTTTCGCAAAACTCCATCCGCGCACGCGTGCTCCCTGGGTGGCAATTTTGGTTTGTGCCGTTGGCTGGGCCTGCTGCCTCGGACTGGGTTTCGAGCGGCTGGTCACCATCGACATTCTTCTTTATGGCACTAGCCTTATGCTTGAATTTGTGGCGCTGGTGGCATTGCGCATCAAGGAGCCAACATTGCGCAGGCCCTTCCGGGTTCCCGGGGGCATGATCGGCGCCATCATGCTTGGAGTCTGCCCGCTACTGTTGTTGGGATTTTCCGTCGTTCGAAGCGAAGCCGAGCAGGTTCTCGGTATGAGCAGCCTCACCTTCGGAATCCTCCTCATGCTGGGAGGATTTGCCGCCTATGGCTTGCGGTGGCTCCTGCAATCCAATGAGCCCCTGCCTGTGGTCACCGAAAAATCAAGCAGCATAAGTTAAATCTTCGGACTGCCTTCGCCGTCGCAGCCCACAAAGCCGGTCAATTTTTGATATCTTGCAGGGGTGCGTCTTCGTTCATTGAGTAATCCGCGGGCCGCGCTGGGGCTCTGCCTGGCAGCGTTCTTGATCGCGCCTTTATTGCTGAGCGGTAATTCACGCGCCTGGACGTCTATGCCTCAATCGAACTCCCCATCGCAAGCGCAATCGCCGCCCATCAATCCTGTCACGCAAAACGCTCCTCCACCCCTGCCCCCTCCACCCGCCCCGCTCGTCGTCGTTCTCGATCCCGCCCACGGAGGCACGGACAACGGAGCGCGCGGTGCCGGTGGTCTTGTGGAAAAGGATCTTACGTTGGAATTGGCACGGGCCACGCAAAGCGAGCTGCAGCGCCAGGGTCTCAACGTAATTCTGACCCGTGACGGCGACGACAATCCCTCGTTCGACGACCGCGCGACGCTCGCCAATACGCCGCGCCTGGCCATCTTCGTGACTTTCCATGTCTCCTCCACCGGTCCTCCGGGTAGTGTCCGGGCCTATTTCGAACATTTTTCGACGCTCGACTCAGCACCCGGAGATTCGGCCGCTTCATTCCCTAACCCTGCGGTAACTCAAGCAAGCGGAGCGCCGCCGGCAACTGCTCAACGCTCAGCCCAGCCTTTCAATTGGCGCCCCGGCCGCACTTTGGTTCCGTGGACCGAAGCACAGCGCAGCTATCTCGCGCCGAGCCAGCGGCTAGCGGACTTAATACAAGCCGCCTTAGCGCAGAGCTTTCACGGATCCCCCGACAAGGCCGGAAGTTTCGCCATTCGCGATTTGCGATCTGTCGCGGCACCGGCTGTAGCGGTCGAACTCTCCAGCGTAAGTTCGGTGGACCAAGCAGGCATCCAGAGAATGACCGGGCCGCTCGCAGCAAGTGTCGCTCGTGCCATCGTTCAATTCAGACCGGGGTACGAACGGCAACAACACCCATAAAAATGTCTCGAAACTTAAAAATAACGTTGGTCTTACTTTCAGTTGCCGTAGTGATCGGACTAATCAGCCTTCGCGGACTGCATCAGCGCGTGCACGAGCTCAAGGAAACGGGGAATTCAGAGGAAGAGGCGAGACGTGAAGTTGTCGAGCCTCCGGTTACCACGCCTACCGACACGCCATCGAAGGCCACGATTTTCTGGGCCACTTCAGCGAATTCGGATCAGGTTGAGCCCAGTCAGGTCGACCTTGCTCTTGCTGAGGATCCCACGGCGCGCGCCAAACAAGTACTGCAAACGCTGATCACTAATGCGCCGTCAGCGGCGAAGCGCACGGTGCCGGCCGATACTGCAATCCTGGCCTTCTACATTCTGCCGGACGAAACGGGCGTGGCCGATTTTTCGGTGGCCCTCAGCACCGAGACACCCTCAGGAATCTTGAGCGAGGAACTCGCCGTGGATTCGATTACCAAAACCCTTGCCGCAAATGTCCAGTCGTTGCGCCGTCTAAAAATCCTAATTCACGGCCAGCAAGTCGATACCCTCGCCGGCCACGTAGACTTAACCGGCTACTTCGATTTGAATCCCGGGACTGCGGCTACCGCGGCAACTGTTTCGCCTGGACCTGGCAAGCCTTGAGACCAGCCAGCCGTGCTTGATTTACCGCTAAAATTGAAGACTCAGCCCGAGGTTGACACTACGTTCCATGGTCGGCACACTGTTCCGCGCTCGGTTTAGGTCAGACCGTCCGTAAGTTTGAATCGGGAAACCTGAGCGGGACGAACGAAATAAGAAAAAAGGACAGATAACCTTTGCGAACGGAAGATCGCGCCACGGACGACCTCCGGTCCGTCAAAATAACTCCCGACTTCATCACCACCGCCGAAGGTAGCGTGCTGATTGAAGCAGGGCAGACCCGCGTCATCGTCACCGCCACTATAGAAGACGGCGTGCCGTCATTTCTGAAAGGATCGGGCAAAGGTTGGATCACTAGCGAATACGGGATGCTGCCGCGTGCCACCGACCAACGCACTACCCGTGAAGCCAGCCGCGGAAAGCAATCCGGTCGTACCCAGGAGATTCAGCGCCTGATTGGCCGGTCGTTGCGCGCCGTGGCTGATCTAAAAACGATGGGCGAGCGCACTATGTGGATCGATTGCGACGTCATACAAGCCGACGGCGGAACGCGTACCGCGTCCATCACGGGCGCCTACGTCGCGATGGCTCTCGCGTTCGAGCGTCTGGTCGCCACCGGAATCATTCGCAATATCCCTCTGCGTGATTCGGTCGCCGCAGTGAGCGTGGGGATCGTTAACGACCAGCTTCTGCTGGACCTTGATTACGAAGAAGATTCGCAGGCCCAAGTCGACATGAACGTGGTAATGACCGGCAAAGGGCGCTTTGTCGAGGTACAAGCCACCGCAGAAGGCCGGCCGTACACGGCGAAGGAGCTTCAGCAATTACTCGAGCTAGCCGCCCGCGGCATCGAGCGCCTCATGGAAGTGCAGCGTGGACTCATCCGTCATAAGGTCGGCGCCGCTTAAGCTTGCTGTCGCCACGTCGAACCAAGGGAAGCTACTCGAATTTCAGCGTTTGGCGTCTGGCGCGGACTTGGAACTCTATCCGATTCCGCAGTTTGGCGAGCTCCCTGCTTTCGAGGAAAACGCCCCAACCTTCGCCGAGAATTCGGCCGGGAAGGCTCTTTACTATTCCGCTTACACCGTCGAATCCGTGATGGCCGATGATTCAGGGCTCGTGGTGCCTGCTTTAGGTGGAGCGCCGGGAGTCCATTCAGCCCGCTATGCCGGGCCAAATGCGTCTTCAGAGAGCCGCATTAACAAGCTTCTGAAGGAAATGCGTGGTTTGGAAGCTCCTAAGCGCACCGCCCGATTCGTGTGTGTTCTCACCTTGGCGCACGCGGGGCGAGCAATCGCCGTATTTTCCGCAAGTGTGGAGGGTGCAATTTCTGATGAACCAGCGGGTCTAAAGGGATTCGGTTACGACCCCATTTTTGTACCTGAAGGCTACTCCTCGACGTTTGCTCAAATGCGCGGGGACGAAAAGGATCAGCTTAGCCACCGCGCTCGCGCATTCCGTAAATTGATCGATTTTCTGGCAAACGACGAATTCCGCCACCCTGATTGAATCGTTCTTCCGTTGGGACGCTCTAATTCGGGCTGGGGAATTCTCGGTTTCTCGGCGGACCGAGAGTTTCCTAGTACTGCCCCAAGCCCCAGTTCACTCTGTTCGCCGTTCGACGTAACCTGTTCGCTTGCCCTTGCTCTAATAGGTGAGCTTTAATACCCCTGGCCCGCACGAGGTGATCCCCATGACTGCTTCTGCTCCAGCGTTGACCCATCTTCACCCGCTTCTGGCTCGTGAAAATGATGCGCGCGCGCGTACCGACGCTCTCTTCGAGGTAATTTCAAAGTCCGCGCTCTACGCCCGTCCCATAGCCGAACGTCATCGCTTGATTTTCTACCTTGGTCACCTCGAAGCTTTCGACTGGAACTTGCTGGGCAAGCGCGTCTTTGGCCTAGAACCCGAGCAGCCAATGCTGGATAAGCTCTTCGCATTCGGGATCGATCCGACTGACGGTAATTTGCCTGACGATCCGCCAAGTGCCTGGCCCAGTGAAGGGGAAGTGCGGCGTTACTGCGAAGCGACGCGGCGGCGAATTGATGAGAATCTCGCAGAAAGATTTGCTGCTCCATCCGAAAAGACAGCCGAGCTGGAAACCCTTCTGAACGTGGCGATCGAGCACCGCCTGATGCACGCCGAAACTTTGGCCTACCTAATTCATCAGCTTCCTTACGATCAAAAGCACAACTCCCATCCGGAACTTCCATTGGGAAGCGGGATCGGTTTGCTGAAATCACACTTTGTCGATATCCCTGCGGGCACCGCGACGCTTGGCCTACCAAAGACAGAAATAGAAGGTAGGGCTGCGGGCCGCAATGGCGAAGGGTTTGGCTGGGACAACGAATTCGAGGAGAACCAGCAATCTGTTCCGGCCTTTCGAATCAGTGCCTACCCGGTGACCAACGGTGAGTTTCTGGAATTTTTCCGCGCCGGCGGATACAACGACCAGAGTTTGTGGCGACCCGAAGATTGGGAATGGAAAATCAGCGCCGCCGTCACCCATCCATTTTTCTGGGTTGCTCGCGGTAATGAATGGAATTATCGCGGCATGTTCGAAGAGTTGCCGCTTCCGCTCAGTTGGCCTGTCTATGTGAGTTATGCCGAGGCTTTGGCTTTTGCACGCTGGGCAGGGAAGTCGTTGCCTTCGGAGGCACAGTGGCATCGGGCTGCCTTCGGTTCACCCGAAGGAACCGAGAGTGCCTATCCGTGGGGCAATACCGAGCCTCAAAACGGCTACGGCAATTTCAATTTCGTATCCTGGGATCCCACGCCCGTCTGTGCTTACCCCAAAGGCGCGAGCCGATTCGGAATTTTCGATATGTTGGGCAATGGTTGGGAATGGACTTCGACCGTCTTTCAGCCCTT
>Ga0070731_10004353_pt1 | contig 12244 bp, 9 predicted proteins | sample Coa_R1_2_FD_66448 | JGI IMG/M metagenome (GOLD analysis project Ga0070731, IMG submission 66448) | Surface soil microbial communities from Centralia Pennsylvania, which are recovering from an underground coalmine fire - Coalmine... | ecosystem: Environmental > Terrestrial > Soil > Unclassified ... | reverse complement strand
TGAAGCGGAGGGCAAACGCCCGGAGGCGGTGCACGCGGCGGAGCACCAGCTCGCCCAATGTCTCACCGATGTCTGTGTGGTGAACGGCCCGGCCTACGGTGAAGGTTTCGGTTTGGTCACGAGCGGTGGGCATGTGCATCTGGCGGATCCGCCGAAGCTGTTTGACGCGCTGGAGAAATTGCTGCAGGTCTAGCGGGCGGGCCGGGACGGGTATCAGACTTCAAAGTTTTTCAGTTGCCGCAACCCCAGTTTTAAGGGCAGCCAGCCGACGAAAAACGACAGGACGACGAAAGCGACGGCGCTTTCGATGGCCCAAGCCACCCGTCCTTGCCAGCCCGACGTGCCCAATCCCAGCAGCAACACGGAGGCGAGAATGTAAACCGAACTCAACACGAAGCACAAGGTGCCGCCAAAACCGCTGACGATTTTGTTGGGATTGGTCTCTTTCAAATTCGGATACAGCACGCCCAGCCCCACCGCCAGGCCATTGAGGGCAAAGGCCATCAGGGTGACCACCGCGCCAAAAAAGATCACGCGGTCCCAGCTCATTTTCAGCAGATAACAGGAGAGCATGATCAACCCGGAGGTCACGATGAGCGACAACACGCTCGTCAGCCAGAATTTGGTTTTGACCACCCGTGCCAGTCCCATGGGGGCCATGCCGACGATCCACAGGCGGCGGCCCTCCAGCGAGAATTGCGGGAACACAAACCGCGTCGTCACGGAAGCGAGATTCAGCGCGCAGACGCCCAGATTCAGGAAGGCAATGAGATTGACCCAGAATTCACCGCTCAACTGGTGCGTGAAATTCCGCAGGTTGATGATGTACACGCCCAGCAGGCCGAACAGCATCACGGATTGTCCCCATTGCGTTGTATCGCGCCAGAACATGCGGATGTCCTTGATGGCCACCGCACGGTCATCCCGGTTGAGCCAGACCAGTTTCCCAAAAATCTGTTCCAACAGACCGGGGGGATTGGGAAATTCGCGTTGCGAGCGAAGCGGGTGCCGGCGGGGCCCGTGCTGGGCCCGGCTTTGCACCGCGGACGCCGTGTCGTAAAACACATGGCCCAAACGGGTGAAGGCGAGGCTGCCAAAGAACAACGTGTGGCTTAACAGCACCAGCGCAAAAAAAGCCGCGCCGCGCAGGATGCCTTCGGCCCATTGCAGCACGGCCGACGACAACCAGTAACTGGGCAGGAAGGGAAACATCGTGAAACGGGTTTTCGCAAGCAATTGGTCGAGCGCCTCCAGCGTGCGTTCGCCGAGCAGGGCGTTGGTGGCCGGTTGCGCCTTCCACCAGAAGGCGGCCAGGGCGAGCAAAGTCACGGCCGTGGCCACCATCGCAATCTGGAAACTGCGCCGGTCCAGAAACCGCCCCACCAAAATCGCCAGCGAGGCGCCGGCGACGCCCGGCAACACGATGAACAGCGCAATCAAGACCAGCGTCATTGCGTAAAAATGCCACGGGGCGTCCCGCACCAGGCCAAACGCCACCAGCAGGGGTGCAATCAGGAATAAAAAAGCCCATGACGCCAGCAGGATGGACTCGATGAATTTCCAGCGGAAAATGGTTTGCGTGGGAACGGGCAGCGTCAGCAGAAACGCGGTTTCGCGGTTGCGAAACAGGTTGGTGTAACTGATGACCAGATTGCTCAACAACAGCAGTCCGAACAGAAAGGCAAACAGGGCGTACATCAACCGTTCCGTCAGCACCGCGCCCAGGCCCGGAAATTTGGCGACGAAGCCGAGCGCGTGATAGAAGAGCCAGAATGACAGGACCAGGTAACCAACCACGAAGGTCAGGATGACCCCCGTGAGCAACCGCGATTGATTCCGCAACGACAACAGCCGCCGCCAGCTTTGCAGCGCGTTGACCCGCATCAACAGGAGCAGCGGTGCGGGAGCGGAACGGGTTTTCATTTAAACGCCACTAAAATAGCCTTCCGGAACTCTCCCCGCAATCCTTGCGGCATCGGCAAACACGATTTATAGTTATTAAGTCGCGATGAAAATCAACCGTCGCAAATTTATCCTGACGGCGTTACTCGCAACCCCGTTCGCAATTATCGCCGATGCGAAATGGTTGGAACCACAATGGGTCAAAATTCACCGGTTGCGTCTGAGCCAGGGCCAGCCAACTCATCGTTTTGTTCACTTTAGCGACCTGCATCACAAAGGGGATCGCGCTCATTCCGAGTCCGTGGTGGCGATGATCAATTCGCTTTCACCGGATTTTGTCTGTTTTACCGGCGATATCATGGAAGAAGGGAAGTTCCTGCCCGAGGCGCTGGAGGTTCTCGCAGGTGTCAAAGCTCCGATGTATGGAGTGCCGGGCAATCACGATTATTGGAGCCGGGTACCTTTTGACGGCATAATTAAATGCTATGCGGCGACGGGTGGAGCGTGGCTGCTTAATGAGGAACGGACGATAGCTGGGAGAGAAATCAATCTCATTGGAGTTGCCCAGCTTGGCCCCAAACATCCCGTGCCTCCGGCAAAGCCCGGGATGAAGAACATCTTATTGTTTCACTATCCAGCGTGGGCGAAGGAATTTGACGGCCAGAAGTTTGACTTGATGCTGGCCGGGCATTCACACGGTTGCCAGGTGCGGATTCCGTTTTACGGACCCGTAGTCACTCCTTACGCCGTGGATGAATACGATCTCGGATTATTCCAGACGAAATCGGGTCCGCTCTATGTGACTTCTGGCATTGGTTGGTTTCCTGTGCCGATCCGTTTCAATTGCCGACCGGAGATTGTACTTGTCGAAATCTAAAGCAAATACTGCTTTCCCGTTGAAGCTGCCGTGAGCGGTTTGTATCGTGCGGGCGATGTTGCCGCCGGAAACCAAAACATCACCGCTCGCTGCGCCCATCACTTCACTTTGGGGTGTCGGCGGCGAACGCGCGGCACAATTGACGCGGCTCGAGATTCACACCGTCGAAGATTTACTCCTCCACCGGCCGCGGCGCTACGAGGACCGCCGCCATTTCCGCGCCATCGCCGATTTGAGCCGCGACGAAGCCGCCACGGCGCGCGGCACCATTGTTGCGCAGGGGCTCAAGCGTTTCCGCGGCGGCCGCAAATCGGTTTTTGAAATCGTTCTCGACGACGGCACCGCGCGCTTGCATTGCCGCTGGTGGAACCTGCCGTTCATGGAAAAGTATTTCGCGGTGGGCGACGAGGTGTTCGTTTTCGGCAAACTGGTCGAAACCAAACCGCGCACGATGGACCATCCCGAATCCGAGGTCATCGAAGGCGGCGAGGAAAGTTTCATCCACATCAACCGCATCGCGCCGGTTTATCCCCTCACCGAAGGCCTGCCGCAACGCTGGTTGCGCGGCTTGATCTGGCGGACCCTGGAACGATTTGAAACGCAAATCGTCGAACCCGAACCGGCGCCGGACTTGAAGCTTTTTCCGACCCGGGCCAACGCGGTTCGCATGCTTCATTTTCCCGAAGCCCTGACCGATGGGGAAATCGCGCGACGCCGGCTGGCGCTGGACGAATTCGTCGTGTTGCAATGCGAAATGCGGCTGCGCCGGAAGAACTTCGAGGCCCGGGCGCACGCGCTTCCGTGCGGCGGGGACAACCGTTTGATGAAGCCGTTTCTGGCGCAGCTTGGGTTCCAGCTCACCCGCGCGCAAACCCATGTGCTCCGCGAAATCCGTGCGGACATGCGCGGACCGCATCCGATGCGGCGGCTGCTGCAGGGCGATGTCGGGTCGGGCAAGACGGTCGTGGCCGCGTGCACGGCGCTGATGGCGTTGGAAAGTGGTTTCAATGTGGCGCTGATGGCGCCGACGGAAATTCTGGCGGAACAACATTTTCGGAACTTTTCGCGCTGGCTCGAGCCATTGGGCGTGCGGGTGGAATTGCAAACCGGGAGCCGCAAGACCGTCGAGACGCGGGCGCCGGGCGCCGGGAGCGGGCCGCGCCATTTGCCCTCAACTTTGTTCGTCGGCACGCACGCGCTGTTCACCCGGGGTTTTGAACTGCCGCGACTCGGCCTGGTCATCATTGACGAACAGCACAAGTTCGGCGTGGCGCAGCGCGAACAGCTGGTGCGCAAGGGGGATTATCCGCATTTGCTGGTGATGACGGCGACGCCGATTCCGCGCACGCTCGGGTTGACGCTGTACGGCGATCTGGATGTTTCCGTGATGGATGAATTGCCGGCCGGACGCGGGCGGGTAAAAACATTTGTGCGCGCCGCAGACAAGCTGCCGCAGGTCTGGAAATTCATCCGTGAAAAAATTGCCGCCGGCCGGCAGGCGTACGTGGTTTATCCCCGCGTGGAGGAGCAGGACACGACCGGGGACGTCAAGGCGGTGACCAGGGAGTTTGAAAACGTCCGGCAGGTACTGGCGCCATTTCGTGCCGGTCTGCTGCACGGCCGGCTCAAAAGCGCTGATAAGGAGAAAGTCATGGCGGTGTTTCGGGCCAACCAGATCCAGGCGCTCGTGGCGACGGCCCTGATCGAGGTGGGCCTGGACGTGCCCAATGCGACCGTCATGCTGATTGAGAATGCGGAGCGGTTCGGCTTGGCGCAATTGCACCAATTGCGCGGTCGCATCGGACGCGGCGCGCACGAATCCTTTTGCATTCTGATTTCCGGTGCGAAAAACGGTGAGGCGCGCGAACGGCTCGCGGTGTTGGAGGAGACCACGGACGGTTTTCGCATCGCCGAAGCGGATTTGAAATTGCGCGGGCCGGGTGAATTGCTGGGCCGGCAGCAGAGCGGTCTGCCGCGTTTTCGCTTCGGAAATCTGGTGGACGATCTGGATTTGATTCGCCACGCGCGGGTGCTGACGGCGCCGCCGGCGGAGGGTTCCCGCAAAAATATTTGAAAAATATGCTTGCGGCGCGAAAGGATTTTCGGCTAGTTCAGCCGCGTATGAAAAAAATCGCTTATCTCGTTGTTGCGTTGGGTCTCCTTTCCGTCGGGTTGCTGGCCGGTTGCCAGAAACAAGCCGATGAGTCGACCACGACCCCGGCGGCGCCCTCCACCAACGCGCCTTCCACCAACGCGCCCGCGCAATAATTGCGCGTGGTCTGTCGCGCGCAGCGCGGCAGAAGGGGCTGGATTTCGAGTGCCAAGGCATGGTCTGTGTTTGGCGCTTGGAAATTTTGCGGCTTGGACTAAATTGCCGCTATGCGAGCATGGCTTTCAATTCCCGTGGCGGCCGGACTCCTGTTGGCGACCGGTTGTGGTCAAAGCTCCAGTACCACCAATTCCTCCGCGACCAACGACGCGAACACCAACTTCGCCAGCGGCAACCCGCTGACGGTGGCGCCGGATTACCTCGGCACGGTGGGCAAGGCGCAGAATTATTCAATCAAGCAGATTGATCTGGCGCAACTGACCCAGGCGGTCCAGGAGTTCAACGCGGCGGAAGGGCGCTATCCGAAGGATCTTCAGGAACTCATTCCCAATTACATTGCTCAAATCCCGGCTGTGCCGGCCGGCTATCAAATCGCCTACGACGCAGCCAGCGGAAAGGTCAAGGTGGTCCAGCAACCGTGACCGCATTTAAAATCCCTGTCACAGGGAAAGGTATTTCAACACGTCCACTTCTTTCTTGAAAACGATTTCAAAGGAATTGTCCTTGAACCGCACATCGAGCACCGTTCCTTTGTCAGCCTCATAATACTCCCACATGACGTGCCCGTTCCCGGGATTAATCCGGCGGATCCAGATATGAGGCGGGTTGGGGGTGATGCCGGCAAGGTTTGCCATCTTGTTTTCATCGTCGCTGGGATTATAGATTTGAACCGTGTAAATAAAATTTTTGGACAGGTATGAGATGAACCCGCCCGGTTGGATCTGCCACAAGGTCCGGCCGGTTTGCGGATCCATTTTGAGCAGGCTGGCCTGGATTTTTTGCGTGATGTCAATCTGGCGCGAATACCGGATGTTGTCCGGATCGGCAGTGGTGGTGTTGACATACAGCATTCCCTTGTCGTCAAAAAACAAACCGACGACACCGACGGTCGGCAGGCGCCAGCGCGCACTGCCCGTTGCCAGATCAAATGCCGTCAGCACCGCCTGATCAAAGACATACAGTGTGTTGCCGTGCTCGACGCACGGCCCTTCGCCAAACGGCGAGGTTGCTGCGCCCGCATCGCGGTTGTCAGCAGGGACGTTGTAAGTCAGCGCCGCCTGCCAGAGTTTTTTGTTTGTCTTGTCAAAGACGATGAGCGTTTTTCCGGCCGCGAGGACATTCACTGTCTCCAACGGAAACAGCGCGGGCGGTCCGACGACTTCGCCGGTCCAGTCAGCGGAGCCGGCTGTGTCTGGCCGGCGAAGGGAGACTTGATACACGCTTTCGTCCTCCTGCACCGCGTCGCCGCCGCGGCTGCGCTGGATCTCGTTGAGCATTTCATTTGCGGCGGTGCTTTCATTTGCGGTGTTCAAATTGCCATTCAGGGCAGATTTTCCCGATGGCGCCTGCACCGCTTCCCGCGTGACGATGTCCGATTTCAGCAGCCGCACGGCGAACTCGACGTAACCGTACTGGCTGGGGATAAGTGTGAAACGTCCGGTTTCAATTTCAACCGGCGTTGGTCGTTGGATCGGAGCTGCGTTGGAATGTGGCGGGTTCTGGCCGTTGAGTTCCCCTTCAATGCGTTCCTCTTCCCGGCTGTTGGCCAGCAACGCGGGCAGGGCAATCTGAGCCGGCAGGCCCAGATGCTGGGCCTGTTCCCCCACTTTTGCCGGATTCATCGGCCCCCCGGCGCCGACGCCGGGCGCCAGCGGAAGACCGGCAGTTGCCCGGCTGCCGGTGCCTCCGGCCGGCGCTGTCCCAGCGACCAGTGCCGGCCCCGGCTGGCCGATTTCCTCGACGCGTGACTCGCCGGTGGCCGGATTGATATGCGTGATGAGCGCCTGTCCATTTGCACCTTCTCCCGCGATCAGGAATTCGCCGTTGCGGGCGATCAAGTCACCGGGATTGTCGGCAAGGGGAATTTTCTGCAACACTTCGCCGGTGTCCCAATCGTAGTGGGTCAGCCGGTCCGGCGTGCTGACCCAGACGTTCTGGCCGGAGACATCCAATTGCAATCGTCCTTCCAGTTCGCGAGCGGCCATTTCTTCGAGCTGACTTTGCGGAATTCTTTGTTCAAATCCACCGGTTGGCTGCAACTGATTTTCGCGCGCCACCGCGTCTGCGATTTGTTGTTTCGTGACGAGTTCCTGTGACCAGATTTCCCTGCCTGATTTGATGTCGTAGCGCGCGAGAGTGCCGCCGTGCAGGAACACAATCTGGTTTGTTCCGCAGAGCCCGGATTCCCCGGCATACGCCGGGTCATCGAAATGGGCCGAAAAAACCGTGTGCGGCACCGAGCCGAACCAGGCATACCACGTCCAAAAGCCGAGACCCCCGACCACGAGAACGGCAGCCAATTTGGCAACGAGGCCGGCTTTCCGCCAATACTTGGCCTCGGCCAAAACCTTTTGCCCTGCGAAAACCGGCACCTCAATATTCTGCGCCTCGGCCTTCGCCCGGCAAAACGGCGAACAGACGTGGCCGAACAAGCCCATGCACTGCGGGCACATCGGCTTTCCGCAAACCACGCAATGATGCACCGCCGATTTACGGGGATGTCTCGCACACTGTTCCGCAGCCGGTGGAGAATCCGGCGTTGCTGCCGCTGGCACGGTTTGAGGCTCGTCGCGGGCGATCTTGAGTCGCGGAGATTCTGTGGCCGGCGGCGGCGCGGCGGGGGCGGGTCCGGAAAACTCGCGCCGGATCAATTCATTGACGAAATCCGACGAATCCAGCCCGCAGGCCGGGCAGACAAACTTCACCGGATTTTGCAACATCTCCGGCGTAGCGTCGAATTCGTATTTTGCGCCGCAGGCACATTGAATTTTCATGGGCGCTGGGGTTTGGGGTTCAATAACACGACCCCTTGGGTAATCACGAGTGAAAACGGAAGCCGCGGCGGCGTCAATTCCACATGCCCGTCACAGAATAAAATGTTTCCGCCATATTTGTAGTGGTTGTTGCCCGGCGGTTTGCCCGTGGCGGAAAAGACCAGATCCCCGGCCTTCTTCGGCAGTGTGTTGATCTGCCAGTCGGACATCAGCGGCGATTGCGCGCCGTTCAGGTGTTGCCCCATATAATAGGCGTAGCTGATTGTGCGATTGGCAAACGGCAACCCCGAAGGCAAGGGCGAATCCTTGCTGCCCGGACAAATGAAAATCGAGGTGTCCACCGTGTAGCGTGGCACCAGCAGACTGAGGGGTTTTTCCGAAGTTTCGGCGTTGGTGCTTGCCGGGAGCCGGCCGGAAAAATCATTGGCGTAAATTTGCAGCGCCACGTAAATCTTCTCCAAATTTTGCTGGCAGGCCCGTTGGGCCGCGTGCTGGTGGCTTTCCGATGCGAATCCCCACATCATCGTGGTAAGGATGATCATCAACGCCAGGACGATGAGGAGCTCAACCAGCGAAAAACCCGGTTTGGCGGAAGACGTTCCCGGGCCGCCGCCGCGCCGGTTGTTTGCGCGGACACAACCGCTTTGCCCAAACGCCTTCATGCCGGCCTTATAACGCAACCGCGTGTTCGGAGCAACGGCAACATTTTTTTCTCGTAAAATCCCCCGTTCACAGGCAAAGAGTGCGTCTCGGTTTTTCATGAACGAACAAATCATCATTCTCGATTTCGGATCGCAATACACGCAGGTCATTGCGCGACGCGTTCGCGAGTGCAATGTGTATTCGCAAATTCTGCGCTATGACACGCCCGCCCGCGAGCTGGCGAAACTCAAACCCCGCGGCCTCATTTTGTCCGGCGGTCCGTCCAGTGTCTATGCGAACAATGCGCCTTTGCCGGACCGGAGGATTTTTGAACTGGGTGTTCCCATTTTGGGCATCTGCTACGGGGTGCAATTGTTCGCGCAATTTCTCGGCGGCCGGGTTGAGAAAGGCCAGAAGCGCGAATACGGCAAGGGCACGCTCACGGTCAGGGATGCCTCCTGCGTGTTGTTCCGGCATTTGCCGCGGAAATTGCAGGTCTGGAATTCGCATGGGGACAAGTTGACGAAACTGCCCCGTCATTTCAAACCGGTTGCCATCACGGAAAATTCCGAATTTGCGGCGATTGAAAACCGGGCGCAAAAATTTTTCGGCCTCCAATTTCATCCGGAGGTTGTCCACACACCGCGCGGCCGGGAGATCCTGGCCAATTTTGTCCATCGGGTTTGCGGCTGCGGCAGGAATTGGACGATGCGAAGCTATATCGAACAGGCCGTCGAACAGATCCGCGCCCAGGTCGGGAAGGAACGGGTCATTCTGGGCCTGAGTGGCGGCGTGGACTCAAGCGTCGCGGCGGCGCTCCTCCACAAGGCCATCGGCGACCGGCTCACCTGCATTTTTGTCAACAATGGGGTGTTGCGCGGGCGCGAGGCGGAGGTCGTGCGTGAGGTTTTCGGGCGGCATTTTAAGATCAAATTGCAGTACGAAAACACCTCGAAACTGTTTTTGCAACGGCTCAAGGGCGTGACGGACCCGGAGCGAAAACGAAAGATCATCGGCCGGACCTTCATCGAAGTTTTCAGCGCGGCCACGAAGCGCGCCGGCCGGGCAAAATTTCTCGCGCAGGGCACGCTCTATCCCGATGTCATCGAGTCGGTCCCCATCGCCGGCAATCCGGCCGCGATGATCAAGAGCCATCACAACGTCGGCGGCCTGCCCAAAAAGATGAAATTTCAACTGGTCGAACCGCTGAAGCGACTCTTCAAGGACGAAGTCCGCCAGCTCGGACTGGAACTCGGTTTGCCCCAGGAAATCGTTTACCGCCAACCATTCCCGGGTCCGGGGCTGGCGGTGCGCATTCTGGGTGAAGTCACGCCCGAACGGCTGGGGATTTTGCGCAACGCCGACACCATCGTGGTCAACGAGATGAAAGGCACCGGCTGGTATTACAAAATCTGGCAAAGCTTCGCCGTGCTGCTGCCGGTGCGCAGTGTGGGGGTGATGGGCGATGAGCGGACTTACGAGTACACGATTGCGATTCGGGCCGTGGAATCGCAGGACGGCATGACGGCGGACTGGGTGAAACTGCCGTACGCCCTGCTCGAAAAACTCGCCAGCCGCATCATCAACGAAGTCAAAGGCGTGAACCGTTGTGTGTTCGACATCACCAGCAAACCGCCGGGGACGATTGAGTGGGAGTGAGATGGAATTTTTTTGTTGGTTTCAAAGGGGCGCGGGTCTAATCTGGACGCGTACTCAAACCGTTGCGGATTATGGACATCATTTTTGACTGCCCCAATTGTCAGCAGGAACTGGCGGTGGACAGCGCCGGTGCGGGCACGGAAATCGAGTGCCCGTCGTGCGGCGAGACCATCACGATCCCGAGGCAATCCACCAAGCCCGCCCCGGAATCGACGCACACGACCGGTCTGCCCGTCAATCCCATCGCCGCGTCCGCCGCCGCCAAAATCGAAAAGCACCTCAAGGTGCCCGTGCGGGACAAGCCGAGCGAACTGCTGATTAAAAAAGCCAATGTGCCGTTGGAAGCGGTGGCCAAAGGCGCCGACAAAAAAATTCGCATCCACACCATTCGCCACGCCACCTGCGTGGAATCCGGCCACGACCGGTTTGATGAAAAGGTGACGGAATTTCTGAATGAAATCGGCGAGGCCAATCTGGTCAGTACGCATGTCATTACCTACACGTTTGTGGACATTGCCTCGCAAAAGACGTTGACGGATTTCGGGATGTTGATTGTTTACCGGGGATAATTCCGTTCGTGCCCGCCTTGACTTGCAGATTTTGGATGGATAGTGTCGCCATATGAATCGCCGGTTAATTTTGCTGTTGGTCACGGCTGTGGGGATGGCGCTGATTCCCTTTCGGTCGCCGGCGCCCTTGATCTACACGCCGGGCGAAGGATGGTACTACGAGCCGTTTGGGACCAGCGGCGGCTGGCAGCGCACCCGTGCCAAAGATCAATTGGACGTGGCACAGCAGGCATTCAATACCCAGAATTATGGTCTGGCGCTCCGGGCCGCCCGGCGGGTGGTCAAGGTTTGGCCACTCTCGGATTACGCGCCTCACGCGCAATACCTCGTCGGCCGTTGCCTGGAAGCCGCCGGCAAGAGTGAGATGGCTTTCGACACCTATCAGGTCATCATTGAGCAATATCCCAAGAGCGCGGAATACGAGGAAGTGCTTTGGCGTCAGTACACCATTGCCAACCGTTTTCTCAACGGTGAGTGGCCCAAGCTTTGGGGTTACATTCCTTATCCTCCTTCCATGGATCAACCGGCGGACATGTTCGACAAAATCGTCAAGAACGGTCCTTACAGCAATGTCGCTCCGCACGCGCAATTGCGCATCGGCGCCGCGCGCGAGAAACAGGAAGACTATCCCGCAGCGGTGCAGGCCTATGGAGTCGCGGCGGACCGTTATCAGAACCAGCCGGTGATTGTTGCCGACGCGTTGTATCGGGAGGGCATTTCGTACGCGAAGGAGGCGGAAACCGCTGAATATGATCAGAACACCGCGGCTCAGGCCATTGCGATGTTTACCGATTTCATGACCCTTTATCCCGACGACCGGCGTGTGCCGCAGGTGCAAAGGATCATCACCGCACTCAAGTCGCAGCAGGTACAGGGCAATTTTCAAATTGCACGATTTTATGAAAGCAGCAAGAAATGGGACGGCGCGGTGATTTATTACAATGAAGTGCTGCAGCTGGATCCCAATTCGCGTTATGCGGCTTTGGCCCGGCAGCGGATTGAGGCCCTCAAACCACGCTTGCAAGCGTCTGCCGACTGAAATGCGCCGGTTCCCGTTCTTTGCCGCCTTCGTTCTGGCAATGTTGCTGGCCGGCTGTGCCGGTTACCATCTGGGCCCGGTCAATCGTGAGGCCCAGAACGGCGGTAAACAATCCATCGAGGTGTTGCCTTTCAACAATCAAACGCTTCAGCCGCGGCTGGGCAGCGTGCTGACGCAGACGTTGCGCGAACAGTTGCAAACCGACGGAACCTATCAGCTCGCCACCCGGGCCCCCGGCGACGTCGTCGTAACGGGCGTCATTACCGGCTATAGCCGGGAAGGCTTGAGTTTTTCAAGCGCCGACGTCGCCACACCAGAGGATTATCGTATCGTTATTACCGCGCATGTCACCGCGCGCGAACGCGCCACGGGCAGAGTGTTGCTGGATAAGAATGTGAACGGCGACACGCTGGTCCATGTCGGCAGCGATCTGGCGGACGCGGAACGGCAGGC
>Ga0070731_10004352_pt1 | contig 12244 bp, 11 predicted proteins | sample Coa_R1_2_FD_66448 | JGI IMG/M metagenome (GOLD analysis project Ga0070731, IMG submission 66448) | Surface soil microbial communities from Centralia Pennsylvania, which are recovering from an underground coalmine fire - Coalmine... | ecosystem: Environmental > Terrestrial > Soil > Unclassified ... | reverse complement strand
GCTTACATTCGCGCCCCGCTCGCGAAAAATCCGCAGGCACAAATGCCCGGCAATCCGCAATACGATGGCACGACTCTGGCGGCTCTCACCGCCTATTTCCAGACATTCTCTCAGCGGGGAAAACCTTGACGCTTCGCACAATTAAAACCTTGCTCGTTTTTGGCGCCGCCGTTTTATATTCCCTGATCGTCTTCAACAACATCACGGATTACGGGTCCAACTATGAATTCGTGCGGCATGTGATGATGATGGACGACACATTCCCCGGAAATCGCGGGATGTGGCGCGCAATCAAATCGCCGCTGCTGCACACCGCTTTCTACCTGTCGATCATCGCGTGGGAATCGATCACGATGCTCTGGTTCTGGTGGGGCGGGTTCCGCATGGCCCAAGCTCTGCGCGGAACGGCGGCGGCATTTCATCTGGCCAAACGCGTTTCCATCGTGGCATTGACCCTTAGCATGCTGATGTATCTCGTTGCTTTTCTGTCGGTCGGGGCCGAGTGGTTCCTGGCGTGGGAATCGAGAATGTGGGGTGGGCAGGAAGCCGCGTTCCGCATGTTCACGATTATGGGAATCCTGCTGCTGATCGTCGTGCAAACGGACACGGAAGAACAACCTTAGTGCGAGGATTTGAAATGAAGCAGCGAAATACATTATGGGCTGCGCTGTTTATGGTCTTGCTCGCGAGTTCGGGACTGTTTGCCCTGGATGACCTCGCCGCCAAGATCAAGCAAATTCTGAACCAACGCGGCGATGATTTCGCCGCCATTCGCAAAGATCCACACGGCGCGGGAGACGAGACTTCGTACACTTCCGCTGTGAGCTTGCCGGGAGCAAAGCAATGCTACATCGCACCGACCTCCAAGCCGCATTTTTCAAACGAGTGCGACATGCTGGAGACCAAAAGTCGCCCGGTCCTTACCACAAAATACAAGCAGTATGTGAAGGCTCTCCAGGAGGCCTCGCCCGCATCCTGGACGAGTTGGATCGAGCATCCCGGCAAGTCAATGGGCGAATCCTCATACGTCGGCCCAGACCGATCGCATCCTGCGGCCGCCGTACACTGGGTTCTGGAAGGGATGAATATGGACTGGTATGACCTCTCCCTCGAATTCTACGGAGAGGGATACACATTAACGGAGCAGAAGTAACTCGTCAGACCTTGGGAAGTCCCGATTCGAGCGGCCGTTTCGTATTTCGGATCGCGAGCAAAACACGCCCGAAAACCCCAGCGTTAGACAAGCACGCTGGCTACGACGGCGACTTCGTTCTCACCATTTTTTTCGCCATAAACAGGAGCAAACGCCGGTCTTCTTCGTCCGCTTTGCCGAGCAGTTGGCGGAACTTCGCCAGTGTCCGGGCGTCCTTGCCGGAATCGCCCCACACAATGGCGCCCGTCGAGCGGCGTTTGGGGAGATTCGGAAGCCTGGGCGGCTCGTCGCCGTCGTAAAAGAGCTGGTACAGGGGGACCTCGAGGGCGCGCGCGAATTTTTCCAGCGTTTCCACGGCCGGCACGGTGTGCCCGTTTTCCACCCGTGAGATATAGCAGCGCAGCAGCCCGGTCCGCTTCTCAATTTCACCCTGAGAGAATTTTTTCTGTTCCCGCAGAACCCGCAATCGATCGCCGATAATCATGGTTGTTGGAACCTCCCGAGATGGTTTGCATATCAATAACTACGAAGCTATTAAACAGGACCAGGCAGCAAGAGCATACAACAGAAGGTTGATTCATCAAAACAATTTCGCGCCCCGGCTGGGAGCCGGCGCGAAGTAAATTGTCACAGTCAATGCCGCGATTGCAATTCCTCGCGGGGTGGCGAAATTCAGGCCTTGATCGCGCTCAGAACGCGCTGCGGCGTAAACGGAACCTGCCGCATGCGCGCGCCCGTGGCGTCGTAAATGGCGTTGGCAATCGCGGCCGTGACGGGAACGATCGACGGCTCGCCTCCGCCCAGCGGCTGCATCTCCGGCCGGTCGATCAGCACGATGTCGACGTCCGGGACTTGCTCGAATCGGATTACGGGGTACGTTTTCCAGTCGAGATTTTTTTGTCCGGTGGAATCGAATAGAACTTCTTCCAAAAGGGCCCGGCTCACGGCTTGCAGGATGTTTCCTTCGATCTGATTCTTCAACCCATCGGGATTGACGATCAAGCCGCAATCATGCCCCAGGGTTATTTTCTTTACCGTGACGTTGCCCGTTGCTTTGTCAACTTCGATTTCGGCGACGGCGGCAGTCATGGTATTGGCGCGATTCGCGACGGCTACGCCTCTCCCCGCGACTTGAGTTCCATTAGAAGGAGTTGAGCGCGCAACGTGATCGGTCCAGCCGGCCTTTTTGGCGGTGGCGACTAGAATTTCAGAGATTCGTTTGTCGCTGGTGAGGTAGCGGAGACGGAACTGCACGGGATCCATGCGCTGATCCGAGGCGATTTCATCAATGGTGGATTCGCTCGCGAATACGCGGGCGAGATCTCCCGGCGCACGGAGGTTGCTGGTTCGAAGCGGCCACTGGCCCTGCTGCACCCAGGGAATGTTCGAAGCCACGACCTTCTGGTTTTCGAACGTGTAAATCTGGCCTCCACCGCCGGCACCGTTCAAAAATCCAGGGCCCGAAGCCTTCATCCCGATTTGAGTCGACGCAAGCAGGGGATTATTTTCCGATTCCGACCACGGCAAGCTCCGGTCCAGGAAATCCCAGGCGATCACGTTGCCCTGCGCGTCCACGCCGGCGCGAACTGTCGTGAGTTGTGCAGGGCCCTTGGGATCCCAGGCATGTTCGTCCGCCCGCATCCATTGCACGCGCACCGGTTTGCCTACGGCACGGGACATCAATGCCGCGTCCTCGGAGACGTCATCACTTTCTAAGCGGCCGTAGCTGCCCGAACCCTCCCGGTACATCAAGTGAACGTTCTTCGGCGGGATGTTCAGCATCTTGGCGATGGAATCGCGTGTTCGGAATGGGCCTTGCGTTCCGGTCCAAATCGTGGCTTTGTCCCCGCGGACATCCGCGAGGGCGCAGGGCGGGCCGATCATGCCGTGCAACTGGAGCGGCCAGTAATAGGTAGCCTCGTATTTCTTTTGCGCTTGCGAAAATGCGGTGTCCGGATTGCCCTTGTTGGTTACGACTGTATCCTTAAAGCTCTTTGTATTTTTCAGATAATCGAAGACTTCGCTCGGGCCGGACATCATTTTCAAGCTGGGCTCGGACCAGGTGACCTTCAGGTTCTTCGCCGCCTGAATCGCCGCCCACTCTGTTTCCGCCACCACTCCGACGAAGGTCCCTTCCCGCACGACTTTCACGACGCCCGGAATATTCTTGATCGAACTCTCATCCACGCTCGACGGCGCGGAAAGCGACGTCGCCGGACGCACCACGCGCCCGTGAAGCATTCCCGGCACGCTGACGTCCTGCGAGTAAACGAATTCACCCGTGAATTTTCCAGGCAGGTCGACGCGCGGTATCGATTTTCCGACCACCTTATAGTCTTTCGGATTCTTGGCGGGAATTTCCGGCGCCACTTTCATGTCCCAGCCGATCCCGGCTGCGGTAATCCTGATGTTGAAGCGCTTGCCGCCGAGCAGATCGCCGTAGGCGATTTTCTTGGAAGGGTCACCGATCACACTGACCACACCATCCGTTACGGTAAGCTTGTCCACCGGCGAATCGAGACGCGCGGATGCAAGCTTGAGCAATTCCTGCCGCGCCGCCGCGGACGCCTGGCGCAATTGCACGCCGCCCCGTTCGACAGTTCTGGCGGCCGCCGTAATTCCCTGGTCGACGGCTGTGTCCGTGTCTCCCGAATCCATGTAAACCTTGCTAAAGGAGACGTCGAGTTCCTCGGCCACAATCTGGGCAAGAGCTGTTACTACGCCCGTGCCGAGTTCGACTTTCCCCGTGAAGACGGTGACGGTGCCGTCCTTCGAGATGGCCAGCCAGGAATCGAGCACGGTCGGATCCATGCCGTCGACGGAAAGGCCTTCGCCCTGAGCGAGGACTTTCGCGGCGGCGCCGAAGAAGCTGAAGCCCACGACGAGGACACCTGTGCTCTTGAGAAGATCTCTGCGGGAGATGGTTTTGGTTTCCATGTTCGGCTCTCCTTCGTCAGGCTTTCACGCTTGAATTTGCGACCCGCTGGATGGCGCGGATGATGCGCAGGTGAGTGCCGCAGCGGCAGATAAAGCTGTTCATGGATTTCTTAATATCGGCAACCGTTGGATGGGGATTCGTGTCGAGCAGGAACTTGGCGCCCATGACCATGCCGTTCATGCAGTAGCCGCACTGCGCGGCCTGCTCTTCGACGAATGCCGCCTGAATCGGGTGAGGATGAGCGACGCTCCCCAATCCCTCGAGTGTCGTGATGGTCTTATTTTGCACCTCAGCCGCCGTGTGCTGGCAGGAGCGCATGGTGGCGCCATCAACGATCACAGTGCACGCCCCGCATTGCCCCAGGCCGCATCCGAATCGCGGGCCATGCAACTCCAGGTTGTCGCGCAGGACGTATAAAAGCGGCGTGGTCGGGTCAACGTCAACGACTCTCGACTTGCCATTCACTTTCAGCGAGATTCGTGCCATGGTGAAATTCCTTTCTCGACGGGTCGGTCAGAATCCATGCGATCCGCAATCACGATGTCTTCATCCAAGATGCCGATTTGTTAATTAATATACACCCACTCGCATTGGGATGGAAATACAGTGTAAGTCTTAGGCGGGGATTCAGGCTTGCACGAAAATTTGGATTTTCCTATTTCGAAAAGGGATTCATGTAGCGCCCGCCTTCAGGCATGCATCGCTGCGCCAATCATATGTCCGCCTAAAGGCGGACGCTACATTGGCCAAATCCGAGTTCTCTCGAGAGCGCCTTCGGCTACGGCTCAAGCGAAGCTATGTAGGCCGTGATGACCATGATGTCATCTTGAGTCAGCTTCTCGACGACCGGCCGCATTAGCTGCGTTCCCGGCCCGTTGCGAGTGAACTGTTGGATGTCATAGAGCTGGCGCGCAAGGTAGCTTGGAGAACGGCCCGCGAGCGGCGGGAAATTGCCGTTGCCCTTCAAACCTTCGCCATGGCACGCGGCGCACGCGACGGTCTTGCCCGCGCCGCCTCGAACGACCAGTTCCTCGCCTCTCTTTACGCTGCCCATGGGGACGTATGCGATCCACCCGGACCTCGGGTTGCGATACTTTTCGGTTTGTTCAGTATTCACCGGCATTTCCAGGATCCGCTGGCCGATGGGCTCCGTCTCAGATCCTTCGACTGGGACGAAAAAGCCTCCCACGTTGCGGACCTTCGGCACGGTTTCTACTTCCATCACCTTGATCCACGGAGTCATTTTGATTGATGAAAAGTAGTCAGCCGCGGCCTTTGCCTCTTCAGGGGTTATGCCTGCGGCATTCCCGGACATGGTTATCGTATTTCTTTTGCCAGGATCAGCGGTTCTGCGCGCGCCATTCTTGAAGTCGTCAAGCTGCTCCAGGATGTAGCCGGCAGGGAGCCCGGCGACGCCGGCGTTCTCCGGACGGCCTTTGCCGTTTATCAAGTGGCACAAACCGCAGCTGCCAATCCACGGGTTCGCGGTTGGAGAGCGACGGTGCGCCACGATGGTCGGCACAGGAGGATGGTCGCCCGGAAACCAATCGACAGGGTTGGCCGTGTCCCGAATCTGCTTCATGGTAAAGGACTGAGTGCTGCCCGCAGCCGACTTCACGTCTGCGTCATCCGTGGGAGGAGCAGCCGGGGGTGGCGGAGGATCTTGAACCGCGTACGCCCAGGCCAGCGGATGTGCAGCGGCTTTTTGATCTTGGCCTTGTTGCTGAGGCGGGGCGGCCATCGCCGCCGCGGAAAAAAGAGCCATCACAGCAAACGAAGCGAGGACTTGCGGACGAAAACATTTCGCCATAAACGCCTCCCCAATCACTCTGCGGTTCTGCACTTAACAACAAATTCAATCACGATTGCCGGCCAACTTCAAGCGTTGGAACTGGCCGAGCAGTTACTTCGCAGCGGGTCCCTTCGACATGGTTGCGGCCTGCTTCACGAATTTTGCCGCCGGAACCGCCGCGTTCGCTTGCACATCGCTCAGTTCCGTGGTCGATTGCCCGTCCGTCCACGTCATCTGCCACTTAAAGGGCACCTTGACTCCGGAGACGACACGATAATCGGAATAATCGATATGCAGAGGTGTAACCCCCACGGCAGTGTTGATAAATCGCGTCTGCCGCACCAGCAGGCCAGTCGTCTTGTCAAAATACAGCTTCACAAGAGTCCCCCCGGGAGCGGTGCCCGAGATGACTTGAACGGCGTGATCGTCGATCGTAGAGGGCGGAAAGCCGGAGTGCCAATCGGTCAAATTTTGTTTGATCATCGCTGGAAAAGATAATTGCGCGTCCAACCGGGCGCCGTCCAGCTCTCCACCGGTCAGCAGGATCAGCGGAACTGGACGCTCCACCGAGGCGACCCAAGCCTCGTGCCCGTCGTAAGTCGTCGTGCTGTCTCCGCTGGGTGAATGAGTGATCATGGTTCGCTGGTCCGGAGCTTTGGCAAGAATTTCTTCCGGTATCTTCTGAAAATCGGTGTCGAACCCGGAGTAAGTCCCCTTTGCCGAGAAGCTGCTCAGCTTGGCCAGTGCCTGTGCTCCGCCGACGGCCTGGATATACTTGTCCAAGATTTGCCCGGCGAGCGAAGGATTTTCGGGAGCTCCCTGAATCACATCAACCCGATCCGGATCGTCCGGAGGCAGGGCTCCATACTGTTCGGCCAAGCTTGGCGTAACCTCTGGTTTTTGGACGCCGCGATGGCAGGTGTAGCAGGTCACGAGGCGCGTATTGCCGAAGTCGGCTCGATTGATCAGGTTCTCCATCAAGACCATCCTGCGCGCGGTCTGCTTCAACGGGGTGTCGTCGGCATACTTATCCCAGTTGCCGGCGCTGTCCTTCACGTGGCAATCGGTGCAGTTCAGGCTCAAGGATGCGGCGAAGAATCCCATTGTCCCCATGAATTCGTTCACGGGAATCCCGCGGAGCACCTGGATATTTTTAAAAGCTTCTTCGGACATTTGTGGCTTATCGCCGGCGGGTTTGGCGGACTGACTGAGCGCCCAAGTGGTCCCGAGGAGGCACAAAATAATTGTTCCCATTGCACAGAGGATTGCCCGCCTGGTTTGATGCTTCATTTTGCCTCCCTCTTTCGCCGTGCGCGAACCGCGCGGGCCATGTCGCGATCAAAGCGGATCGCAGCTCACGCAGTCTCGTCCGGCGTTTACCTCAGCCGCATCTATTGATTTGATGGGTCACTCCGGTTGGTCCGGCCCGTCGGACACTATACGCCGGCCCGATTCCGCACGCAATGGGAGTGTGCCTGCGATTTGTAGTTTAAATATCGGCTCCCTGTCAATCGCTTTTTGAATTGCGCCGCAAACCGCTCGAGGATTGACCGTTCCATCGGAAAAAGCAATCTGGGCGCATTAAGCGCGATTCCTTGCTTGCGCAAAAACGAAGCTTCACTTAGCCGCCGTGGCTTCGATCTCGATGAGAAATTCGGGCCGCGCCAGACGCGCCACTCCAAGCAGCGTGCTTGAATATCGGCACCCAGCTCCCACGAGGCGATCCATAATGACAGCGCGGTTCGCGAAGAAGCCCTCCAAATCGGTCGTATAGATATTCAATCGGACCACATCCGAAAATCCAAATCCTGCCAGGGTGAGCACATGCTCGAGATTATCGATCGCGCGGTTCAATTGCCCGCGAAAGTCGCCGGCATGAACGGATTTGCCTTCCGCGTCGACGGATACTTGTCCCGGGCAATAAAGGACACGTTGTCCACCGGTCACTTCGTGCCCCTGTACGAACCCTAAAGCGTCCTGCCATTTCCACGGATTGATTATTTTCCGTTCCAAATTTTCCTCCCCGGCCAGACTGCTTTCGTAAGGATTAAGTATTCGGCCGATAGCAAGGCCGATTCTCCACGGCGCCGAGAGGAATGGCAAGAAATTCGACCCGGTGGGAATGTTCGCATTCACGCCTAAACTGCGGCTGAACTTGTTCCAGGGGAGCCTGGGCGTTTGCGGCCAATCGCGATCCATTCCGCCAAATGTCAACAATTTGTCGCCGAGTTGCTTCAGCAAGGGGTTCCCGAAGTATACTCTCAGGGTTAGGTACAACCTATGGAAACGGTACTGATCATTGAAGACAGCCGTCCGATGCAACGGACTCTCAAACGCCTCTTCGAGGCCGACTCCCTCGGAGTTCGAATGGCTTCTGATGGAGTAGAAGGGCTCGAGAGTTTCCGCAGCGAGCCGCCCACTGTGGTCGTCCTGGATTTGAAGCTGCCCGGCCTGTCCGGCAAAGAGCTTTGCCGGTCCTTCAAAACGGAGATGCCATCAGTCCCCATAGTGGTCTTGAGCGCCAATGCCGACGTGGACGATAAAGTAGTGCTCCTCGAATTAGGGGCGGACGACTATATCACGAAGCCGTTCAGCCCCAAGGAACTGCTCGCGCGCGTGCGCCGGGCTATGCGCCGCAACGTGAGCAAACAGCAAGCCGCGACCGGCGCCGAAGCGGCGTCTCCGCACGATCTGCTCGTCTTTGGAGACGTGGAAATCGACTTTACCAGCATGGAAGCGCAGCGCGCCGGCAAACCCATCAGCATGACGGCGCAGGAATTCAAACTTTTGAGATTTCTTTCGCGGTCCACCGACCGCGTGATTTCACGGGAGGAACTGCTCAATGAAGTCTGGGGATATCAGAACTATCCGTCCACCCGCACCGTGGACAACCATATCCTGAGACTTCGCCAGAAGCTGGAGCCCGATCCCGCGCATCCTCGCTACTTTGTCACTGTGCACAGCGCGGGCTACAAATTCGTGCCCGGCAGTGTTGCCGCGGCCAGGAAAAGTTAGCTCGTTTCGCGGAGAGGCAGATGGCTCGCTGGCGGCTCCAATCTCAACTTCTGTTTTCCACCCTGTTGATCATCTGCGCCCTGACGGGGGCCATCCTTCTGATCATTCGCCAAACGGTGCGGACGCAAATTGACGGCCAGGTAAAGTACAGCACAGGAGCCTCCATTCAGGAATTCGGGACGGTTCAGCGGCAACTGCAGCTCCAATTGTCCCGCACCGCGTCACTCCTCGCCGAGATTCCCACCCTGAAGGCGCTGATGACCACGTACGACGCGCCGACCATCCAGGATGGATCCACCCCATTCTGGAGGCTCGCGGGCAGCGATTTATTCCTGCTTGCGGATCCGGAGGGCCGCGTTGTCGCTCTGGATGTCACGCAGAAGGGACTCAATCGAGAGGCGGCGGGAGGGTACTTGAGGAACTCCCTGCACGATGGACAGGACTCGGCCTGGTGGTATTCGGGCGGCAGGCTCTATTGGGTCTTTCTCCGTCCGATCCTCGCAGGGACGGGAAGCAACGCAAAAGTTCTGGGGCTCGTGGCCATCGGGTATGAAACGAATTCCAGAATTGCCGAGCAGCTCGGGTTCGTCGCCGAAAGCAAAATCGTGCTCCTCGCGGACAATCGGATCATCGCGTCGACTTTTTCGCCGGAAGAAGAGGCGGTGATCCAGGGACGCATTCTCGGCAGGGAAATCCTCCCCGGCGCAAGCACAGCGGAGGTGACACTGGGCAACGACACCTACCAAGTGGCCCGCGTTACGCTCCAGGACAATCCTCCAACGCCTGTGGAATGCTATGTGTTCATTTCCCTGACGCGCCCAATGGCCTTTCTCCGCCAGCTGAATCGCACGATTCTGGTCGTGGGTCTGACGGCCATCCTTCTCGCGTCTCTGTCCCTCCGCTTTGTCTCGAGGACGATCACCCATCCGCTGGACAATCTTGTGGCCGGCGTGAGGGCACTTGCAGCCGGGGACTATGGCTATTCGATTACGCCGCGCGGAAGCAGTGAAGCCGTGGAACTCGCGGAATCTTTCTCGAAAATGCGGGGGGAATTGCTGGCATTTCAAAAAAAGCAGATTGAAACGGAGCGAGTTGCTGCTGTCGGCCGGGCGGCAAACTCCATTTCGCACGACCTTCGGCACCACCTGGCGGCTCTCGTGGCGAATGCCGAATTCCTGTACGAAGCGGAAAAACTCAGGCTCGACCGGGACGAGGTGTACCGGGAAATTCAGACGGCATCGGAGCAGATGACCGAATTGCTCGATTCCCTGCGCGATCTGGCCCGTGAACAGCGCAACATCTCCCCCGTAAACGCTTCCCTCGATCAATGCGTGCGCCGCGCCATCGAAGCCGCCCGCGCGCGCCCCGAATTGCGCAACAGAGACATTTCCGTCAACGCGACGGGCGACATGAACGGGGTCTTCGATCCTCAAAAATTGGAGCGCGCCCTGCTCAACCTTGCGGTCAATGCGTGCGAGGCCGCCCCCAACCGCCTTGGAAAAATCGCTTTCGATATCGTATCCAGGCCGGATACGTTCGAAATCCGCGTCTCCGACAACGGGCCGGGCATCCCGGTGGCCATTCGAAGCAACCTGTTCGACCCCTTCGTCAGCGCGGGAAAACCGAATGGTACGGGTCTCGGACTGGCTATCGTAAGCAAAATCGTTGCCGACCACGGGGGAAATGTCTGCGTCGAAAGCACCTCGGCAAAGGGAACCACTTTCCTGGTCAAATTACCCAGAGTGCAGCTCTCGCCGAACGAAATTCCCGAGAAAGTGGTGACGTAGCCCCCTCGTTCCAATCCGCCGCTCCGTCAATTTTCCTGTAGCGCCCGCCTTCAGGCGGACATGCTGAATGCTCAGACACATTCTCGTCCGGGGCAGCGGACTCCCGCCACACATTCAAAAGGCAATTCCTTGTTATGGGATTCTCTCGAGGGTAACCTGGGAGCGCCCACAGCCCCCGCCGGGAAGAGTATAGAGACCTAAGCCGATTTCCCTCTGTGCAGTAAGGGAACCCAGCGGTCTCTGGAACTCTCTAGCGCGCCCAGGTCGACCCCACATTAACTCAGCGCCCGCCGGAGAGTGTCTACCCCGTGTCGAAAATATGTCAAATACTTGTAACGGCGATTCCAAAATGGGAAGCCCTGAAGTCTGAACGGGGCTAGCGAGTTTCGGTCAGATCCGGCCCGAAATACGATTTCACCGCGCATGCACTGCGATTCATTGCGAGCCTGCGATGTCGAAGCCATCGCGGTTTTTGAGCTATGATGGTGCCGTTTGTCTCGCAAAAATGTCTCTCGAAAAGAGGTAGTCGAGATGGAAATTAAAAAAGTTGGCGTGCTCGGTTGCGGCCTGATGGGTTCTGGAATCGCCCAGGTGTCAGCAGCGGCGGGATTCGAGGTGACGGTCCTTGAAGTGGACCGGAAATTTATTGAAAAGGGATTCGCGGCGATTCGGAAATCTCTCGACAAGCTCGCCGCAAAGGGCGCATTCAGCGAATCGGCGGACACGATTTTCTCCCGCCTGAAGGGAACGACCGACAAGCAGGACCTTGCCGATTGCGATTTCATCGTCGAAGCAGTCATCGAAAATCTGGACGAAAAACGAAAAATGTTTGCTTCCATCGACCCCATCGTCAAGCCCTCGGCAATTTTCGCAAGCAACACGTCATCGATCTCGATCACGGAAATCATGACGGCGACCCGGCGCCCCGGCCGGTTCGTGGGCCTGCACTTCTTCAATCCCGTGCCGCTCATGAAGCTGGTTGAAGTGGCGCGCACCATCGTCACGACCGACGATGCGTTTGAAACGGCGGTCGAATTCGGCAAAAAATTGGGGAAAGTTCCTGTGCGCACGAGCGACAAGACGGGTTTCATTGTGAACCGCCTGCTCGTTCCTTACCTCATGGACGCGATCCGCGCGTATGAAGAGGGTGTCGGGTCCGTCGCCGATATAGACGCGTCGCTGAAACTCGGAGCTGGATACCCGATGGGACCATTCACATTGCTCGATTTCGTGGGCCTTGATACGACGTACTACATCACGCACGTCATGTTCGACGAATTCAAGGAAAAGCGTTTCTCGTCTCCCTCCTTGCTTAAACGGATGGTGATGGCCGGCTGGTACGGCAAGAAAAACGGCAAAGGCTTCTACGACTGGTCGAACCCGGAAAAGCCCGTCCCGCAGGACGCCGCGCTGCGAGGAATTATTAAGGATTAGTCTCCAATCGTCGCGTTTGATTCAGAAATCTCCGTGAACTCTATTCTTCTCTGTGTCCTCTGTGTTAAGGTTTTTTTCCTTCACTTATTAGTGCGTTCCCGGAAAAGGCTTAACACAGAGGATAC
>Ga0070731_10004351_pt1 | contig 12247 bp, 14 predicted proteins | sample Coa_R1_2_FD_66448 | JGI IMG/M metagenome (GOLD analysis project Ga0070731, IMG submission 66448) | Surface soil microbial communities from Centralia Pennsylvania, which are recovering from an underground coalmine fire - Coalmine... | ecosystem: Environmental > Terrestrial > Soil > Unclassified ... | reverse complement strand
GACGAGTGCGGCGAGCAGCACGGCGGCGCCCGCCTGCGTTGCCCGGCGGAGGCGTCCGCCGGCGACCTGGGCTGCGAGTGGCACGAGCGCGAGCGCGGAGAGCGGAGCGAGCAACGGCCCGGCGAGCAGGAGCAGCCACGCGCGCGCATCGGTCCACGAGAGCGCAAGCCACCCCACGGCGACGGCGGCGAACAGGAGCCCGAGCCCGAGCGAGATGTTCGCAAGCGGGAAGAATGCGGCGGTGAGCGCAAACGCAAGCCCGGCTCGCGGCGCCACGAAACCGAGCGCCCCGGCGATCGCCGCAAGTGCGAGCGGGAACTGCGCCGGGTAGAACGGCAGCGCCGCTGCGACCCAGCCGGTGGCGAGCGCGCACGTCCCGGCCGGGAGAGCGCGAGCCGGAAGCGACTGCACGAACCGTGGCGTCGCCCGCTCGAGCGGCGTCACCTGCTCGGCTTTCTTCTGGCGGCGCTTCTTCGTGAGCGACCGCAGCTCGTCCGCGAGGCGTCCAGCCTCGGGCCTGCGCGCCGGGTTGAGCGTCAGCGCCGAGGCGGTCGCCTTGCACAGCGCCGGCGGGAGGTCGGGCCGCACCGACTCGAGCGGCGGCGCGCCCGCCTGGATGCGCCTCGAGGTCTCCTTGAAGCCGGCATCCCGGAAAGGATGCTTCCCCGCGAGCGCCTCCCAGAGCATGACGCCGACCGCCCACACATCCGACGCCTCCGTCGCATCGTCGCCTGCGAGGCGCTCGGGCGAGATGTAGGCGAGCGTGCCGGGGACGTCGCCCTGTGCCGTCAGCGTCTCGGCCTCGGCCATCTGGGCGAGCCCGAAGTCGAGGAGCTTCGCCGATACGCGTCCGCCTTCTGCCAGCAGGACGTTCGACGGCTTCACGTCGCGGTGCAGGATCCCGGCTCGATGCGCGTGGGCGAGCCCCTCCGCCACCTGTGCGCACGCTTCGACCGCGGCGGCGTCGTCGAGCTCCCCGGCACGAAGCGCCTCGCGGACCGTGCGCCCCGGGATGAACTCGTACGCGATGTAGACGTGCCTGCTGTCACGCGCGAACGAATATGCGCGCAGGCAGCTGGGATGGCGCAGTCGAGCGGCAGCCGCGGCCTCCCGCTCGGCACGTGCGGCGGCCTTGCCCTCCCGGGCGACGATCTTGAGCGCGACGTCGAGCCCCGTCTTCTCGTCTCGGGCCAGCCAGACCGATCCCGACCCGCCGCTGCCGAGCGGACGCAGGGGCCGGTAGCGACCGAGGACGGGCTCGCTTTGCTGGAGCGCGAGCACGGAGGACATCGGTCAGGTCACGTTGGCGAGAGGCGGCGGATCTCCTCTCCGGGGGCGTGGCAGCGGACAACGTTTTCCCCGCCGGTTACAGTCTGGCGCGACCTCCTCCAGGGCATGTCCACCTACGACGACGAGAACATCGAGTTCGACTTCTTCGACGAGCCGGAGACGGAGGAGGCGCCACGCCCTCGTCGGCGGCCCCGCCGCGAACGTGCCGGCGGCCCGCGGCCGCCCGCGCCGCCCACGGGGCTCGTCCCGCTCGCGCGCCTCGTCGGGCTGATCGCGATCGCGATCGCGGTCATCGTCGCATTCGTCTTCTGGGTCGGGGCGTGCCAGGGCAAGAGCACGCACGACGAGTACTCGACGTATGCGACGAAGGTACGCACGGTCGCGGCGAGCTCGGACGCGCTCGGCCGCGAGTTCGCGTCCAAGCTCGTGTCGGGCGGACTGAAGCAGGCCTCGCTCGAGCAGAGCCTGCAGCAATACGCGCAGCAGGAGCAGCAGGAGTACGACCAGGCACAGCAGATCCGTGCACCCGGACCGCTGCGCCAGATCCACCAGCAGCTCGTCGACGCGATCGAGCTGCGCGCAAAAGGGCTCGCCGCGCTCGACGACGTCCTCACGCAGTGGACGTCGAAGAACACGTCGGCGACGATCGCGGCCCTGGCCACGCAGGCCGGGCTCCTGACGGCGAGCGACGTGGTGTGGGAGCAGCTCTACCGCCTTCCCGCGACGCAGCAGCTGAGGACACAGGGCGTCACCGGCGTCGTCATCCCGACGTCGGTGTTCGTCACGAACACCGAGCTGATCAGCGCACGCTCCTTCGGCGTCCTGCTGGATGCGATGAAGGGCGCATCCACCGGAGGGACGCCGAGCGGCCTCCACGGATCGCAGCTCGTCTCCGTCGTCGCCAACCCGGGCGCGACGAGGCTGTCGACCTCGACGGCGACGACGGTGAAGGTGTCGACCGACCTCGCATTCGCGGCGACCGTGGAGGATTCGGGCAACTTCCAGGAGAACGGCGTCGTCGTGCACCTGACGATCAGCGCCGGCAGCACGACGATCAAGCGGACGCAGACCATCCAGACGATCACCCCGAAGACGCAGAAGACGGTGTCGTTCGGGAACTTCAACCTCCCGTCTGCCGCCTTCGGGAACAAGGCGACCATCAAGGTCGATGTGGCGCCTGTCCCCGGTGAGACCAACACCTCGAACAACTCCGCCTCCTACACCGTCTTCTTCACGCTCGGCTGATGCACGTGAGCACGTCCGTCGCCGCATGGATCGCGATCGGCGCCGCAGCGGGCGCTGGACTCTCGGTCCTGCTCGGCCTCGCCTCCTTCGCATCGCTCCGCCGCATGCGCCAGGCGCAGCTCGTGCTCCTGGGCGGCGGCAAGTCCGACCTCGTCGACTTCGCCGTCTCGCTCCAGAGCCGGATAGACGACCTCCACCGCGCGGTGGACGAGATCGCTGCCGGCCTCGCCCGCGTCGACCGTCGCGTCGACGGCACCGTCTCGCGAACGGCGATCGTCCGGTACGACGCGTACGAGGGCAGCGGCGGCCACCAGTCGTCTTCCTTTGCGCTCCTCGACTCCGCCCGGAGCGGGATCGTCGTCAGCGCGATCCAGGGCCGCGACTACGCGCGCATCTACGTGAAGGAGATCGACCACGGCCGCGCTTCCGTCGCCCTCTCCCCCGAGGAGCTCGAGGCCGTGGAGCGCGCGATGGCGGCGTCGTAGTCGCGGTGCGCTGGTACGTTTAGGCCCAGGAAATGGGGCATGTCCTCGTTCTGAACGCCAGCTACGAACCGCTGAACGTCACCACGGTTCGGCGGGCGCACGTCCTCGTCTACAAGGGAAAGGCCGAGGTGATCGAGCACCTCGACCAGCCGCTCCGCTCGTCGACCGGGAGCTTCATCCGGCCGCACGTGATCCGGCTCGTCCAGTACGTCCGCGTACCGCGGGCCGTCCAGCGGAAGATCTCCCGCCGGGCGCTCTTTGCCCGGGACGGCTGGCGATGCGTCTACTGCGGCACCTCGGGCGGCCGCCTCACGCTCGACCACGTCGTCCCCCGCTCGAAGGGCGGGGAGTCGGTGTGGGAGAACGTCGTCACGGCGTGCGCCCCGTGCAACCTGCGGAAGGGCGACCGGACGCTCGAGCAGGCCGGCATGGTGCTGCACACGCTGCCCCGGCCGCCGCAGCCGGTCCTCTTCATCAAGCTCGCCGCGCCGCGCATCCCGCACGGCTGGACGCAGTACCTCGGCGAGCTGGGGACTGCCACCGCGTGATGTGACGTTTGGCCGCCCGGCGACGTATGCCGGGCATGAAGATCTTCGCCATCCTCGCGGTCGCCGTCGCCCTGCTCGCGGGCGGCGCAGACGCGGCCACCCGATCGACGTCGAGCAGCGACACGGTCACCGTGCAGGGAACGGGCACCGTCACCGCGGTCCCCGACGAGGCCTCGTTCTCCTTCACCGTGCAGACGAAAGCGACGACCGCGGCGGCCGCGCTCGCGCGCAACGGCACCGCCACGAAGGCGGTCATCGCCGCCGTGGAGTCGGCCGGCGTCCCCGAAGCGGACATCCAGACGGCGCAGGTGTCCCTCGACCCGGTCGAGTCGAGCGACGGCACGTCGATCGTCGCGTACACCGCCTCGGACACGATCACCGTGACGAAGCTCGCGGTCGCCAAGGCCGGCGCGATCGTCGATGCCGCCGTCGGCGCCGGAGCGACCGACGTCTCGGGGCCGTCCCTCGACCTCTCCGACCAGGACGCGCTCTACGCCCAGGCGCTGAAGGCCGCCGTCGCGCAGGCCAAGACGAAGGCGCAGGTGCTCGCCGCCGCGGCGGGGCGCAGCCTCGGGAACGTCGTCTCGATCGTCGAGGGCAGCGGCCCGACGCCGGTGCCGTTCGCGGTCGGGGGCGCGGCAAGCGCTCCGAACACGCCGATCGAGGCCGGGACGCAGGAGGTGCAGGCGACGGTCACCATCGCCTACGCGTTGGGTTAGGAGTCACGCTCGACCGGGAGCGGCCGCTTCGACCAGTCGCTCCACGAGCCCGGGTAGAGCACGCCCTCGCGGGCGCGCAGAGACGCGCGGTGGAGGACGACGCACGCGGTGATGCCCGACCCGCAGTAGGCAACGAGCTGGCCCTCGGGAAGCGCGGGCTGCTCCTCGTTCCAGGGCGCGTTCATCGCGCCGGGGATGCGGCCCGCGACGGCGTCGACCGGGTTCGGCTCGCCGCGCCAGCGCGCGGGGCTGCGCGCGTCGACGAGCACGAGCGCCGGATCGGCGAGCCGACGTGCGAGCTCGTCCGCCGCGATCGTGTCCCCGTCGCGCTCGTGCGCGACGAAATCGGCCCGCTCGACCTCTTCGTCCCCCGTCGCGAGCGGCCCGCCCCAGGCGTCGATGCCGCCCAGGAGGACGGCGCAGTCGTCGTGGCCGAAGTGGCGCAGGAGCCACCACAGCCGCTCCGCGCCGCCCAGCGACCCGTAGGCCACGACGAAGACGCCGGCCTCTATCCCGGCTCCGGAAGCCGCCGCGCTGAAGCGCTCCGCAGACGGCAGCGGATGGCGTCCGGCGTCGGGGACCGACAGGTCGGAGAGGTCGACGTCGACGTCGAGGAAGGCCGCGCCCGGGATGTGGCCTGCACGGTAGAGGTCCCGTCCGCGCTCGGGCGCGCCGAGCTCCCAGCGGCAATCGACGAAGCGGTAGCGCACCGAGGGATTGTTTCCATTCGCCGGAGCGGGTACAACGCGCAGTGGATGCGCAGGCGGCTTCTCGTCGTCGCCGGCGTCGTGGCCGGCGTGGGGGCGCTGGCGGCCGGGGCAACGGCCGCCGCCCGCAACGCGTGGCCTGCGCCGAAGATCGAGCTCTCCTCAGGGGCGCTCGTGCACGTGCACATCCCGCGGTTCGGCGGCCGGCTGGCCGCCGTGCGCGTGCTGACCGCTTCTGGCGAGGCGGTCCCCGTGCGGGTCGACAACGGCGACGTCTGGCCGAAGCGCCTCCTCGGCCAGGGAGAGCGCCTCTTCGTCGAGGTGCTCGTCCGCCGCCCCGGCTGGGCGGGATGGATCGCAGGTGCGAGGGTCAGCCGCACGCTGACGGTGACGACCCCGAGCGTGCGCGTACGCTCGCGGGTGCTGCACGTGCACGACGGAGCATCGGTTGCCGTCGGTTTCGACGGGGCCGCCCAGGTCGTCGCGGTCGACGGGTCGGTACGGCGTCGAGGCAAGCCGACGTCCCTGCTTCCGCTCGGCGTCGTCGCGCACGGCACGAGCGCAGCGGGCAGCGTCGAGATCGCGGCGGCCCCGCGGCCCTGGCAGCGGCTGTCGGCGCCGGTGCGCGTCAGCTGGTTCCCGGTCGGGGTCAGCCGCGCGGTCGTGGCGAGCCCTGCGCCCGGCAAGCGGCTCGCGCCGAACGAGCGGGTGACGCTGACGTTCTCGTCGCCGATCGGCGACGCCGCTCCCCGCCTGCGGCCGGTCTCCGCCGGCAGCTGGCACGTGGTCGACGACCACACCGTCTCCTTCGAGCCCGGCAGCGTCGGCTTCCCGCTCGGAGGGTCCGTGCGGGTCGTGCTCCCGCAGAGCCTTCGCTCGGTTCTCCCGGCGACCGGTCGGGTGGTTCGGACCCTGAGCTGGCCGGTCGAGGCCGGCTCGCTGCTCCGACTCCAACAGCTTCTCGCCCAGCTCGACTACCTCCCGCTCCGCTGGGCGCCGTCGGGCGGAACGCCGCCCGCGGCCGCCGCGGACGCGCAGCTCGAGGCCGCGCTGTCACCGCCGAGCGGCGTCTTCACCTGGCGGCACGCGCACGTGCCGCAGGAGCTGCGGTCGCTCTGGACGCCCGGCCGGATGAACCTCGTCACGCGCGCAGCGCTCATGCGCTTCGAGGACGCACACGGGCTCCCCGCGGACGGTTCCCCCGGACCGGCGGTCTGGCGCGCGTTGTTCGCCGACGCGATCGCCGGCAGGCTGAACATCGAGGGGTACAGTTACGTCCTCGTGCACGAGACCGTTCCGGAATCGCTCACCGTCTGGCACAACGGCAAGGTCGTCCTCAGATCGCCGGGGAACACGGGGATCCCGCAGGCGCCGACGGCGCCCGGGACGTATCCGGTGTTCGAGCACATCCCGGTCGGGACGATGAGCGGGACGAATCCGGACGGAACGCACTACCACGACCCCGGCGTGCGCTGGATCAGCTACTTCCACGGCGGGGACGCGATCCACGCCTTCTACCGCGCCTCGTACGGAACGCCGCAGAGCCTGGGCTGCGTCGAGCTGCCGCTGCCGGCCGCAGAGCAGGTCTGGCCGTACACGCCCGTCGGGACACTCGTGACGGTGGAGCAGTAGTGGGGTACACGCTCCGCAACCTGAAGGAGGTGGACGACTCGGCGCCCGCGTTCGGCCTCTCGCCCGCGCTCGAGGCTCGGTTCGCCCGGCAAACGCTCGAGTCGAAGAAGGTCGCGATCAGCTACCAGCGGCTGCAGCCGAACGTGCGCATCCCGTTCGGCCACAAGCACGACGCGCAGGAGGAGATCTACGTCGTGCTCGCTGGAGGCGGGCATGCGAAGCTCGGGGACGAGACGATCGAGCTGCGGCAATGGGACGCGCTGCGGGTCGACCCGGAGACGATGCGCGGCATCGAGTCCGGGCCGGACGGGATCGAGCTCCTCGCGCTCGGCGGCCCGATCGGCGAGCAGAACGACGCCGAGATGGTCAACGACTGGTGGGTGACGTAGAGCGACGCTCGAGCCAGACGACGTCGCGGAAAACGCCGTCGCGGTCGCCGAGCTTCTCGTGGATTCCGACCACGCGGAACCCGAGAGCGAGATGTAAAGCCAGGCTGCTGTCGTTCTCCGGGAACACGCCGGCAAGCAGGGTCCAGTAGCCCTCGGCCTCGGCGCGGTCGATCAGCTCCCCGAGCAGCGCGCGCCCGACTCCTCGACCGCGCGCAGACGCCGCGACGTACACGCTCTCCTCGGCGACGCCGCGATAGCACCACCGGTCCGAGTAGGGCGACAGCGCCGCCCACCCGAGCACGGCGCCGTCGCTCTCTGCGACGAGCCGCAGCGACGGATGCGCCGCGTCCCATCGCTCCCACGTGGGCACGTCGACCTCGAAGGTCGCGTTCCCGGTCGCGATGCCCTCGGCGTAGATCGTCGCTACGGCGGGCCAATCCGACTCGTCGAGCGTCCGGATCTGCACGGCCGCTACGCCGCGACCGCCTCCTCGGCAAACGTCGGAACCGTCTCGATCGTCTGGAGGATCCGGCCCGCGATGCGGTACGGGTCGCCGAGCGAGTTCGGCCGCCGGTCCTCGAGGTAGCCGCGATAGCCGTCCCGCACGAAGCTGTGCGGAACGCGGATCGACGCGCCGCGGTCGGCGACGCCGTAGTTGAACGTGTCGATCGCCTGCGTCTCGTGAAGCCCGGTGAGCCGCAGGTGGTTGTCGGGGCCGTAGACGGCGATGTGGTCGGCCTTATAGAGGTCGAATGCCGCCATCAGCTCCGAGAAGTACTCCTCGCCGCCGACCTCGCGCATGTGCTTCGTCGAGAAGTTCGTGTGCAGCCCGGAGCCGTTCCAGTCGAGCTCGGCGCCGAGCGGCTTGCAGTGCCAGTTGACGTCGACGCCGTAGCGCTCGCAGAGCCGCATGAGCAGGTAGCGCGCGACCCAGAGGTCGTCGGCGGCGCGCTTCGAGCCCTTGCCGAAGATCTGGAACTCCCACTGCCCCTTCGCGACCTCGGCGTTGATCCCCTCGAGGTTGATGCCCGCGGCCAGGCAGGCGTCGATGTGCTCGTCGACGATCCGACGCGCGACATCGCCCACGTTCTTGTAGCCGACGCCGGTGTAGTACTCGCCCTGCGGCGCGGGGAAGCCCTCCTTCGGGAATCCGAGCGGGACGCCGTCGCGATAGAGGAAGTACTCCTGCTCGAAGCCGAACCAGGCGTCCGGGTCGTCCGGAATCGTCGCGCGGCGGTTGGAGACGTGCGGCGTACCGTCAGGGAGCATGACCTCGCACATGACGAGCAGCGCGTTCTCGCGTGCCGGGTCGGGGAAGAGGGCGACCGGCTGCAGGAAGCAGTCCGAGCTCGAGCCCTCCGCCTGCCGCGTCGAGCTCCCGTCGAAGTTCCAGACCGGCAGCTCGTCGAGGGTCGGCGTCGCTGCGAACGCGGCGATTTTCGTCTTGCTGCGCAGGTTGGGCGCCGGCTCGTATCCGTCGAGCCAGATGTACTCGAGCTTGAACTTGATCATCGTCGCTCCTTCTCGGACCCGGACCATGAAAAAAGCCCCACGACTCCGCGAGTCGTGAGGCCCCATTGCCTCGGCGGCCGCCGTCCCCGGCGAACGCCGCCTTCGAATGTATCAGCGCGAGCGGCCGGGTGTCCACACGGCGGCCGCGACGCCGAGGCCGACGAGGACGGAGCCGCCGAACCAGCGCTCGAACCGGGCGATGCGGCGCGAGCCGCGCAGCCGGTCGGCGACGGCGCCGGCCACGAACGCATAGGTGCTGTCGCTCAGGAAGCCGAGGCAGGCGAAGCTCGCGCCGAGGACGAGCACCTGCAGCCAGACGTGCCGTGCATTCGGGTCGACGAACTGCGGGATGAAGGCGAAGATGAAGACGATCGTCTTCGGGTTCGTCAGGTTGACGACGACCCCCTGTCTATACGCCGTGCGCCGGGTGCGCGGGGCCCGTTCCGTGCCCAGGCTCTCCTCCTGCCGCGTCAGCAGCCGGCGGACCCCGAGAAAGATGAGGTACGCGGCGCCGATGTACTTGACGGCGTCGAACGCCACGCGGGAGGCGAGCACGAGGGAAGAGAGGCCCGCGGCCGCGAGCCCGACGTGGACGAACGTCCCGGTGGTGATTCCTGCAACGGAGGCGATCCCGCCCGCGCGGCCCATCTCGATGCTGCGCGTGACCACGTACAGGACGGCCGGGCCGGGGATTGCGAGCAGCGCCATCCCGGTGGCGAGGAAGACCGCGTAGGTCGAGAGGGACGGCATTCAGCGAGCGTATAGCGCTGCGACGTCACGGGCAGTCGCGGCGATCCGGTCGCGCAGCTCCGCCGGCTCAAGCACCTCGAGGTCGGGGCCGTGCCGGAGAAGCTCGCGCCGTGCGTGCTCGAGGCTCTCGAAGACGAGCGTCCGCTCTCCTCTGGCCCCGCGCGCCCTCACCTCGACCCGAGGCAGGCTCTCCTCGAAGGCGCGCGACCACTCGTGCCAGTACGACGAGAGCTCGAAGCCCTCCGGACGCTCGCAGGTCTCCTCGAGCGCACGAACCGAGGCGACGCGGGAGACACGATAGACGCGCATCCCGGCGACGCGATGGGCGACGAGGTACCACGCGCCCGCCTTGAGCACGAGGCCGAGCGGGTCGATCGTGCGCTGGACGATGCGGTTGCCCTCGCGGTAGCGGATGCGGACGCGGCAGCCGCGCCAGACGGCTGATGCGAGCGCGGGAAGGTGAGGGACGCTGTCCTCGGCGCGGAACCAGCCGCGCGCGTCGAGGTGGAAGAGTCGCTGGGCACGCGTCGCACGCTCCTGCAGCTCCGACGGGAGGGCGGCAAGCAGCTTGAGTCGCGCGGCGGCAAGCTCGCCGCCAAGGCCGAGCTCCGCCACCGGGCCGGTCACGCCGGCGGCGAAGAGCGCCTCCGCCTCGTCGCCTGTGAGCCCGGTCAGGCGGGTCCGGTATCCGCCGGCGAGGCGGTAGCCGCCGGCCGGCCCGCGCACGGCCTCGACCGGCACGCCGGCCGCCGCGAGCGACTCGACGTCGCGATGAACCGTGCGCACCGAGACCTCCAGACGCTCGGCGATGTCGGCCGCCGTCAGCTGCCCCCGGGTCTGGAGCAGGAGCAGGAGCGAGACGAGCCGGGTCGCACGCACGAGTTGGACGATAGGTGAAAAACATGACAGAAGGTGGCCTCTTTGTCTGACAGGCTTTCGGCCGTGAACGTGTACGACGACGAGTGGGGCGAGCAGGAGGAGGACTGGTCGGGCGGCGGAGCGCTCTCGAAGCGGCTCGTGGAGCCGGGCGCAACGCTCGGTGCATCGCTGTACGAGCTCCGGCCCGGCAACTTCGCCATCTATCACGCCCATCACGGCTCGGAGGAGCTGCTCATCGTCCTGCGTGGACGGCCGACCCTGCGCACGCCCGACGGCGAGCGGCAGCTCGATGAGGGCGAGGTGGTCCACTTCGCCGGCGGCCCCGAAGGCGCGCACGGGCTGCGGAACGACACCGATCAGCCGGTGCGTTACGTGATGGCGGGCATTCGGGTCTCGCCGGAAGTCGTCGAGTACCCGGACCAGAGACAGGTCACGGGCCAGTCACGGCACGGAATCTTCTTCATCCACGACCTCGAGGAGGAGTCGTGAGCGAGCGAGAGGAAGGAACAGTCGTCGAGCTGCTGTTGCGCGAGCCGGAGATCGTCGCGTGGCTCGAGGACTACCGGCCGCCGCCGGAGGCGGCCGAGGACGAGGACGAGCCGCCGAGTGCGGCGTAACCGGACAACATGCAATCCCGAGTCGATCGGTCGTCGTATCCCCACCGATGTCCGAGGAAGAGTGCAAGCAGCTCCGCGATCTCCTGATTCGCGAGCCGGAGATCGCGGAATGGCTCGGCGACGGAACACGAGACGCCGATGAATCGCAAGGCGACGAGCGTTCCGGCGACGAGATTTGACGTTGTCCGGTTAAGCGTCTATCGTTCGCGAGCCATGTTGCTCGGTTACGTGATGAACACGCCCACGGTCAGCTGCCTCGGCAGCGCTGTGGTCCAGCGCGGCAGCCACTAGGTCCGCGCACCGCCTCCGCCGGCGGTCTCCCGTTCTCCGTAACCACCTCGTTTCACAAGGAGCAGCATGTCCACGCTTGCAGCATCGACATCACTGAACAGGCACATCCGCCGCGACGTCCCTGCGGTGGAGGTCGAGAAGCTGACGAAGGTCTTCCGCCGGCGTGATCCCAAGGCGGGCCGCTTCGCGCGCCGCCGCCTCCCTGCACTGAAGGAGGTCACCTTCACGATCGACCGGGGCGAGTGCGTGGCCATCCTCGGCCAGAACGGCTCGGGGAAGTCGACGCTCGTCCGTCTGCTGTCTACGCTGCTGCTCGAGGACGGCGGCAGCGCGCACATCTTCGGCCACGACGCCTTCCGCGAAGCGCGCAGCATCCGCCGGCTCGTGAACCGCGTCTCCGTCGAGGCGAGCTTCTTCAAGAAGATGTCCGCACAGGAGAACCTCTCCTACGCGGCGCGCTTCTATGGCATGACGCCGGCGCAGACACGGACCGCGATCCCCGAGATCCTGGAGAAGGTCGGCTTCCCGCCCGACCGCCGCACCGAGTCGATGATGAACCTCTCCCGCGGGATGCAGCAGAAGGTCGCGCTCGCACGCGCGCTCCTGACGTCGCCCGTCCTGTTGCTGCTGGACGAGCCGACGACGGGCCTCGACCCGAGGTCCAAGCTCGAGGTTCAGGACTTCATCCGCGAGGTGAGGGCGACGCACGACGCGACGATCCTCCTGTGCACGCACGACATGAACGAGGCGGAGGCGCTCGCCGACCGCGTCGGGCTGCTCGACCGCGGCGAGCTCTTGTTCCTCGAGCCGGTGTCGAAGGTCAAGCGCCGGTACGGCGTCGACACGCTCGAGGAGGCGTTCTTCGCCGCCACCGGCCGCACGTTCGAGGAGGAGGACGAAGACGACGAGCTGAGGGAGGTGTTCGGATGACGACCATCGGCGCGACGATGCGAAACGAGCTCATCGGCCTCGGCGGCTTCGTCGAGCGCAACGTCTATCTCACGAAGCGGTACATCCTCTGGGACATCGCCTTCATGATCTGGACGATCGCGAACACGCTGACGATCGTGTTCATCGCGCGCGTCGAGCACCTGCCGAAGCCGAAGGAGAACGAGCTCGCCACCATCCTGCTCGTCGGAGCGGTCATCTGGGCGTTCCTCGGGATCATCTTCGAGTTCATGAC
>Ga0070731_10004349_pt1 | contig 12249 bp, 9 predicted proteins | sample Coa_R1_2_FD_66448 | JGI IMG/M metagenome (GOLD analysis project Ga0070731, IMG submission 66448) | Surface soil microbial communities from Centralia Pennsylvania, which are recovering from an underground coalmine fire - Coalmine... | ecosystem: Environmental > Terrestrial > Soil > Unclassified ... | reverse complement strand
ATGTAGAGCTGGTGCCACTTTTTGTCGCGGGTATCGAAGTAATTGAAGCTGCTGCCGAGGTTTTTATTAGCGGCGTCGTTCCAGTGCTCGACGATCAGGCAGCCATCGAGTTCGCGAGTGACAAGATTGTGGCCGACGATTTTACCCGAGCGATTTTGGACTTCCCAGTCGCCGAGCCAGAAATCAAACTGGTGAAATTCGGGCGACTGGCAAGAGGCGCTTTGTGGAGGAACGGCGAACGCTTGTTGCGGCAAGGAAATCAGGAAAAGCGACGCGGTGAGAACGTTGAGTGCGAGCTTCAAAAATCGGGGCATGAGAAATCTCCGAGGTGCGGGTGAATTTGTGATCTTTTGGACAAATGAAACGACAGAACGATAGTTAAAATGTCTGCGGAGCGCGCAGAAAGCCCCAAGGGAACAGGCAGTGCGAAAACTGGACTAGGCGGGAGCCATCTACTGCGATAATGTCGACACTCTTATGGATCGCTGTCGATAAGAATGGACGATCAAAACTCCAGCGCCCAAGCGGTTACTGCGTCACAATCCTCTTCAACATATCCCATCTCCAAGCCGATTTCTGAAATTCACATACTGTGGATCACAGCTGGACTTGGGTGCGATGGGGACACGATCGCGATGACGGGAGCGATGCAGCCCAGCATTGAAGACATTTTGCTTGGCGGGCTGCCGGGGATTCCGAAGGCATATCTGCATAATCCAGTGCTGGCGTATGAGAACGGCGAAGAGTTTATGCGTTTTTTTTACAATGGCGCGGCGGGGAAGCTAGGGCCATTCATTCTGGTGGTGGAAGGGTCGATCCCGAATGAGAAGAATAAGGCGGAAGGGTATTGGGCATCGTTCGGGACGGACCAAAAAAGCGGCGAGCCCATTCTGACCTGCGATTGGATTGACCGGCTGGCGCCGAGGGCGTGGGCGGTGGTGGCGGCCGGAACGTGCTCGGCGTACGGCGGGATACACGCGATGGAAGGGAATCCCACGGGATGCATGGGGTTGCCGGATTATCTGGGATGGGATTGGAAATCGCAGGCGAACATTCCGATTGTGTGCATTCCGGGGTGTCCCGTTCAGCCGGACAATTTTACGGAGTCGCTTTTGTATCTGCTGCATATGGCAGCGGGAAATGCGCCGATGATTCCGCTGGATGAAAGTTTGCGGCCGACCTGGATTTTTGGGGCGACTTTGCATGAGGGATGCGATCGCGGCGGGTATTACGAGCAGGCGCAATTTGCGGAGGAGTATGGCGCACCGTCGTGCATTGTGAAGCTGGGATGTTGGGGGCCGGTGGTGCAGTGCAATGTGGGAAAGCGCGGGTGGATGAATGGAATTGGAGGATGCCCGAATGTTGGAGGGATTTGCATCGGGTGCACTATGCCGGGATTTCCGGATAAGTTTATGCCGTTTATGAATCAGCCGCCTGGTTCGTTGTTATCGGCGGCCGCGGTGACGACATATGGAAGGGCGATACATGCGTTGAGGAGATTTACGCAGGCGTCGTTGAATAAGGAACCGAGTTGGAGACATAAGTAGGAGCTGGAAGCGAAAACCATTGCGCACCGAGCTTCATGACCCTGCAGTTTGATCAGTGCACCCACTTTCTAAAATTAGAAAGTGGGGCACCCGCAAGTACTTCCCCCGTTTTGGGATAACAGTTAGATGGATGTATGCCTCGAGGAAACCCCGAATTGGGAATTTGAAAGTTATAGTAGGGAGATGGGGGAAGTGCATAAGGGGAAGCGTGTGCCTCTCGCCGCGCCTGAAGCGGACCACGAAGTAGCGGAGGCGGTGCTGTCGGAATTGGCGGCGGCGTTTCTGGGGCAGCAGGCGGCGGCTGCCTCGACTGGCTCGAACGGAGCGAGCCCAAACGGCGGCGGCTCGGCTGCGTCGTCGGATTCGACTTTACCTAATCCACAAGATATTTATCGCGTGCTGGTGGAGCAGATTCCCGCGGTGGTGTTTGTGGCGTATATCGAAAAGGGAATCAGCGAAGCGTACGTGAGTCCGCAGATTGAATCGTCGCTGGGATTTTCGCAGGAGGAGTGGCTGCAGGATCCGATTCGCTGGTATGAGCGGATCCATCCGGAGGACCGGCAGCGGTGGAGTTTGGATGCGGCGCAGATGTTGCTGACCAGCGAGCCGCTGAAATCGGCGTATCGGGTGATTGCGCGAGACGGTCGCGTGGTTTGGTTCCAGTGCGAAGTGAAAATGGTACGGAGGCCGGATGGGCGCCCGTGGTTTTTGCACGGGGTGGGATTCGACATCACCGACCTGAAGGAAACAGAGCAGTCGCTCGAGGAACGCACTGCGGAGCTGGGGCACCTTTCTTCGCGACTGCTGCGAACGAGGGACGAGGAGCACCGGCGAATCGCACGAGAGTTGCACGACAGCCTGGGGCAATATTTGGCGGCGCTGAAGATGAATCTTGCGCGGCTGGGCGATTCGAGAAATCCGAAGGGTGAGGCATTGCACCGGGAGACGGAAGAGATTGTGGACCGGTGCATCGCGGAGACGCGAACACTGTCGTATCTATTACATCCGCCGCTGCTAGATGAGATTGGATTTGTGGCGGCGGCGACATGGTACGTGGAAGGATTCGCCAAGCGGAGCGGAATTAAGGTGGCGCTGGAGTTGGCGCCGAAGCTGAAGAGGCTACCCGAGCCGGTGGAGCTGGCGATGTTTCGGATTTTGCAGGAAGCGTTGACGAATATTCATAGGCATTCGGGGAGCACAGCGGCGGAGATTGTGGTGGGAGTGGATGAGGGCGTGGTGTTTTTGGAAGTGACCGATCATGGGCGCGGGATGTCGATGGAATTGGTGAGGAAGTTTAAGAGAGTGGGTGGGGATGTTGGAGTGGGGCTGTCGGGGATACGGGAGAGGGTGAAAGAGTTGGGCGGGAGAGTGGAGATTAAGTCAGGGCCGCAAGGGACGATATTGAGAGTGGATGTGCCGATTTAAGAGTCATTCGTCGAGTTTGTTCCATTGGGAGAGGATTTTGGGCGGGTGAGAGAGGGTTTGCATGACCACGCAGTACTGCTCGGTTTTTTCGCGGAGGCTGCGAAGCTGATCGGGAGAGGCGTCAGTAGCGGCGATGTCGAAATTGAGGCGGATAGTTTCGAAACCTACGGGGACGTCTTTGGAGATGCCGAGAGTGCCGCGGAGGTCGAGGTCGCCTTCGGCGGTGACTTCGATGCGCTCCGTTGGAATGCCCATGGCGCCGGCGACCATCTGGCAGGTGATTTGAGCGCAGGCGACGAGAGCGCCGAGGAGTAGATCGCCGGAGCAAGCGCCAGTGCCGGCGCCGCCGACACCGGAATGGGCTTCGGCCTGATAAATGGCGCGGCCGATGTCGACCGAGCAGGAGATGGGCGCGCCAGTTTGTCCGCCTTTGGCGCGGATGGTGATGCGCGAAGATTGAGGGTCAGTGCGATATTGATCCTTGAGTGGTTTTTGAAGAGAACGAAGATCCATGCAACTTCACTCCTTAGTTTGAATGCTTAGGCTCGGGCCGGCAAACGGCCTGTCTTGTAGCCGCATATACTGAATGCTAGCATGCAGGAAGAAAGCGGAGGCGTCCTTGCCTAAATTTGTGATTGAACGAGAAATTGCAGGCGCGGGAAATTTGACTGATGCGCAGCTGAAAGAAGTTTCACGGAAATCTGCGAACGTGTTGAAGGAAATGGGGCCGAACATTCAGTGGCTGCACAGCTATGTTACAGGCGACAAGGTTTATTGCGTTTATCTGGCTCCGGACGAGGCGACAATTCACGAGCATGCGCGCAGAGTTGGGATTCCGGCGAATCGAGTGTCCGCGGTGAGAAGGTTGATTGACCCGGAGACGGCGGAATAGTTTAGAAGGCCGAGGCTAGGAGCAGAAAACCGTTGCGCGACCGCGCTTCGTGATCTCGGCGAGTGATGAGGAAGACCCACCTGCGTCCTTAACCAGCGCGACATGCGCCCGCAAGAACGCAGGCGGGGCACCCGCAGACACTTCTAAATCACCTGCAAAACATTCCACGTAGTTACGGGATTCCGAAGCTTGAGTGAAAATCCCCACGGGCAACGACGGCCCATGGGGTACCGAAAACCGGCAGAACCTTCTAAAGCAAAAACAAGACTTCCCCTAGGAGGACAGGTTGGGGGAGAGGGCTTCGTCGATGGCGAGGTGTACGGGCATAGACCAGCCTTCGAGCCAGGCGGCGACGTCTCCGGTGCCGGAAAGCGACCGGCGGGCGGGCTGAAGGACGGATTCGAGGCGGGTCTGCTCGGCAGGGGTGAGGGGCGTGCCGATATTTTCGCGCAGAGCGGCGGCGGTGCCGGCGAGGCGCAAAGCTCGGCTGGGCTGACCCTGGATCACGGCGACGCTGGCGAGGCATTCGAGAGCGCGGGCCATGCCGCGCTTCTGGTCCAATTCTCTAAACATTTTTAGGCTCTCGCGATAGAGCGAATGCGCGGTTGCCCAATCGTGCTGTTCGCCAGCGAGATTCCCCAGATCGGCGAGAGTGCCAGCAATTCCCCAGCGGTCGTCCAATTCGTGAAAAATCACTAAGGACTTTTCGTAGAGCGCGCGCGAACCTGAGTAATCGCCCTGTGCGCGAGCGACTTCGCCTTGATAGTTGAGGGACCAGGCGACGCCGGTGCGGTCGCGGAGTCGCTCGAACATGGCGCAGCACTCGGCGTAGAGAGTACGCGCGCGGGGGAAGTCGCCTTCGAGATTTACAACATTGGCGAGATTGCTGAGGGAGCGCGCGACGGCGGCGCGGTCGCCCATTTCCTGCCATTGGGCGAGGCTTTTTTCGAAGAGCTCGTGAGCGTGAGCGAGATCGCCACGATCGCGGGCCACGACGGCCAGAGCGTTCAGGGCTACGGCAACGCCTTGCTCGTCGCGGAGTTGGCGCGAAACTTCCATGCTCTCCTTAAGGAATTCTTCGGCGGCAGGATAGTCGCGCTGCTCGACGCTAAGGACGCCGGTGCTAAAGAGAGCTCGGGCGCGCGTTTTGCTGGAGGCGGGCGCGGATTCGAGGTGCAAGAAAGTATCGAGCCAGTTGCGGCCTTCGCCAAAAAGTTCGCGAGCTTCCCAGAAGCGAAACATAGCGGCACTTAGGCGCAAGCCCCAGTCGGCGTTGCAAGTTTCAGCGAGCCAGTCGAGAGCGGCGCGGAGATTGTTATTTTCGAGGGAGAGACGCTCGAACCATTCGGCTTGTTGAGGTCCGGACTGAGTGGCAGGGTCTTCTTCGGCGAGAACTAGGTAGTAAGCGGCGTGAGTGCGGCGGGTGAGTTTTGCTTCGGAGGAGGCTTCGAGTTTTTCTCTGGCGTATTCGCGAATGGTTTCGAGCATGGTGAAGCGCGATTCGCCGTTAGGTTGCTCGAGTTGCTGGAGGAGGCTTTTGTCGACCATGGAGGACATGCCGTCGAGGAGATCGAGCTCGAGGTCGGCTTTCGTGTTACAGACGGCTTCGATGCCTTCAAGAGTGCAGCCGCCGACGAAAACGGAAAGGCGGCGGAAGAGAGTTTGTTCCGCGGGGCTTAGCAGATCGTAGCTCCAGTCGATAGCGCCGCGAAGAGTTTGCTGGCGCTCAGGGAGATCGCGGGAGCCACCGGTGAGGAGTTGGAGGCGGCTGGCGAGGCGCGAACGCATGGCGGAAAGGGACAGAACTTTGACGCGGGCGGCGGCGAGTTCGATGGCGAGAGGAAGGCCGTCGAGGCGCGAGCAGATGTCGCTGATGGCCGAGGCGTTTTCCTGATTCAGCTCGAAGCCGGGCTTGGCCGCGGCGGCCCGTTGGACGAAAAGAGCGATGGCAGGGCACTGGGCGAGAGATGCGGTGGAGGGGCGAGAGTGCGAATCGGGAAGAGCGAGAGGCGGGACAGGGAATTCGTGTTCGCCATAGACGTGCGCCGCGGCGCGGCTGGTGACCAGAATTTTTAGGTTGGAGCCCACGGCCAGAATTTCGGCCAAGGTGGTGCCTCCAGCCTGGACGAGATGTTCGAAATTGTCGAGGACCAGGAGCATGGGCAGGCGGAGAACGTCCTGGAAATTCTTGCGAAGTATTTCAGCGGGAGATTGGCCGCCAGTGATGCGCAGGCCGAGAGTTTGAACAATGGCGGAGATGATGAGGGCTGGATCGTTAATCGCGGCGAGAGGCACGAAGTGAATTCCGCCGGGAAAAAATTCGGCGAGGCCGCTGGAGACTTCGACGGCAAGCCGAGTTTTACCTATTCCGCCGGGGCCGGTGACGGTGACGAGGCGCACGTCAGGACGGAGCAAGAGTTCGCGGGCGGCCGCTATTTCTTTTTCACGCCCGACGAAGCCGGTGCGTTGAATGGGAATGCTATTGGCGCGAATTTCAATTTGGGCGCGGGGCCGTTCGGCGAGGCGGTCACGAATGGCGGCGAGTTCGCGGGCGAGATCGCGCGTGGAGATGTAGCGTTTTTCGGGGTCTTTGGCGAGGCAGCGTTCGATGGCCCAGCAGAGCGGCGCGGGAGCCTCGATGGCTTGCAGGCTGATGGAGTCGATGGGATCGCGAAGGATGGCGACGAGGGTTTCGGCGGCGTTGGATCGTTGGAAGAGGCGCTTGCCGGTGAGCATTTCGAACAGGACGGCGCCGAAGGAAAATTGATCGGAGCGAAAATCCTGAGCGAGGCCGCTGGCCTGCTCGGGAGACATGTACTCTGGCGTGCCCACGATCAGACCGGGTTGGGTATCGGAACTGGATTTAGTGATGGAGTCGGAAAGGTCGGTGGTGCTGGGCGGAGGAGCGACTTTGGCCAGGCCGAAGTCGAGAATTTTTACGAAGCCATCCTGAGTGATCATCAAGTTGGCGGGCTTGATGTCGCGATGAGCGATCGAAGCTTCGTGAGCTTTGGCGAGTCCTTCGGCGACTTGGGCGGCGATTTCGATTGCTCGGCGCATGGGGAGGATCCCGGCGTTGAGCAGGTCGCGGAGAGTTTGGCCCGCGACCATCTCCATGGCAATAAAATGAATAGAATCGTGCTGGCCGAGTTCGTAGATAGTGACGATGTTGGGATGATTTAGGGCGGAGGCGGAGCGAGCTTCGCGCTCGAAGCGCAGGAGACGGTCTTTGTCCGCTGAAAATTCAGAGGGGAGGATCTTGATCGCGACGGTGCGATCGAGACGGGGGTCGAGAGCGCGGTAGACCTCGCCCATTCCGCCGGTCCCAATTGGACCTTGGATTTCGTAACGTCCCAGTTTTGTGCCAGCGCAGAGTGGCATTTAGTGGATCGAGAGTGAAATGTGAAGCAAGGCTAACACCAAGCGCGAAATACTTCTGTGTTTGATGCTAACAGGATCGCACGCGAATAGGTAATTGCCGAGTCACGCGGAGTCACACGAGACAAATTGTTTACATGAGCGGCATGCGTGGGATCGCTCATGAAGGCGCGGAAAGTTTCTAACGGAATGCCGAAAGGCGACTCCAAAGGCTTAGAATTTTAGCTGAACTTAGCTTGGAACAGGATTTAGGGCGACCGTGCAGATAAAGAGCAGAGTCAGGAAATAGGAGGCGTTATGAGAAGGGCGAAGAGGGAAATTGAAAAGACAGGCGGAGCGATGGAGTTGAGTTTGCGGCGAGTGGCGTTTGGTGCTGCGGCGCTTGGCGCGGTGGCGGTGGGGGCGTTCGCGGTGGGCGCGCTTGCGATTGCGCGGCTGGCGATTGGGAGAATGGTGGTGGGAAGGCTGGCGCTGGGGAAGGTAGAGGGCGGGAGCGTGAAGCTGAAGACGGTGGAGATCGAGGAGTTACGAGTGAGGCGAGTGCGCGCGGAAGAAATTGAAGTGGTGGATTCGCTGGAGCTGCCGGGAGTGGAGTAAACAAGGAAGTCGGGGCCTCGGTACAAAAAAGTGAGGAGGGGAAATGTCACGCGAATCGCGGATGCTGGCGGGGATTTTGTTGGTGGTACTACCATCGGTAATGTATGGGGGAGTTACGCTGCTAGGAATGTTGATGGGCGGCGCGCCGGGGTATGAGAGCAATCCGGTGCGTCACGATTTGTGGCGCGCGGGGCATGCACATGCGGGGGTGTACTTGGTGCTGTCTCTAGTGATGGTGCGATACGTGGATGAGGCGAAGTTGTCGCCATTTTGGAAGTGGCTGGCGCGAGTGGGCGTGCCGATCGCGGCAATTCTAATTCCGGCGGCATTTTTTCTGTCGGTGGCGTCACCGGAAGCGACGAGGCCGAATGGGTTGATTAATGTGGCGTATGTTGGAGCGGTGTTTCTGGCGGGCGCCGTGTTGAGTTTGGGAGTTGGGTTGATACGAGCGGCACGGGCGCAGAGCTGATTGCGTCGCTGAGCGAAGTGCGCGGGGTGACGAGTGGAAAATTCGGGAGAGAAGGCACAGCTTAGCGATTATCTTGCGGCTGAGCGAACGGTGCTGGCTTGGATCCGGACGGGACTAGCGCTGATGGGATTTGGGTTTGTGGTGGCGCGGTTCGGATTATTTCTACAGCAATTTCAAATCATGCAGCGAGGTGGTGCGGCCGAACCGTATTCGTACGGGTTGTCGCTATGGTTTGGGACGGCGCTGATTGTTGCGGGCGTGATTATGAATTTGGTGGCGGCGTGGCGGCACGCGACGATTATCCGAAGGTTGAATGAGGGTCGCGAGGCGCCGGTGCACCGGCCGACTTTGGCGATCGCGACGTGTGTGTTTTTGGCGTTGGTGGGAATTGGGATGGCGATTTATCTAGTTTCAGTGCGCGAATCCGGAAAGACTGGCGAAGGAAACAAGGAGACGATCATGGAGATGACGAGTGGGGGTCAGGCAGGGGCGAGGCCAAGCGCGAAGGGAATTGTGACCGCGAAGAGCAAGTATTCGGTGGATGAATCGGTGGAGCGGCTGAAGAAGGCGCTGGCGGCGAAGGGCGTGACGGTATTTGCGGTGGTGGATCATTCGGGGGAGGCCGCGAAGGTCGGGATGAAGATGCCGGCGACGAAGTTGGTGATTTTTGGAAGCCCGAAGGGAGGAACCCCGTTAATGCTGGCGGCACCGAGTGTAGCGATTGATTTGCCGTTGAAAATTTTGATTGCGGAGGATGCCGCGGGCGCGACGTGGATTTCTTACAATAGCGCAGAATATTTGCGGGAGCGGCACGGATTCCCGGAAGAGTTGGTGGGGAATATCGCGGTGGTGGGGAAGTTTGCGGAGGCAGCGGGGGCCTGAAGAACGGGGCGTAGCTGTGCCCAGGGCAAAATTGCTCGGGGCACCTGACGAACCCCACATGCCGAAACAGCATGTGGGGCACCCAAACTCGCAAACCAACGCCAAAAGCAAAGTGTTTGAGCTGGAGCTAACAGAATGATTGGCGAGACCATTTCGCATTATCGAGTGCTGCGGAAGTTGGGCGGCGGCGGGATGGGTGTGGTGTATGAGGCGGAGGATCTGAAGCTGGGGCGGCATGTCGCGTTGAAATTTCTGCCGCCTGAGCTGGGACGGGAACCGCAGGCGCTGGAACGGTTTCAGCGGGAGGCAAGGGCGGCCTCGGCGCTGAATCATCCGCATATTTGCACGATTTACGAAGTCGATGAGCACAACGGCGAGCCGATGCTGGCTATGGAGTTACTGGAAGGCGAGACGCTGAAGCACCGGATTTCGCGCGGCGCGCTGGATGTGGATGACGTGCTGGAGTGGGGCGTGCAGATCGCGGATGGGCTCGACGCCGCGCATGCGAAGGGTATCGTGCACCGGGACATCAAGCCGGCAAATATTTTTGTGACTGCGCGCGGGCAGATCAAGTTGATGGATTTTGGATTGGCGAAGACGGTGCCGCGAGCGGACGCGGAGGCAGGCGCGACGGAAGGTTTGAGGAATGCGGAGACGATGCCGGATGAGCAGTTGACGAGTCCGGGATCGACGCTGGGCACGGTGGCGTACATGTCACCGGAGCAGGCGCGCGGTAAAGATTTGGATGCGCGGACGGACTTATTTTCGTTTGGCGTGGTGTTGTACGAGATGGCTATGGGGCGGCTGCCGTTTCGAGGCGCGACCAGCGCGGAAATTTTCGATGGGATTTTGAATCGCGAGCCGGAGAAGGCGTCGCAGGTGCGGGCGGGGCTTCCGGCAGATCTGGACCGGATTTTGGAGAAGGCGTTGGAGAAGGACCGGGAGGTGCGGTACCAGAGCGCATCGGAGATGCGCAGCGATTTGAAGCGGCTGAAACGGGATCGCGATTCGGGGAAGAGCCGCGGAGCCAGCGGGAGTGAATTGCCTTCGACGGCGACATTCGCGCAGGCGAGGCTGGTAGTCGCAGCGATTGTCGTGGTGACCCTTTTGATCGCGGGATTTTTCGCATGGCGGTCGAGAGGGGGGTCGAGCACGGCGAAAAAGGCGCCGAGCGATGCGTCGGGCATCGTTTCAGGCGGCGCGGCGGGCGTGGGCGAAGGAGCGACGCAAATTCGGACGCTGGCGGTGCTGCCGTTTCGAGACATTTCGGGGAGCGATGCGGACAAGTCGTGGGGCATTGGAATGACGGACGCGATTATCACGCGCCTCGGGACGCTGCAAAATTTGGCGGTGCGGCCGACGAGCTCGGTGCTGAAGTATGTGAATGCGCCGGAGGGTCCGGCGAAGGCCGCTCAGGATCTGGGAGTGGAGTCGGTACTGGATGGGACGTACCAGCGGGCGGCGGGAGTAATTCGAGTTTCGGTGCAATTGATCAGCAGGAAGGATCAGACCATGCGCTGGGCGCAGAAGTACGATTTGCGCGCGGCAGACATGCTGAAGTTTCAAGACGAAGTGGCTGATAAGGTGGTGAACGGGCTGCAGGTGGAAGTGAGCGGGTCCGAGAAAGCGGCGATAAACGCGAAGGCGACCGATTCGCCGGAGGCTTACAACGACTATCTGCAGGCGCGATATTTTGGGAATGAGTATTTTGTGAATTCGAAGCGGGAGAGCCTGCACCGGGCCGAAGAGGCAGCAACGCGGGCCATTGCAAAGGATCCGAAGTTTGCGGACGGCTATGCGCAGCTCGCTTGGAGTTACGGGATGGAGGCGGCAAATTTCGAAAGCGGCAGCCGGGACAATCTAGCGCGAGGGGAGAAAGAAGCGCGGCGAGCGTTGGAACTCGACCCGAATTCGCTGGAGGCATCGGTCGCCCTGATGATGGTGCTGACCGAGCAAGGTAAGCTGCGAGAAGCGCTGCCCATTGCCAGAAAGGCGACGCGGTTGGCGCCCAATTCGGAGATGGTCTGGGATATGTCGGGGTATCTGTACCACTACGCGGGGTTGGATGAAGAGGCGGAGGCAGCATACCGGCGAAGCGAGGAGTTGAACCCGACGACGGTGAGAATTTATTGGATGCACGCGCGGATGCTGTTGTTTTTGGGTAGAGCGGCAGAAGCAGAAAAAGAGCTGGGTGCGGCTCTACAGAGCTATCCGGATCAGTTCAAAGGGCTCGCGTATCTGGGCGAGTTTATGTACTACGAAGGGAAGATGGATGAGGCGGAGAAGACCCTAAGCCGGGCTGTGGAATTGGGCAAGGGCTCCGGGGACGATGCACCGCCAGCACTGGCGGCATTTGTGTACGCGGCGAAGGGGGAGCGTCAGAAGATCGATCCGGTGATTTTTGAATACAAGATGGATGAGGTGGTGGATGGGGACCAGGCGTATTGGACGGCGGGAGTGTATGCGCTGCTGGGAGAGAAGGCTGAGGCGCTGAAGTGGTTCGAGCACGCGATTACGCTGGGGAACCAGAATTATCCGTGGTTTCAGCGGGATAAGAATTTCGAAAGTTTGAGGAATGATGGGGAGTATCAGAGGTTAATGGGAATCGTGCAGGAGAAGTGGAAGGATTATCAGAAGGTGTATGTGGAGAATTGAGCCGAGCGGCGCCAGGTATTAATGAAGGCCGGTGACGACGTAGAGCTGGGATTGGAACTGGCGGGCTGAATAAACGATGGGAGAGCCGCTGCGGGGAAGCGCTGCAGTCACCTGACGAACACCCGCGGAATCGCCGACGATGGTGCGCCATGGCTGCCGCGCGCCGGTGCTCACGTTAAGGTGGTCGATTTGTAGCGGGAAGTCTATGGAGTTGGTTAGGTAAATCCCTGTGCCAGTCTGATCCCAGTTGAGAATTTGATCGTTGGACTGAATGCCCTTGATTTGGCTCGAGGTTTTTGTGCCAAGTCGTAAATCAACGGATTGTTCTGCGCATCGCGCACAATTAGCTTTTTGCCGTCCTGTGATATGAGGGAGCCGGCGAGACCTTCAGGAGTGACGGGTTC
>Ga0070731_10004347_pt1 | contig 12252 bp, 14 predicted proteins | sample Coa_R1_2_FD_66448 | JGI IMG/M metagenome (GOLD analysis project Ga0070731, IMG submission 66448) | Surface soil microbial communities from Centralia Pennsylvania, which are recovering from an underground coalmine fire - Coalmine... | ecosystem: Environmental > Terrestrial > Soil > Unclassified ... | reverse complement strand
AGCTGCCTGTGCCGAATTTCTCTGCCGGAGGTATTGCTACTCCCGCCGACGCCTCGCTCGTGATGCAACTCGGCGCGGAGGCGGTATTCGTCGGCAGCGGAATCTTCATGAAGGACTCCACGACCTTCGCCGACCCGGAGGAAGCCGCCAAGCGCGCGAAGGCCATCGTGCTCGCCGCCACGCACTACCAAGACCCTAAAGTGTTACTTGAAGTCAGTGAAGACCTCCAGGGAGCGATGAAAGGCCTCGCGGTCAGCGCCCTCGACGAAGCTCACATGCTGCAGACCAGGGGCTGGTGAGTTTGTGTGGGCGAGACACTCCTGTCCGCCGCTTTTGACTTGAAAAGTTGTGATGGCTCCGGACGCCCGGAGCCATTCAGTTCTTGGTCGATGTGGGGGGCGGACGCATTCGTCCGCCCCCCGAGCAAAGCGAACGTCCTCAGACGTACGGTCGCGGAACGCGCTGGCATCTAATCGCCGCATTGCGGAGTCCGGGCAAAAGCCGTGCTCAAGCGGAGCTTGAACGGGGCACCCTCGAATTTTGGGGACCTTCGCTTACATCCCGTCCCTCGTCGGAACCGCAGGCGCCTGCCCTGCCGGCGTGATCGAGCTGTACCAATCGATCTTGCGCGTGAAATACATCACCGCTGCCATCGCCAGGAAACTCGCGACCGCGCCCACTAGCAGCGCATTGTCCTCAAGCCGCAACAGCAGGTAGATGAAAACATAAAGCAAGCTGAACACAAGCAGAGCGCGAAAGCCCTGCGCACGGCTTTTGAAAATCCAATTCGTGTTCGCCGATAGTAGAAGCACCGTACTACCGCCCGCCAGAAGGAAGCCGCAATCGAATCCGATTCGTTCTGCTAGCGACAGCAGCAGCAGATAAAAGATCAGCTGTGCCAAGCCCACTAAACCATATTGCGCAGGATGCACTCGCTTGCGAGCCGTGACCTCGAAGACAAAATACGAGAGAAACACCAGCCCCACGAACAGTGGCAAGTACTTCATAGAACGATTCACCGACTGGTATGGGTCCGCCATCTCGATCAACGAGACTCCCACGGCCGAGCCATCGACCGCGCTCACCGCAGTATTTGTGCCCTCGGCGCGAACTCCGCGTGCGATGAAAGGCACCAGCCACTCCCCGTTGAAGCCATGCGCGGAAACCGTTCGCTTGATCGGCACAAAGGATCCATCGAAGCCCGGGCTCGGCCAATCGCCTTCCACGGTCACATGCGAGGTCTTGCCGTAAGCCAGCACCGCCAGCCGCTGTGCGCCCGAGAAACGCAACGCCGCGTTCACCTTAAACACTGCATTTGGCTCCGCAATGTTGCTCGCAGCCACTCCCAGGTACGTCAGCGGCAGCCGTTGCTGGCTATTCACGTCGCCAATGTTTTCCGCTGGCACGAACGTGACCGTCTTGCCATTCACCGTGAGAGTGCCATCGGCCAGCGCCCCGTGGGCATCGCTCACACCAACCACGATTCCAGCGCGAGACCAGTCGAGCGCCGCGTCGACTGGCGCGGCCGAGGGCACGCCCGAAAGATCGAAGGCCGCGTCAAACTTCAAATCCGCCTGGAAAACTGGAACCTTGAACAGCGACCGATGACGTTCCTCCGTGCGCACGCGTACCGCCGCATCGCCCTCAATCGGAAACACGACATACACTCCTGTGGACGCTGGGGCTCCCTTGTAGCTCGGTGGGACAGTGTAAGGAATCGCAAGCACAGGTCCGAGAAAAGTCTGCTGCCCGCCCACACGGTTGCCAACCTCCTGCACCACTTCCTTTGCTCGAGTAGTCCGCTCTTCAACGATGTCGCTCACGAAGATGGCTGGAACCGCCATTAGGAGCGCGAGGCAGCCGACGACGAGCAACTTGATTCCCATGGAACGGGATCGATTGCGAATCTGAATGCTCAACGGCAGGGCAGCAGAGATCGGGTCCATCGTCACCTCCAGAAGTTCACAGCCACCGCCCAAAAGATTAACACAAACTACTTTGTATAGTAAAGTATATCCCTGTAACTTGCCTTCGCGTCTGCTCTGACCAATACTGGGCTTGGACAGAGTGCCGTAACATCACAGCATTTAATGGCTCCAGGCTTCCGGAGCCATTCTTATTTGCGTAACAGAAACTTTCCTCGCGCAATGTAACCTTCGCAGGCCTCCCGCATCCCATGTGCGCTGCCCATGATCGGGCACAGGTTCCCGAGCTGTAAGGGGAATCCTCCGCAGACTTCCGTCCCCGATGGCGTCTGTCCGACGTGCAGGGAAAGGTCTGCCTGGTCTGAACCGAACGAACAGAAGACTGCAAATCATGCAGAGGAGATGACCGTGAAACATAATCTGTATCGCGTCAGCGCACTGCTGGCAACCCTCGTATTGGGCATTGTCCCGGCGATCGCGGCCGATTCCCAACGCGAAACTCTCGTCGTAACCAGCACGAACGATCCCGCGGGCAACGCCGTGATCGTCTTCAAACTGAACCCGGCCGCCGCCACATTGACCGTCGCCGACGAGCTGCCCACCGGCGGACAAGGCGGAGCGAGCGGTAACGCCGGCGCGGTCCAGTTCAAGGACGCATTTGGTGCTGTCGTGAATTTCGGCTCCAACAATCTGACGCGCCTCGTTCGTGATGGAAGTGCCATTCGGACCGCAGGAACAATCTCCCTTGCTCCTAACTGCGCGCAACCCGTGTCGGTCGCGCTCGACCATTACCAAGCGTATGTACTGGGCGCGAATTGCGCCGAAACTCATTCCTGGCCGCAGGGGAGTGTCAGCGGCACCGTCTCACTGAGCGACGCATCGGGAGCTCAAATCGTCGCCGGAGAAACCTGGGCCGCGGCCACACTGAAGTCCGGATCCGTGCTGCAATTGCCTCTGTCTGCAAACGGATCGCTCGCCGGAAGCAGCTCAACCATCAGTCTCCCTTCCGACGCCAATAACACGCCTCTCGGTGCGGCATTTTGGGGGAACATTCTCGGTTTCAATCCGGCCCACAGCCCAGACAGCTTTGTGCTCATCGACAGCCATGCCAACGTTTTCCCGATCCTGGGACCGCAGCCTGCATATCCCAGCAATGCCCCGTGCTGGCTCGCCAAGGGAACTGGCAACATCTGGTACTCGGGAAACAGCCCGGGGCAGGCGGTGTCAATTTTCTTTAGCGATGGCCAGGGTGGCACGTTTTACAAATCCGTGCCAGTCGCGGGCATTCCGACGGATCTGACGGTTTCGCCGGATGGCAAGTGGCTGGCCGTGATCTATACCGCAAGCGATGGAAGCGGTGCGCGCGTCGCCGTGTTTGCCATCGACCACTACGGCGATTTGTCCCTCACAGCGACGTCAGCTCCGGTTGGAGTCACTTCCTTCAACGGAGTCGCCATCAGCCAGTAGCTTCCGCGTTCTTCGACTGATACCCTGTCTCGTCGATCATGGCGAGACAGGGTGCACGATTGCTCCAAGGGCCCGAGTCCCGCGCTACAATGATCACCCCATGACCGCTTGGGCTCGACGCCTCGGCCTCACCGGCAACGCGTTCATCATATCTGCCAGAACTACCATCGCCGCGGTAGCCTCGCTACTCGCGGCAAAGAGCCTCAAACTCCCCGAGTTCTACTGGGCGCCCATCTCCACCATCGTGATCTTGCTCTCGACGATCAATCCGCTCACCCTCGCCTGGCAGCGCTTCGCCGGAACCGCAGTCGGTGCCTTTCTCGGCGCCCTCATCGCTTCTTACTTCCACATCAACTGGATCGTCTACGGTCTCGGCATTTTCATCTGTGGGATCTTTAGCGCAATGCTCCGCCTGGGCGCCGCCTACCGCTTCGCCGCCATCGCGCTCACGATTGTGCTTTTGGTCGCCCATGAGCGCGGTCCCTGGATCGTCGCCACCCACCGATTCATCGAGGTCTCTCTCGGAATCGTCGTCGCCCTCGTTATGACCCTGGTGTGGCCTGTCTCTATTCCAAGCGCAAAGTAAGCCTTCAGGCGCTTTCTGCGCTGGATGTTCCCAAGATTCCCCGCCATCCTTCCACACACTTCTGCCATCCCATATGCACTTAGCGGTGTCGATCATGCTGTCCAATCTCTTAGGGAAAACCCGCAGGTCACGCATTCCGCTTTTCATCGCCATTTCGACGATCTGGTTCTGCAGTTTGCTCTTTGCCGGGGAGAACCAGGTGATGGGTGAAATCCTTCTTCAAGGCAAATCGAAAATCGAACGAACTTCGGGCGTTTGGATCGACGGCCAATATGTTGGCTATCTGAAAGAGTTAAAGGGAAACAAGAGAATCTTATTGCTCCCGGGTGAACACACAATTTCCGTTCGCCAGGACGGCTATCAGGATTTCAACCAGACGGTTGAGGTAAGGCCAGGGCAGAAGCAACTGGTCGACGTCGCCATGGTGAAAGCCCCAACCGGCCCTATGCCCACGCAGTGGGCTACCGTGAAAATGGCTGTCGCTCCCAATCGCGCCGCCGTATTCCTCGATGGACGCTTCATCGGACACACCGGCGAGTTCGACGGTCTCGGCCGGGCGCTCCTGGTCGCCCCCGGCAGCCACGAGATCAAAATCGCTTTGCCCGGATATCAGACCTTTGAAACAACGATCAATGCCGCTGCACGCCAGAAACTGGAACTCAGAACGACCCTGCTCAAGAACAACAATCCCACCGAAGACCCGTCGCTGAAGGGAGATCAAGCTCCGCCCGATCGACCGCAGCCTTAAGCTGGAACACCATCCCACATGCGAAAACTCACCCTGACTCTTTTCATTGCGCTCTCGACGCTCGCCGTCGCTCAAGCCCGGATGGAAGCCGGCATTTTTCTCGATTCCCTCAGCGTCTCCCAGACGAACACCGACAACTTAGGAATCGGCGGTCGATTTGGATTTCGCATCCATCAGAACGTGATGATCGAGGGGGAACTCGCGTACGACTACGGCCTCAACTTCAACGAGACTTACACTAATCTCCTAAACGGAGATGTGGCCGCCATCGCCAGCACTTCTGTCGGTGTTACTCATGGATTGATCGGGCCGACGCTCGTGCGCGCCGAAGGCCACTTCCGTCCATTTGCTACGCTCAAAGCCGGATTTGTCGATTTCCGTTTGAGTCCCAGTTTGCTGCCCGACAGCAGCATTGCGAGCACGATCTTCGGCTTGCGTGACTCGAACCTGAACGCCGCCTTTTATCCCGGCGCCGGAATCGAAGCCAGCCTCGGCCCCGTAGGCCTGCGCCTGGAAGCCGGAGACGAAGTGTACTTCAACCGCGGCGCCCACAATAACCTACGCATTACGTTTGGCCCATTCGTGAGATTTTAGAGCCTAATAATCCTGAAGCGAGCGCAGTGCTCAAGAGCTACGCAGCTCTCTTCTGTCTCGCGACTTTGGCTGCCTGCAAGGGAGATCCCTCGGCCCACTGGTGAAAACGCGGGCCTTCGGGATGACGCCGGAGAGGAGGCGGAATTCGAGAACTAGACCACAGCCCAGATTTTCGCGACCCGCGAAATCCAAGAATCCTTTCCGCTAGAATCAATATCTGGGTCTTTCTGCCTGCTTTAGTGGAAGGTTTCGGAAGATGAGAATCGGAGTTCTGGCCCTGCAAGGTGATTTCGACGCGCACCGGCGCCGGCTCGAGGAGCTCGGCGCCGAGGTCGTGCTTGTCCGCAGGCCGGAGCAGCTCGACTCCATCGACGGCCTGGTGATCCCCGGAGGCGAATCTGGCACCTTTCTCAAACTCTTGGGCGATGCCGGATTCGAAAAGCTGAAGCAGTTCGTCCGCCTTAAGCCCACGTTCGGCACCTGCGCTGGCGCCATCCTGCTAGCCGCCGACGTCGAGAACCCCGAGCAGAAGGGTCTCGGCGCCCTAAATATCCGCATTCGCCGCAACGCCTACGGGCGTCAAATCGACAGCTCCATTCGCACCGGCAAGCTCCTCAACCGCGACCATCACGAATCGCCTCTGGAAATGGTCTTTATTCGCGCCCCCAAAATTTCTCACGTTGGCGACGGCGTTGAAATCCTGGCGACTGAGGGCCCCGATCCCGTCGTTGTCCGGCAGGGAAGAGCCATGGCTGCAACCTTCCACCCCGAACTTTCCGATGACACCCGCATTCACCAGGCCTTCCTCGACCTGATCAAGAACGTCAAAGCGTAATCCTGACGATTGTCATCCTGAGCAAGTTCGCAAGACCGCTTCCGGATTTTTCTCTTGACATTACAATTGCGTAACCGTACAGTTACACATTATGCGTCACCGTTCAGTTACATATCAGACGACTCGAGGCCACGAAGCTACTTTCCAGGCCCTCGCCGATCCTACCCGGCGCGCCGTCCTGGACCTCCTCCGCCGCGGGTCCCAGCCTGCCGGGCAGATCGCCACTACTTTTCCCATCTCCCGCCCGGCGATATCCAAGCACCTGCGGCTACTACGTCGCGCTCACCTCGTCCGCGAGCACCGCGAAGGCCGCAATCGCGTTTACGAACTCAACCCAGAACCCCTGCGCGCAGTCGACTCCTGGATCGAGCAATACCGCGTCTTCTGGGCCTCAAGCCTGAACAATCTGAAGGCCTTCGTCGAAGCCGAGTACGCCCGGGAAACGGAATCACACAAACAAACGCACCGTCGACATCGGTCCGGTTCACAGAAAGGAAGATTGCAATGACGACAACATTCCGCACCGCTTTTCTCGCTGCGCTCATCATCAGCGCTATTCCAGTTCTCTCGCAAACCGCGTCGCCGCAAACGGAGGCGCAGAAAGCATTCGCCGCAATTCAGAGCCTGCCCGGCGCGTGGGAAGGAAAGCGGCCCGACGGAAGCACCTTCGACGTCACGTTCAAGCTCACCGCCGGCGGTAGCGCCGTTATGAGCGAAATCGTCGTTCCCCATGAAGACATGATTTCCATGTTCCATCTCGATGGTCCCAACCGTCTGCTCCTTACCCACTATTGCGCGGCGGGAAATCAGCCGAGAATGCAGGCGTCGTTTTCGCCGGATGGCAAGACCATCACATTCGCCTACGTCGACGCCACCAATCTCGCCTCGCCTGATGCCGGGCACATGCAGCGTATGGTTCTGACGATGATCGATGCCAATCACCACAGCGAAGAATGGGTCTTCACCGACCACGGCAAGGAACACAAAGAACTTTTCGATCTGCGCCGCAAGTCGTAACAGAAGTGCTCACAAAGGAATCCGAAATGGCTACAACGCGCGTTACACCCGATCACAATACCGTCATTGCCGAAGTTTTCATTGCCGCACCGCCCGCGCGCGTATTTCAAGCAATCAGCGATCCGGCCCAACTTCCGCGCTGGTGGGGACAGGACGGTCTCTATCATGTAACCAAGTCCACAATCGACCTGCGCGTAGGCGGCAAATGGCGCTCTGACGGCGTGGGCGCTGACGGCAAAGCCTTCTACGTCGAAGGAGAATATGTCGAAGTCGATCCGCCCCGCCTGCTGATCCATACCTGGCTTCCCAGCTACAGCCCGGAGCTGAAGACGGTGGTTCGCTGGGAACTTTATCCCGAAGCAGTCAACACCCTGCATCCCGGTGGACCCAAACGATCCGGGACCGGCACGCGCGTGCACGTCAGGCACGACGGCTTCGCCGGCCATCTGGAATCCGCGAAGTCGCATGGCGAGGGCTGGAAGAGGGTTCTCGGCTGGCTCACCCAATTCGTTGAGAATATGTAATCGCTTTCCCTGCCTTGTAGTCGGCTTTGCGGGCGGAGCGGAGGCTCCGTACTACATCGAGGGGTTATACTGGCTCTATGTCTGGGGTGTCGCAAGACCATCAGGAAAAAACTTTCTACCTGGAGACTTTCGGGTGCCAGATGAACGTTCACGACTCCGAGAAAGTCGTGGGAACTCTGGTGCAGGAAGGGTATCGCCAGGTCGAATCCGTCGAGCAGGCTGACCTGATTCTCTACAACACCTGCTCCATCCGCGACAAGGCAGAGCAGAAGGTCTTTCATCGTCTGGCCGATTTCAAGAAGCTGCAGGCAAAGGGAAAGAAATTCGGCGTCCTGGGCTGTGTCGCGCAACAGGAAGGCGAAAAAATCTTCGAGCGCGCGCCGCACGTCTCACTGGTCTGCGGCTCGGCTTCGTATAACAAACTGCCGGAGATGCTCGTGCAGTTGGAAGGCGAGGGCACACGGGATCGCGCGGGGGCTGAAATCGCGTCGCTTGGGGCTGACGCCTCGTTTATAACGACAGCAGCACTGGCAGGGAAGTCAGCGAACTCGAAAGACACCGCACCCCTCGTTCGTATCACCGGCCTCGACGACCGCCAGACCGACAAGTGCTTCGAGACGGAATTCACCGCCCGCACGAATCCGCACCGCGGATACATCACCATCATTGAGGGCTGCGACAAATTCTGCTCCTACTGCGTCGTGCCCTTCACGCGCGGGAAAGAGCGTAGCCGGACTTCTGCGTCAGTCCTAGCCGAAGCGCGGCAGATGGCCGATCTGGGATACACCGAGATCCAGTTGCTCGGGCAGAATGTGAACTCTTACCATGATCCCGATGAAAAGAAAACATTTGCGGAGTTGCTGGCTGCGGTCGGAGAGGTTCCAGGCATTCGCCGCGTCCGCTTCACGACGTCCCACCCGCGCGACTTTGGGCGCGATATTGTCGAAGCCATCGATGCCGTTCCCAGCCTCTGCGATCACGTGCATTTGCCCGTCCAGAGCGGATCGACGCGGGTTCTCGATGCCATGCAGCGGCTCTACAACCGTGAGCAATATCTTGAGCGTATTTCATGGATGAAGGCTGCGAAGCGTGAAATCAGCATCACAACAGATGTGATTGTGGGATTCCCCGGAGAAACTGAAGCCGACTTCGAGGAAACACTCGGTCTGCTCGACGAAGTAGGGTACGACGGCGTGTTTTCCTTCAAGTATTCTGCGCGTCCTAACACACCGGCGCTGACCCTGGACGATGCCATCCCAGAGGAAGAGAAATCGCATCGTCTTGAGATATTGATGGCAAAGCAGAGAGAGATTCAGGTTCGGCGATATCAGAAGTACATCGGGACTAATATTGAAGTAATGGTTGAAGGTTATAACGAGCCGCGCGGCCAGTGGATCGGCCGCACCTCGCAGAATAAGACGCTGAACTTCACCGCTGATACGGCGTGCGCTCTCAAAGCGGGTGCCTACTCTCAGGTGAGAGTGACGCGGAGTTTCCCCAACAGCCTGGTCGGCGAACTGGTGGTATAAGAAGAGCTTTCGGGAGGTCACGATGGAAGTCGAAATGATAATCCGCGGCCTGATGATGGATCCGGTGAGTAATATGCCGATCGTGATCTTAAAGGACATTGGCGGCGAGGCGGTTCTACCGATCTGGGTTGGAGTCTACGAGGCAAACGCAATCGCGCTGGAGATGGAGAAGGTGGCGACGCCGCGTCCGATGACGCACGATCTCATCAAGAATGTCCTGACAGGTCTGGAAACGCAGGTGCATAAGGTCGTGGTCACCGAACTGAAGGAAGACACGTTCTACGCGGTGATCTGGCTGGAGCGCAGCGGGGAGATCATCAGCATCGATTCGCGCCCGTCGGACGCCCTGGCGCTGGCGCTGCGGGTGGATTGCCCGATATTCGTGGATGAAGTCGTATTGAAAACCTCGAAGCTCGCCTCGAACATGTCGGATCGCGTGACCAGCGAAGAACTGCGGAAGTATCTGGAAGGCCTGAACGACGAGGATCTAGGGAAGTACAAGATGTAACCGCTGGGTCTCCTGCCCGCAAGTCTAGCTGCGATCTGTCGTTTTACATAATACCTGCTTCCGCATATTGCTCGTCGCGCTTTGGACCCTTTGGATCGGGAGGCGGCGTCGGGTCGGGAGTGCTCGCCTTTTTCGCCCAGCGTGCATGGGCCGCACGTCGCGCCGATTCCCGTCGTTGCTCCGGAGTTAACTTCCTGGCGCGCGCGGTGCCACCGATACGACCGGCATCAGCGCAGGTGAGTGCAACATTCGCTTCGGCTGCCATGCCACGAACTTCTATCAGAATGCGTAGCCTCACGCAAGCAAATCCTGTGATCTGATTGTGGAAAAGCTGCCTTCCGTGGTTCGTCTGGCCAAGTGGTATGACCACTGTCACCGTGACAATATGACACCGCGACACAACGCCACGGTGACATCTCGTCACTGCGACATGTCGCCACTCAAAAGGTTTAGAGCTTTTAAGATTTAGAGGTTCTTGCATACCCATAGAGAGAATGCGGTGCCGCGCAACCCCGCTCAGACACACTCCCAGTTCCTCACCCGCGCGGGATCCAGAAGCAGTTTTTGAACAAACAAGAGCAACCCCAACCCCGCTCCGCTGAAGTGAGAACCAGCAAGGCAGGGGCCAACAGCTAAAGGGACACAGCAGAAAAGCGGGCGGGAAAAATCAGGAGGGAACAGCGACTTCGACGCAGTACGAGTAGCTTGTGGCGGTTTCAGCTTTGACGCGAGCCGCCGCGGTCTCGCCAAGTTCTTCGGCGAAGAGCTTTGACCAAGCAGGATAACGGCCGGAACTGGTTTGCACGAAAGCGAAGGATGGGGCGCCGCGCTCCAGCTTCCAATCCCCTGCTTCGAGCCGCTTCGCGTAGAGTTTCAGAATTTTTTCCGGCGAGAGTTCTTTCAGCTCTTCGGAGGTCGCAACGCCGAGAACTTTTTCCGCGAGCGCCTGGCGCCGGAAAGCGAGCTCTTTCTCGGCCACGCTGACTTTCTTTTTTGCGTCGGCGTACTTACGCTCCCAGTCGGCGAGCTCGAGGAGTTCGTTTTTGGTGACGATCGCGGGCGCCAGTTTGGCAGCGGTGCTCATTGCGAGTTGAATTCAACGGGCCGCGCAGCTTTATCTTCCACACAGCCCATCGCAGAGCCCTCCCCCGAGGTACTCCTCAGATTCCAATCTAGCGGCGACGGAGCGCCGGAAGCCAGAGATCCGCAGGCTCGATCGAAACGAAGGTCACCACGGCTTCGACGCTACTGTTTACCAGCTTGAGTCCAGCCGTGAGAAGCCTCACCCCGCGTCATTTACGTGCTAGCACCGTGCTAGCATGCCTCACGGAGGGTTCTACGATGCCAGCCAGAGAGCGAACCAGTTGCCGGCGGTGCGGCGCCGCGATCGAAGTCAGCGACAAGGCGCTCGCGGTTTTCATGTTCTGCCAGACCGCGGGAATGAAGCCGCGCCGCAAAGCTTCCGCGCCCGTGATCTACATCTGCCCGTCATGCACAATGGTTCTCGCGATTCGTCCTGGACCGCCTGCTCCCGACTTTTTCAACTTCGCGGCCTTCGAGATGATCTCAAAACTCACCGGCACACAGCGCGCCGAGGTGCACGACGCATTTCAGCAGATGTTCGAGCTGATCATTGAACGCGAGGGCCGGTTCTCCGACGCCGAACTGGACGCCGTGCTGCCGGAGCCGGAGATCCTGCCACCGCCGCGACGATTGAAAGAGGCGAGCTAGACTTTCTCGATCGCGGCGATCACGGCTTTCACTTCCGCGATGGCAGCGGCGTCGAAGCTCACGCTCAACCCGTTGGCTGAGGCCGCATCGCCGGCGCCCTTCACGGCCGCGATTACCGTATTGAGCACGCCGAGCCCGGTCTGGGTCGCCGCTGCGGCTCCCGGTCCAGCAAGGTTCGCCAGAGCCGAGATCTCTGTGGAATTGTTTTCGAGGAACGATGCGACCTTCACCGCATCGCCTTCGGCTGCTTCGAGCCCAGCTTTGATCCTGCTGGCGATCGAGAGAACGTCTGTTTCGAGAGTTGCGATTTTCATTTGTTTTTCTCCTGAGTTTGGAAACGGCTTAGGTTGTTCGGGGCGAGCAGATCCTGCGGCACCGTGAGGACGAGCCACTTCAGCGAATTGTTTCTGGTGACGGAGAGATAGCAGGCTGTCGCCATATCCTTGGCTGCCTGCCCTTCACCGAACCAGCCAAACAGCTTCGCGCCGCCCTGCGCCCAAAGGCCGGTGATGTAGTCGCTGATCGCGACAGAGACCAGGGCCTCACAAACGTCGCGTTCGAGACCGGCATTCTTCGCCGACTCGAACATCGAGACCGGATCGGGAATTTCGAAGAGTCCCATGACTACTTCTTCACGTAGGGAGCTTCTGCCGGCGTGCCGTCCGGGTTCACGTTATGCGCATGCCACGCGACGAGGGCCTGGGCAAGCCCGACCGCGAGCGCGACGAAGGTTTGGTATTTCACCGGAACCAGTCCGCTGGCCTGATTGCCGTATTGCATAATCAGCG
>Ga0070731_10004346_pt1 | contig 12255 bp, 9 predicted proteins | sample Coa_R1_2_FD_66448 | JGI IMG/M metagenome (GOLD analysis project Ga0070731, IMG submission 66448) | Surface soil microbial communities from Centralia Pennsylvania, which are recovering from an underground coalmine fire - Coalmine... | ecosystem: Environmental > Terrestrial > Soil > Unclassified ... | reverse complement strand
ATTCCAACCTGGTTTGGCAGCGACCAAATATTTCCGCGCGACGCGCTGTAATTCAGCAGGGCCTGCACACCGGAATCAATGCGGTTCAAGGGAATGATATTCCCGGCGAAAGGCGTCCGATTCGTGCCGTCGACATTTCCAGTGAGCGGGTCGTAGATCGTTGTCGGCGAGGCGCTCAGGTTCCCGGTGCGCATCGCTGTAGTCGGAACCTCGCCTAGAAACGGAGCCACTTGAACCAAACCCGAGCCCTCGAAGCTGGCGAAATAGAACAGCTTGTTTTTCTTGATCGGGCCGCCAATCGTGCCGCCGTACTGGTTGAAAATGTACTTCGGATTCGGTAGGGAACGATTCGCCGCCCATGGATACGCCTGAATGTGCTGGTCGATGTGATCTTCGAACAGAACCCCGTGGATCTCATTCGTTCCGCCCTTGATGGTGATGTTGACGGCTCCGCCGCCGCTCTGTTGCTCGGCGTCGAAGGAGTTACCGGAGAGACTTACGTTCTCGATCTCTTCAAGGGCTGGAATAAACTGTGGCTCCGTCAAAGCCGTCATGTCAAATGTGCCTGTGCCATCGACGCGGACAGTATTGGTATTTGTGCTGCCGCCGTTGACCGCGATGATGAGCCCGCGATTTGAATTCGCGGTAAAGGAATTGGCGTTGGTCGGCGGCGAGACGCCCGGGACCGTTATGAAGAGCATCTGGTAGTTGCGGCCGGGAGGTACCGGGATGTTCGCCAGGGTCTTGAGGTTAATGTCGTCGCGGATCTCGGCGCGGTCCGATTGCAAGGATACCGCCTCAGCTTGGACCTCCACGGTCTGGTTCACCTGGCCGAGCGATAGCACCACATCGCGGCGGGTCACCTCCTCTGGAGAAACTGTGACGCCGCTGACGGTAAGAGTTTGGAAGGAGGGCGAAGTCACCGTGACTGAATAAGTGCCCGGCGGCATGGTGGGCAGGTTGTAAATGCCGGCCGTATTTGTGGTGGTCTCGCGGATGAAATTGGTTCGTTGTTCCCTCGCCGATACTTTGGCGTCGGGAACCACCGCCCCACTCGTGTCGGCTACGTTGCCGGTGATACTGCCCTGAAGCAATTGCCCCCGGACCGGAATGATCAACAGTGAACTCGCCAAGGCGCCGAGGCCCAAGCAAATCAAGAACCTGCTTCTTACCTGGAAACACGGTCTCATCCCACACCTCTTTGTGCTTATGCGGTTAGTTATCTGCCAGTATCCAAGCCCCCAACGCGTCTACACGAACCGAATTACCGAACTTGATCAGTGCGTCGCAAGATTTTAAAAGAATTGCTTCACCCGAGTCGCGAAACAGTATACACCCACTTAAATCCGAGCAAGACTTTTTTTCACTCCTATCTCGATCGACAAGAGAAACGCATAATTTCTCCGGGCAAACAAGAAGTTGTCTATTGCAGCGCGATTTATTCTGGATTGGAGCTACTTTTTCGGCGCGGGCGCCGTAGGCAGCATGTTGCGAATGGCCGCGATCCGCCAACCTTCCGGAGTGCGTTTGAACAGGAAAGTGCTCCACATGTGGCGCTCGCCCAGATCGTATCGCCCATCCGCGATCGCCACGTTCGAATCCACAAACCGGATCATTTCGAGCGTAATGGTCCGCGTGCCGGTTTCATTTCTGGAACTGGCCACGGTCCCCTTCACGACTTCCGGCCGTCCTTTCCGCCACTCGCCCGATGACACGAGCTGGTCCGCATCGGTGGTGAAAAGCGCCTCAATCGCTTTAGGATCGATCACCTGCCGCGCATCGACGTATTTCCGGACCACTTCCCGAATCGAGTCCTCATCGTGATTCTGCGCGCAAAGCGAAGCAGCCGCTACTACCAGAAGTCCGAAATATTTCATCGTTTGCTCCTATTTTCCGCCGGAACACCCTGCCGGCTCAGAAACGCAATCAGATCCCGCAATTCTTCCGGGCTGAGCCGCTTATCATAATCGGTCGGCATCAGGCTGTTTGGTTCGTAAACGAATTCGCGCAACTCTGATTTTACGAACAAATGTAGTTGATTATCGGCGCCCATCATCTGGATCGAGTAATTATCCTCGTTCCGCAACACGCCTTCGATTGCCTTCCCGTCACGGGTAACCACGCGCACCGCCTGATACGCACCTGACGGCGCCAGATTCACCTCATGCCGGCCGCCGTCCGTCACCACCCGATGATCCGGCTTCGTGAGCGCATCCCGCAGTAACGTAAGCCTGCGCTGGCTCGCGATATTCGACAGGTCCGGCCCCATCAGTCCGCCCTTGCCATGCATCAGATGGCACTGCCCGCATCCGCCTTTATTCCAGAAGATCTGTTCCCCATGCGCGGCGTCACCCTCGCCCGGATGATCGATCGCCGTACCACGCAGGCTGCGAATATACATCGCCAGCTTCCACTCGTCACTTTCCGGCAGCCCCGCAGGAGGCATCATTGTTCCCGGAATTCCCTTCGCGATCGCATCGAACAGATCCGCGTCCGAAACCCGCTTATACCGCCGCGCGCTCGCCGCCAGTCCCGGAGCCCGATCGCCTCCCGCGCCCTCATAGCCATGGCAGATCGTGCAGGCGCGATTATAAATCTCGCGTCCCTCGTCGACAGCCTTGGGATCCTTCGCAAACGGGTTCCCTTGACCCCAAAGACAGGCCCAACCGGCCAACAGTGTCAGAACTCTGCTACTTCGCATCCGGCAACCCGAATACCACCACATTCGGCCCCGCCAGTAACCCGACGAACTCCTGCCCGCCGACCGCGTAAGCCATCGGCGACGCAGTAATCTTCTCGCCCACGTTAAAATGCCACAGCGACTTGCCCGTCTTCGCATCCAGCGCCGAGAAAATCCCCTGATTGTCTCCCGCGAAGATCAGCCCGCCCGCCGTCGACAACAATCCCGGACCATAATGATTCGTTCCGATCAGCTTGAACTCCCAGATCTGCTTCCCCGAGATGAGATCCAGCGCACGCACGTAGTTCTGCCACCTCGCCTGCTCGCCTTTCCCTTCGACGTAACTCGTGCCCTGTTCCGTAGTGCCCGTCGGCTGAAACTTGTCCGACGCCTTGTAATTGATGCTGCAACCCTCCGTCACCATCAGATAAAAATAATGCGTGTCCGGATTGTAAACGGGCGACGGCCAATTCGTCGCTCCCGCCGTGGAGGGACAAACCTCCGTGCCCAAGACGCTTGGAAACTTGGTTTCATCCACCAGCGGACGCCCCTCCGCCGTCAGCCCCTTGGCCCAGTTAATCGATTTCACAAACGGTGTGCCGTGCAGAAACTTCCCGTTCGTCCGATCGAGCACATAGTAGTACCCGTTCCGATTGGCCTGCACCATCAGCTTCCGCGGCTGTCCTTCGTAGGTCGCATCTACCAGCATTGGAATCTCGACCGCATCGTAGTCATGCGTGTCGTGCGGCGTGAACTGGAAATACCATTTCACTTTTCCGCTATCCGCATCGAGCGCCACCACGCACTCTGTGTACAGGTTATCGCCCGCCCGAACATCGCCCACGAAATCCGGATTCGCCTGCCCCGTGCCCCAGTAAACCAGGTTGAGTTCCGGATCGTAGGTCCCGCTCAGCCACGTGGGACCGCCTCCGAACTTCCATGGATCTTTCCCCGCCCAAGTCTCACTGCCCGGGTCGCCGGCCTTCGGCAGGACGCTGAAACGCCACAGATGCTCGCCCGTTTTTGTTTCGTACGCATCCACGAACCCGCTTCGTCCGTACGATCCGATAATCACCTTGTCGCGCACAACCAGCGGGGCCCCGCCCTGATAACGAAGCGGCGGCTCGCCCGCCATCTTGCGCTCCCAGATTACGCCGCCGGTGAGCGCATCCAGCGCCACCAGCGACGCATCGGTCGTGCCCAGGAAAACCCGATTCTGATAAATCGCCAGCCCTCGATTGAATCCCCGGTGCGAGCCGCCCGCGTGCTGATACTGCCAGATTAATCGCCCCGTGCGCGCATCCAGCGCATTCACCTCATCGGCCTGCGAAACATACATGACGCCGTTCGCGACAATCGGAACTCCTTCCAGTTCCTCCGCCTTGGCGACGTGATAAATCCACTTTGGCGCGACCGTAGCGATGTTCGCCGTATTGATCTGCTTGAGCAGCGAATGCCGCTGCGCCCCAAATGACCCGGAGTAGCTCAGCCAGTTCGACGGATCGGCCTTAACCAGATCGTCAAAACTCTGCGCCCCCGCAAGCGACATCACGAGCAGCCAGGTCGCCAACATCGACACCCGAATAATCACGTTAACCCTCGTCCGCTATCAGCCGTCGCACGGAACCGCGACCAAAGGAAGCGGGTCTCACGGCAACCCCACGAACCCGGTCCAAAACAACGTCCTGGTCCCGCCGGTCTCGATATCGTACTTGCGAACATACTCAAGCTTCCCATCCCCGCCGATCCGGTATACCGATAAACACGCCGGCACCTCTTTGGTGGCCGTCATATTCGCGACCACCAATATCTTCCCGCTCGGATCGATCGAAAACGTCCGCGGCTGGATCCCATGCGTGTCCGCATCCTGAATCAGCGTCGGCTCGCCCGTTTCCTGATTGATCGTGAAAACGGCGATGCTGTTCTCCCCGCCGTTACTCCCGCGATTCGCGGCATAAAGGAACTTGCCCGACGGATGCACGTGGATCGTGCTCAGCGCCTGTCCGCCCTTGCCGATTGGATGATCCAGCGGATCTTTCATAAAGAGCGGTGCGTCGCCCAGCGACCCGTCCGCCGATCTCTTGAACACGTAAATCTTATTCTGCTTTTCGAGCGTTACGAAATCCCATTTGCCCGACGGATGAAAATCCAGGTGCCGTACTTGAAATCCGAAACCCTTGTTTGGGGCGATCGATTGCCGGTTCGCCAGGATGCCTTTCTTATAGTCAATGACCTTGATCGCGCCCGGATCTTCCTTCTTCGTCGCCGTCGGCGCATTCCCGCGCGTTACCAGGATCACTGCCTTGTTCGACGGGTCAACCCGAACCTGATGCGCATAAACCCCCACATCCACCGGTCCCTGCGGAATCTGCGCTCCCAGAGTCCCATCCGGTTTGATCGCGTGCACGGTAATCCCGCTCGGATCGTTGTTCGCCACGACGATATGGGTGCCGTCGACATCCACTGATAGGAACACTGCTCGGGCGCGCAGCGAAATCGGGTCGCCATGCTGCGTCAGTGCTCCGGTCTTGGGATCGATTTTGAAAGCCGTCACGCCATGCGGACTCTTTTCGCCCTCGGGTACCAGCTTTCCGATCACGCCGTCGCTCCATGTCACGTACAGATATTTGTGGGACGGATGCGGGAAAGCCTCCTGGACGCCATCGGGGAGCATGACGGACCCTCGCTTGGTCAGGGTGGCATTTGCGACGTCAACATCGAACTCCATGAGTTCCGGCCCCGCCGCCGCATACAGCGCCGATCGCATCGTTTTCGTCTGTCCCCAAACCCCGCTCGCCGCGAGCATCACCAATATCGCCGTCCGCATTCTAAGCTCCTCCACAGTCTCGTAAACATTATCACTCCACACCGCATCAATGCCACGTGAGAAAATAATCAGCCATGAGCCCTCGACAACTCCTGCCAGTCCTGGCGCTGGCCGCCACCGGACTGCTTGCCCAGCCAACCAAAGGCCTGGTGGACGTCCATGTCCACTACAACGGCAAGAAAGCCTTCCTCGACGATATGACCGCGCGCCTCGACAAGTTTGACGGCACCGCGTTCATCCTCACCCAGCCGGCGGACCTCCCCGGCGTGCAGGCTTATATCAAGGAACATCCCAAGCGCTTCGTCGGCTTCGGTTCCATCCGGCTCGACGATCCGCAGGCCGTCGCCCTGGTCGACAAATTCAACGCAGCCGGGTTCCGCGGACTCGGCGAAATGAGCGGTCCTCTGAAGAACTACGACGACAAGTCCTACTGGCCGATCTATGAGCGCGCCGAGAAGTACGGGATGATTCTGCTGTTCCACAGCGGCATCGTGATGCGCCCGAATCCGGAAGTGCCGGCTGACATCAGCGTGGATCGCATGCGCCCCACCACGCTCGACAACATCGCCCGCCGTTTCCCGAAGTTGACAATCATCGGCGCACACCTCGGCAATCCCGATTACGCCTGGGCCGCCGAAATCGCGCGTTGGAATCCGAACATCTATTTCGATCTCTCAGGCTCGACGCTGATCAAGTTCCAGGAGAACTACCAGATCTTCAAGTCGATCTTCTGGTGGTCGAGCATCGTGAGCCCGCATTCGCCCAAATCGAGCGTGAGTGCATTTGAGAAAACGGTCTTCGGCTCCGACGTCTTCGGCGGCGAAATCGAAGAGTTCGACCGCGAAATCGAGCGATATCAAAAAATGCTCGACGTCAACGGCGTCTCGCCCGAAGCGCAGGCCAACATCTTCGGCGGCACCATGCGCCACATTTTAGAGAAGAAACCGTAGCCCCGCTCGCTATCGCTCGCGGTTCTGTGTCGGCTCGATATCATCAACCGCCGGCACCGAACCGCGCACGAAGTAAACGGATCCTCCCTGCTTATTACTTCGCATCCTCACGCCACACCGGATTCGTAAACGCCCCATTCCCCGCGACATCCCAGAACGCGACCCGAGCCCATTTCCAATCCTTCGCGTCCACATCCCACTGGAACGATTTCTCCCCAAACTGATGCGTATCCGTCAGCGGAATGATCTTCCTGGACGTCTGCGATCCATCGCCCCAGACTACCTCCGCCATCTCCAGCGGAAACGTGAACTGCGCCTTCGCTTCGACCGCGATCTTCCCGGCCTTATCTTGCACGCGCACCGTGGGCAACAAAATTTCCCCGGTCGTCATAAAGAAGTCCCCGCGCTCCACCGCATCCAGCAACCTACCGTAATTATCGAAGCTCGGTAGGTCCGGCAGCTTCACATAGTTGATGTTCATGTGCGCGTACAACTCATCCGTATCCTGAATCTGAAAAACATCAACCTCGCCCATCATCCGCTTCTTCAGACCCCAATTATTCATGTCATCGAGAGTCTTGAACGCCCGCTCTCCCAGCCTTGGCGACGATAAATCCGACGGCATCGCCTTCCATCCCGTCCCCCAATACCGCGGATCTCGAAAGAACGCCTCCTCGCGATTCTTGTCCGGATAGCCCGTCGACCCCTTGGTTCGCGGATGCGTCTGATACACGAACGCATTCTCCCGCTTCGCCATATCCCACAACTCGGAAGCATTCGCTGTCCGGTAGACCGTCCCGTATTTCGCGTCCTCGGTACGAAATGGTTCCGAATCCTTCCGGCTCATGTACCAATACACCGGCTTCGGAAACGAGATCGACCAGTGCCCGCCCAAGTGCACATTTGCTTCCTCGGCCGGCATCAACAAGAAACCGGAATCCGACTGCGCCTTGCACGCCGCGTACAACGCCTCCAGTTCTTTCAACCGCAGAGGCGTCGTATCCGCCGGATGCCCGTCGCCGTGAAACTCCATGATCATCGCGGAATCGATGCCGGTCTTTTTCATGATTGCTTTGAACGGCGGCTGCCAATCGTAGCCATGTTCCATGGCTTGCACCGTATACGCCAGGTGCCAGTGCGGCGAAAACGTCTTATAACCCGCGATCTGGGGGAACTTATCGGAATGCGTGTACTCAAGAACGTCATTCAAAGCGCTGCGGGCATCGCGATCGTCAACCAGCAGGAACATGTCCATGTGCTGTTCCGTCCCCGGCGGCGCGTTCATCCACGGATAATACGGAGCGTTGTCATCCGGTAACTGCCGGATCCCTACTGAAACCGACCCGCGCCACGACGAATGCCACGCATAGCCCATGTTGGTCGTGTAATCCCGCGCGAAGAAATATTGATGCGGCGCCGGAAACGCGACCACATTCCCTACGCCCGCCTTCGCATCCACCGCGCGATACCGCACCGCCAGCGGATGCCATTCCGATCCATACGGCGGCATAATCGTCTGGAACTTTCCGTTCTCGTCGAAGTAACTGATCGACGACCCCATGTTGCCGCCCACGGTCCGGTCCTGATCCGCGATGAACGTCAGCCCGGCGTCATAAAAGTACGCAGTGTCCGGCTCATTCGTCTTCACTACCGCTTCCTGTTTGATCAACCGGCTGCCCGGATAAAAGACGTACCGGATGCTCCCCTCGAAGATGCCCAGTTTCATTCCGTCAAAGGAAATCTCGACCCGATCCCCGATCGAGACTGCCCGCGCCGCCGTCCGGTGAAACTCGCCGAAAAAGCTTCGCGTCCCTTGCGGGGCCGTCGGCGGAAAATCGAAGAACGCATCCCAACCTCCGCGCCGCTTTCCCGTCGACGCCCGATACACCGGATTCGCCCGGTCAATCACCTTTTTCCCACCGACACTGATCGCCGTAATCAGCGGCTGTTTGTCATCGAGCGAAAATGTCGCCGACCATTGCTTCGACGCGGCATCCTTCCACAGCACCGTGGCTGACGTCGGTGTCTCCGAAACCAGGATCGGCCCCGCCTTCACCCCCGTCGTATCGATCGGGATCACCGCGCCAAAAATCGCATGAGCGAACATTCCGCACAACAGGAGCCTCGACATGCGAATTAGTCTACACTCAATCAATATCGGTGACATCTATGCGACCTCGTCTCTTAGTCTGCAGCCTTCTGGTCCTGCCCGGCGCCGTTTTCGCGCAATCGCCCCAAGCCGGCCGGACCCAATTCGAAGGCCACTGCGCCAACTGCCATGGTACCCGCGGAAACGGAGGCGAGCTCGGCCCAGCGATCTCAGAACGCCTGCTGCATTACAATGACACCGAGCTCGACCGCCTGATTCACGAAGGCCTGCCCAACTCCGGCATGCCCGCCAACAACCTGAATTCCGCGGACACCAGCTCTCTGATCGGATTTCTTCATACATTAAGGTCCGCCGACACTGGCGCGTCGCGGGAGCAGGTCACCGTCAAATTAACCAACGGCCAGACCCTTCAGGGAACGGTCTTGAATCAGAGTTCGCAGGACATGCAGCTCCTCAGCGCCGATGGAAAAGTCCATCTGTTGCGAAAAGAAGGCGACGTCTACCGCCCTGTCAGCAGCCAGACCGACTGGCCGACCTACAACGGCCAGGTGAGTGGCAATCGCTACACCAGCCTTGAGCAAATCGATAAGAGCAACGTCGCTCGCCTTGCCCCGAAATGGGTCTTCACGCTGCTCAACACGGCGCGACTTCAGGGAACGCCCATCGTCGTCGACGGGATCATGTACGTCACCAGCGCTAATGAATGCTACGCCCTTGACGCCGGCTCCGGCCGCGAGATCTGGCACTATCAGCGCCCCAAAACCAAGAATCTGGTCGGCAACGCCGCCGGCGGTATCAATCGCGGAGCCGCCGTCTCCGGCGACCGCCTCTTCATGGTCACCGACCACGCCCATATCATTTCCTTGAATCGCTTCACCGGCCGCCTGCTCTGGGAAACTACCATGGCCGACTGGCATCTGAACTACAACGCGACATCCGCACCGCTCACGGTCGGTGGTTTGGTGATTTCGGGGGTCGCCGGCGGCGATGAAGGCGCTCGCGGATTCGTGGCTGCATTCGATCAAGCGACCGGCAAAGAAGTCTGGCGATTCTGGACCGTCCCCAAGCGCGGCGAGCCCGGCTCGGAAACCTGGAAGGGCGACGACATCGACCATCCTGCCGTCGCAACATGGCTCACCGGAACCTACGATCCCCAACTCGACACAATTTACTGGCCCACCGGCAATCCCGGTCCGGACCTTAACGGCGACCAGCGGGGCGGCGACAATTTGTACGGCAGCTCCATCGTCGCGCTCGACGCCAAAACCGGAAAGCTCAAGTGGTATTACCAATACACGCCCCACAACGTCTGGGATTGGGACGCCGAGCAGCCGCCCGTTCTGGTAGACACCGCCTGGAACGGCGCGCCGCGCAAGCTGCTGCTCCACGCGAATCGCAACGGTTTCTTCTACGTCCTCGATCGAACCGACGGCAAGTTGCTTCTGGCGAAACCCTTTGTTAAGAAGCTCACCTGGGCTACCGGCATCGACGCCAAGGGCCGCCCGGTGATGAATCCCAATCAGGAGCCGACTGCCGAAGGCAAGAGCATCTGCCCCTCGCTTGAGGGCGCGTCCAACTGGTTCTCGACATCCTTCAACCCTGCCACGCGCCTCTACTACGTTCAGACTCTCGAAAAGTGCGATTCCTACACCAAAAGCGCCGCGCCGTGGAAAGCGGGCAGCGGCTACTTCGGTGGATCGTTTGAACAGGCTCCCGGCGATAAAGCCCAAAAAATCCTGCGGGCCATTAACATCGAAACCGGCGCCATCGCCTGGGAGCTTCCCCAAATCGGCCCAGCCAACTCCTGGGGCGGAACGCTCTCCACCGCCAGTGGCCTGGTCATCTTCGGTGAAGACAGCGGAGCCCTGATGGCCGTCGACGCGGTCACGGGCAAGCCGCTCTGGCAGTTCCAGGCGAATCAAGTCTGGAAAGCCTCTCCGATGACCTATATGTTCGACGGCAAGCAGTACATCGCCGTCGCCTCCGGATCGAGTATCTTGTCGTTCGCCCTCCCAAACTAAGGGGATAAATTAAAATTTCGGTGCCTAGGTCGATTTTGCTCCCGCTGTTCGTCTACTAGATTGGAGGATCATTCTGTGAGCAACATAAGAGTGCTTGTCGGTACCCGCAAAGGCGCGTTTGTGCTTACTTCCGACGGAAAGCGCGAGAACTGGCAAGTCGACGGCCCGCACTTCGCCGGCTGGGAGGTGTATCACGTCAAGGGCTCGCCGGCCGATCCGAATCGCCTTTATGCCTCTCAATCCAGCAGTTGGTCGGGGCAGGTGATTCAGCGCTCCAGCGACGGCGGCAAGACTTGGGAGACCGTCGATAACAAATTCGTCTACGACGGTGTCCCGGGCACGCATCAGTGGTACGACGGCACACCGCATCCCTGGGAATTCAAGCGCGTCTGGCATCTGGAACCATCGCTCACCGACCCCGACACCGTCTATGCCGGAATCGAAGACGCAGCTCTGTTCCGATCCACCGACGGCGCAAAATCCTGGCAGGAGCTTTCCGGACTCCGCGGTCACGGTTCCGGCCCGCGCTGGCAGCCCGGCGCCGGCGGAATGTGTCTGCACACCATCATTCTGGATCCCAGCGACCCCGCGCGAATCTTCATTGCCATCTCCGCCGCTGGAGCCTTCCGAACCGATGACGGCGGCACAACCTGGCAGCCGATCAATCGCGGCTTGCATTCCCTCTATATTCCCGAGCCCACCGCCGAGGTCGGCCACTGTGTCCATCGCATCGCCATGCATCGGTCCCGGCCCGAAGTCCTGTTCATGCAAAAACACTGGGACGTCATGCGTAGCGACAATGCAGGCGACCTATGGACCGAAGTCAGCGGCAATCTGCCCACCGATTTCGGCTTCGTCATCGACGTCCACGCGCACGAACCCGAAACCGTTTACGTCGTCCCCATCAAGAGCGATGGCGAGCACTATCCGCCCGAAGGAAAGCTCCGCGTCTATCGCAGCCGCACGGGCGGCAATGAATGGGAGCCGCTGACAAAGGGCCTGCCGCAGCGGGATTGCTACGTCAACGTTCTGCGCGACGCCATGGCCGTCGATTCGCTGGATTCCTGCGGGGTTTATTTCGGAACAACCGGAGGCCAGGTCTATCTGTCGCCCGACGCCGGCGACAACTGGGCGCCCATTGTCCGCGATCTCCCGGCCGTGCTCTCAGTCGAAGTTCAAACTCTACAGTGATCACGGTAGTTCTTCCCGCGCATCTGCGAACACTCGCTCGCATCTCCGGCGAAGTGAAGCTTGACGTGAAAGGCCCCGTAACTCAGCGGTCCATTCTCGACGCGCTTGAAGCCGCCTATCCGCCTCTGCGCGGCACCATCCGCGACCACGTCACGCAACAGCGCCGACCCTTCGTCCGTTTCTTTGCCTGCCAGGAGGATCTCTCTCACGAATCCCCCGACGCCCCGCTGCCCGCTGCCGTCGCATCCGGAACCGAGCCCTTTTTGATCGTCGGCGCGATCGCCGGCGGTTCTCTCAACCTCGCCGCCTGAGTCACCAGGTAATTCCGTTCCGGCAAACTCGTGGTTCGGCCGGCCGCGATCAGGTAATGTTCGAACGCGGCATCAGGATCGCCCGCCATCTCCAGCAAATGCGCCCGCACCGCATCCAGCCGATGATGCCCCTTCAATCGCCCATCCGCATCCAGCCCATCCAGA
>Ga0070731_10004345_pt1 | contig 12256 bp, 10 predicted proteins | sample Coa_R1_2_FD_66448 | JGI IMG/M metagenome (GOLD analysis project Ga0070731, IMG submission 66448) | Surface soil microbial communities from Centralia Pennsylvania, which are recovering from an underground coalmine fire - Coalmine... | ecosystem: Environmental > Terrestrial > Soil > Unclassified ... | reverse complement strand
GTCGAGAGCGAGCTCTTCGGACACGAGCGCGGCGCGTTCACGGGCGCCATCGCGCGACGAATTGGCCGGTTCGAGCTCGCTCAAAACGGCACGCTGCTGCTGGACGAGATCGGCGATCTGCCCCTGGAGCTGCAGCCGAAGCTGCTGCGTGTCCTCGAGGCGCAGGAGTTCGAGCGGATCGGCAGCACGCACACCATCCGGAGCGACGTCCGAATCATCGCCGCCACCAATCGTCCGCTCGAGGAGCTGGTGGAGGGGGGAGAGTTTCGCGCCGATCTCTATTACCGCCTGAACGTGTTCCCGATCGATCTCCCTCCGCTCCGGGAGCGCACCGAGGACATCCCGCTGCTCGTCCGCCACTTCGTGATGCATCACGCCCGGAAGCTCGGCCGACGCATCGACTCGATTTCCGCCGACGTGATGGAGACGCTGGTGCGCCATCCGTGGCCCGGGAACATCCGTGAGCTTCAACACGTCCTCCAGCGGGCGGTGATCCTGTCGCACGACGGCAGGCTCCAGCTGCCGCCGCTGGAAGCGCCGGTGAAGATGACGCGGACACCGGCGCCACACGCCGAGACGTTCGACGACGCCGTGCGCGAGCACATCGTCGACGTGCTGCGTGAGACGAACGGCGTCGTCGCCGGTCCCCGCGGGGCCGCCGTGCGCCTCGGTCTCAAGCGCACGACGCTCCTCTCGAAGATCAAGAAGCTCGGGATTACTCCCACGGATGTCGTCCCGGTGCCGTTTCGATTTCCGGTCGCGGAGGCGGCGCGGTGAGCGCGCGCAGCCAGCGCTCCGGCGCTGGCCGAAATTATCAAATCTCCGGCCGGTCGCGACATTCTTCTCCGTCGGCGGCGTCGCTACGGTGCAGGCATGGATCACGAAACCAATGCTGCATCGGGCGCGGCGGGCGACCACGGAATCGTCGGCAAGAGCCCGGCGCTCCACGGAGTCCTTCGCCTGGTCGAGAGCGTCGCGACGACGGACGCGGCGATCCTCATCCGGGGCGAGACCGGCACCGGTAAGGAGCTGATCGCCGACCTGATACACCGCCGGAGCGCCCGACGCGGCCCGCTCGTCAAATTCAACTGTACCGCCATCCCCACCGGTCTCCTGGAGAGCGAGCTCTTCGGGCACGAGCGCGGCGCGTTCACGGGTGCCATCGCGCGCCGGATCGGGCGCTTCGAGCTCGCTCACGAAGGCACGCTCCTCCTGGACGAGATCGGCGACCTGCCGCTCGACCTCCAGCCCAAACTCCTTCGCGTGCTGGAGGAACAAGGGTTCGAGCGCATAGGCAGCACGCAGACGATCGCCACCGACGTCAGGATCATCGCGGCGACCAACCGTTCGCTCGAGGAGCTCGTGGACGAGGGACAGTTCCGCGCCGACCTGTACTACCGGCTGAACGTGTTTCCGATCGATCTCCCGCCCCTTCGCGAACGCACGGAGGACATCCCCCTCCTTGCGCGCCACTTCCTCCTGCAGCACGCTGAAAAGCTCGGCCGTCGCATCGAGCACATTTCGCCCGACGTGATGGAGACGCTCGTGCGTCATCCGTGGCCTGGGAACGTGCGCGAGCTGAAGCACGTCCTCCACCGAGCCGTGATCCTGTCGCAGGGTGGAAGCCTTCAGCTGCCGCTCCCGCACGCCCCCACGAGAACGGCGTGGCCCCGCGCGGCACGGGGCGAACGGTTCGACAACGCCATGCGGCAGCACATCCTCGAGGTGCTCCGCGAGACGAACGGCGTCGTCGCCGGTCCGGGTGGCGCGGCGGCGCGTCTCGGTCTCAAGCGCACGACGCTGCTGTCGAGGATGAAGAAGCTCGGGATCACCCCCGCGGACGTGAACACGATATGGCACTAACGTCGCCGTCGTCACCTTTGCTGACATAACGACAGCCGCGGTCAGCGACGGCAGACGAAATCCGTGCGCCGTGTCGGCACATTCGTTGCTCAGAGGCTCCCGCCATGAACGTCGCGCCTTCCGCAGCGGGTCACGCGACACGCGTACGAGCCGCAGCGCCCAGCACCGTATGGCGGACCAATCCCGTGGTCGTGCTGTGGAGCACCATGGTCGGCAAGAAGGTCGTCATGGCGGTCACCGGCGCCGTGCTCGTCGCCTTCGTCGTCGGACACATGCTCGGCAACCTGAAGGTCTTTCTCGGCGCCGACGCGATCGACACCTACGCCGTCTTTCTCCGCACGATGGGTGAGCCGCTCGTTCCCTACAGCGTGCTGCTCTGGGTAGTCCGGATCGTGCTGGTCACGTGCGTCGCGCTGCACATCACCGCCGCCGTCCAGGTGACCCGCATGAGCTTGGCCGCGCGTCCCGAGGACTACGACACGAAGCGCTCGATCGCGACGACGTACGCGGCGCGGACCACGCGATGGAGCGGCGTGATCCTCGTCCTCTTCATCGTCTACCACCTCCTGCACCTGACGGCGGGCCGCGTCGGCTTCCGGGCCGGCGAATTCCAGCACCTCTCGGTCTACCACAACGTCGTCACCGGCTTCTCCGTCTGGTACGTCGCGCTCTTCTACGTCGTGGCGATGGCGTGCCTCTGCCTGCATCTCGACCATGGCATCTGGAGCGCGCTCCAGACGCTCGGCTGGAACGATGCGCGCAGCACACCCGTCTTCCGCGCCCTGTCGCGGGTGACGGCGCTGGTCGTGTTTCTCGGCTTCATCTCCGTGCCGGTCGCCGTGCTGGCCGGCTGGGTGCGTTGAAAGGAGGCGTAATGCCTGGTCTTCCGGCCGAAGTACGCGGCGTGCCGTCGGACGCGGCACCCGTCCTGGACGCGAGGATTCCCGCGGGGCCGATCGAGCAGAAGTGGGACCGGTGCCGCGCGGAGATGAAGCTCGTGAATCCCGCCAACCGGCGGAAGCACACGATCATCGTCGTGGGCTCGGGGCTCGCCGGCGCAGCCGCGGCCGCGACGCTCGGCGAGCAGGGCTATCACGTCCGGTGCTTCACCTTCCACGACACCCCGCGCCGCGCCCACTCGATCGCCGCCCAGGGCGGAATCAACGCCGCCAAGAACTACCGGAACGACGGCGACAGCGTCTTCCGCCTCTTCTACGACACCGTGAAGGGCGGCGACTTCCGCGCCCGCGAAGCCAACGCGTACCGGCTCGCACAGGTGAGCGTCAACATCATCGACCAGTGCGTCGCGCAGGGCGTGCCGTTCGCGCGCGACTACGGCGGGCTCCTCGAGACGCGCTCCTTCGGCGGCGTCCAGGTCGAGCGGACGTTCTACGCGCGCGGCCAGACCGGCCAGCAGCTCCTGCTCGGAGCCTACCAGGCGCTGGAGCGGCAGATCGCCGCCGGAACGGTCACCATGCACCCACGCACGGAGATGCTCGATCTCGTCGTCGTCGACGGTAAGGCGCGCGGGATCGTCACGCGCGACCTCCAGACCGGCGCGATCGAGTCGCACGTCGGTGATGTCGTGGTGCTGGCAACCGGCGGCTACAGCAACGTCTTCTACCTGTCTACGAACGCCAAGGCGTCGAACTGTACCGCCATCTGGCGGGCCCATCGCCGGGGCGCCTTCTTCGGCAACCCGTGCTTCACGCAGATCCATCCGACGTGCATCCCACAATCGGGCGAGCACCAGTCGAAGCTGACGCTCATGTCGGAATCGCTCCGGAACGACGGACGCGTCTGGGTCCCGAAGAAGAAGGGCGACACCCGGCGCCCGAACGACATCCCGGAGAGCGAGCGCGACTACTACCTCGAACGACGCTACCCGGCCTTCGGCAACCTCGTGCCGCGCGACGTCGCCTCACGGGCCGCGAAGGAGGTCTGCGACGAGGGTCGCGGCGTCGGGCCCGGCGGCCACGGCGTGTATCTCGACTTCGCCGACGCCATCGCGCGGCTCGGCCTCGACAACGTCGTCGAGAAGTACGGTAACCTCTTCGAGATCTACGAGCGCATCACGGGCGACGACGCCTATCGCGTCCCCATGCGGATCTATCCGGCACCGCACTACACAATGGGCGGGCTCTGGGTCGACTACCATCTGATGTCCACCATTCCCGGGCTCTTCGTCGCCGGCGAGGCCAACTTCTCCGATCAGGGTGCGAACCGCCTGGGCGCGAGCGCGCTCATGCAAGGGCTCTCCGACGGCTACTTCATCCTTCCCGCCACCGTGCCCGACTACGTGGCCACGGCGAAGCTGGCGAAGGTCGATACCTCGCACGCCGCGTTCCGCGAAGCCGAGGCGGACGTCCGTCGGCGCACGCACATGCTCCTCGAGGTCAATGGCCGGCGGACCGTCGACTCCTTCCACCGGGATCTCGGCCGGCTCATGTGGGACGACTGCGGCATGGCCCGCTCCGACGCCGGTCTCCGGCGGACGCTCGCGAAGATCCCGGAGCTGCGCGAGGAGTTCCACCGGAACGTGCGCGTGCTCGGGACCGGGGAGGAGCTGAACCAGGCGCTCGAGAAGGCCGGCCGCGTCGCGGACTTCCTGGAGCTCGCGGAGCTCATGTGCCTGGACGCGCTCCACCGGAGCGAATCGTGCGGCGGCCACTTCCGCGTCGAGAGCCAGACCGCGGAGGGCGAGGCCCGCCGCGACGATGCGAAGTTCTGCTACGCCGCCGCCTGGGAATGGACCGGGCACGGACAGCAGCCCGCGCTCCACAAGGAGCCGCTGGCGTTCGAGCACGTGCACCTGGCCCAGCGGAGCTACAAATGAAAATCACCCTGAGAATCTGGCGGCAGAAGGATCGGAGCACGCCGGGACGATTCGTCACCTACGACGTCGACGGCGTGACGCCCGACATGTCGTTCCTCGAGATGCTCGACGTCCTGAACGAGGACCTGACGACCCGCGGCGAGGAGCCGGTCGCGTTCGAGCACGATTGCCGCGAGGGCATCTGCGGGTCGTGCGGGTTTCTCATCGACGGCGTCCCCCACGGACCGCGCCGGCACACCACCGTCTGCCAGCTCCACATGCGGTTCTTCGCGGACGGCGATTCGCTCACGCTGGAGCCGTGGCGCGCGCGGGCGTTCCCGGTGGTCAGAGATCTCGTCGTCGATCGCTCGGCGTTCGACCGCATCATCCAGGCCGGCGGCTACATCAGCGCGCCGACGGGAAGCGCCCCCGACGCCAACGCCATCCTGGTTCCGAAGGAAGCCGCGGATACCGCGTTCGACGCCGCCGCGTGCATCGGCTGCGGCGCCTGCGTGGCGGCCTGCCCGAACGCCGCCGCGATGCTGTTCACCGCGGCGAAGGTCGCGCACCTGAATTCACTCCCGCAGGGCCAGCCCGAACGCGACGAGCGGACCCTCAACATGGTCGCCGCTATGGGCCGCGAGGTCTTCGGCACCTGCTCCAACCACGGCGAGTGCGAGGCGGTCTGCCCGAAGGGCATCCCGCTCGAGTTCATCGCCGCGCTCAACCGCGACGTGATCGGCGCGGCGTTCCGTCGCCGCCGGGAGCCGTTGCACGTCATCGGAGCACCTCAGCATCCGGCCCATGAGTACGAATCGAATTCCACCCAAAAGGAGTCCACGACATGAGCGCTCAGCAAGCAGAAGCACGCAAGAACTCGACCCTGCCGACCCGAGGCACCCGCGCGGCGGGTACCGAAGTCCTCACCCTGCCCCTCATGAACAAGGGCACGGCGTTCACCGAGGACGAGCGAAGCGACCTCGGATTGCAGGGCCTCCTGCCGCCGCAGGTGGAAACGCTCGACGAGCAAGTGACGCGCGCCTACGAAGCGTACACGCGAAAGACCGACGACCTCGAGCGCCACATCTACTTGCGTGCGCTCCAGGACACGAACGAGGTCCTCTTCTACCGGCTGCTCCTCGACCACATCGAGGAGATGACACCGATGGTCTACACGCCGGTGGTGGCGCTGGCGTGCCAGCAGTTCAGCCACATCTATCGCCGGCCGCGCGGGCTGTTCATCTCGTACCCGCTCCGGGATTCGATTCCGGCGATTCTGCGGAACCGTCCCAACCCGGAGGTCGACGTCATCGTCGTCACGGACGGCGAGCGCATCCTCGGCATTGGCGACCAGGGCGCCGGTGGACTCGGCATCCCGATCGGCAAGCTCTCTCTGTACACGCTGATCGGCGGCATTCGACCGGAGCGGACGCTGCCGATCGTGTTGGACGTCGGAACCAACAACACCGAACGACTCGAGGATCCCGAGTACCTCGGCTGGCGGCACGAGCGCGTGACGGGTCAGGAGTACTACGATTTCGTCGATCAGTTCGTGCAGGCCGTCAAGCAGGAGCTGCCGAACGTCTGCCTCCAGTGGGAGGACTTCGCCACGCCGCACGCCCGGCCGATCCTGGAGCGCTATCGCGACGCGATGTTGACCTTCAACGACGACATCCAGAGCACGGCCTCGGTCGCCCTGGGAGCGATCTCGGGGGCGGTCGGCGTCACCGGCAAGCACCTCCGCGACCAGGAGATCGTGTTCCTCGGCGCCGGGTCGGCGGCGATCGGCGTGGCCGACTACCTGCGGGCGGCCATGGTGCAGGACGGGCTCTCGGAGCAGGCGGCGCGCGCCCGGTTCTGGCTGGTGGACAAGGACGGCCTTCTGCACTCGGGCCGGACGGATCTCGCGCCCGAGCAGCGCGTCTATGCGCAGCGGCCCGAACGCGTCGCGAGCTGGCCGCGGACTTCTCGGGGTACGGTGGGGCTGGCGGACGTGATCGGCCAGATCGAGGCAACGGTCCTGATCGGCCTTTCCACCGTGGGTGGTGCGTTCACCGAGCCGATCGTCCGCGAGATGGCCCGCAAGACGGACCGGCCGGTGATCTTTCCGCTCTCGAACCCCACCGCCAACTCCGAAGCGGCCGCGGAGGATCTGATCCACTGGACCGACGGCCGGGCGCTCGTCGCCGCCGGGTCGCCCTACGCTCCCGTGGAGCACGACGGCCGCTCGATTCCGATCGCCCAGTGCAACAACGTCTTCATCTTCCCGGCGGTCGGACTCGGCGTGGTCGCGTCGGGGGCGCGCCGGGTAACCGACGGAATGATGCTGGCGGCCGGCCGGGTCCTCGGCGACTACTCCCCGGCTCGAAAGGACCCGTCCGACTCGCTGTTGCCCCGACTGCGCGACGTCCGCGCGGTGGCCCGGGCGATCGCGACCGCGGTCGGTCTCGAGGCGCAGCGGGCCGGGGTCGCCCCGAAAACGAGTCCCGACCAGCTGCGCGACCGGGTGGCCGCGGCGCAGTGGATGCCCGAGTACGGTTCCTGAGAAACCCGGAATGAATGCGTTCATGCCGGTTGGGTTCCGCACCGAGGAAGACGCCCTCGGCGACGTCGAGGTCCCGGCCGATCACCTGTGGGGCGCACAAACCGAGCGCTCGCGCCGGAACTTCCCGATCGGCGTGAATCGATTCCACTGGAGCCGGCCCGTTATCCGGGCGCTCGGCATCCTCAAGAAGTGCGCGGCGCTCGCGAACGGGGAGCTCGGTCAGCTGCCGCGCGAGAAGGTCGACCTCATCGTCCGCGCCGCGCAGGAGGTCATCGACGGGAAGCTCGACGGCGAGTTCCCGCTCGTCGTCTTCCAGACCGGGTCGGGCACGCAGACGAACATGAACGCGAACGAGGTGATCGCCAACCGCGCGATCCAGCTCGCCGGCGGGACGGTCGGCTCGAAGAATCCCGTCCACCCGAACGACGACGTGAACCACAGCCAGTCCTCCAACGACACCTTCCCGACCGTGATGCACATCGCCACGGTCGAGGAGCTGGTCGACGTGCTGACGCCCGCGATCCAGGCCTTGCGCGACACGCTGCACCGCAAGAGTCGGGCCTTCACGCACGTGGTGATGGTGGGGCGGACGCATCTTCAGGACGCGACGCCGCTGACCCTTGGCCAGGTGATCTCCGGCTGGGTTGCGCAGCTCGACCAGGCGCTCGACGGGATCGCGTCCGCCCTACCCGCCGTGTGCGCGCTCGCGATCGGCGGGACGGCCGTCGGCACGGGTCTGAATGCCGACCCACGCTTCGGCGAGGTGGCGGCGCAGAAGATCGCGGACGAGACCGGGAAGCCGTTCGTCTCGGCGGCGAACAAGTTCGCCGCGCTGTCGGCGCACGACGCGATGGTGAACGTGAGCGCGGCGCTTCGCACGCTCGCGGGCGCGCTCATGAAGATCGCCAACGACGTGCGCTGGTACGCCTGCGGACCCCGCGCCGGTTTCGCCGAGCTCCGGATCCCTGAGAACGAGCCTGGCTCCTCGATCATGCCGGGGAAGATCAATCCGACGCAGTGCGAGGCGCTGACGATGGTCGCCGTGCAGGTGTTCGGGAACGACCATTCGGTGGCGTTCGCAGGCTCACAGGGAAACTTCCAGCTGAATGTGTACAAGCCGGTCATCCTGCACAACGTCCTCGAGTCAATTCAGTTGCTCGCCGAGGGCGCCCGGTCGTTCAACGACCGCTGCGCCGTTGGCATCGCCCCCGACAAGAAGCGCATCCGGGAGCACCTCGAGAACTCCCTGATGCTCGTCACGGCGCTCAACCCACACATCGGCTACGAGAAGTCGGCGCAGATCTCACTCAAGGCGTACCGCGAGGACCTGACGCTGCGCGACGCCGCGCTGAAGCTCGGCTTCGTCACGGCGGAGCAGTTCGACGAATGGGTACGGCCGGAGGACATGACGCACCCGCTCGGCGAACGGGAGGGGGACCACCTCCAAAGCAGGCACTAATGGTGCCCGTCGCGCACGACGTCGCGCCGCTCGCCGCGGCACCGCACGGGATGATGCGCGGCAGTCTCGGTGCCGTGGGGCCGCCGCTCCTGTTCGGGCTGCGGCTCTGGGCGTCCGTCTGTCTCGCGCTCTACGTGACGTTCTGGCTCCAGCTCGACAACGGGTTCTGGGCGGGCACGTCGGCGGCGCTCGTCTGCCAACCGCATCTCGGCGCCTCGCTTCGCAAGGGGTGGTACCGGATGATCGGGACGATCGTCGGGGCGGTCGCGATCGTCGTGCTCACTGCGTGCTTCCCGCAGCAACGCGCACCCTTTCTCATCGGGCTCGCGCTCTGGGGCGCGGCGTCGGCTCTCGTCGCCACGCTCTTTCGCAACTTCGCGGCGTATGCCGCGGCGCTCGCCGGCTACACGGCGGCCATCGTCGCGAGCGACCAGCTCGGGGCGACGGGCGGTCCGAAGGCAATGCGTTCATGCTCGCCGTGACGCGCCTGAGCGAGATCGGGATCGGTATCGTGTGCGCCGGCGTCGTGCTCGGCGCGACCGATTACGGAGGCGCGCGTCGTGTCCTCGCGCGGCGCTTCGCGGCGCTGTCGGCGGCGATCGCCGCCGGATTTAGCGCGGCGCTCGCGCACCCGCGCCCCCAGACTCCGGAAGTGCACAGAGTGCGGCGCGAGCTCATCGGCGATGTCGTCGCGCTCGATCCGATCATCGACCAGGCGATCGGCGAATCGTCCGAGATCCGCGAGCATTCACCGACATTGCAGTCCGCCGTGAACGGCCTCTTCGCCGCGATCGCCGGCTGGCGTACGGTCGCCGTGCGCCTCGATCGCCTCGCCCCGTCGACCGCAAGTCGCGATGGGGACACCGTCCTGAGCGCCGTTCCGCAACAGCTGCGTGCAATGCTCGAGGACGATGGGCAGACGCGCTGGATGGCGGCCCCGGATCGCGTGCGCCACCTCTTGGTGACGGCGGCACGCTCGCTCACCGCCCTTCCCGCCGGAACGTCCTCGCTGCGGCTCGTCGCGGATCAGACGGCGCGTGTCTTCGCCGGCCTTGCCGTTGCGCTCCGCGGGCTTGGGGTGCTCGTCGGGGATCTCGAACGGGAGCAGTCGCTTCCTCATGACGTGCGGCTCATCGTGCCGGACTGGCTTCCGGCGCTGGTGAATGGCGGCCGCGCTTTCGTGACGATCGGCGCGGTGGAGCTCTTTTGGATCGCGACCGCGTGGCCGAACGGCGCGGTCGCGGTCACCTGGGCCGTCATCACCGTCACGCTCTACGCACCGCATGCCGACGCCGCATACGCGGACGCCACCGCGTTCACGGCGGGGAACACGGTCGCGGCGGTCTTCGCGGCGATCGTCGCCTTCGCGGCGCTGCCGGCGATGACCACATTCGCCGGATTCAGCATGGTCCTGGGTCTGTATCTCGTTCCCGCCGGAGCGCTGATGACCCAGACGTGGTACCCGGTGGTGTTCGCCGCGATGGCGGGCAATCTCCTGCCGTTTTTGGCGCCGACGAACGAGATGACGTACGACCCGGCGCAGTTCGCGAACTCCACGATCGCCATCCTCGGCGGCTCGGGGGTCGCCGTGCTGGCCTTCCGATTGCTGCCGCCATTGTCACCCACGTTGCGGGCAACGCGTCTCGTCGCGCTGACGTTCCGTGATCTCCGTGACCTTGCCGTTGGCGCGGGCACGCCGGCGCCTTGGGAGCGTCTCGTGTATGCACGGCTGTCGGCCCTTCCGGCCGAGACGCCCTTGCTCCAACGGGGAGCGCTCATCGCGTCGCTTTCGGTCGGTATCGCGATCGTCCACCTTCGCAGCGTCGGCCCCGCACTGGGCGTCGTGTCGGACGTCGATCGCGCGCTCACCGCGCTCGCGCGTGGAGATGCTCCGCTCGCGACCGCATGTTTCGATCGGCTCGACCGGCGCCTCGCGGCGCTGCCGGGCGCGGTCGAGGCACGGGCGAGCGTCCTCGCGATCACCGAGGCGCTCGCCGAGTACACTGTCTTCTTCACGGGACGCGCATGAGATTCGCGGAGGTCGATCTGTTCGGGGTCTACGTGGCACCGGTCTCGCTGCTCATGATCGCGGCCTGGGTCGTGACGATCGGACTGCGACGGCTCGCGGTCCGTGCCGGGCTCCTCCGCTGGGTGTGGCACCCGGCGCTCTTCGTGTTCGCGGCATACGTAATCATCCTGTCGTCGCTGATGTTCGTCGTGGCGCACGGGCCGCGGGTCCTCCCATGAGAAGCCGGCCGAAACCGCGTCCCGTTGCGCCCGATCCCGATGCTGTACCGCTCCCAGCGCACCGCTGGCGCCGCGTGCCCGTACTGATCACGCTCGCGACGGCCACCGTCGCGGTGGTGCTCGGGTGGACGACGTGGCGCGCATACATGGACACACCGTGGACGCGCGATGGCACCGTCCGTGCCTACGTCGTGGCGATGGCCGCCGAGGTCGCCGGGCGAATCGTCGAGCTGCCGGTCGTCGACAACCAGTTCGTTCACCGCGGCGACGTGCTGTTGGTGATCGAGCCGACGGACTACCGCATCGCCGTCGAGCTCGCGGAAGCGAGTCTGAAGCAGGCCAGGGTCGATGCGGAGAACGAGGAGCGAGAGGCAAGGCGCCGGCGCCCGCTCGCCGGATCCGCGATCAGCTTCGAGCAGCAGCAGGTCTACGACACGCGGGCCGAGGCGTCGCTCGCGCAGGCACGCGTCAATCTCGAGCGGACGCAGATCCGGTCCCCGGTGAACGGCTGGGTGACGAACCTCCAGGCGCGGCTCGGCGACTATGCGACGGTCGGACGCAACCAGATCGCGGTCGTCGACGCGGATTCCTTCTGGGTCGACGGCTACTTCGAGGAGACGAAGCTGCACGCCATCCGGGAAGGAGACCCGGCGCGGGTCAAGCTGATGGGCCATCGCGACATCGTCCGCGGCCATGTCGGCAGCATCGCGCGCGGCATCGACGTCCCGAACGCGCAGCCGAACGGACAGGGAGTCGCATCGGTAAACCCGATCTTCACGTGGGTGCGCCTCGCGCAGCGGATCCCCGTCCGCATCGAGATCGACGCGGTGCCGGACGGCGTCCGGCTCGTGGCCGGGATGACCGCAACGGTGCAGATCGACCCGCGCCCCGCGGCATCGCGGTGAGAATTCGGGGACCTCGCGGTACGCCTTGAGTGAGATCGCCGCCGACTTCTCGTAGCCGATGTGCGGGTTGAGCGGCGGGCTACCCGCATCATGCGACCGAGCTCAAAAACCCGAACTTCGCGGCCCTGGCCGAAGCCGTAAACGCCGCCCGTGCGCCCGCGGCGTCCGATCAGGGGGGCGCGCGCGAGCAGCGGCACGGCTGCGCCAGGTCCTGCCAGTATACCGCGTTGACAGCTTCGAGCGGTACCTCGAGCTCGCCCGCACAATCGCGATTGCTCCCCAACTGGCTACCTGTCCGCAAATACCGGAGCTCGTCACAAATGCTGGGATTTCGTCACACCGGCAGAGCGACTGGCGGCTCGCGTAGGGAAACCATCCGCCGGGCGCGGGCACGATCGTTGCTCTGCGTCCCAACGTCTTCG
>Ga0070731_10004344_pt1 | contig 12259 bp, 10 predicted proteins | sample Coa_R1_2_FD_66448 | JGI IMG/M metagenome (GOLD analysis project Ga0070731, IMG submission 66448) | Surface soil microbial communities from Centralia Pennsylvania, which are recovering from an underground coalmine fire - Coalmine... | ecosystem: Environmental > Terrestrial > Soil > Unclassified ... | reverse complement strand
AACCCGAACGGCGGCGCCATCGCTATCGGCCACCCGCTCGGCTGCTCCGGCGCGCGCCTCGCGCTCACGGTGTCGCGCCAGCTGCAGGAGACCGGCAGCAAGTACGCCGCAGTATCGCTGTGCATCGGCGTCGGTCAGGGACTGGCGGTAATCCTCGAGCGCACGGCCTGAGCGCCCGCGCAGTCACGCCGCCTCACATCATCTTCAGGAACCGGGGCAGGAACAGCGACAGGTCGGGCCAGTAGGTCACGATCACCAGGAATACCAGCATGGTGAGCAGCCAGGGCATCACCGCCTTGGTGAGCTCGGTGATGCCCAGCTTGGAAATGCTGGAGGCGACGTACAGGTTCAGCCCCACCGGCGGATGGCACAGGCCGATCTCCATGTTGGCATCGATCAGAATGCCCAGGTGCACCGGGTTGATGCCCAGTCCCACCGCGGCCGGATGGAGAATCGGCGCCATGATCAGGATGATGGATGCCGGGTCCATGAAATTGCCCGCGATCAGCAGCAGCAGGTTCGCGAACAGCAGGAATTCCACCCAGGTCAGGTTCTTGGCGAGGATCCACTCGGCGAGCGCGTGCGGGATGTTTTCGTTCGACAGGATGAAGGAGAACAGCGCGGCATTGGTGACGATGTACAGCAGCATCGCCGACGTGTTCGCCGAATTGAGCAGGACCTTGGGCAGGTCCTTCAGCTTCAGGTCCTTGTAGACATAGACTGAAACGTAGAACGCGTACACGGCGCTCACCGCCGCGGCCTCCGTGGGCGTGAATATTCCGGAATAGATGCCGCCGATGATGATGACGGCCAGCATCAGCCCCCAGACGCTGTCGCGGAACAGCCGCCAGCGCTCCGCCCACGACTTGCGCGGCAGGCGCGCGTAGTTGCGCTTCTTGGCCAGGTACCAGGTAACGCCGCAGAGCATCACCGTGAGCAGCATGCCCGGCAGCAGGCCGGCCACGAACAGGGCGCCGATCGAGGTGTTGGTGGAGATGGCGTACACCACCTTGGGAATCGAGGGCAGCATCAGGATGCCGAGCGAACCGGCGACGGTGATGACGCCGGCGCCGAAGCGCATCGGGTAGCCCAGCCGCACCATCGCCGGCAGCACGATGGTGCCGATCGCCACCACGGTCGCCACGCTGGACCCGCAGACCAGCGCGAACAGGGCGCAGGACGTGATGCCGGCAAGGGCGATGCCGCCGTGCCAGTGCCCGACCAGGGACGCGGCGAAGTCGATCATGCGCCGCGCCACGCCCCCGTGCGTCAGGAAGCTCCCGGCCAGGATGAAGAACGGGATCGCCATGATCTCGAAGCTTTCGATGCCGGTGAAGAGCTTCATCGACACCGAGGCGAGCGGCACGTCGGTGAGGGTGAACAGGAAGGTGAGCACGGTGAGGCCGAGCGAAATCGAGATCGGCATGCCGGTCAGCATCAGCGAAATCAGCAGCGCGAACACGAGCGTCGCGCGCACGCCGCTGCCGAGCTCGAAAATGCCCAGGTGCGCCGCGTAGGCGAAGGCGGTGATGGCGATGGGCAGCAGGACCAGCAGGAGGCTCGATTTGGCGCCGCCGGTGCGCACGGGAACGGGCGGCGGCTTTGCGGGCTCGACTGTGCCGATGTCGATGCCCTCGACCTGCGCCGCGTCGTGATGGGGCAATTCGCCGCTGCGGATGAACTGCCACGCCACCTGCAGGAAGCGGAAGCACATCAGCGCGGAGCCGAGCGGGACCGCGGCGTAGACGATCCACATCGGGGCCTCGAGGTCGCTCGAGCGCGTGCCGGAGTGGTAGACGTCGAACACGAAGGAGCCGCCGAAGGCGGCGATGAAGCCGGTGAACAGGGCACCGCAGGCCAGCGAGAACAGGACGACCTTCTTCGCCTTTGCCGACGCCATGCGCGCGACGAACACGTCGACCCCGACGTGGATGCCGGTGCGCACGCCGTAGGCAGCGCCGAATTTCGCCATCCAGATGAAGAGATAGATGCAAAGCTCCTGCGCCCAGGAGACGTCCAGGGAAGCCAGCCAGTGGTACACCGCGCGCAGCGGCGCCGCGACCCAGGGCAGGCCGTGCGCGGCGGCCCACTTGGCCGTGTCGATCGAACAGGAGGTGCCGTAGCGGTGCACCACCGCGAAGAAGATCACCACGGTGGCGACCGCGATCAGCGTCGCGATCAGCCACTCCTCGAGATGGTTCAGGAACCTGATGAACATGGTTGCCCTTCAGCGGGCCATGAAAAGGCCGCCGGCAGCGCGATGGCCCGCCGGCGGCCGGATGGTGCCGGCGCGTCAGCTCTTGAAGCCGGCGGCCGCGTGCAACTCGTCGATGATCTGTTTGCCGACCCGGCCCTCCGCCTCCTTGTGGACCGGCAGCAGTTTGTCGATCCAGGCTTTGCGCTGCGCGTCGGTCAGGTAATGCAGCGTAGTCTTGCCGGAAGCCTTGATTTTGGCCAGCGCGTCGTCGTTCTCTTCCTTGGCGACCGAGTTGGTGTAGTCGGTCGCTTCCTTCATCGCTTTTTCCAGCTGGCCGCGGATGTCGGCCGGCAGGCCATTCCAGAACTTGGTGTTGACGATCACCGCATACTGGAGATGGGCGTGGTAGGACACCGTGATGTCTTTCTGCACCTCATAGAACTTCTGCGTGTAGTAGTTCGACGCGGTGTTCTCGCCGCCATCCACGACTCCGGTCTGCAATGCCTGGTAGACCTCGGAAAAGGCCATGATCTGCGGCAGCGCGCCCATCGCCCGGAAATACAGGTCGGCGACCTTGGAGCCGGAAATACGGATCTTGAGGCCCTGGAAGTCGCTCGGCATGAGCAGCGGCCGGTTGGCCGAGACCATGTGGAAGCCGTTATCCCAGTAGGCGAGCCCGGTGATGCCCTTGGCCTCCAGCTTCTTCAGCAGCGATTTGCCGACCGGCCCGTTCACCACCTTGTAGTAGGTGGCCTCGTCGGGGAAGATGAACGGCAGGTCCATCGCCTCGAACTCCGGGATGCCGATCGGCCGGAACTTGGCGGTCGAAGGCGCGAGCATCTGGACCGAGCCGAGCTGCAGCGCGTCCATCTCCTCCTTGTCCTTGTACAGCGTCGAATTCGGGTAAACCTCGACCTTCACCTTGCCGCCCGTGTATTTCTCGGCGAGTTCCTTGAACCTGAGCGCGCCCTTGCCTTTGGGCGTGTCGTTGGTCACGACGTGGCTGAACTTGATGACGATCGGCTGCTGGGCGAATGCCGGCAGAGCGAACGCGGCCGCGGCCGCAAGGCCGAAAATAAACTTCCTCATGGTGCTCCTCCTGTTATTCGCGGGACTTCGTGGCCCCGCGTAATCCCTTTTTGACTCCCTCCGGATAATTCTCTCATACCGGCCGGGGGCCGCCGTCCGCCCGGGGCGGCGATAGAATGGCTTCTTCCAAGGAACCGCCATGAACGCGCCCGAAAAAACCAAGAGCAAGACCCGCTTCGCCTGGGACGACCCGCTGCTGCTCGACCAGCAGCTCTCGGAGGACGAGCGCATGGTGCGCGACGCCGCGCGCGCCTACTGCCAGGACAAGCTGGCGCCGCGCGTGACCGAGGCCTTCCGCCACGAGAAGACCGATCCGCAGATTTTCCGCGAGATGGGCGCGCTCGGCCTGCTCGGGCCGACCATCCCCGAGGAGTACGGCGGGCCGGGCCTGAACTACGTGAGCTACGGCCTGATCGCGCGTGAAGTCGAGCGCGTCGACTCCGGCTACCGTTCGATGATGAGCGTGCAGTCCTCGCTGGTGATGGTGCCCATCCACGTCTTCGGCAACGAAGCCACAAAGAAGAAGTACCTGCCGAAGCTCGCCACCGGCGAGTGGATCGGCTGCTTCGGCCTCACCGAGCCCAACCACGGCTCGGATCCTGGATCGATGGCGACGCGCGCGAAGAAGACCAAGGGCGGCTACAGCCTGAGCGGTTCCAAGATGTGGATCTCCAATTCGCCGATCGCCGACGTGTTCGTGGTGTGGGCCAAAGATGACGAGGGTGCCATCAGGGGTTTTGTATTGGAAAAACAATTCAAAAGGCTGAGTGCCCCTGCCATCCACGGCAAAGTCGGTCTGCGCGCTTCGATCACCGGCGAAATCGTCATGGACGGCGTGTTCTGCCCGGAAGAAAACGCGTTCCCCGAAGTGCGCGGCCTGAAAGGCCCGTTCACCTGCCTCGACTCCGCGCGCTACGGCATCGCCTGGGGCGCTCTGGGTGCAGCAGAGGATTGTTTTCTCAGATCGAGAAATTATGTTTTGGAAAGAAAACAATTCGGCCGCCCGCTCGCGGCCAACCAGCTCATTCAGAAGAAGCTCGCCGACATGCAGACCGAGATCGCACTTGGCCTGCAGGGCTGCCTGCGCCTGGGGCGCATGAAGGACGAGGGCACGGCCTCGGTGGAAGTCACTTCCATCCTCAAGCGCAATTCCTGCGGCAAGTCGCTCGACATCGCGCGCCTGGCGCGCGACATGATGGGCGGCAACGGCATCTCGGACGAATTCGGCGTCGCCCGCCACCTCGTCAACCTGGAAGTGGTCAATACCTACGAAGGCACGCACGACATCCACGCGCTGATCCTCGGCCGCGCGATGACCGGCATCCAGGCGTTCAATTGAGCGCCGGGGCCGCTTTTTTTTGCGCCGGTCCGGCGTGAACGAGGAGCGGTCGCAGAATTTCCTGCTGTGGCTGGTGGCGGTCGGCTTCTTCATGCAGACGCTGGACTCCACCATCGTCAATACCGCGCTGCCGGCGATGGCGCGCGATCTCGGCGAGAGCCCGCTGCGCATGCAATCGGTGGTGATCGCCTACGCGCTGACGATGGCGATGCTGATCCCCGCGTCGGGCTGGCTCGCGGACCGCTTCGGCACGCGGCGCGCTTTTTTCAGCGCCATCCTGCTGTTCATGACCGGGTCGCTCCTTTGCGCGCTTTCGCACAGCGTGACGCAGCTCGTGGCCGTGCGTGTGATCCAGGGCGCGGGCGGCGCCATGCTGCTGCCGGTCGGCAGGCTCTCGGTACTGCGCGCCTTCCCGCGCGAGAAATTCCTGCAGGCGATGAGCTTCGTGGCGATCCCCGGCATGGTCGGCCCGCTGATCGGCCCGACGCTGGGCGGCTGGCTGGTCGAAGCCGCGTCCTGGCACTGGATTTTCCTCATCAACATCCCGATCGGCCTCGCTGGCGGCGTCGCCACGCTCGCATGGATGCCCGACAGCCGCATCGACACGGTGCCGCGCTTCGACACCACCGGCTACCTGCTGCTGGCAATCGGCATGGTGGCGATTTCACTATCGCTCGACGGCCTGTCGGAACTCGGCATGCGCCACGCCTCCGTGCTGGTGCTGCTGTGCTTCGGGTTCGCCAGCCTGACCGCCTACTGGCTGCATGCGGCGCAGCGGCCCGATCCGCTGTTCTCGCCTCACCTGTTTCGCATCCACACGTTCAGCATCGGCCTGCTGGGGAACCTGTTCGCGCGCATCGGCAGCGGCAGCATGCCGTTCCTGATCCCGCTCCTGCTGCAGGTGAGCCTCGGCTATTCGCCCCAGCAGGCCGGCATGATGATGATCCCGGTGGCGATCGCCGCCATCCTCTGCAAGCCGGTGGTCACGCCGCTGATCACGCGCGCGGGCTACCGCCGCGTGCTGGTGGCGAACACCCTCCTGGTCGGGCTGTCCATCGCCAGCTTTGCGCTGTTTCATGCGGACGAACCGATCTGGCTGCGGATCATCCAGCTGGCGGTGTTCGGCGCGGTGAATTCGCTGCAGTTCACCGCGATGAACACCATCACGCTGAAGGACCTCGATCCGGTCGAGGCGAGCGGCGGCAACAGCCTGATGTCGATGGTGCAGATGGCGTCGATGAGCCTCGGCGTGGCGGTCGCCGGCGCGCTGCTGGCGACGTTTACATCGATGTTCGTGCAGGATGGGATGGCGCAGACTCTGCCCGCCTTCCATGCCACCTTCGCCGCCGTCGGCCTGATCACCTGCGCATCCGGATGGATCTTCTGGCAACTGTCGCCGGACATAAAAATGAGCGACAAGCGGGTCGCGCCGGCGGCATTGCCTTAGGTAGACTGCTTCATGCCCCACGGCGAACGGCATCGCAATGAACGCATCGGCTGGCTCCGGGCCACGGTGCTGGGCGCGAACGACGGCATCCTTTCCACCGCTAGCCTCGTCCTCGGCGTCGCCGCCTCGGAGGCGACGCATGCAAGCATACTGATAGCCGGCGTCGCTGGTCTCGTCGCAGGCGCCATGTCGATGGCCGCCGGCGAATACGTGTCCGTCCATTCGCAGGCCGATACCGAACGAGCCGACCTCGATCGCGAGCGCGGGGAACTCAAGGCGGACGACCAGGGCGAGCGCCGGGAGCTGGCGGCGATCTACGTCGAACGCGGCCTCGACCCCTCGCTGGCGAAACAAGTCGCCGATCAACTCATGGCGCACGACGCGCTCGGCGCGCATGCCCGCGACGAGCTCGGCATCTCCGACCGGCAAAAGGCGCGGCCGATTCAGGCGGCGCTCGCCTCCGCCTGCAGCTTCTCCGTCGGCGCCGCCCTGCCCCTCTCCGTCGCCGCGATCGCGCCGCAATCCATCCTTCTCCCGGCCGTCTCCATAACTTCTCTGATATTCCTCGCATTCCTGGGCGCCCTCGCCGCCCGCGCCGGCGGCGCGAACGTGACCGTAGGTGCCATGCGCGTCACCTTCTGGGGCGCGCTCGCGATGGCAGTGACGGCCGGCATCGGCGCCTTGTTCGGCACAGTGGCGTAATCTAGGAGTCCTTAAACGTAACGGGAGCAACAGATGACCCTCTGCCCGATCGCGATCGTCGCCGGCTGCAAGAAGTGTCCCGCATTCAAGGTCTGTCCGCTGAAGAGCGTGATCGGTGACTACAAACCCGAACAAACGCCGCCAACTCCGGGCAGCGGCGAAAAGAAACCTTAGTTCCCGCATTCCGCTTGTCCGACCATCCAGCAATCAGACGCCTTGAGGTGCTGTATGCGTAACCGGTTTGGTCCATTGGTCGCGACTTGTCTCGCTGCGTTCCTCTCGCAAGCAAGCGCGCAGACCGTGCAGACGGTCGTCGACATACCCACGCGGCCGGGCATCACCCAACGGTTGGCGGTGCTCACGCCGCCGGCAGCGAAGGCGACTGTCGTCATGTTCGCCGGCGGGCATGGCGGCCTCCAAATATTCCCGAACGGTTCGTTGAAGTGGGGCGAAGGAAACTTCCTGGTGCGCACGCGCCAGCTTTTCGCCGACCAGGGCCTGGTGGTGGTGCTCATAGACGCGCCATCGGACCGGCAAAGCCCTCCCTTTCTTTCCGGTTTTCGCCAGCAGCCCGAGCATGCAGCGGACGTCAAGGCCGTCATTGCCTGGCTGCGGAGCAAGTCGAGCATGCCGGTGTGGCTGGTTGGCACCAGCCGCGGCACCCAATCCGTCGCTTACGTCGCCACTGAACTTTCCGGTCCCGACGCGCCGGACGGCATCGTGCTGACATCCAGCATTCTGACCGACAAGAAGAGCCGCGCGGTCCCGACGATGCCTCTCGACAAAATAAGGATCCCGGTCCTCGTTGTTCACCACGAGCAGGATGCATGCTTTGTCACTCCGTTCACGGAGATACAGTCGCTCATGGCAAAGCTGGAGAACTCGCCGAGAAAGGAGTTGCTCTCGTTCAAGGGCGGGCAGAACATGGGCGATCCGTGCGAGGCGTTCGCGTACCACGGCTACAACGGGATTGAAGCCGAAGTCGTCCGGCAAATTGCGGCATGGCTTCTTGCGAGGTAGTAGTGCGGATACCGATGATGCCGGCGGAACAATGGCGCGGGTCCTGATCGTTTTGCTGTTCGGGCTGGCCGGTTTTACCGCGCAGGCGCAGCAGAACCTGCCCGCCAACGGCCTGCTCCTGATCGCGAAGCCGGGGCTCGCCGATCCGAACTTCGAAAGAACGGTGGTGCTCGTCACGCAGACCGAGGACGCCGCCACCGTGGGCGTGATCATCAACCGCCCGAGCAAGCTGAAGCTGTCGCTATTCGTTTCGCCGGATATTCCGACGCAGAACTACCGCGGCCCGGTGTTCCTGGGCGGCCCGGTGATGCGGCAGGTGGTGATCGCGGTGTTCCGCTCCGACACCGTTCCGCAAGCGCCGGCTTTCCACGTGCTCAAGAACATCTACCTGACGCTGAACCCGGACAACATCGAGAAGCTGCTCGCCGATCCGGCGGCGCGCTACCGCCTGTACGCCGGGTTCTCCGGTTGGGCGCCGGACCAGCTCGAGAGCGAATTCATGCGCGACGGCTGGTACTTCCTTCCCGCGGACGAGGCAACGCTGTTTCGCGACAACACCGAGAACCTGTGGGAAGAGCTGGTGGAACGGGCGATCCTCGCTCCCCGGACCCGCAACTGACGCGCTACAATAATTGCAAGATGGTTCGCGCCGCGCGGCCGCTGGCCGCCTTCGTTCTCCTTCTGCTCTTCATGTCGGCGTCCTGGCCGGCCACGGCCCTGGCGCAGGACGAGGACGCGCTGCTGCTGGTCGCGAATCCCGCGCTGCGCGACCTGGACTTCCGGGAGACGGTGCTGATCGCGGCGCCGGCGCCCAACGGCGGCTACATCGGCGTCATCCTCAACCGCCCGACCCACCGCTCGCTCGCCAGCCTGTTTCCCGAGCACGAACCCTCGAAGAAGGTGATCGACCCGGTGTATTACGGCGGGCCGTTCTCGCGCGACGCGCTGGTGGCGCTGGTGAAGACCGACGCCGCGCCCGGCGCCGGCACCGTGCAGATCATGAAAAACCTGTACATGGCGTTTCGCGTCAACACCATCGACCAGGTGATCGAATCCAGGCCGAACGACGCGCGCTACTACGTCGGCTACGTGGGATGGCGACCGGGCGAGCTGCAGGCCGAAATCGACCGCGGCCTGTGGTCGGTGCTGGCGCCCGACCTGAACATCGTCTTCCGCAAGGACATGGACGGCCTGTGGGAAGAGATGCTGCAGCAGACGAAAAGGATCAGGGCGGAAAATCTGGATCCCCGTACCCCGATTGATTCATTCGGGGCCAGGCTTCGCGGGGATGACGTTCGTCAGGCCGCGGCTCTCGCGGGAGCCTTCTCGAAGGTCATCTTCGAACTGCGGTAATCCACCCGGATCGAGTCCCTGGGCGCGAAACGCCCTTCCAGGATCGCCTTCGCCAGGGGGTTCTCCAGTTCGGACTGGATCGCGCGCTTGAGCGGCCGCGCGCCGTAGACAGGGTCGAAGCCGGCCTTGGCGATTTCCGCCACCGCGGCATCCGACACTTCGAGGCCGTAGTCCATCTTCGCCAGGCGCGCGGCCAGAAACTTCAGCTGGATGCGGGCGATGGAGCGGATATTGTCGTCGGCCAGCGCGTGGAACACCACCACTTCGTCGATGCGGTTGACGAACTCGGGCCGGAAATGGGTCTTCACCTCGGCCATCACAGCGAGCTTCACCACGCCGTAGTCGGTGGGAGGCGAAGTGAGGGCCATCTGTTGGATCACGTGCGAACCGAGGTTCGAAGTCATCACGATCACCGTGTTCTTGAAATCCACGGTGCGGCCCTGGCCGTCGGTCATGCGGCCTTCGTCCAGCACCTGCAGTAGGGCGTTGAACACGTCAGGGTGCGCCTTCTCGACCTCGTCGAACAGGATCACGGCATAGGGCTTGCGGCGCACGAGCTCCGTGAGCTGGCCGCCCTCGTCGTAGCCGACGTAGCCCGGCGGCGCGCCGATCAGGCGCGCGACCGAATGCTTCTCCATGTATTCGGACATGTCGATGCGGATCAGGTGGTCCTCGGAATCGAACAGGAACCCCGCGAGCGCCTTGCACAGCTCGGTCTTGCCCACGCCTGTCGGCCCGAGAAACAGGAATGACCCATAGGGCCGGTTCGGATCCGACAACCCGGAGCGCGAGCGCCGGATCGCGTCCGACACCAGGCGCACGGCTTCGTCCTGGCCGACCACGCGCTCGTGCAGGCGGTCTTCCATTTTCAGCAGCTTGTCGCGCTCGCCCTGCAGCATCTTGGAGACCGGGATGCCGGTGGCGCGCGACACCACCTCGGCGATTTCCTCGGCGCCGACCTGAGTCCTGACGAGTTTGTTTTTTTTCAGTTCATTCTTTTCAGAACTCTTCAGTTGAGATTCCAATGCGGGAATCTTCCCGTACTGGATCTCCGACATTTTCTGCCAGTCGCCTTTCCGCTTGGCCTCGTCCATCTGCAGGCGCAGCTTTTCGATCTCTTCCTTGACGTGCTGGCTGCCGGCGACCTGCGCCTTCTCGGCCTTCCAGACTTCCTCGAGGTCGGAATAGTCCTTTTCGAGCTTCTTGATTTCCTGCTCGATCAATGAAAATCTTTTCCTGGAAGACTCGTCCTTCTCCTTGCGCACCGCCTCGCGCTCGATGCGCAGCTGGATCAGGCGCCGGTCGAGCTTGTCCATCACCTCGGGCTTGGAGTCGATCTCCATCTTGATGCGCGCCGCCGCCTCGTCGATCAGGTCGATGGCCTTGTCGGGCAGGAAGCGGTCGGTGATGTAGCGGTTCGAAAGCTCGGCCGCGGCGACGATCGCCGGATCCGTGATCTCGACGCCGTGGTGCAGTTCGTAGCGCTCCTGCAGCCCGCGCAGGATCGCGATGGTCGCCTCCACCGTCGGCTCGCCCACCAGCACCTTCTGGAAGCGCCGCTCCAGCGCCGCGTCCTTTTCCACGTATTTGCGGTATTCGTTCAGCGTGGTGGCGCCGATGCAGTGCAGCTCGCCGCGCGCGAGCGCGGGCTTCAGCATGTTGCCCGCGTCCATCGCGCCTTCGGCCTTGCCGGCGCCGACCATGGTGTGCAGCTCGTCGATGAACACGATGGTGCTGCCCTCATCCTGCGCCAGTTCCTTGAGCACCGACTTCAGGCGCTCCTCGAACTCGCCGCGGTACTTCGCCCCCGCCAGCAGCGAGGCCATATCGAGCACCAGCACGCGCTTGCCCTTCAGGCTCTCGGGCACCTCGCCGTTGACGATGCGCTGCGCGAGGCCCTCGACGATCGCGGTCTTGCCGACGCCGGGCTCGCCGATCAGCACCGGGTTGTTCTTGGTGCGCCGCTGCAGGATCTGGATGCAGCGCCGGATCTCGTCGTCGCGGCCGATGACCGGGTCCAGCTTGCCCTTCTGCGCGCGCTCGGTGAGGTCCAGCGTGTACTTGGCGAGCGCCTGCCGCTGCGATTCGTCCGCCTGGCCGGATACGCTTTGCCCGCCCCGCAACTGCTCTATGGCTTTTTCGAGGGACTGTTTTGTCAGTCCGGATGCCTTCAGCAGCTTGCCCGCCTCTCCCTTGTCGGCGGCGCAGGCGAGCAGGAACAGTTCGGAGGCGATGTACTGGTCGCCGCGCTTCTGCGCTTCCTTGTCGGCGACGTTGAGGAGGTTGGTGAGGTCGCGCGAGATATGCACCTCGCCCGGCGTGCCTTCGACCTTGGGGATGCGGCCGATGGCCTGGGTCAGGCCCTGCCGGAGGGTATTCGCGTTGCCGCCCGCCTGCGCGATCAGTCCGGCGACGCCGCCGTCCTCCTGGCTCAGCAAGGCGAGCAGCAGGTGCGCGGGCTCGATCTGCTGATGGTCGCGGCCGAGCGCGAGGCTCTGGGCCTCGGCCATTGCCTCCTGCAATTTGGTGGTGAATTTGTCGTATCGCATCGGTCTGATCCCAATAGCCTTTTACCCGACAGCATATTGGGACAATTTGACCTGAATCAAGCCGCGTATAGTCATGTAAGACCCAGACCCGGAGGGAGACCAAGGGCCATGCACCCCGATACCAGCCGGAACCTGCAAAGCGATCTCGAGGCCTGCTTCCCGTCGGTACGAGCGGCCACCGAGCGTCTCACCGAGGGCTTGAGCGCGGAGGACTGCGCGATCCAGTCGATGCCCGACGCGAGCCCGGTGAAGTGGCACCTCGGGCACACCACCTGGTTCTTCGAGACCTTCATCCTCGCCGAGCGCCGTCCCGCCCCGCCCGCGTTCCATCCGGCCTTCCGCCACCTCTTCAACTCGTACTACAACGCGGTGGGCGAGCGTCATCCGCGCCCGGAGCGCGGGCTGCTCTCGCGCCCGGGCCTCGACGACGTGCTCGCGTATCGCGACTACGTCGATCGCGAGATGGGCGACATCCTCGCCGGCGAGCGGCTGGACGCCGCCACGCTCGCGCTGGTCGAGCTGGGCATCCAGCACGAGCAGCAGCACCAGGAGCTGATCCTCAC
>Ga0070731_10004342_pt1 | contig 12263 bp, 12 predicted proteins | sample Coa_R1_2_FD_66448 | JGI IMG/M metagenome (GOLD analysis project Ga0070731, IMG submission 66448) | Surface soil microbial communities from Centralia Pennsylvania, which are recovering from an underground coalmine fire - Coalmine... | ecosystem: Environmental > Terrestrial > Soil > Unclassified ... | reverse complement strand
GCATTGGCGTAAGGTGCTGCCGCCCCATGTCCTTATGGACGTACAGTACGAGCGCCTGATTGCGGACCGCGAAGCGGAGACCAGGCGCCTGATCGCGTTTGCCGGTCTCGACTGGAATGACAGCTGTCTCCGCCCGGAGCAGAACATGCGTGTCGTGGATACCGCAAGCGTCTGGCAGGCGCGTCAGCCGGTGTACACGACATCGATGCAGCGCTGGCGGCATTACGAGCCATGGCTTGGCGAATTGCGGCAACTGCTTTCAATCCGGTGACCGGGCAGGCCAGACAGTCGATACGCCGATCGCGGCGGCGGTCGGCGCCCTGCCGGATCCGCCTTACTGCGCAGCGGAGCGCCCGGTATTCAGGCCGACCGTTACTTCCTCTCCGAAGTCGTCGACCAGCACGAGCACGGAATAGCCGGTCTTGAATTGCAGATTTCCATCGGCATCGTGCTGCAGGAACCCGGCGCTGCTGATGTCGCTGTTTTCGTTGCTGTACACCAGCGCGGGAACCCGATCGGACGTTTTCGATTGGACGAGGTCGTGGAGTGTCTGTGCGTTTTCGATGGAAAGATGAATGCAGCCCTCGCTTGCACGGCGTCCAAGCCTGTCTGCCGATGGGCCCTCGGCGCCATGGATCGCGAGTCCGGTGTCATGTCCGCGGGCATGCCAGCTGAAAAACATCGCGTACGGCATGGGCTCGTTCCATTCGTACGACCTGTGCTGCGTATAAAAACGCTCCGGATCGAGTTCGTAAAAGCCCATCGGAGTCTGGCTGGATTGCAGCCGCCCGTGCAGGTCTGTTTGGATTTTCTCCGTTCCCGTCGAAACCGGCCAGCCGTAAAGCGGCTCGAGCTGGCCATCTTCCGTTCTCTGGAACACGAACATGCGTTGCGCATACGATCCGCCGGCGGCCTTGTCGACATAGATGAACAGGGCGAAGTTGTTGAACAGTTCGGGAGAGAGCGCCTGCTGCAAATGCTTCTCGATGCGGTCGAAATCGGAATTTTCCGCGCCGTCGGTTTGCGCTGCCGGTTGCTGGGTCTGGTCGGCGAGCGCGGTCTGGGCAAAGCCGTTCACGCCGAGCCACGCAGCGGCCAACAATCCTGCGGCTCCTGCGAACCGCCGGGAACGTCCGGGAAGGCGAAAACAGGAAATCAATGGCGCGCGCTTTCCGTTCAATTTCGTTCAGATGCGGATTCCACGACTACACGACTTGCGTCAACGCGCAATAACATACACAGTAACATACACAGTCGCGGCCGCAACGCGTTGCCACCGCATTTTTTGCACAGCAGCAGGACCAACGCCAGCGTCAGGGCGATCGGCGCGCGCCAGAGCCGTCCTCGCGTCAACAGCACCTCTGCCGATCATTCCCATACTGTGGACGCCCTCGGTCTCGACGCCTCCGGGATTGATTGCATTGACACGGATATTCCTCGACCCCAGCTCCGCTGCCAACACGCGCGTGATTGTATCGACCGCCGCCTCGGTAGCCGAATAGACGGCAACCGTTGGCATGGGTCTCGTGCTTGCTATCGAGCCGAAGTTGATGACGCTGCCGCCACCAGTAATGTGTGCAGCACGATGGCGTGTCATCAGCGCCGTTACGCTCCTCAGAGACTTCCTGCGGCGAAATGCGAATGAAATCCCGGCGCATCGGATTGGGGGCGCGTAGGCCGAGAAGCGGTTCCTGAGCAGCGAATCCCCTCATTCGCGGCCGTTCACGGCGAGATCGAAGGTGAAGACGCCCTCGGCGCTCCTGGGCCGTTGCAGCACCTCGGGATGGCGCAGCGTGCGAACGGTGTCGTGGTAGCCGGCGCGGAGGTGCTCCTCCATGCTCGCGCGTGAAAACTCGAAATCCTTCGACCCGCTTTCGTATTGCCGCGAGCGGTAGATGAGCTGCACAAGGTTGTACACCTTGCGCTCGGCGATTGGACGCAGGAAATTGTATTCCGGCGTTTTCCGCAGTTCGTCCGGAACCATCTCGAGAAGTTCGGACAGGGCGTTGCACGTCTTCTGGTACTGCCGGAAGCGGTCGGAGTTCGCCCGGGTACGGCTCGAGTACTGAATCTCCTTTTGCCGCGTCAGCACCTCGGTCATGCTCCTGGGAAGCAGTCCGCGTGCGCTCCACAAGTCGACCTGAAAGGCGAGCGTATCCATGCGCGGTTCGCTTTCCAGTACCCACTGAAGCGGCGTGTTTGAGACCAGCCCGCCGTCCCAGTACCAGCTGCCCTCGATTTCGATTGCGGGAAATCCCGGCGGGAGCGCAGCGCTCGCCATGACATGTTCCGGGCCGATCGTGTGTGTCGAATTGTCGAAGTAGACAAAATTTCCCGTTGCGACATTCACCGCGCCGACGCTGAAGCGCATCTCGCCGGAATTGATGCGGTCGAAATCGATGAATCGTTCCAGCGTCGTCTTCATCGAAGAGGTATCGTAATAGCTGGTCGCTTCCTGCGCCCCAGCCGGCTGCAGCCAGGGGCTGACGCTGCGCGGCGAAAAGAAACCACGTACGCCGAATGCCGCTGCAAACCCGGCGCGGAACTGGTTGGCCACGCTCCTGGCAACGTCGCCATGCGAGTACAGGGCCTCGATCATGGAAGGGGCCCAGAGCGGATTGGTGATGATACGTTCCCAAAACCGACTGAGCGCGTCGGCGCGCCTTCCGGGTGCGTTGCCGGCGATGATCGCGGAGTTGATGCCGCCGATCGAAATGCCTGCCACCCAATCGGGATGGAGATTCGCTTCGGCGAGCGCCTGATAGACCCCGGCCTGGTACGCGCCAAGCGCGCCGCCGCCCTGAAGCAGGAGCGCAACACACTCGAAGGGCGGACGCTCTTCGTGCAAATGAGTCTTCGCGCGCGCGCTGCTGCGTCGCGCTCTAAGCGCTAAGGCCATCTTCCGGATCCTTGTTCCTGAGGTCGCTGTTATTCCATGTGCCAGCCGTGGCTCACGATGATCGATTGGCCCGTGAGCGCATTGGTCGGAAATTCGGCGAGGAAAACGGCCGTGCGGGCGACATCGTCGAGTGTGGTGAACTCCCCGTCCACGGTCTCCCGGAGCATGATGGTCTTGATCACGTCCGCTTCGCTTATTCCGAGTTGCTTCGCCTGCTCGGGGATTTGTTTCTCGACCAGCGGCGTATGCACAAAGCCGGGGCAGATGACGTTGCTGCGGACGCCGCGACTGGCGCCCTCTTTCGCCACCACTCTGGCCAGTCCTTGGAGACCATGCTTGGCCGTGACATAGGCGGCCTTGAGTGCGGAGGCTTCCTTGGAATGAACGGAACCGATGTAGATGATCGTGCCGCCTTTCCCCCGCGCGTACATGGAACGCAGAGAGGCGCGCGTGGTCAGAAATGCGCCGTCAAGATGCACGGCGAGAAGCCGTTTCCAGTCGTCAAACGCAAGTTCCTCGATGGGTGCGACGATCTGAATGCCGGCATTCGAAACCAGCACGTCGATTCCGCCGAACTGCTGCTCGATCGCCAGGAAGGCGAATTCCACCTGGGATTGATTGGTGACGTCCATGGCCAGTCCGAGCGTACGCTGTCCATGAGGGTCCAATTCCTCCGCAGTGGCGCACGCACTCGCCGCATTCCGGTCGGTGATCGCGACTCTCGCGCCCGCGGCCAGCAATTGCCGGGCGATCTCCTTGCCGATGCCGCTCGCCGCGCCGGTGACGATGGCGACCTTGTCATTCAAACTCATTGCGATGGTCCTTGTGGTGGTTGGTGCTCGCGTGCTCTCGCCTGGGCGTCGACGGCGTCATCGAACCGCCGGCGCCGCGGCGAATTTCGTCCGCAGCGACTGCTGCATGACGGCGAAGATCCACGCGGTCGAGACGCCGAACATGAGAAGTCCTGTAGCCGCCTCGATGGGTCCGAGCAGTTTCCACGACGGAGACATGACGACGTCGCCGTAACCGAGCGACGTGTAATTCATCGCCGACTCGTACAGGCTTGCCGGGAAGTCCGTGAATTCTCCGCACAGCACCAGGAGGACGGCCCAGAGGGCGATCTCGACGAAATGCGACGCCAATGCCAGCAGCGCGATGCCCGCCGTCAGCCAGATATCTCCGGAAAAGCTTGTGGTCGTAAGGCCGCTTTGCATTCTCCGCCGAAGCAGCCAGGCGGCCGCGATCAGCGCGGTCGCGTGGACCAGAATGGTCACGACGGACATCGCCGCCGAGACCATCAAGGGCCAGAGAACCGATACCGGGTGCGCGGCGCCTGACATCATTCCATGTCGTCCTTTGCCCGTTCATGCTATGCCCGGCTAGTAACCGCTGCAGTCGTCAGGGTCGAAGTACGGACTGGCGGGATCGCAGTAATAGCTCCAGTACGCGTCGTACGGATCGCTGTCGTAGTCGGGCCAGATACCGATCCACGCGCCATTTTCCCAATGTCCATAACGATGCCAGCCGCGATCCCACCCGCGGTGCTGTACGGCCCGGTCGATTGTGCCGTTGCGAAAGCCGCGCTCGGCGGCCGGGATTCCACCGGCGCGAAAGCCCCCACCGCCGTGAAGTCCACCCCCCGGGAAGCCACCGTGGAATCCCCCCGCGCCGCCACCGTGAAAACCCGTGGAACCGGACTGCGCGGCATCGGCAACCGGCGCCAACACAAGAGACGCGCCCACTGCGAGCGAGAAAGCCGCGGCACGAAGACGTCCTGCTGAAAACGACATTACAACCTCCTTTGGGTTGCCCCTTTTCGAACCGGACGACATCGTTGTCGCCCGCGAATTCACTGGAATTCCCACTGGTATTTCAGGCGTTCTCCGCAGGAGACGCTGTCGATGTGGTCGGCGAGCATGTGCTCCAGCATCACGGCCTTCGACTCGGAGTTCACGGTCAGCGTGATATCGAGAAAGCCTTCGCCTGCCACCAGCTCGCAACGTGCGGCGGGAAACGAAATCACCGCATGCGTGTCGTCGAACGTGAACGCCGGGAAATACTTGGTCCAATCTCTGCTCAGACGGACGAGATAATCGCTGGCGTGATCCGTCCGAATGCGGGCGTGCGAGATGGCCACGAGACGTTCTCCTTTCACAACGGGCTGCGAGGTACAGTACGTGCGTGAGTTTCCAGCGCAGCAAGCGTCGACACGAGGATGGTCCGGCGCTCTTCATCGAGCGTCGCGCCGATGCCATCGACGAAAGCGCGGCGCGCCGCATGAGCGCCGGCCAGCACGCGTTTTCCTTCGTCGGTCAGACGCACGGCCCAGGCGCGACGATCCGCGGGAACCGGTTCGCGGTGTATCCAACCGCGACTCTCGAGACCATCGAGCAGCCGCGAAACGGTCATCTGGCTCAATCCGAGCAGGCGGGCGAGCCGCGTTTGCGAAGCGCCGCCGGTGCACCCGAGCTGAAGAATTACGGCCGCCCGCGGCGCGCTCAACGCCGGAATTTGCGCGCGCAATTGTCTGTCCCATTGCTTGCGCAGCGCGGCCGCGACAGTCTCGACGAGGCCAGGCAGATCGGACGTTGCGGACATGGTCACCGTACTGGAGGAACAGGAAACGTCATGGTGCTGAACGCGAGAAACAGGATCGGGCGTCGCGATCACGATTGCGTGGCCACTATTCCGATGCGTATGCCGGCTCATTCGAACGCCATCGCTTGCTGTCTGCCGCCGGATGGTTTTGGACGCTTGAACAGAAGGACAAGCGGGCAGACTGCGAACGTTGCGATCATCAGGAGCTTGTAGTCGTCGATATAGGCGATGATCTGCGCCTGATTGGTGACGACGGAGTCGAGCGCCGCACGACCTGCGGCGGTAAGCGGATTCCAGAACTGGTCGATCGCCGTGTTCTCGAACATCCGGTTGACGGCGTTCACATTCACGGCGATGTCCGCATGATTGATCTGCGTGTTGGTCGCGAGGAGTGCGTTCACGACCGAGATGCCGACGCTCGAGCCGACGTTGCGCGCGAGATTGTACAAGCCAGCGCCTTCGGTCCGGCGCTCCGGCGAAAGGGTTGCCAGTGCCACCGCGCTCAGCGGCACAAAGAGCAGGCCAAGCCCAACGCCCTGGATGACGCCGACCCAGACGATCTCCGCCTGCGAAACGTCCGGCGTCCAGCCGGTCAACCGGTAAAATGTCCAGCCGGTAATGCCGAGACCAAGGGCGAGCAGCAGGCGCGTGTCGACGCGCCCCATCAGCCTCCCGACCACGATCATCGAGGTCATGGTGCCGATTCCGCGTGGCGCCAGGACGAGGCCGACGGTGACCACGGGATAGTTCATGAGATTTTGCAGGTAGGGCGGCTGCAACGCGAGCGAGGCGTAGTAGGTCAGACCGACGATGAACACGAGAAGCGTGCCGGCGGTGAAATTCCGGTCGCGAAACAGCTGCGGCCGTACAAACGGCCGTTTGGCGGTAAAGATATGGGCGAGAAAGAGATAAAGGGCGCAGCAGGCGACAATGGCTTCGATGACGATTTCGCCGGAACCGAACCAGTCCTTCTCCTCGCCCCTGTCGAGCATGACCTGGCCGGCGCCGATCGCGAGACTCAGCAGTCCAAAGCCGAGCCAGTCGAGCTTCTGACCTGCTTGCGGCGGCGCTTCGCGAAGAAACATACGCAGACCGATGAAGGTCAAAGCGCCTATCGGCACGTTGATATAAAAAATGTACCGCCACGTATAATTTTCGGTCAACCAGCCGCCGATCACAGGACCGAGAATCGGACCCGCCATCACGGCGACGCCCCATAGCGCCATGGCGCGGCCCTGCCTCTCCGGCGGATTGATGGCTACGAGAATGGACTGCGACAGCGGAACAAGCGCGGCGCCGAAGGCGCCCTGCAGAAGACGAAAGAGCACGATCTCCACCACCGAATTGGCAATGCCGCAGAGCATGGAGGCGACGGTGAAACCGGCGATCGATATGAGGAAGAGCCGCTTGAGACCGAATCGCGCGGCGAGAAAGCCGGTCGGTGGCGTCATGATCGCTGCCGCCGTTATGTACGACGTCAGAACCCATTCGATTTGGTCCTGACTCGCCGACACCGTGCCCTGGATGTAGGGCAGTGCCACGTTGGCGATCGTGGTGTCGAGCGCCTGCATGAGGGTCGCGAGTGCTACGCAGGCCGTGATTGCGCCGCGGTTCATGTGAGCATCGGACATGGTCGCCGGCTCCGCGCCGTCTCGCGCATCTCAAAAGAACGGCAGGCCTCTGGCATGCCCCGTGTCGATCCTGACCTCGACACTCATCCCGGCGCGCAGCGGAGCAGAGTCGTCACTACGGGGATCCACGGCGACGCGCAGGGGCACCCGCTGCACAACCTTGACCCAGTTGCCGCTCGTATTCTGCGGCGGCAGCAGCGAAAACTGCTGCGCTGCTGCCGGGCTGATGCTTTCGACCACGCCGCGCCATGTCTGTCCCGGATAGGTATCGACCGTGATCGACGCTTTCTGGCCCGGGCGCACATGGGTCAGTTCGGTTTCCTTCGGCGTCGCATCGATCCACAGGTGGTCGGTATCGACGAGAAAGAAGGCAACTGTCGAAGCGGCGAGATACTTGCCTGGTGCAATGCTGGGCACGTTGGTGACCGTGCCGGAGAAAGGGGCGCGCACGACCGTGTGGTCCAGTTCGCGCTCGGCTTCGCGAAGCTGCGCTTCCGCCTGCTGATATTCCGGCAGCGCCTTGACGGATTTGTCCGGGCTGCCGCCGAGCCTGACGAGCTGCGCCGCGGCCTGCTGGCGGAAGGCGGTCAGCTTGCTCTGGTCGGTCGCCAGCGTGAATTGCGCCTGATCGACCACCGCCTTTGCAATGGCGCCGAAGTTGAGCAGCGCGGAGTCGCGCCTGTAATTGGCTTCATCGAGTTCGACCTGGGATTGCTGCGCTGCCGATTCTGCGAGCAACTGGCTGTAGTCAGCCTTCATCGATTGAAGGCTGAGCGCGATGTTCAGGAGATTGCCCCGGGCATTGTCGACCGCGATCTGGAACTGCTTCGGATCGAGGCGGTAGAGGACCTGGCGCGCCCGAACGTATTTGTTGTTCGCGACATCGACGTCGGCGACAATTCCGGCAACGTCGGTCGAGATGCCGACCTGGCGTGCATTCACATAGGCATCGTCGGTCGACATGTAGCGACCGCCGGTCGCGTACATGTACACGCCTCCGGCGAGCGCCATCGGCACCAGCGCGAATAGGGCAGGGCGGACCCACCGCCGGCCCTGCGTTTTTTGCGTTCCCTCGAGTTCGCTTTCGTCGGACTCTTTCGCGTCCGGAGCAGCGCCTGCCTGCCTATGCGCGTCCGGTTTGGGCTGCTCCATCCTGACGCGTGTGGGAGCATCGTCGCGCAGGTCGGCCGCGGTTTCAAAATTGCGGTGATGTACGGTCATGGGCGGGCTCTCCACGGTAGTTGCCGACGGGAAGGGCGCAGCCGGCGCGCGGGAGAGAGTGAGAAGCGCGCCGGCTGCGGGGCCGCTGGCGTCCGCCCGCGGTCATTGCGTCTCCGCCGGTTGGAGGCTTGCAGAAGGCGGAGACATCTCTTGGGGACTTGGTTGCCATTGGACCGGGTCTCTCTCCCTTCCCGCGAGATAGGGCCGCCGATCCTCCAGAAAAACAGGGATAGTTTTGACAATGTCATTCGGATAATCTGAACGACATGGACGCCTTGACGATCGACCAGTTCGCGGTGTTCGCGGCTGTGGTTGAAGAAGGAAGCTTCGCCGCCGCAGCCCGCCGCATGAATCGCGCGCAGTCGGCGATCACCTACGCCATCAAGAAGCTGGAAGATCAAAGCGGCGTCGAACTGTTCGATCGCTCTTCCTATCGGCCGGTGCTGACGGAAGCGGGTACTGCGCTTCTACCGCGCGCCCAGCGCATCCTTGCGGAGCTCGGGCAATACCGATTGCACGCTCGGCAAATAACGATGGGGCTCGAGCACGAACTCAAGCTCGCGGTGCATCCGTACGCATCGCCGCAGCTGCTCGCGGATCTGCTCTCCGATTTCGAGGCAAATTTTCCTTCGGTGCTCCTCCATGTGCGAGTGGAAGCCAAGGACACGGCCATGCATGCGCTCCGCGATCACGCAGTGGACTTGGCGCTGATGCCCGAGATTGCTTCTTCCGTGCCCGGTCTTGAGCGAAGCCTGTGCGGCGAGATCGAAATGGTGGTCGCGGCGGCGCCAGATCACCCGCTCGCGAAGTTGCGCGGCGGCAGGTTTCCCGCCTCGCTTTTGCGCGATCACCGCCAGGTCGTGACGTACACAACGATCGCGCCTGAGGATTTGAACGTCATGCGCGGTTTCGGCATGGACGTCGTCAATATCTGGCATGTGATGGATTTCGAATTGCAGCGGGCCCTGCTGGTTTCCGGTGCCGGCTGGGGAGTCTCGCCGCGCTCGCGCATAGATGACGATGTGGCGGCGGGCCGGCTGGTTGTGCTTAGCCCGCAAGGTTGGGGCAATGTCGAACAGGTGTGGCGAATTGCGGTCGTCATCGCGCGTGCGGCCGACAACCCGGTCGGCCCGGCGGCACGCTGGCTTTTCGACCGGTTTACAAAGCAAACTCTGGCTGAGACGTCATGATCGCCCGTCAGTACGCGCCCACCAACCCGGTCTTGCCGTCATGCGATTTCGACAGCAGCGGTCATCGGGATTCTTCCCTATCGAGCCTTATCAGACCTGAAGGGCCATGATTACGCTCTGCGCCGGATACTCGCCGCACGGGCCGCGGACCTGACCGGCCTCGTGGAAGTCGGCCACGCGGCAAGTGCGACTTCGACAATGTCGTGCAATTGCTTCGCGGTTGCGCCGGCAGAGGCCTGGACGCACATGCCGTTTGCCACCGTCGTCAGATAACTCGCAAGCGTCGCGGGATTGGCGTTCTTCGGGAGTCTGCCCGCCTTCTTGTCACGCTCGAAACGCTCGCGCAAAGCGCGTTCCTTCTCGGCGCGATGTTCGGCCAGCACTTGCGGAATGTCGGCGTCGGAACACGAGAGTCCGCTCTGCACCAAAAGACATCCCGGCGGACTGCGGCCTTCGGTGTCGGCGGAGAAATCCGCAACCCCTTCGAGGAACTGCCGCGCGACCGCGCGCGAATCGGGGGCTGCGAGCACGCGGTCCATCAACGCCTGCCGGCGCGCGTCATAGCGCTCGATGACCGCCCGAAAAAGGCCTTCCTTGCTGCCGAAGGCGGCATAGAGGCTCGGGGGATTGATGCCCATCGCCCCGGTGAGTTCGGAAAGCGACGCGCCTTCGTAACCCTTGCGCCAGAACACGGTCATGGCCCGGTCAAGCACGGTGTCTGTGCAAAAACTGCGGGGCCGACCTGTCTTCACTGCGCTTCCCTGATTATTGTAGCGCATGATACATAATGCCCTTGACGGGCGAGTTCCAGTCTCCATATCTGTAGCGTTCGATACAGAACAGGAGGCCAAACGATGTCGCGCATCGCAGACCTGACCAAGACCGAGCGTTTCGAAGCCGGCGCTCATCCCGTTGGAGCCTTAAAGACACTCAGGAACCGCGCGTTCCTGGCTGGGGCAGCATTTTTTCTCCTCGGCGGACTGGGCCTGATCGTCTGGGACGCGAATGCCCACACCAAACCCGTCGTTGCCGCTCCGGTTGCAGTCCAGGTAGGCGTTGCGGTCGTGCACGCGAAGCCCGTGCGCATCTGGTCCGAGTTTTCGGGCCGCATGACGGCGGTCGATTCCGCCCTGATCCGCCCGGAAGTGAACGGCCGCATCACCGAGATCCGTTTTCGGAACGGACAGCAGGTGAAGAAGGGTGACGTTCTCTTCGTCATCGACCCGCGCCCCTACGAAGCGGCCGTCGACAAGGCGAACGCTGATCTCGTTACCGCACGCTCGAACGCGCGCTTCGCCCATACCGATCTTGCCCGCGCCACGGCCCTCATTGCCGCCCAGGCGATCTCGCGCGCCTATTATGATCAGCGCGTCAATGCGGAGAGCGTCGCGGACGCATCCATCAAGGCGGCGGAAGCGGAACTCGCAACCGCCACGGTCGATCTCGACCACGCCTACGTCAAGGCGCCCATCGACGGGCGCGTAAGCCGCGCGGAGCTGACGGTCGGCAACGTCGTACAGAGCGGGGCGAACGCGCCGCTCCTGACATCGATCGTTTCCAGCGACGGCATCTATGCCGATTTCGACGTGGATGAGCAGACCTATCTGGAAACCGTGCGCGCCCATGCGACGACCGTCGCCGGGGAAAAGGACATCCCGGTCGCGCTGACGATCCCCGGCGACAGCGGCCATGTGTATGACGGCCGGATCGAAAGCTTCGACAACAGCATCAGCACCGGCACCGGTACGATCCGTGCGCGCGCCCGCTTCGCCAATGCGGACGGCGCGCTGGTGCCTGGCATGTTCGTTTCCGTACGGCTTGCGAGCGCGCGGAACGTCGATGCGATCCTCGTGCCCGAAGCGGCTCTGGGCAACGATCAGAGCAAGCGCTACGTATTCGTTGTGGATCGCGGCAACCACGCGGATTATCGCGCGGTCGCGCTGGGAGAAGACGTCGGCAGCGAACGCGTCGTCACGCAGGGCCTCAGCGACGGCGACCGCATCATCGTCAGCGGCCTGCAGAAGGTTCAGCCCGGCGCGCTGGTCGATCCTGTGCCCGACGCCCACGATCTGGCTTCCCGCTGACGGACTGATCTCCAAACCGCATTTGAGGGAGCGTCCTTCGGGACGGACGTCATGAGTTTGTCCAAATTCTTCATCGATCGCCCGATTTTTGCAGCCGTCATATCGGCCCTGATCTTCATTGCCGGGCTGATCGCCGTGACCCGGCTTCCCATCTCGGAATATCCCGAGGTGGTACCGCCGTCGATTGTGGTGAAGGCGCAATTCCCCGGCGCCAATCCGAACGTGATCGCCCAGACGGTGGCGACGCCGCTCGAAGAACAGATCAACGGCGTCGAGAACATGCTGTACATGTCGTCGCAGGCCGCGTCCGACGGCACCCTGACGCTCACCGTGACCTTCAAGATCGGCACCAATCCCGATCTCGCCCAGCAGCTCGTCCAGAATCGGGTGAACCAGGCGCTGCCGCGCCTGCCGCAGGTGACCCAGTCGCTGGGCGTCACGACGACGAAAAGCTCCCCCGATCTCACCATGGTCGTCCATTTGCTGTCGCCCGACGGACGCTACGACATGCTTTATCTGCGCAACTACGCGGTGCTGAACGTCAAGGACCGCCTCGCCAAGATTGAAGGCGTGGGCAGCGTCCAGCTCTTCGGTTCCGGCGACTACGCGATGCGCATCTGGCTCAATCCGGAAAAGATCG
>Ga0070731_10004340_pt1 | contig 12265 bp, 14 predicted proteins | sample Coa_R1_2_FD_66448 | JGI IMG/M metagenome (GOLD analysis project Ga0070731, IMG submission 66448) | Surface soil microbial communities from Centralia Pennsylvania, which are recovering from an underground coalmine fire - Coalmine... | ecosystem: Environmental > Terrestrial > Soil > Unclassified ... | reverse complement strand
GCGGCCGCGACCCGCCGCCTGCTCGAGCGCGACGCGGTCAGGGTGCCGTGAGGCAAAGCGTTGCGAGAACTGCCGGCGTCGGCAGCTCGCGCTCATCGAGCCGGAAGCGCACGATCGACGGCCGGACGCCCGGGTACGGCGACGCCTCGTAGAGAACGCCCTCACGGCCGTCTCCATAGTGCCGGCGCAACAGCTCGACGAGGAGCGGAAAACGATCGGCGACCGCCGGCGTCGCCGCGCCGCCCCGCTCGCCGAGCATCCCGACCTGCAGGAGCACGAGCGTCGCGCGCGGGTCGACCGGCGGTCTCAGCTCGAAGAAGTAGGTCGCCTCGTAGGCCTGAAGGCCGTGAGGTCCCGGGTCGATCCCGAGGTCCGCGTACAGGCAGTCGAGCGACGACACGGCAGGCAGCATTCGCGCCGCGAGCCCCTGCTCGCGCACACGCCGGATCGACTCGTGGCCGGGAACCGCGTAGAGCCCGGGATGGCCGTAGAGCACGACGCACACGTTCGCACCGCCGAGCACCTCCGAGACGATCTCCTCGACGATCGCCCGGTAGGTCAGCCGGCGATCCTTCTCGGGCCCGTAGTGGCTGTCGAGTGAGCGCGCCGTCGCGTTGAGCCCCTCGACCCGGAGCGCGCTCACGGGGTCGGCGAGCAGGTAGAGCACGACGTCCGCTCCCTCGATCACCGCGCGGGCGCCGGGAGAGAGGTGGGAGGTGACCTCGATGCCCGTGCCGACGACCGTCAGCGAGCCGCCCGGGGCGGGCACCTGGCTCGGCTCGGCGCTAGTCCTCGGGCTCGTCGGGCTCGTCGGGCTCCGGTTCGTCCGGCTCGTCGGGCTCGGGCCCCGGCACTTCGACGTGCATGCGCGGCGTGACGAGGAGGCGTCGCCGATCCGGATCGCCGGCGAGCTCTTCCTCGACCGTCGCCCGCACTGTTTCGAGGTCGCCCGCGAGCACGGTCTGGACCGCCTTCGCGTCGAGACCCGAACGCTCGAGCAGGCCGCGTGGATCGCGGTCGAACGCACCACGCAGCGACTCGTCTTCGCCCAGCAGGAGGAAGAAGTCCGTCACGCGCTTCGTCTCGGTCACACTCGGCACGGCGGCGCGACTCTAACGACACGCGCGCGAAGCTGTCAACGCGCGGCGCGACGCCGCGCCGGCGGAATGCTCAGCCGGCGCCGCCGGTCGCGGGGGTCCAGGGCTCGTGCCACTGGTCGTAGCCTTCGATGAGGGCGTCGGCGGCCGCCGGGCCCCACGTTCCCGGGGCGTAGGCGTGGACCGGAGGCGGGTTGTCGAGCAAGGGCTGCACGATCCGCCACGACTCCTCCACGCTGTCCTGGCGCGTGAAGGGCGTGCTGTCGCCGATCATCACTGCGTGGAGGAGGACTTCGTAGGGTGTCGGGCCCTCGCCGCCTTCTTCCGCGAACTCCATATCGAGCTCGATCGGGGCGACGTCCGCGGTGTCGGCGCGGTGGGCGTCGACAACGATCCTGATCCCCGTCGACGGATCGAGCTTGACCACGATCTGATTTGGCTCGGGTTGCCGGCTGCCCGCATGCAGGCCGAGGCGCGGTGGTCGCTTGAAGACGAGCCGGAGCTCGGTCTGCGTGATCGGTAGGCGTTTTCCAGTCCGAATGAAGAAGGGGACGCCCGCCCAGCGCCAGTTCTCGATCTCCAGGCGCAGCGCGGCGTAGGTCTCCGTCGTCGAGCCAGGAGCGACGCCGTCGATGTCGAGGTAGCCGTCGTACTGGCCGCGGACGTACCAGCTCGGATCGGCGTCGGCGACGGCATGGAAGAGCGCAACATGAGCGTTCTTGGTCGTCGCCGGATCGGGCCGTGAAGGCGGCTCGATTGCGGCGGCGGCCACAAGCTGCATCAGGTGGTTGACGACCACGTCGCGCAGAGCGCCGACGGGGTCGTAGAAGTGACCGCGATCCTCGACCCCGAACGCCTCGGCCATCGTGATCTGCACAGACGCGAGGTAGTTTCGGTTCCAGACCGGCTCGAGCATCGAGTTCTGGAACCGGAGGTGCAGGATCTCGTCGAGGCCCATCTTGCCGAGGTAGTGGTCGATCCGGTAGAGCTGGGACTCGTCGACGTACTGGTGCAGCTCGGCGCCGAGGGCCTGGGCCGAGGCGAGGTCGTGCCCGAACGGCTTCTCGATCGCGATCCGCGCCGTCTCCGTCAGGTTCGCCTTGCTGAGCCCCTCGACGACGGTGGCGAAGAGCGACGGCGGAGTCTCGAGGTAGAAGGCCGGCAGCACGGCAGCGCCGATCGTTTTCCCCAGCTGCTCGTACGTCGCCGCCGCAGCAAAGTCGCCCGCCACGTAGCGGAGGCGGCCGGCGAAGCGATCGAAGACTGCGTCGTCGATCTGCTCGCCGGTCGCTTCGATCGAAGCGCGTGCATGCTCGCGCAGCTGGTCGACGGTCCAGTCGTCGGCCGCGACGCCGACGATCGGGCAGGTGAGCAGGCCGCGTTGCTCGAGGCGATAGAGCGACCTGAAGGTCATCACCTTCGCAAGGTCGCCGGTGATTCCGAACGCGACGAAAACGTCGGCTCGTGGAGGTGCGTTCGTCATGCCCTGCATCAGCGTTTGCGTCTCGAGCGGGCCCGGGCCGGCGCGCCGAGTTGCGGGCGAAGGCGCTCGCTCCGCTCGACATGAACACGTCCGCGCCCGAACGCGTCGACCTTGCCCCAGCGTCCGGGAATGTCGAGCAGCTCGAGGTGGCCGATCCCGACGGGCAGCGCAGGGTCGACCACGAGGTGCTCGCCGTGCGGCTCGAGACCGAGCATCGTCCGCAGCAGGAGAAGCGGCGTGCCGGTCGACCACGCCTGCGGGCTGCAGGCGGTCGGGTACTGCACCGGGTACTTCGTCAGCGTCCGGCTGTAGCCGCCGAACGCCTCGGGCAGTCGCCCCTCGAAGAAGTCGGCCGCGTCGAGGATACCGGCCGCGATCCTCGCCGCCTCGTCCTTGAACCCGTAGCGGCGCAGGCCCCAGGCGATGAACGAGTTGTCGAACGGCCAGACGGTGCCGACGTGGTAGCCGATCGGATTGAAGCGCCCTTCTTCGATGGCGAGGGTGCGCACGCCCCAGCCGGAGAAGAGGCGCGGGCCGAGCAGGTGCCGCACGACCGCCTTCGCCTTCGACTTGTCGACGATCCCGCTCCAGAGCAGATGACCGTTGTTCGAGGCAAGCGCGTCGACCTGGCTGCCGTCGGTGTCGAGCGCGAGCGCGTAGTACTCGTCGTCCTCGACCCAGAAGTCGCGGTTGAAGCGCCGCTTGAGCTCGGCTGCCTCCCGTTCGAGCCGGTCGGCGAGCGCCGGATCCTTCCAGACGAGACGCGCCAGGCGGGCGCCGCGCACCTTCGCGTCGTAGGCGTATCCCTGCAGCTCACAGGTCGCGCGGGGGAAGCCGGGGAGGCGGCCGTCGCGGTACGAGATCGAGTCCCACGAGTCCTTCCAGCACTGGTTCTCGAGCCCGGTCTTCTCGTTGCGGCGCTGGTACGAGACGTAGCCGTTGCCCTGCAGGTCGGCGTACTCGTCGATCCAGTTCAACGCCGCGCGCGCCTCGTACTCGAGCTCCCGCACAAGCTTGCGATCGCCTGTCCAGCGCTCGTACTCGTCGAGCAGGACGACGTACAGCGGCGTCGCGTCCGCGCAGCCGTAGTACGGCGAGTGGGGGCGCTCCTCGAAGGCGGTCATCTCGCCGTAGCGCAGCTCGTGCAGGATCCGGCCGGGATCCTCGTCGCGGAAGTCGTCGAGTCGCGTCCCCTGCCACTTGCCGAGCGTGAGCAGGGTCGTCGACGCGAGCTCCGGCGCAAACGGCAGCGCCTGCAGGCTCGTGAAGATGCTGTCGCGACCGAAGATGGCCATGAACCAGGGCAGGCCGGCGGCGGGTAGGCTCCGCCCGCCGGTGATCGGGGGCGAGAAGCGGAGCGCCGCCAGGTCGACGAGGCTCCTCCGGTAGGTCGCTTTGAGCGAATCCCAGTCGCACTCGAGCTGCGGCGCGCTTGCGAGCCAGTGTTCGAGGTCGCGCTCCATGCTCGGCTGACTGCGCTTCGGCCCATTGGCGCGGCCGCGGCGCGCGGTTGCTCGTTGCCATGCTCCGAGAACGACCGACACGTCGAGCTCGGCAGACCACTCGCCATGCGCCTCGAGGCTGACGTCGAACGTCAGCCCCTCCTCGTCCACGCGAGCCGGAGCGGTCGACGAGATGACGGTGGCGCGCTCGAACGTCTCACGGGTGTAGCGGAGGATCAGGCGGTTCCGCTCGACGCGAGTTGTGTAGCTCCCCTTCTTCCTGAGCGCGTCCTTGACCTCGAACAGATCCGCGAAGTCGCAATCGGCGTCGACGCGGACGGTGAGGTCGACTTGATCCTCCTGGTGGTTGAAGATCGTCACCCGCTCGTGGAAGCCCGCGTCGACGGCCCGTTGCCGGATCACCGACAGCTTCGCGTCGACGTAGACGGTTCCCGTTCCCGGCACGAGGAAGAAGCGAGTCTCGAAGTACTCCAGATCGTCGACCGAGAGCGGGTTGAGGCGCTCTCCGTTCACGGTCAGCACCCACTTGGAGAGGAAGCGCGTATCGAATGAGAAAAGGCCGGTCGGGTCGCTGATCGAAGCCTCGATATCGCCGCCCTCGTCACTGACCACGAACGTGTTCCCATCGAGGATCTTGACGAGGCCGTCGCTCACGAGCGCCTCTGCGCGAAACCGGCCGGCCGCCCCTTGCTCCGGCCCTTCGGAGGCCCGGGAAAGAGTCGCTGGAATGCGACGAGCAGGCCGAGGTTGCCCTCCAGCTGCAGCGCTCCGCGAAGCATGGCGGCGATCGCATTCTCCTCGCCGAGCACGATGCGGTCGAACAGCGACCTGTCCACGCGCACGACGCAGGCGGCGCCGGAGCGCCGCCGCCCCACTGACACGTCACCGTCGTTGACCGACACCGACCAGGTCTCCGTGTGCTCTCCGTCGCGGACGTCGATCCGCACCGAACCCGTAGCCTTGGCGAGGAGAGGCTCGTGCCCGCGCCGGCCGAGGTCGGCGAAGAACTGGACAGTCGGATCGGCCGGCCTCTTCATGCTCCTCGTCAGCGTCGCTCGCGCCTGCGCCCGCGGGAGCGTAGCCGCCGCTGAGCCGCGCGCGCACTCGGTCGGGTCGCGCGCGGATCCGGACGACTGTCGCCGCGGATGCGAATCCTTCGGCGACCGTGAACCCGCGCGTCGTGCGGTCTAGCGGTTCTCGGCCTGCACATCCTCGACGTCAACATCGCGGCCGGAGATCTCGTCCACCTCGTTCAGGCCGAGGCGATCGCGTGCTGACACGAGCTCGGCTCGAGCGGGCCGGCTGGGGACACCGGCCCGCTCTTGCTGCCGGGTCAGGCGACGAGGCTGCGGCGCCGGATGGTGAGAACCGCCGCGCCGACCACGAGGAGAGTCGTTCCTGTGGCGGCGGCGCCGGCGAACGCGTCGGCCCAGTCGAAACCGCGAGCTGAGAGCACGACACTCGTCGGCTTCGTCTCGACGCTCGAGGGAACGTAGGTGCTGCGTGCCGGGTCGTAGTAGCCACCGGTCGGCTCCTTGACGATGCCCCCCGGTCGAGCCTGCAGCCCGGCTCCGATCGAGTCCGCCGACCGTACCGGTGCCACGACGTACGTGCTGCGCGCCGGGTCGTAGTAGCCGCCCGTCGCATTCACGACGATGCCGCCGGGCTTTGCCTGGACGGCGCCACTCGTGAGTGCGCCGCCGTTCGGGGCCGCTGAGACCGGGCTTCCACCGATCACCGCCACCGCCGTCGCCGTCGCAAGGATCGTGAGCGTCTTCACGTTGAACAGGAACATCAACCGCTTCATCGCTTACCTCCCGTCGGATCTCTTTGGCGCTCCGTCGCCGACCGGCTGGGAGCTTGGACCGACGCTAGAACGCCAAGCTCGGCCGGCCCAGGGGGGCGGCAGGCGAATGCGCGGCGGCTGCCTTCTCGGTTGCCCACGGTGCTGGTCCCCTTGACGGCGCGGCGGCGATGGCGGAGAACCCTCTGGTGGACGATGTGCGCGCACTCCTCCTGGCTGCCGACGACGAGCGCCGCGCGATCGAGCGGAGACTGCACGACGGCATCCAGCAGCAGCTCGTCGCCGTGGCGGTCAACCTGCAGGTCGCCGGCACCCTGGTCGGGGCCGATCCGCAAGCGGCTGCCCGTCTGCTCGACGACGTGCAGGCCCAGATCCGGCACGCGCTCGCGGAGGTCGGCGAGCTCGCCCAGCACGTTCATCCGCCGCTGCTCGACACGCAAGGCCTCGTCGTGGCGCTGCGCATGGCCGCCGCGGCCGCGCCGATTCCGACCCGGGTCGAGGGTGCGCTCGACGAGGGCGTGCCCCCCGAGGTCGCTGTGACGGTCTACCGCTGCTGCGTGGCGACGCTCGGGGCGGCTGAAGGCGAGACCCCGCGTGCGACGGTCGCTGTCCGGATCACCGACGGCATGCTCGAGTTCGCGATCGTCCTGACCGGAGCCAGCGTGGGCCCGGCCGTGCTCGAGGGCGTTGCCGGCCGTGTCGATGCCCTCGGCGGCGTGCTCGAGCTCGCTCCGGCGCGCGTTGCAGGACGGTTGCCGCTCACGACCCGCCCTCTGCCAGGTACATGACCACGGCCTTGACGCGCTTGTGCACGTTCGTCTCCCAGCCGAGCCCCAGCTTGATGAAGATCGAGTGAATCACCTTCTCGACCGATCGCTCGGTGAGGAAGAGCGTTGCGGCGATCGCAGCGTTGTTCTTGCCCGAGGCCATCTCGCGCAGGACGTCCCGCTCGCGCGGGGTCAGGTCGTGAAGCGGCGAGCGCTCGGCGCGAGTGTTCTCCGCGAGCAGCGCCTCGACGACCTTCGGATCCACGACCGACCCCCCCTGAGCGACCGCCCGGACCGCACCGAGGAGCTGGCCCACGTCGTCGACGCGCTCCTTGAGCAGATAGGCCCGGCCCTCGGTGCCGTGCTCGAGGAGCGGGAGTGCGTAGCGCGGGTCGACGTACTGGCTGATCACGACGACGCCGATCTGCGGATGCGTCTCGCGCAGAAGGTTGGCCGCGCGGATGCCTTCGTCGATCCCTGTCGGCGGCATCCGAATATCCGTGACGACGACATCAGGTTGCTCTGCCTCGACGGCCGCGAGCAACGAGTCCAGGTCGTCACAGGCAGCGACCACCTCGACATCCGGTTGCGTCTCGAGCAGGCGGCGCATGCCCTCGCGCACGAGGTAGTGGTCGTCGGCAAGCACGAGACGCAGCGGCATCTGCCAAGCCTAAAGCCGAGTCGATGAGGCCGCCCGTCGTCCTGGTCGTCGACGACGACGCACGCAACCGGAAGCTCGTGCGGGACGTGCTCGCGGCCGATGGCTTCGACACGCTCGAGGCGGCATGCGGCGAAGACGCGATCTCGATCGCCTGCGACCACCGTCCGGATCTCGTCCTGATGGACATCCGCCTGCCGGACCTGGACGGCGGAGAGGTGAGGCAGCGCCTGAAGGCGAAACCCGCGACCGCCCGCATTCCCGTCGTCGCTCTGACAGCGCTCGCTGGCGCGCGCGAGGTGTTGCTCGAGGCGGGCTTCGACGGCTACCTCGAGAAGCCAATCGACGTGCGCGAGCTGCCGCAGCAGGTTCGCCGTCTGCTCTCGCCTGGGTAGCACCCTGGAGAACCGGGTGCTGGCGCCCTGGACTCCGCGGGTGTCCGATGACACGATCGTCACCTGGCTCGCGGCAGGCTCGACGACAGGAGGCGCTCGGTGATGCGCACGCTACTCGGAGGATGTGCACTGGCAGGCGTTGCGGCGATCCTGCTGACCGCTTGTGGCAGCTCGAGCAAGAGCTCGGCCGCGAACGCGACGATTCAGAGGGAGGCCAACCTCTACGAGATCACCCAGATCGAGGTCAAGTTCCACCGGGCCACCTCGACCCAGAATCTGAACCTGATGATGTCTCTCTGGGCCCCGGGGGCGGTCTTCAACGTCGACCAGCAGACGCTGACCGGCAAGGCGCAGATCAGGCACTGGTTCGCGACCGACAACAAGGCATTCAAGCCCGGCAACCACTGGGAGTCGGACACGCCCTCCTACAAGGAACGGGTGACTTTGAACGGGGACAAGGGCACGCTGTACTTCGAGTGCCACTACATCGACCCCAAGACGGCGAAGGTGGTCGCGTTCGTCGGCGTCACCCATCAGGTGCAGAAGATCGACGGGAAGTGGCTGATCGTGAACTCGGCGGCGTCGCCGGCCGTGCTGAGTCCGTAACCGAGGAAGCCGGTGGCGCAGCCCGAGGTGCTCGCAGAAGCGCCCTCCGCCCGGCGGAGGTGGGCAGCGCGGCTTCGAACCGACAATCGACTCGTCCGCGGCGTCGCCCGGGTGCGGGCGAAGGTGCGGACGAAGCTGCTCGTCGCGTTCCTCGTCATCGCGGGGCTGCTCGTCCTCGTCGGTGTGCTGGGCTTGCGCGTCCTCGGCCAGGCGAACGCGCGGGTGGAGCAACTCGGCGGGCTTCAGCTCCGCTCGTCGACCTACCAGGTGCTCGAGGCCCATGCCGACGACCTCCGGCAGGCGCTCGGGGTGCGCGCGGCCGGCGCGCAGGGACTGGCGGCCTACACCGGTGGGGCGAAGCTCGAAGGAGGTCGTCAGTGGCGCCTGGCCGACCTCGACGTCGCCAACAGCCTCTCGCAGGTCGAGCTCGGCACCGACGAAGCGCTGTTCGGTTTCGTTCCGCCGCCCGCCGACGAGCATGTCCTCGGCCTGATCCGGTCTGACTACGGGCACGTCGTCGGCGACCTGACCCGGATCAGGAGGTTCGACTCGAGCGGCGTCACGAGCGACAAGGCCCGGGAGTTCCTCGTCGCCGCGGCCGCGGCGGCCGACGACCTCGTTACCCTCTCGACGAATTTCGCGCAACGGACGAGCGAGCAGACCTCGGTCCTGATCGCGGCCAACCGCAGCGCGTACGCCTCGTCCCGCAACCTGTTCGTCGCGGTCGGAGCGGTCAGCGTCGTGCTCGCGCTCGGGCTCGGACTCGTCCTCTCGTGGTCGCTGATCGGCCCGATCCAGAGCATGCAGACGCGGTTCGCGGAGATCGCGGCCGGCGACTTCTCGGGCCGGCTCGACGTGCCGAACCGGGACGAGCTCGGCTCGCTCGGAGCGAACGTGAACCGGATGAACGACGAGCTGCGCCGCCTCTACAGCGAGCTCGAGACGGCGAGCAGGCACAAGAGCGAGTTCCTTGCGAACATGTCGCACGAGCTGCGGACGCCGCTGAACGCCATCATCGGGTTCTCGCAGGTGCTGCAGCAGCGGCTCGTCGGCGAGATCAACGAGAAGCAGGACGAGTACCTCGACGACATCCTCTCTTCCGGCCACCATCTGCTGTCGCTGATCAACGACGTGCTCGACCTGTCGAGGGTCGAGGCCGGGCAGACCGAGCTCGCCGTCGCGCCGTTTTCGCTGCGCGAGGCGCTCGAGCGGGGCGTCGTCATGCTGCGCGAAAAGGCGATGAAGGGCGGCGTCGGCCTCTCGCTCGAGCTCGCGCCCGAGCTCGACGTCATCCAGGGCGACGAGCGGCGCCTCCGCCAGGTCGTCTTCAACCTGCTCTCGAACGCGGTCAAGTTCACGCCGCCGGGCGGGAGCGTCGTCGTCGCGACGGCGCTCGGGAACGGCGAAGCGGAGGTATCCGTGACGGACACCGGCCCGGGCATCGCGCCGGAGGATCAGGAGCGCATCTTCGAGGAGTTCCAGCAGACCGAGCTCGGCGCGCAGCAGCGGGAAGGGACGGGTCTCGGACTCGCGCTCTCGAAGCAGCTCGTCGAGCTCCACGGCGGCCGCATCTGGGTCGAGAGCGAGCCCGGCCACGGGAGCAGGTTCGTGTTCACGCTGCCGATCGGAGCTTCATGAGCGAGCCGGCCGGCCAGGTTCTCGTCGTCGAAGACAACGAGAAGAACATGAAGCTCTTCCGCGACGTGCTGCAGGCGACCGGGTTCGCGACGCTCGAGGCGACGACCGGCGAGGAGGCAGTCGAGCTCGCGCTCGCGCACAGGCCCGCGCTCGTGCTCCTCGACGTCCAGCTGCCGGGTATCGACGGCGTCGAGGCGCTCGCCCGGCTGCGCGGCGACGAGCGGACGGAGGCGATCCCGGTGCTGGCGCTGACGGCGCAGGCCATGCACGGCGACCGTGAGCGTTTCCTCGAGGCCGGCTTCGACGGCTACCTCTCCAAGCCGGTCGACATCGTCGAGCTGATCGCGACGGTGCGCGAGCTCTGCGGCGCGTGAGCGACGCCGGCGCCCGCAGTCCGAAGATCCTCGTCGTCGACGACGTACCCGAGAACGTGCGGCTGCTCGAGGCGGTGCTCGCTCCGCGCGGGTACGCGATCGTGGCCGCGCACGACGGCGCCACCGCGCTCGAGCTCGTCGCGTCCGAGCAGCCGGACCTGGTCCTCCTCGACGTGATGATGCCGGGCCTGGACGGCTACGCGGTCTGCGCCCGGTTACGCGAGGACGACACCACGGCCGTGCTGCCCGTGATCATGGTCACCTCGAGCATCGGGCAGGAGAAGACGAAGGCGATCGAGGCCGGCGCCGACGACTTCATCCAGAAGCCGTTCGACCACGACGAGCTGCTGACGCGCGTCCGCTCCTTGCTCCGGATCAAGCGCTACCACGACACCATCAGGGCTCAGGCCGCCGAGCTCGCCGAGCTGAACGGCACGCTCGAGGAGCGGGTGCGGGCGCAGGTGGCGGAGCTCGCCCGGCTGCGGCGGCTGCGGCGGTTCCTCTCGCCCCAGCTCGCCGACGCGGTGGTCTCCTCCGGGGACGAGACGATCCTCCGCAGCCACCGCAGGCAGGTAGCCATGCTCTTCGCCGACCTGCGCGGCTGGACGACCTTCGTCGACGCCGTCGAACCGGAGGAGCTGATGCGCGTCCTGCACGAGTTCCACGACGTGATCGGCGGGCTCGTGAAGGAGTTCGACGCGACAGTCGGCTTCCTCGAGGGCGACGGCGTCCAGCTCTTCTTCAACGATCCGATCGAGGTCCCCGACGCGCCGTTGCGGGCGGTTCGCCTCGCGTGCGCGCTGCGGGAGGAGATGGTCGAGCTGACGGCTCACTGGCGGAAGCGCGGCTACGAGCTCGCTCTCGGCGTCGGAATCGCACTCGGCTACGCGACGTGCGGCGAGGTCGGCTTCGAAGGGCGCTCCGACTATGCCGCGGTCGGCTCCGTGACGAACCTCGCGTCACGGCTGGCCGACGAGGCAAACGGCGGGCAGGTCCTGATCGCGCAGCGCCTCTACGCTGAGATCGAGGACCGGGTCGACGCGGAGCCGGCAGGTGCCTTCACCCTCAAGGGCTTCGCGCGTCCGGTCACCGCCTTCAACGTCCTGGGCGTGCGGAGCTGCGTCATCCAATCGTCCGAGTGAGGACGGCGAGCGCGCTCGTCTGGGCTGCAGGGGCCGTCAGCGTGACGCCGCGAGGAACGCGGCAAGCTGGTTGACCGTCTGTGTCGACAGCGAACGGTAGGCCGGCATCTGCGAGCCCGGATGGACACAGGTCGGGCAACGGAGCTCCGCGACGATCTGCGCTTGGTTGCGCGAGCCGCCGACGTGAGTCAGATCAGGAGCCTTCGACTTCTTCGAAGCCACCCCCGACTTCTGGTACATGTGGCAGTTGAGGCAGCCGGAGACGGCAAAGTCGAGCGCACCGACGGCGTAGGTCGGTTTGAGGTGCGCGTTCGCCAACCAGCTCTCGACCTCCGTATTGATGCCGCGGCAGCCGTTGACGCCGAGCCCCTGGCAGAACTGCGGCGTCTCCGCGCTCGCAAGCTGCGAGGCGCCGGGCCCGGCCCCGCCGGACTGGCTGCTCTTACTGCCGGAGGACCCGCCACCACATCCAGCCAGGAGAACGGCTGCGAACAGGGCCGTCGCGAGCAAGCGGGCGGACGGCGGGGTCGAGTGCACCGAACGTCTCCAGCGGCGCAGCACACTCTGAGTGTACGCGGCCCGTCGCAACCGGTCACGTCTCAGCGCTGTTCAGTCGACCAGCGGCTTGTCGCGAGCCGGACCGACGTACCGGCACAAGGTGCGTCCGTCTCTATCCCGCTCGGTCGCTCGCCTCGACCCGCCTCGACCGGCGGCGGCGCGCCAGCGGCGTCCGAACACGTCGAATTCGTAGCCGGGTCCGAAGTCAGCAGGCGCGTCGATAGACGTGTCGTGAACGCGACCGTTCGGATAGACGAGTGCGACAGACCACTCACTGCAG
>Ga0070731_10004339_pt1 | contig 12266 bp, 8 predicted proteins | sample Coa_R1_2_FD_66448 | JGI IMG/M metagenome (GOLD analysis project Ga0070731, IMG submission 66448) | Surface soil microbial communities from Centralia Pennsylvania, which are recovering from an underground coalmine fire - Coalmine... | ecosystem: Environmental > Terrestrial > Soil > Unclassified ... | reverse complement strand
CACGTTGTGATTCGACGGCATGTCCGGACAGAATCCGAGACTGAGTCCGCCCGAGTAATCCTGCGGCGCGACGACCAGCGCGTCGTAGACCATCGTGGCGCCTGACGAATAACCGATCAAAATCGGCGGCCGGAAATCCGGTAGATTCAGCGCCTTTTCGACGGCGACGGCCACGGTTTTCAAATCCTCCGTCGGCATCCAGCACTTCACGTCGGCCGGCGGCGCTTTGCGAAGCGCGTTATACGAAATGCCGATGACGACGGCCTTCGGCATGATGCGGCGGGCCATGTCGACGACGCCGAGATTCCAGTTCCCGTCGCCGCTGATGAAGAGCACGACGTTCGACGTCACCGGATGCTTCGGCACGTAGACCGACGCCTCACCAACCACCGGCGTCTTGATCACCGACTCGGTCCAGCCGGTCGTCGGCGATGCGGCTGCGGCGGGAATCGGCGCCGTCTTCGCCGCAGGCGGCTTTTGCGCGACGGCCGGAGGCGTCTGCGGCGGCGTCTGACCGGCGCCGGCGGCGGACGCCGGCGGAGGCGGTGGGACGGTTTGAGACGACGACTGCGTCTGACTGAAACCGAAAAGCGTCGAACCCGCGCAGACCAACGAGAGCAGCAGAACCGAGCGACGAGGCGCCATCACCCAGATTCTATCGTTGCTCCTCAGAAAATATTGCCGACCTGGCCAAGCATCGCCTTGCGGATGAGCGGCAGCTGCAGCGGCCCAAGCTTGATGAACGCGTCGTGGAAACCCTGCAGCGTGTAGGCCTGCCCCATCCTTGCCTTGTAGTCGTCGCGCAGCTTGAGAATCATCAGCTTGCCCATCGTGTAATACCCGTAGGTCGCGTCCGCGGTACCGCGTTTCGTTTCCTGCACCGCGACCGAGGCCGGCTGATAGCCTTCCTTCTGAAAGAATTCTTCCGCCTGCGCCATCGTCATGCCTTGCGTGTGCATGCGAATGCCGACGACGAAGCGCGCGTCACGCAGGAGCGCGTCCTGGAGCTGCGCGAGGCGGTACTTCGGCTGGTCGGCGTGAAATCCCTCGTCTTCGATCATCTGCTCGCAGTAGTGCGCCCAGCCTTCGATGTTGGTGTTGGCGCCAAACACCTTGCGCGCGTCCGACGGAAAATCCTTCGCATACAGAAACTGCAGATAGTGGCCGGGCCACGCTTCATGGACCGAGACATTGGTGATGGCCGCGTAGTACCACTGCTTCATGTAGTCCGCCTGCTCCGACGGCGACGACTTCGGATCGGGCAGCGTCATGTTGTAGTACGCCTCGGTCGCCACCTTTTCGAACGGGCCCGGCGTGTCCATCGACGCCGACGTCGTGGCGCGCATGAACGGCGGCGTCTCTTGCACGCGCGCCGTCGCCGCCTGCGGAACGGTGATGATGTGATGCTCAGTCAGAAACTTTGCGAGCGAGTCGAGCTCGGCCTGAGTCGTCGCCAGCAGCTTGCCGGCCGGCGGATGATCGTTCTGCAGCGATTCGAGCACCGCCATCGGCGTCTTGGTCGGATCGATTTTCTTCGCCGTCTCGGCAAACGCCGCTTGGTTCTTCTTGATGTCGGCGTCGGCAATCTTCAGCAGCTCGTCGAGCGCGGTGTCGACCATCTCGTCCGCGACGAGGCGCTGATGATACAAATCCGCGCCGTAGGCGAAGTCGCCTTTCGATTTCGGCAGCAGATCATTCTTGAGCCATGACTTGTAGTCGTCGAACGCCGCAATCACCGCGTCGTTTGCCTTCTTGAAATCGGCGACGAGCGCCGGGTCTTTGACGTCCTTGAACGCCATCGGTACCGCGGTCGCGAACATGTCGCGGCTGTCGTCGATCTGCTCGATCGCGATCTTCGTGTAGATCTCCGGCGGATTCTGAAGGTTCTTGCGAGCCTCCGCCAACGCGGCCGGCATGGCCTGCTCGCGGGCCACGAGCGCGCGCAGCCGCACATCGGCCGGCGCGAACGCGCGCTTGATCATGATGTAGGCGGTATTGGCCAGTCCGCTGCTGTAGGTATCCGGATCCTTGGCCCACGGCTTGATGACGTCGAGATCGAGAATGCGCGAGGTCAGCGCGTGATCCACGAATTCACGATCGAGCTGCTTGTCGGGTGAGAGCGACGCCGGATCGATCTTCTCGATCTGGCCGCGAAATTTTCTCGCCGTCGCGACCGCATCGTCCACGGCTCCGCGCGAATAGTTCTCGAGCTTGTCGTCGTACTTGTGGATGCCGAGATAGGTCGCCTGCGTCGGATACCGGAAATAGCCGTCTTCCAGAATCTCGGCGACCAGCTTTGTAAACTCCGCGTCGCCCGAGCCCGATGCCGGAGCCGGGGGCGCCGGCGCGCCGCACGCGGCCGCCGCGGCCGTCAACGCGATGAACAGAACAGGGCGGATCGCGGCTCGAAGTGACATGAGACTCCTTCTGTAATCGTGTGACGGTGGACCGACACGCGATTATAGCGGGGACGGGTCACGGACCCCGTCCTCGAGGCATGAAATCTGCAGTGTCAACAAGCACCCGGCGACATACGCGTTTCGCAATCACGCGTGAAATCCCCAGCAGTGCGTTTGGATTTCAACACCGGAGGAGCGTCATGAAGATCGAGCGTCGAATCGTTCTCGTAAGCGTCATCACCGGATTGGTGCTCGTCGGCGGCGTCGCGCGCGCGACACGCCCGGATGCCGACCGTCGCCCGCTCATTCATGCGTGCGTCGACGACAAAACCGGCGCCCCGCGAATTGTCGGCGACGACGTGATCTGTCGCAAGACTGAGACGAGCCTCGACTGGAATTTCCGAGGACCTGAAGGTCCCGCCGGTCCACGCGGGCCAAAGGGCGATCCCGGAGTGCCAGGGCCCAAAGGACCGCAGGGCAATCCAGGCGCGCCAGGAACGCCGGGACCGGCTGGTCCCACTGGCGGCGCAGCCGGAGGCGGACCCGGCGCGCTTCGCGTCCTCGACAACACCGGCGCCGAAGTCGGACTGTTTCTCTATCCAGGCGTCGTCGCGATGACCATCGGATCCGAAACCGTGCTGACCACACTCGACGTCACGGCCCAGGTGATCGATCAGAGCTCGTTGCCGACGACGTACTACGCTGCCGCAGGGTGCGTCGGCCCGAAGCTGATGTATCTCGACCTGCTGCGCTACGGCACGGCCTCATCCGGCGTTCTCTACTATCCAACGGGAGGCATCATCGCGACGACGTACGGTTCGTACAATCAGGACGGCGACTGCACGACCAATCCCGGATCTGCGAATCTGGCCGCTATGGGAACCGCGTCCATCGCGAGCCTGGCTGCGCCGTTCAAGCTCGCCAGGTGAGGGCACGACGAGAAGGGGCGATGCGGTCGGGTGCTTGGATGAATGCCGAGCAATGAATCAATGAACAAATGGAGCAATGAACAAATACGCGTGCTACCTCACGTACGGCGGCGGATGAACACGAGAGGTTTGGGTTCGGCGGGCGCTGCGTTTGCCGCGGCGGCGGCCTTGTCGGCGCATGCCGTCGAGCCTGATGCGCACGAGGGACAGCCCTCTTGTCCGGCCGGCGGCTTGACGGCGGCGACGATGCGGCGGACGACGAATCCGGCGGCGGCGAGAGCGACGAGGGCGACGACGATCTCCTGCATCGCGATAACTCAGTTTACTCCCGCCAGCCTGAGGGCCTGAAACACCACTAGCGCGGCGACGTACGCGAGGCCCGACATGTAGGCGAACTGCAGGGCGGCGTATTTCACGCCGCCCGTCTCCTTGCGCGTGACCGTGAGCGTGGCGAGGCACTGCATCGCCAGCACGAAAAATACCAGCGCGCTCGCCGACGTCGCCTTGGTGAACACGGCGCGGCCGTCGTCTCGCTTCATCGTCTGGATGCGCGTGAGCACGCCCTGGTCCTTCAGATCTTTGTTGCCATTCGCGCCGGCGAGCACCGACATCGTGGAGACGAACACTTCACGCGCGACGAACGACGTGAGAATACCGTCGGTCAACTGCCAGTCGAATCCCAGCGGTCGAAACACCACCTGGACGCGGCGGCCGATGCGGCCGGCGTAGCTGCCCGCCTGGGCCGCCTTGTGCTCGATCGCACTGGCTTGCTCGATGAGCGCGTCGCGCTGATCGGGCGCGACACCGGACGCGGCGGCCTGCGTGCGCAGCGCCTCGGCCTCGGGCGGTCGCGCGACCGTCGGATACGCGCTGAGCCACCACATGACGACGCAAATGGCGAAGATGATGGTGCCGGCCGTTTTCAAGAACGCAAGGCCCTGATCTTTCGCGGAGATCGCGGCGTTGGTGAGCGACGGCCATTTGTACGTCGGCAGCTCGAGCATCATGGGACGCGGCCGTCCACGCAGCACCGTGCGGCCGAACAAGGCCGCCGTCAGAAATGCCGCGGCCGCTCCGAGGACATAGCAGGAAGCAAAGGCGAGTCCCGCCAGTGCGGGCCGTGTCGCAAACAACAGGCTCGTGAGCAGCACGTACACCGGCAGCCGCGCCGAGCAGCTCATAAACGGCAGCACGAGAATCGTGGCGAGTCGATCGCGCCGATCCGGAATGAGCCGCGTGCTCATGATGCCGGGCAAGGCGCACGCATGCGCCGTCAGCAGCGGCACGAACGCCTGCCCCGGCAAACCGAACTTGCAGAAGATCCGATCGTTGACGAACGCGGCGCGCGCCAGATACCCCGTGTCTTCGAGCAAACTGATCAGGAAGAACAGCAGCAGGATTTGCGGCAGAAACACCACGGTGCCGCCGATGCCGCCGATGATGCCGCCCGTCACCAGATCGCGCAGCGGACCCTCGGGAACGAGGTGCTTCGCAAGATCCCCGAGTCCATTGAAGGTCTTGTCGATTAGATCCATCGGGATCTTCGCCAGACCGAAGAGCGTCCAGAACAGGCTGCCCATCACGATCAGGAACACGATCGTGCCGAAGACCGGATGCGTGAAGAATCGATCGAACCGATCGCTCAGTCGATCGCTCTGCACGACTGCCCCGCCGCCCACCGCCGCCGTGATCGCATCGGCCCAGGCGTTGAGCGCCTCGGATGGAGCGCCGGCCACCGGCAGATCCGCGGGGAGCGGCGCCGGCGTCGTGCCCGTCAGCACGCTGTCAACCGCCGCGCGCAGCTCGTCGACGCCTGTGGCTTTTGACGCGACCATCGGCACGACCGGCACGCCGAGCCGGCGCGCCAGGCCAGTGGTATCGATCCGCAAGCCGCGGCGCTCCGCGACGTCGAGCATGTTCAACGCCACGACGAGCGGACGGCCGTGTCCCAGCAGCTCGCCGACGAGCACGAGGTTGCGGGCCAGATTCGACGCGTCGATCACGGCAATCACCGCATCGGGTCGCCGCTGCGGCGGTTTGCCGTCGAGCACGTCGCGCGCGATCCGCGCCTCGGGCCATTCCATCTGCAGCTGGTACAGTCCGGGCAGATCGACGACTTCGAAACGGTGGGCGCTTGCGCTGATGCCCATCCGCGTGGCGGTCGTCGTGCCTGGGAAATTCGATGTCTTGGCGCGCGCGCCGCACAGTCGATTGAAGACGGTGGTCTTGCCCGTGTTCGGATTGCCGATCAGGGCGACGCGCGGCAAATCCGACCTCGATGGTCGGCGTTCAACCGGCCTGGCGTCCTCCTCGATGACGTTGGCGGGCACGCGGCAGGAATTTAAGAAGCAGCCCGCGGCTGCGGAATGACGTAGATATCGCCCGCGACGGCTTTCGACAAGCCGATGCGTGTGCTGCGCACCTGGACGATGCAGGGATCGCCGGTCTTGCAGAGGCGAAGCATGCAGGACTTCGTGATGCCGAGCGCGCGCAGCAGACTGCACGCCGCCGCGTCGAGGCGCGCCTCGTCAAAACGGGCGAACGTCCCCGGTCGCAGCGAACTGAGCCGAACAGGCTTCCCCGGCACGACACACAGGGTATCACGAATAAATGAGATGCGTCTCATTTAGGGGCCGGCCGGTAGCCGATCCGCCCGGATCGAGCCCGGCGTCCGTTACCGGCAGCTGGCGACCTCGGGCACGATCGGCACCAGCGCCGATCGCGTCGCCGCCCGGCTCGGGATGGACGATGGCGCCACGTACGAAAACGAGCCGTTGGCCTGGCGCGTCGACGACGAAATCACGACGCTCGAAGAGCCGGGCCGGATGAAGACGCTCTTGTCGTCGAGCGGCATCGTCGCGACGTTGGCGCAAAACACCGGCCAGATGCCGTCGGTCTTCAGGTATTGCTCGACGTTCGAGACATAAAACGCGCCGATCGTCGCGCCGTGCTGGCGCACGTAATCGCCGACGGCGCGCAGCGCCTTCGCCCCGCCGAAATTGCCGACGACGGGCAGCACGAGATTCTTGGACTCGAGATCCTTGACGATGCGGAATCGATCCTCCGAGCCGAGAAAGCTCAGTCCCTGTCCGGTGCCGTCTGTCTGACTCACCAGATCGGCGTAGGTCACGCCCGTATTCACGGGTGGCAGCGCCCGCGGCGTCGTGCTCGCCGAGTAGGTGATCGCCGGCCCGTACCAGTAGAACGCGTGATACACGCGCGCGATGCCGCTGAGGTCGTCGTCGTCCAAGGGCAGATGATGCCGCTTCGTGAGCTCGTCATCGATCGCCTGCAGGTTCGCGGTGTACGACGCATTGTCGGACGTCCACGTGTTCCAGTAGGCAGTCATCATCGCGTAGGCGCTGGTTTGCGCGTTCAGTCCGTCCGGCCGCTTCTTCGAGAACAATCGCGACACGAAATCGGCGCGGTCGGATGACAACTCGAAGAGCGCTTTGTACATCAGCTGCAGCTGCAAATTGCCGCGGCGGACGTCGGCGATGATCGCGATCTGCGGCCGCATCGCGGCGATGTACGTGAAATTCTGCTCGGGCCCGACGCCCAGATACACGCCCCCCGGCGACGTGCGCGCGGCCAAATCGGGCACGACCCGGGCGAAGACCATCTCGTTCGATGTCAGGTTTTCCGAGTGGAACTGTCCGTTGGGCTCGGACATCTGCTGGCTCAGCCGCCAGAATTCTTCGTCCGAGAGCGAAGCGGGCAGACCGGCGGCCGAACCCGCTGTGCCTCGGGCGCCGGCCGAACAGACGACGCCCAGGATGACGGCAAGAGATCCGAGGTAACTGAATCTGCGCACACCCGTGAGACGATCTCAAATTGGATTGGGTTGGCGGCCCGACCGATCAGCGCTTGGCGTCGTGCTCGAACGCCGTCCGGACGGATGTCAGATATTCGGCGAGCGCGTCGCGCGCCTTGGTCCGGGCGACGGATCGTTTCGCCGCCCCGATCAGGCCGTCGAGCGACACCGACACCGATCGCGTCGTCGTCACGACCGTCAGGCCCGGCTGGTCGGGCGTGGTGTCGGCCGCCAGCAATGTGACTTCGACGAGCGCGTCGACCTCGCGCGACGAGTACACCTGCTCGGTGACCAGCACGCGATCCGCCAGCGGTGTCGGCGTCGGCCAGACGACGAGATGCAGCGCGGTCAGGACGGGCGTCGCCATCACGGTGTCGAGCGACCAGAAAAACTGCTCGCGCGCCCGGTCGCCGCGATCGGCAGGATAGCGATCGAGCCACTGCAGCAGCTCTTGATACGGTTCTCTCAGAAAACTGAACCGGCTGCGGACCGTCGGCAGCGCGGCGGCCGGATTGATCGTCGTCGTGCCGTTGCGATACGACGGCAATCCCGAGGCGCCGCGCGTCTGATACGCCGCGACATAACCGGCGATCGCTTCGCGGACGCCGCGCGTCCACGCGTCGGCGGCCGGAGTGGATTTCAGTCCGGCTTCCTGGCGCAGACGGCCGAGCACGTCGTCGCTGAGACGGATCGCGCAGGCGCGCGCGTCGCACAAGTCGATGGCCTTCAGGTCGGCCGGCGCCAGGCTCCACCCGGCCAGATCCGACGCGGTCGCCGGACGCGAAAATCGTCCGGCATCCGGCGGCGCGGCGCCCGGAGACGGCACGCCGACGTTCGCGATGCGCGAGACGTAGTAGTCGAGCGGCACGGCGACGTGCATCGCGCCGGCGATGGCGACCTCTTCCGGATCAGTTGTCGTCAGAACGCGGGCGACGACGCGGCCGGCTTTGAGCGCGTCGCTCTCGGCTGGCAGAAATCCGAGATCAGCCTGGAGGACCCGCTGCAGTTCGGGACGTTGATCCTGACGCGCCGCGGCCGGCGCGATGGTGGCGGCGGTGACGATTGCCGTCAGGCAGAACGTCGCTGGCACGAGGCGCGACATGACTGGCATGATACCGCCGCGCGATCACACTTACGGTTCGGACGCCCTCGTCCCACAGCGCGCCCGGCGGTTGCCGGGCACGAGCAGTTGGCGTCCGTGATCCTCGGCGACCGCGACCAGATCGAACAGCGACGTCGCAAACGACTGCAGCTCCGCCGACGCGCGCTCGCGATCGATGACCACGTACCCGAGACAGCTTCGTCGCAGAAACTGATCCCGCGTCGCGAACGCCGCCTGCTGAATGGCCGCCGGCACGGCATGTCCTTCGCTGAGCCCATACAACGCCGCGAGCACCGGCAGATCGAGCGAGTCCTGCCTCATGCGATCGGACACGCGCGACAGGTATCCGCCGATGAGCGGCTTGCGATGCACGGTCTGGAAGAATTGCGCCGACGCGTTGAAATCGCCGAGCGACGTCGTGCCGTCGCGAACGCCGCCTGGCAGTTCGAGCACGCGCTTCGACTCGTCGGCATCGAGCGCGATGCGGCTGTACACGAGCGGCACCGATGCTTCGAAGAGCGGCCGCGGCGCCGGCAGCAGTTCAGCCGCGAGCAGCACGGCGGCGCCTGCCAGCAACGGCCGCCACCGGCTCGGCCATTCCGCCCTCAGCGCGCGAAGCGCGAAGGCGAGACAGATCGATAGACCGAGCGTGGCGACGATGGCCAGGCGCGAGGGCGAGCGTGCAAGTCCCAGCACCGGCACATACCGGAGCAACGCCCACGGCAGCGGAATCTGCGTGTTGACGGTGCCAACCTGCAAGAAGGGTCCCAGAGCGAGCACCGAAAATCCCGCCGTGAACAACATCCAGAATTTCGGAACCGCTTTCGGGGATCGCCACAGCGCCCACACGATGAAACCGATCGCGACCAGCGAGAGCGATCCCACGAACTCGGGCAGCGCGTTGGGCCGCGAGGCCGAGATCCACGCCTGGCTCCATGCGCCGAACCACGGGTGGTTGGGATTCGGCAGCGCCAATTCAAGCAAATCGAGACCGGGCGGCCCGCTTCGCCACAGCAGTGGCGGATGAGGAAATCTCCCGTTCGCGATCCGCAGAGCCAATCCAATCAGTTCAGGGCTGAGCACCATGGCGGCACCCGCGACGGCGGAGCCGCCGAGCCGGACCAGCGTGCGACCCGCGACACGGGCGGGACCCGCTGAAAGACGGCCGCGCCACGCGAAGGCCGCGCGCGCGAGAGCGGCGCAGACGCCGAGCAACATCGGCGTGTACACCGTGTGGATGGTGATCGGATGGCCGAACAGCGAAAACGACGCCGGACCATGCCACCAGCGCCAGGCAATCACGACCGCGAGCGCCGCGAGTAATCCATCCGCGACGCGCGTCCAGCGCCTGGAGCGAGGGCCGTCGGCCCAGCGGATCTGCCACTGCTGGCGCGCGAGAATCGCGGCGCCAATCAGCACGCAGTAAATCGGAAAATAGACGTCGCAGTAGCCGGCCCATCCGGCAATCGCGCCTGCCAGCAGCGCATCGCGCCGCCGCCGGCTCTCGAACGCCCGCAGCAGGCACAGCGCAAAGAGCGGCAATGGCGCCGCAGCCACAAGACTGAAATGCGCGCTGCCACGCGCGACGAGCACCGGTGAGGCCGCGAACGCCGCGCCGGCGAGCCACGGCTCGATCCATCCGCCGATGAGCCGGCGAGCCAGCAGGCACGCCGCATAGCCCGACAACGCAATCAGCAGCAGGAACACGAGATTGAACGCGCCGACCACGCCGACGACCGGAATCAACGGCAACCCGATCAGGTCGGCGAAGACCGTGTAGTTGTGCGTGGTCAGATCCACGCCGTTCGTCGCCGCGAACAGATCCTGGGTCGACCAAGGCAGATGGCCGTGACCGAAGATCTCGTGACTGAAAATCCACAGATTCCAGACGTATACGCCCGTGTCGCCGGTGGGCGATCCGGTCAGGTGGGTCGTGAGCTGTGTTGCGAGCGGCCACGTCGAACCAACCGAGAGCGCGACGAAGCCCGCAAGGGCAGTCAGATGAGCACGGACGGAACGCACTGGGGACAATAGGGTACTCTAGTTATGTGTTCGCGTGTGGGCAGCTCATCGCCGCGCGACCGGAGATCCCCAGCCACGGAAGCCCTCAGAACACTGAGGCTGTCAGTTTGACGTCGGCCTGCTTCCAGGCGTTGGCGAAGCGCGCGTCGACCGTCGCGGCTTCAGCCGTTTTGTGTTCGGCGCGCAACGCCTGCGCCAGACCGAACAGCGCCCATCCGTTATCGGGATGCTGCGCGAGATCGGCGCGGTAGACGGCGTCAGCCTCCGCCGGCTTCCCCATCTTCAACAACACGGCGCCGAGTTCGTGGCGCACGGGCAGAAACCAGTCGGCCGGCTCGTCGTACGCCAATTTGTCCTCGCCGGCCACCGCCATTCGAAACTGCGACACGGCTTCGTCAAGATTTCCGGACGCGCGGGCTACGTGTCCGCGAGCGACCGCCAGCGCGACAGTGTAGATGTCTTTCGCGCTGTTGAATCCAGCCGGCGCATCGGCGGGTGTGGACGAGGCGATCTTGTCGAGCTGCGCGATTTCGGCCTTCGCCTCGTCCAGCTTGTTCTTCTCGGCGAGCGCGACGGCGCGGGCGTAGTGATAGGCGCCGGTCAACGCAGCGAGGCGCGCATCGGGCGCGGGCTCGGCGAGAATCGCGTCCCACTGACCGAAGCGCATCATCACGGAGTAGATCTCGGACAGCGACCAATCCACACCCGGCATCGACGCGACCATTTCGACCGGCAGCACGTCGCGCATTTTCTTGCCGGCATCCATGGCCTCAGCTTGCCGGCCTTCCATGGCCGCCGAGTACGCGAGGAACTGATAGTTGTGCGCGAGGTACATGCCGTAGTAATCGAGCGGCGGCGTCGACTGCATGTACGCCATGTCGGCGGCGACGCCGTCGCGATTGGCTTTCGACGCGTCTTCGTAGCGCCCGACGCGCTGCATGATGTGCGCCGGCATGTGCTGCAGATGTCCGGCCGCCGGCATCATGCCTGTCAGACGCTCGGCGGATGCCAGCGCCATCTCAGGATGCATCGACGCTTCCATTGTGTGCACGTAGTAATGATTCGCGCCCGGATGCGTAGGATCTTTCTTGAGAGCGGCCTCGAGGATGGATTCGATTTCCGCCGTGCCCGGCGCCGGTTTGCCGTCGAGCGTCCAGAGCTTCCAGGCGTTGAGATCCATCATCGATTCGGCGAACAGCACCTGCACGTCGACGTCGTCGGGAAACCGCTTCGCGACGTCGCGCATGGCGTTGGCGTGCGCCGTCAACACGGGAGTCGAGTTGGACGGATCCAGGGGCTGCGCGTTCGGATAGCGTTTCGCGACCGCGGCAATCAGCGCCTGCTCGACCGGTGACGCCTTCGCGGCGTTTGCCCCGGCGCGCTGCACGGCCTCGAACGCGACTTTGGCGCGCGGCTCGGCCATCACCGGCAAGTTGTAGTTCGGTCCGACGGTCAGCGCGACGCCCCAGAAACAGATGCCGCACGACGGATCGATTTCGGCCGCGCGCGCGAACGATCGCGTCGCCTCGTCGTGGTTGAACGCCCACATCAACCGCATGCCCTGATCGAAATACTTCTGCGCCTCGGGCGACGCCGTTGTCGCCGCGCGGTGGAACGTGCCAAGCCCGTCAAAGAGTTTGGCGCCCTGCGCCCAATCGGCCAGCGACTGCGGCGGTCCGCCGTGGGTGTCGTGCGAACCGGCAGGCGCGGCAGCCGGCGCAGACGCCGTCGCTGGAGGAGGCGGAGCCGAGCCGCCACAGGCGGCCGCAGACAAGGCGATCGCGAGCAAACACGGACTCAGTTTGGCCATAGACACCTCGGCGACACCAAGATACCTAATTTTGGCGACACTAATACAAGCGTCCCCAAATACGTGTGTCGCCGCCGTGTGGCCTACGCGGCTATCTCCGCCATCGCCGCCGCCGTTTCCAACGCAATCTCCAACACTTCTCCGACATCGCTGACCGGGTGGAACTGCATGCTCGCTCGCACGTCGGCCG
>Ga0070731_10004338_pt1 | contig 12268 bp, 12 predicted proteins | sample Coa_R1_2_FD_66448 | JGI IMG/M metagenome (GOLD analysis project Ga0070731, IMG submission 66448) | Surface soil microbial communities from Centralia Pennsylvania, which are recovering from an underground coalmine fire - Coalmine... | ecosystem: Environmental > Terrestrial > Soil > Unclassified ... | reverse complement strand
CGCGGCAGCCGCTGCGTGCCGCCCGCCCCCGGAATAATCCCCAGCAGCACTTCCGGCTGTCCCACTTTTGCTTCCGGCACGGCCACGCGGTAGTGGCACGCCATCGCAACTTCCAGGCCGCCGCCCAGCGCAGTCCCGTGAATGGCCGCGATTACCGGCTTGGGCGAGTCCTCAATGTTCCGCAGCCGCGCATGAATATCATGCGAACGCGCCAGCGATGTCGCGCGATCGGTTACCTTGTCAAAAAATTTGATATCGGCGCCGGCGATGAATGTACTGCCTGCCCCAATGAGTATCACCGCCCTAGCGGCAGGGTCAGCAGCCGCACGCGCCACAGCAGCCTCGATCATCGCCGGTACGCCCGGGCTCAACGCATTCACCGGAGGATTGTCCACCGTGACCACCGCCACATCGCCCCGCAATTCGTATCGAACCAGCTCCGGCATACCGGTTATTGTAGCCTTCAAACAGTGCTACCATGATGAATTGTCAGGCTCCGGGCTCCGTGCAACGGGCGGTTGCAAACCCCGCCAGATCTGGAAGGAAGCAACGGTAGCAGCTTAACCTGTGTGCCGCGGATCACCCGGGGTCTGGCATGTCCCACCCCATGTATCAGGTCATTGCCAGGAAATATCGCCCTCAATCTTTTTCCGACGTCGTCAACCAGGAGCACGTCAAAACCACCCTGGAAAACGCGCTCGCCGGCAACCGCATCGCCCACGGCTACATTTTTTCCGGGCCGCGCGGCACCGGTAAAACCACCATCGCCCGCATCCTCGCCCGCTGCCTGAATTGCGTAAAAGGCCCCACCAGCCAGCCCGATGGCACCTGCTCGAGCTGCCTCGAAATCGCCGCCGGCAACGCTGTCGATGTAATCGAAATCGACGCCGCCTCCAACCGCGGCATCAACGAAATGCGCGAGCTGCGCGAAAACGTACGCTACCGGCCGGCGCGCGATCGCTACAAAGTTTTCATTATTGACGAAGCCCATCAGATCACCAACGAAGCTTTTAACGCGCTGCTGAAAACGATCGAAGAGCCGCCCGAGTGGGTGGTCTTCGTCCTGTGCACCACGGAGCCGCATAAGATTCCGGCTACGATCGCCTCGCGCTGCCAGCACTTCACGTTTCGCTCGGTCGAGTTCGATGAGCTCATCAAGCGCATCCAATGGATTTGCGATCAGGAAGGCATCCAAGCCGATGCCGAGGCGCTGGCCGTGCTGGCTCAGGCGGGTGAAGGCAGCGTCCGCGATTCGCTTTCGGCGCTCGATCAAGCCATCGCCTGCTGCGGCAACAAGTTGGATGCCGCCGAAATCCGCGGGTTGCTGGGAGCATTTTCGCTCGATTCGCTCACCCGCGTGACCGATGCCCTGGCCGCCGTTGAGAACAGCCGCATGCTCGAAATCGTTGAGGAATTAGAGCGCAACGGGCACAATCTACAGCATTTCAGCCGCGAGCTGTCGCGGTATTTTCGCAACCTGCTGGTCGCTCGCATCGCCGGCAGTGAGACCCGCCTGATCGCGGCTTCACCGGCCGAACGTGAGCGGCTTGCCAAAATCGGTAAAAGCTTTTCCGAGGAAGACCTCACCCGTTACTTACAACTTTCCCTGGGCCTGTTCACCGACCTGCAAGCCTCGCTGCAGCCGCGCTTTCATCTGGAACTTGGGCTGCTCAAGATGGTGCAGGCTGGCAAGTTGACGTCGATCGAAGAAGCTCTTGGATCGCTCGCCGCGAATCCCGTGCAAGCCGCGCCGCCTCCCCCTGCACCCTCGCGGCCGCCCATTGCTCCAGCCCCGCCGCCGCGCACTGGACCCTCGCCCTTCGAAGCCGATCGTGCCAAGAAAGCCGGGCGCCCTGAGCCGCAGTCCATCGGCGCGACCGCGTTAGCACCCGAACCTGCGCCCATGCCGGAAGGCACAATCAACTGGCGGGAAAAGCTACACGCTGCATTGATGGAACTGCGCATGCAATTCACGGCCGACGCAGTGGAGCACGCCACCGTCACCGAAACTGGCAACGAACTGCACTTTGTCACCTCCAAAGAATTCGCCATGGCCATGAAGGAATCCGACTTGGCCTTGGCCGTGAAACGGGTTTCCCCACGTCTGTTCAAGATTCGCATTAGCATTGGCGCCGCAGCGGAAGCGCCTGAAATCAAACCGAAAGTTGACGAGCCCACCGAGCGCGCCATGACCAATCCCGAAGTCCGCCGTTTCCGGGAAGTATTGGGCGGCGAAGTGCGTACCGTACGAAATCTCAAGGAGTAGATGCGATGAAACTGCCCGGAAATATGCAGTCCATGATGAAGCAGGCGCAGCAAATGCAGGAGCGCATGCAGCAGGAGATCGCCCAGATCCGCGTCGAGGCTACGGCCGGCGGCGGGATGGTCACCGTGAAGATGGACGGGCAAAAAAACCTGCTCGGCGTCAAGATCGATCCCGAAGTGGCGGGCGATGTCGAGATGCTTCAGGATATGGTGCTCGCTGCCTGCAATGAAGCTGTCAAAAAAGTCGACGACGAAACCAAGCAGAAAATGGGCGGCCTACTGGGCGGCATGGGCCTGCCGCCGGGTCTGCTGTAGGCCATGCCGGATTTCGCCGAACCTCTCGCTCGCCTGATTACCGAATTCAAGCGCCTGCCCGGCATCGGGCAAAAATCTGCCCAACGGCTGGCCTTCCATGTCCTGCGCGGCGACCGCGATAACGCCGAGCGGCTGACGCAAGCCATCCTGGATGTGAAGGACAAGCTCGGTCTGTGCCGAGTCTGCAACAACATCACCGACGGCGAAGAGTGCCAGTTCTGCCGCGACACCACGCGCGATCAGAAGATAATCTGCGTCGTGGAAGAACCGCACGATATCGTTGGCATCGAGACTACGCGGCAATTCAACGGGCTCTATCACGTATTGCATGGCGCGCTCTCGCCGCTGCGCGGCATCAGTCCGGAACAGCTAAAAATCAAAGGACTGATCGAGCGCATCGGTAAAGGGCAGGCCGAAGAAGTGATCGTCGCCACCAACCCCACAGTGGAAGGCGAGGCCACCGCCGTCTATCTTTCAAAGCTCCTCAAGCCCCTGGGCATCAAAGTCACGCGCATCGCCATGGGCGTTCCCGTCGGCAGCGACCTCGAATTCGCCGATGAGGTCACGATGTGGAAAGCCATGGAGGGCCGGCGGGAGATGTAGCCATGCCTGATCTCAAGCCGTTATTCGAAAACAACCGGAATTGGTCTCGGCAGCAAATTGCCTCGGATCCGAATTACTTCAAGCGTCTTTCCGGGCAGCAGGCTCCCAAACTCCTGTGGATTGGCTGCGCGGATAGCCGCGTTCCCGCCAACGAAATCCTGGGCCTTGCGCCGGGCGAAGTTTTCGTCCATCGCAACGTAGCCAACCTGGTGATCAGCACCGACCTGAATTGCCTATCGGTGATTCAATATGCCGTCGAGGTCCTGGCCGTTGAGCACATCATCGTCTGCGGGCATTACGGCTGCGGAGGCATCCGCGCCGCCAGCACAGGGACGCAATTGGGCCTTATCGATAACTGGCTGCGGGGCATCAAGGATACCTACATTCGGCACAAAGACGAGCTCGAAAAAATCACCGATGAGACCGGGCGCGCCAATCGTTTATGTGAGCTCAACGTCCTGGCCCAGGTGGAGAGCGTCTGCCACACCACCATCGTGCAGAACGCCTGGGCGCGCGGCCAACAACTCGAAGTCCACGGCCTCATCTATAACCTGGAAGACGGCCTGCTGCGGGATCTCGCCATGCGGATTACGGGGAAAGACCAGCTCGAAAGCATTTACCGGATGGGCCGTTAACTCTCGCGTAGCGACGCCGACGCCAGGTAGCTACAGATTTAGTGCCGAAGGAAGTAGACTGCCAGAACGCTGACCATCAGAAGAGAAATCACATTCAGAATTTTATTGTGATGGCGCATGAAGAAGGCGCTAATAGCTGGGTTTGGCCATCCACGCAGGCGGGGTGTGGGCAGTGCTTTCGCCGATGGGGGCTTCGACGGCCTCGGCGGGACGGCCGCCACGCTTCGCGCCAATGCGCTTGACGGCAACCGGCCGGGTCGCAATGTAGGCCAGGATGTCCTGTTCGCTCAGCACGTGGATTGGCGGGGGCTCGGAAGCGCCGGTCAGCGCGTGCAGACACAGCGACGGTCCATCCTGGATGCGGATGCCGTGTTTGACGAAAAGCGACATCGGCGCATTCACTACGATGAGTTTCTGATCTTCGGTGGGAGGCAGCACTTGAAACAGATAGGAGCGGATATCCTTAACCTGATCGAAGCCCGCATAGCGCAATTGCAGTGCAACCCGACGTTCTGGCGGGTGCGGAGCCGCATGCCCTTCCGGAACGATGCGGACATTGGTGGCAACATCGGGCTCGCCGTCTTTGAGTTCAAAATTAACTGCCCGGCCCACGCCTAAAGCAGGTAGATCGTATTCCCAGACTGCGAGCGTCGAAAAACTCACGCTCTGCCCGTTTTCTGCTTGAATGCGGCCTGGTTGGGAAGCGGTGGTCAGATTCTCGATCCGCCCTGTCATGCTAAATCCCGACCCGCACTAGCTGCGGCCGCGCAATCCAGGTGGAAAACAGGCAGGTCAGGCAGAGAAAAATTGAGCAAGTCGTCAGCATAATCAGCACTCGCGCTCCTTAATGAAACCAGGCTAAGAAGGACGAAGATTCAGATAAACTGACTTAGTTCAGAGGACCTGAAGAGAGAGGGAAAATATCCTCGGCTCACTTAACAGGTTAAGTTAATTTGCTGCAAAAGTCAAGCAAATAGCGTCGCGCGGCCTACTTCAACGCCGCTTCAATAGCAGAGGTGAGTTCCGGAGAATCCGGCTTCACCGGCGAATCGAATTTCTTGATGACTTTGCCGTCGCGCCCAATCAGATACTTCGTGAAATTCCACTTCGGCTCACCGGCGGTTTGCGAGAGATATTTGTACAGCGGATCCTGATCCGAGCCTTTCACCGACACCTTGGACGCCATCGGAAAGGTCACGTGATAATTGCGGCTGCAGAAGGTCTTGATCTCTTCGTTGGAGCCCGGCTCTTGCGCGCCAAAGTTATTCGCAGGCACGCCGACTAGTACCAGCCCCTGGTCTTTGTACTGGTTGTAGATCGTTTCCAGACCCGCGTACTGCGGCGTAAAACCGCACTGGCTGGCGGTGTTCACTACCAGCAGCGCCTTTCCCTTGTAAGACGCGAGCGGCATGCTCTGTCCGTCAATGGATTTCAGGGAAAAATCGTATACCGTGTCAGCGGCGAATAAAGGAGCAGTCATGAGGATTCCTGCAAGCAAACAGAGTCGCATAGCGAATCCATAATACCGCATATCGCGTGATAAAATGCATAGCGCGAAAGGAGTGCTCCATGCCCAAAAAAGTCGATCCGCTCAACAAGAAAATGATGAACGCGGTAGTAGCGATGATTACCGTTTCCGACCTGAAGGCCGCAGTCAGTTTCTACCAGAAAGCTTTTGGATTTAAGAGGCGCGGAGGCCTGATGAACGGCCCGGACGGCAAGCCTATCCATGCCGAGCTTCGTATGCGCGACACGACGGTGATGCTGGGTCCCGAAATGCCGGAACGCGGCGCGCGCAGCGCCAAAACCATCGGCGGCTCGCCCGTGTCTATGTATCTGATGGTCGAAAATGCGGACAAAGCGTTTGCCAAAGCTGTCAAGGCCGGCGCCCAACCGATGGGGCAAGTAGCCGACATGTTTTGGGGCGACCGCTGCGGCATGGTGTCCGATCCCGATGGCAATATCTGGACGGTTGCCACCCATATGGCCGCTCCCACCCCCGCGGAAATGAAGAAGGCGATGAAGGCCCAGATGGCCCAAATGGCGAACGCCGCAACCAGCGGCACCTAAATCGGCAGTGGCGCATAAACGTCTGCGATCGGCAGCGACGCTGTTCCCTCAGTTGCTGTTGACCCTGGCCGCGATCCCGGTCGGCTGGGGTGCGGTTGGTGAAATGGTACGGTTGATCGCGTCGCGCGATCTGGGCCGCCAATACAGCTCGTTCATCACCGTGCAGCTCGAGCATCTCTTGATCCAGCACGGTACTTACCGCATGATCCGCTATCCGTTTTATCTCACGCCGTCAGTACCGTTGGTGTTCCGTAGTCCGCTCTCATCTTCGTGAGCAGCGTCTTTTTCGTTCTCAACCGGATTCGTGGCGGCTGCTACCGTATCTCTACCAATGACGTAGCAGCTTCCATTAAGCCAGCGTCGCTGACGCTGCCAATCCGCACGTCGACCAGACGATTAGCCTCGCCTGGACGTGCCAATTGCACTTTGAGATAGTTGTCGCTCAGCGCGGCGCAGGGCTCGTCGAGCGTTACGGCGGAAAGTGTTTTTCCCACCATCTCCCGGCGAAACGCCAGATTCTTCGCCGCCGCCAACTCTCGCAAAATGCGATTGCGCGCCTTGCGTACCGGCATGGGGAGTTGGTCAGGCATTTCCGCCGCCGGCGTGCCGGGCCGCTCCGAATACGTGAAAACATGCAGGTAGGTGAACGGCAGGCGCTCGATAAACGCGCGCGTTTCTTCGAACTCTGCATCGGTCTCGCCAGGGAACCCGACCATCACGTCGGCGCCGATCGCGGCATCCGGCATCAGACGGCGCGCTTTCTGAACGCGATCAGCATAATGCCGCGGCCGGTATTTGCGATGCATGCGGCGCAGAACGCGATCGGAACCCGATTGCAGAGGCGCGTGCACGTGTTTGGCGATACGCGGTGAGGCGGCCATCAGACCCAGCAAATCATCGGAGAAATCCATCGGCTCGACCGAGCTTAGCCGCACGCGCTCAATTTCGGTCTCTGCCAAGAGCCGCCGCAGCAGATCGGCCAGCCGCATCGTGCTGCCCGGTTCCCTGCCCCAGCGCCCCAGGTTGATGCCGCTCAGCACCACTTCGCGATAACGCCGGGCGAGATGACGAACCTGCTCCACGACACGGTCAGCAGAGGAACTGCGTGAGCGCCCGCGCACAAACGGAATGATGCAAAACGAGCAGCGATTATTGCAGCCATCCTGAATTTTCAGATTAGGGCGCGTGCGATCGCCGGCCGCGTCCATGATGGGCGCGGTCAGAAAATCGTGCGCCGCAAAAATATCGCCCACCAGAATTTGGCTGTGATAGGGCTCGCCCGCCAGCAGCCCGGCGATTTCCGTCTTGTGCGAATTCCCGACTACCCATTCGACGCCGTCCATCGCCGCCAGTTCTTCCGGCGCGCGCTGCGCATAACAGCCAGTCACTAGAATGCGGGATGCCGGATTTTCGCGATGCACGCGCCGCACGGTTTGACGGACATCGTCATCGGCAGAGGCGGTGACCGTGCAAGTATTGAGAATCACGAAATCGGCTTCCTGGCGCGCGCCCGCCGATTCGAGTCCACCCGCGGCCAACTGCGCTTCGAGCGCTGCGCCATCTGCCTGCGTGGCCCGGCAACCGAAGTTCTGGACGAAAAAACGCGCCATCAGAATTTTTCCCGCCTATACGGCGACGACAAATACGCGCGAGATTCACGCGCGGCATCCGCCTGCGGTGCAAAAGCAATCGCCTGCTTATAGGCTTCGACAGCTTGTTTGCGGCGGCTGGTCATGTCGTAGATCTGTCCCGTGCGCAGCCAGGCCTGCGCGCCTGTGTTTAAGTCCACTTCGTTCGAGCGCGTTGCGGTCACTTTGCGCAAATTGTCCAGAGCCAGGTCCAGATCGTTATACCAGAATTGAATATTGCCCACTTGCAGATAAATCTTCTCCCAGGGAATGCGGGCGTAGCCAGGCGAATCCGCCTTCTTCAGCTCCGCGACTTTATCCAAGGCAGCAATCGCTTTGTCCTTGTTGCCGAGTTGGCTATACATCTGCGCCGTCTCGAAGTAGAAGAGGTTGTTGCGGGGAAAACGCACCAGCAGATCTTCGAGTAAAGGCAGGGCAAGTTTCGGTTTGTTTTCCCGCCGATACAAGGCGCATAGAAGAATTTCCGCATCCACGCGGTTGCGGTTGCCCTTGTGGGCAACGTCGTTCAAGGTGGCCAGGCCTTTTTCCCGATCGCCGTGAAAGCCGGCCACGAATCCGATAAATTTCCATCCCCATGGCAGGCTGCCGACGACGTAGTCGTGGACGCCCTGCATCAGGCGCGCGTCGTAATTCGCCGGGTCAAGCTCGGTGATTTTATTGTGCAGCTTGCGGCCGGCAGTGGCATCGCCCAAGGCATCGCGCCAGGCTTTTTTCACCAGAAAATTGTAATTAGCGCGCAAGCCGTAAGAGACGCCCAGCGCGTATAACGCTTTGGCATCGTTGGGATCTTTCGCCAAACGCAGTTGCGCTTCTTGCATGGCAAGTTGAATCTCGCTGTGAAAACGCCGGTCATCTTCCGGGCTGACTTCCAGGTTCTGCCGCCGCAGGAATGGATTGGTGCCGGAGACCAGCTCGCTCTCGAGCGCCCCGTTGCGGTACATTTCGCGGAACACGATCGTTTGCGCCACGTGGTTGTGTGAATCGGGCAATTGCGGATCTTGCGCGATGGCTTTCTCGAACTCCGCCATCGCCTGGTCGTATTCCAGGTTGTAGAAATGCGCGAAGCCGCGGTCGGTGGCAGGGTCTTGCGCGCGTACACAAAGCGCCACTGCGCCGATCATCAGGAAGCGGGAAAACGACATGCCTAGCTTGATTCTAACTGCGCGAGCGCCCAGGCTGCATGTTCGGCGACTGCCGCGTCGGGTGATAGCGCCAGTTTCTCCAGCGGCGCGCGAAAGCGCTCAGACCGGGCGTTGCCCATGGCAATGGCCACATTGCGCACGAACCCGCTGTACCGCGCGCGGCGGATCGGGCTTGCCGCGAACATCGCACGAAACTCGTCTTCCGAAATGGCGGCGAGCTTTTCCAAAGGCGGCGCAAAGTGGGCGGCTTGGAACGCGGCCTCCACGGTGACCGGCGCGCGTCGGTTCCACGGACAAACGTCCTGGCAAATGTCGCAGCCGAAGACGTGGCTCCCGACTCCCGCGCGCGATTCCACCGGCACCGGCCCGTGCAGCTCGATCGTGAAATAAGAAATGCAGAGCCGCGAATCGATGGCGTACGCTCCATTGTCGACCGGCACAATAGCCTGGGTGGGACAAGCATCGATGCAGCGCGTGCAGCTACCGCAGCGATCGGGGGGCGGGCCGTCTGGCTCGATCGCTAGCGAAGTGAGTAGCTCTCCCAGGAAAAACCACGAGCCCGCAGGCTGATTGATCAGGCACGTGTTCTTGCCAATCCAGCCGAGGCCGGCCCGCCTCGCATACGCCCGCTCCAGCAGCGGCGCCGTATCCACGCAAATTTTCCATTCGAAGGTTTCTCCCACGTGTTGGCGCAATTTGTCGACGAGCTGGGATAGCCCGCGCCGCAGAACGTCGTGATAATCCTCACCCCAGGCATAGCGCGAAATCCAGGCACGCTCAGATTCGTCAAGTTGGGCAACACTCGGTTGCGGGCTGTTGTAAAGCTTCCCGACGCAGATGATGGAGCGCGCGCTGGGCAGCAATTGGCGCGGATTGTTGCGCACCAGCGCCCGCCGGTCCGTGAGATAACTCATCTCCCCGGCGTAACCGCGCGCCACCCACGCCTGGTAGGAATCCGCTTCCGGGATGGGCTCCGCAGCTGTGACGCCGGCCAGCTCAAAGCCGCAATCGCGCCCCAGGGTGCGGACTAGCTCGGAGGAAAGAACTAGCGCCACTTATCGCGCATCCGCTAATTCCTGCCAGTCGGTGATCAGCTTCCTCGCCTCCTGCTGATCCTTCGCCGCGGGCGCGTATTGGAGATAGAGTTTCATTTGCAGGGCCGCAGCAGCAAATTGGCGATCATCGGCAAGGATCTCACCTAGCATATAGTGCAGGCGTGGCGCGCGATGCCGCACATCCATCTGCAAGCCCACGCGGGCGGCATGTTCGGCATCGTCATACTCTCCAAGATTGTAGTTGGCCACTGCGCTATAAAAATACGCCTCCGGATAATCCGACGGACTGAGCCGAATCAGTTTGTCCGCCACTTCTGCCAGGGCTGCCCATTGCTGTTCGAGCGCTAGAAGATTCGCGAGTAATCGGTAGGCGCTGTCGAAGTTCGGGTCCGCTACAACCGCGCGTTCGTAGCAGCGCTGGGCTTCGGCAAACTTGTTCTCCGAGTAATAGACTCGGCCTAACTCATACCAGCCCATCGCGTGGTTCGGGTCAAGCTCGACCACTTCTACTAATTGGCGCTTCGCATCGGCAAACCTCTTGTGGGTGAGAGACTGACGCGCGAACACGAGCGCCTCCTCGGCTTGGGGATTGAGAATATGGGTTGGCTGGGAAAGTCCACTCCTGTGAAGTATAACGGTGCCTACATCGAGGTCGTCGCGGCGCATGATGCCCACCATCCGGATGGGCTCTGGGCGAAAACCCGCCAGCACCGCGCGCAAGTCACATGGCTCGTCACTGGGCTTCAGGTCTTTAGTATCCAGAGGGTCGAACCCTTCTGGGGTGTCAATCACTAACCGCTTGTATCTTTCCAGGTTGATTCGGAATCGCCATTTTTCATCTGTAACGCCTTCGGGCTGGGTAAAGCCGGCACAGTCGCGCTCGACGGTGACCCGATGCGGAGGAGGCGAGCCATCAACGAGGGCGACGCGGCCAGACAGAAATCGCGGCTTGTCCGCCGAGTGATCGCGTGCGCCAGGCTTGGTTTGGTCCCGTGCATTAGCGGGTAGCAACGCAATGACGAGCAGAACGGCTGCCGGCTTCATGGCTTCCGGACTCAGTTTCAGACAGCGTAACAGGAGTGTCAAGGGTTAGAATGCTCTTACCATGCAGCCAGGAGTACGTATTGCCGCGACTTTTCTGCTTGGATTTCTTGCGTACACGTTCGCTGAGTCACCCGTTTCGTTGATGGAGTTCGTCAATGAGAAGAATCTGCAGATCCGCGAAAAGATCCTGCAGAAGGAATTGGACAAGGCCGTTGCTGCGATGCTCAAGCCGCTCCGGTCGGTGATGGATTCGAAAGGCGCCAAAAAAAGCGAGGAACGCCTGCGTCGCGACGAAATGCGCGCCGATCGAATCCAGTACATTAGCGAGACTTACAACTCAGAAAAACTCACCAATATGATTTGGGACGCCTATACCCGGAATCCGCACCAGCCGCTAGACAAAATTCTGATGACGTTCCTCTCGCTCGAGGTAAAAGCTCAGGAGTCCGCCGCGAGCAAAAAGCAAAATCGCTAGTCGGCCCGATCGTGCGACAATCCGCCGCCCGCGGGTGCTTCCACCAGCGCCGGCTTGCCTTTGAGGAACGATTGCAGCCGCTCCATGTACAGGTAAACCACCGGGGTGATGAACAGCGTCAGCATCTGCGAAACTAGCAAGCCGCCTTCCACCGCCAGGCCCAGGCCACGCCGCGCTTCGCCGCCCGCGCCCAAACTTAGCGCGATCGGCAGGCTGCCCATGATGGCCGCCATGGTGGTCATCATGATCGGACGGAAGCGCACCACGCACGCTTCGTAGATGGCTTCGCGCGGTGACATGCCCGCGTTGCGCTGGGCTTCGAGGGCGAAATCGATCATCATAATCGCGTTCTTCTTGACGATGCCCACCAGCATGATGATGCCGACAAACGAGTAGAGGTTGAGCTCGGTCTTGAACAGCATCAGCGTCACCAGCGCGCCGAAACCGGCCGAGGGCAATCCCGACAGAATCGTCAACGGATGAATGAAGCTTTCGTACAGCACGCCCAGCACCAGGTAAATCACCAGCACCGACATCAGCAGCAGAATTCCCAGCCCCTTGATGGAAGACTGGAACACTTGCGCCGTGCCTTGGAAGCTGCCGGTGATGGTGGGCGGCAGTTCTTCGAGCGCCGCGTTTTCGATCTTGGGGACTACGTCGCCGAGCGAAACGCCGGCACGGATATCGAACGAAAGCGTTACTGCCGGCAGTTGCCCCTGATGGGTGATAGCGAGCGGTCCGACCGTACGCGTGAGTTTGGCCACCGAAGCGAGTGGCACCAATTTGCCGCCGGACGATCGGATGTAAAGCAGCGACAACGCCGCCGGGTCGCGCTGAAACTCCGGCGAGAGCTCCATGATTACCCAGTATTCATTGAGCGGCGTGTAGATGGTCGAGACCTGGCGCTGCCCGAACGAATCGTAAAGCGCGTTCTCGATTTGCGCGGGCGTTACGCCCACCGCGGAAGCTTTGTCGCGATCGATCTCGACATTGATTTGCGGGCTCGAAATTTGCA
>Ga0070731_10004337_pt1 | contig 12268 bp, 9 predicted proteins | sample Coa_R1_2_FD_66448 | JGI IMG/M metagenome (GOLD analysis project Ga0070731, IMG submission 66448) | Surface soil microbial communities from Centralia Pennsylvania, which are recovering from an underground coalmine fire - Coalmine... | ecosystem: Environmental > Terrestrial > Soil > Unclassified ... | reverse complement strand
CGCTCGCGCCCGATGCACCACTCGCGCCAGATGCGCCACTCGCACCCGATGCTCCGCTCGCGCCGGATGCACCGCTTGCACCCGAGGCACCACTCGCGCCCGATGCACCGCTCGCACCCGATGCACCGCTAGCACCTGATGCACCGCTCGTGCCCGATGCACCGCTTGCACCCGATGCACCGCTTGCACCCGATGCACCGCTGGCGCCGGATGCACCACTGGCACCGGATGCACCGCTAGCGCCTGACGGGCTGCTCGTGGAAGCAACCAGCAACCAGCCGCTCGGGCAATTAGGCGATGAGGTTGTGAATGTTGAGAACGTAAAGGGAACCTTGCTGGCGGCTCCCTGGCTGCTTTGTATCTGAACCAGTTGCGCCGGGGGAGCAAATGTACCTGTCTTATAGGTGAATAACAATATCGGAGGACCGGCAGTGAACGGCGCCGTCTGTGCGGTCACAGTGAAATTCACGGTAACCACGAAGGCGTACTGATCCCCGTTTGCCGGGCGCACGATAATGTGCCCAATATAGTCACCGGCGCCAAGCGTCGATGCATTTGCAGTCACCGTAATGGTCGCCGGCGAGTTCGCGCTCGATGCGGTTGCCTGCAACCAGGCTGAGTCCGAGGACACGGTCACTGGCACCGTGTTGCCAACTCCGACCGTATTTACCTGTATCGATTGACCGGCAGGAGCCTGCGATGCCCCGGCTGCAGCCGTGAAAGTCAAGGTGGTGCCCGAAAGCTGCAGAACGGGATTCGTGGTGACCACCAAAGTCACGGGAAGGGACGCCGCGGATGTTTGGCCCGCGATAGAAATTATCGCCGTAGTAGTGTAGATCCCCGGCTGCAGACCCGCTGGATTTGCCGTCAACGTTACTGTATTCCCGCCGGCCGCTCCCGAAGCTCCTGTCGCTCCACTGGCTCCCGAAGCTCCGCTTGCGCCCGACGCTCCGCTAGCGCCGGAAGCCCCGCTCGTCCCGGATGCTCCCGATGCGCCACTAGCGCCGGAGGTTCCAGATGCGCCCGAAGCGCCGCTTGCTCCTGATGCGCCTGACGCTCCGGAAGAACCCGAGATCGTTCCGCTTGCAGGTGTGATCGTCAACCATGAAACCGGCGGGCTCATGGTCGCCGTGAAGGTTCCTGAGCTGTTGGAGGCTAGCGCTATCGTCTGCGCGAGTTGCGCGCCCGTGGCGTTGGTTCCTATTTGATACACAAACGGTTCAAGAGTCGTAGGCGTCACACTGAAGTTTTGGGTGTTGCCGACGGTGAGAACCACTGCAATCGCAAGTGAATCCGGAGTAGATGTGCTTTGCACCAATAGCTCGCCATAGTAGGTGCCGGTCGCCAGTCCGGCCGGATTAACGCCCACAAGAAGCGGAGATGCGCCGGTTGCAGCCGTGCTTCCGGAGGATGTGAACGGGATCAGCCAGTTGGACCCGGTTTGGGTTTGAGCAGTGACGTTGTAGGTAAGCGTGTGCGTGGCCGAGGAAACGTCCACCGGAATAGCTTGCGGCGATCCCTGGCTTGAACCCGGTTGCGCCGTGAAATTCAGCACGTTTGGACTGGCGCTGAGGAGCGTTAATCCACCCACCGTCATTGTGACGGTTACGATCGTTGGATTCGCGGTGTTATTCACCGTGTTGACGGTGAAGGAAGTCTCGTAGGTTCCCGGAACCAGCGCCGACGACCCGGCGGTGTTCGCGGTCAGCACTAACGGGGTTGGCGATCCCGCGGCCACGTTCACTACCCCAGTCGGAGTGATCTGTAGCCACGATGCCGTATTGCTTGTGCTCACGGACACCATTGTCGAAGTGGGCGCACTAATATGGACGGTTTGATTCATCGCGCCCCCGGCGGGCACATTCGCGAAGAGCACTTGCTGTGTGTCTACCGAGAACGTGCCTTGCCCGCTGGATTGTTGTGCCCGCGTGGCCTGATAAAAGCCCAGGACAAGCACACACAAAACGGCTCCGGCGAGCGCGATCGTATGACGTTTGGGATGATGATCCATTCTCTCCTCCAAATAAACGATTGAGTTGACTGCGAAATTATCGGTTCAGGAAGAGCATTCTTATAATGACCGGCTCGCTGCAAAACTTGCGTTCATTCCGATTAACTCTTGGGTAAACAAGGCTCTTGGCATGGATGATTGACTTCATTCAGCTTCTACTCTTGTCCTGAACTCGCGGGTTAGATGAACGCATGAAGCACGCCGTTTCACAACCGGCATGGAATCGCGCGAAATCTTACATTTACGTTTTCGATGCCGTAACGTTACGAGGGAATTCTCTACAATTGTTTCTGGCCGCCTACATGGTGCTAATTCTGATGTAGCGTTTGATGTCTGGCAAGAGCGAGACGAAACCGGCACACAGCAAGCCGAATATCGCAAGCCTTAAAAGGTTCGAGTTTTTCACAAATAGACCTCCACCAAGTTTTCTCTAGCAAGATTGCAACCAGCCTTGCTCAATTCATAGATTCATGAACCCATCTAATTGCGACGCGGCGCGAACGGGCAGCTTAAGTTTTGCAACATGAAACCGTGACTGGTCCTTCTGATCGGGACGCCTGCCTCGGGATCGCATTTTTTGTTCGCCGCCAGCAAATAAAAGGTCATGCGAATGGCAAAAGCCGCTGCACAGCTTGAGCGCGAGCGGCTATCGTGAAGTCTATGGAACCGGGCGTTGCCGGAAAGAGACTGTTGCCTTGGCTGGTCGCCGTGGCGTTCTTCATGGAATCGCTCGACACGACCATTCTGAACACCGCGGTCCCCACCGTCGCGGCTGCGCTCAAGGTCGCGCCACTCAGCATGAAGTCGGTGTTATCCAGCTATACGCTGAGCCTGGCTGTCTTTATTCCGATCAGCGGCTGGATGGCGGATCGATTTGGGACTCGCCGCGTCTTCGCATCCGCCATCGGGCTATTCACGTTGGGCTCTCTGCTATGTGGGTTGTCCACTGACCTCCACGTATTGGTCGCCTGCCGCATCCTGCAAGGCTGCGGCGGATCGATGATGGTTCCGGTCGGGCGTCTCACGCTGGTGCGAACCTTCGCGAAATCCGAACTGGTCCGCGCGATGAGCTTCGTCGCGATCCCGGGACTGATTGGTCCGATGCTGGGGCCGATCGCAGGTGGCCTGATTGTCGCATTTCTGCATTGGCGAGTCATCTTCTTCCTCAACTTGCCCATTGGCTTGGCCGGCTTGGTCCTGGTTTACCTGCACCTGCCGGATTACCGGGAAAAGTCCAATCCGCTGGATGTTATCGGGCTGATTCTTTTCGGCTCGGGAATCGCGTTGCTTTCCTATGTGCTGGAGGTTTTCGGGGAGCATTCGCTCAACACACGCGAAATCCTCGAGATGCTCGCGACTTCCATGGTGCTGCTCGCCGCTTATGGCATTCACGCGGCGAAGACCGAGTTTCCCTTGCTGGCATTGAGCCTGTTTCGAATCCGGACTTTTCGCGCGGCTGTCAGCGGAAGCTTCTTCACCCGCCTGGGCATCGGAGGAATTCCATTCATCCTTCCGCTGCTCTATCAAGTCGGGTTGGGGTTCACTCCGGTCCAATCCGGCCTTCTACTGATGCCGCAGGCTATTGCGGCCATGACGCTGAAGCCCACCATGCCGCACATTCTCGCCCGCTTCGGCTATCGCGGCGTGCTGATCTCGAACACCCTGGTCCTTGGCTTTCTGATTCTGATCTTCGCGACGATTGGCGCTTCCACGCCCATCTGGTTTATCGTCCTGCAAGCGCTATGCTTCGGATTCTTCAGCTCGCTGCAATACACCAGCATGAACACGCTTGTCTATTCCGACGTTTCCGACCAGCAGGCGAGCGGCGCCAGTTCGATAGCCAGTACCATGCAGCAGATGTCCATCAGCTTCGGAGTCGCGCTGGCGTCACTGGCGGCTGCCTGGTTCATCCCGGATCGCTTCCATTCGACGTCTCCGCAAATGATCGTGGGGATTCATAAGGCTTTCGTTTTTCTGGGCGGCCTGACGCTGCTGTCGACCACGATTTTCACGGAATTGAAAAGCGCGGATGGCAGTGTCGCCAGCCGCCATCAGGTGCTTGCGCCGAGCTGATTCCACCGTAACGGTTAAGCCGGTTCAAGTTATCGGCCCGTCTCGTCACACCATTGCCCTCAGACGCGGGAAGAGATGTCTTCAAGCCGGACGCTCGGGCGGAACTCCCCGCCGTTTGAGGGTTATTAAACATTTCGAAGCAGGAGCACTCATGCCACAATTCAGCGATCATGACGGGAAATCGAAGACAGCCTCGGCGGTTGACAGCGCGCATTACCCGGAGATCGACATTAACGTAGACAGTCAGGAACCCGCTCATGGCGATATCGCGAAGTTAGCTCATGAGTTGTGGGTGCAGCAGGGCCGTCCTTCAGGCACGTCAGAACGAGACTGGCTGGAAGCGGAAAACCAGCTTCGCCGGTCACATAATTCACAAGCTTCCTTACAGAAGATCCACGAAAAATCTGGCTCGGTGCAGCCATAGTTGCGGAGGGACCCGGGTGCTGACACTCCATTGACGCCGTAACCCCGCGTCGCTATTATCAGGCGAAAGGCAGGTACGCCTCATGAAGCGCAGGACGTTTCTCGCAGCAGCCGCCTCGGCTCCTTTTGCAAGCGCGCTCCCCCTGGATCTCGGCCGGATTCCCGCGCGCAAATCCGGTAAAGTCGAGATTGTTTTCGAGGCTCCGGGGCCGGATCCCAAGCCCAACGGATTGCAGGCGACCTCCGCCGGCCTCTGGATCATCGATCAAGGCGCCGGCAATAAGGCCCACCTGGTCACTTACAAGGGAGACGTAGTGCGCTCCTTCGAAACCGAGACCGACAAGTCCAGCGGGATTACCTACGACGGCGAAACCCTGTGGATCGGATCAACGTACAATCGCGAAATCGTTCGCGCCGACGCCTACACAGGAAAAGCGCTGGAGCGTCACTTCACACCCGGCGCGGGCGTCATTTATCAATTGGCCGGCGACCCTCCCGCCCGCAGCAGTCCGCTGGCGCGCGCGAATCCGCCGCGTCCCGCTGGCGGGGCGTCGAAGCAGGTTGGAGGATTTGATGCGGGCCGTATTCAGGGGGCGATGGCGCCCGGAACCGGCGCCCATGGGCAGGAGTGGCGAGACGGAAAGTTGTGGTTTGCGGTGCCGCCCTCGCGCACCGTTTACTGCGTCGATCCGAAAACCTGGGTGGTGCAAACCAAGTTCCCTACCGCTGGGAACCGTCCGCACGGCATTGGCTGGGAAGGCAAGTATCTCTGGGTCGCGGATTCGAATCTGAACGCCTTCTTCAAGCATGATCCGGAAACCGGCGAAATGGTCGAGAAGATCCAGCTCGCCGACACTGATCCTCTGCCCCACGGCATGACGATTTGGGAAGGATACATGTGGTACTGCGACGACGTCGGCGTCGTGTGCCGCTTCCGGCTTTCCTAGCGTGACGTTTAGAGACAAATGGACCATCCGCTCGTTGCTGCTATCGATCATCACACTGAGCGGGCACGAAGTAAGCGGGTCGCCGCATTCGGAGCTTCTATACGGCTGAGCGCCGGGGATCGATGCGGCTGACCATGATTGCAGACAACAAACATAGAACGCTGGCTAGCAGGAACGGTGACGTCCACCCCATCCAAGTGGCCAAGTAGCCGACCATCACCGCCGAGATCGCGCCGCCAAGATTTCCCCAGGTGTTCATCACCGACGAAACAGATCCGCAGTAATCGCCGCCGATGTCGAGACAGATCGCCCAGGAAACTGCCACAGTAAGCTCCAGCCCTCCCAATGCTACCGTGAGGCATGCCAGCGCCGTAACGGGGCTGCTCGCCAGTACCCCAGGAAGCAATGCCAGCGCCGCGATGCCGAATCCACAAATCGAAACCATCAGCCGCCCGCGCCGCAGATCCCGGAATTTCGCGGCCAGTCTATCCGACAGCACGCCTCCCGCGACATTAGCAAGAGTCGCCGCGAATAGCGGAATACTTGCCAGACCACTCTTGAGGGAAGTAAAGTGGCGAGCTTCTCGAAGATAGGTGGGGAACCAGGCCAGATATAACCACAGCACCCATCCGTAGCAAAAATAAGCCACGCTCAGGTACCAAAGGTCCCGGCTCCGAAGAATCAGCCGCCAGGGCACGCTTTTGTTCGACAGCGAACCCGCCGGCTTCGGCAACAGATTCACCTCAGCCGCGTTCGTGCGGGGATGTTCGCCCGGTTCGTTGCGATAATATGCGTACCAGACGATCGCCCACACAATTCCAGCCGCGCCGAACATGTAGAACACCGGCCGCCAGCCGGAAACCGCCATCAGTGACACAACGATCGCAGGCGCCAGCGCCGCGCCCAGACGCGAGCCGGAATGCTGAAACCCTTGTCCGAAAGCCCGCTGCCCGACCGGGAGCCACCGCGCTAATGCGCGCGACCCGGCCGGAAACGCCGCGGCCTCGCCTGCTCCAAACAGAAACCGCGTGACCGCCAGCGAAGCGGCATTGAAGGACAGCCCGGTACCGGCCGTGAAGGCGGACCACCACGCAATCGCGGCCGCCAAGACGATGCGCGAGCCGAACCGGTCCGCCAGCCATCCGCCGGGAACCTGGAACAACGCGTAAGACCAGTTGAACGCGGAAACGCTCCACCCCATGGTGATCTTGCTGATGCCGAATTCGCGCATGATGTTGGGCGTGGCCGCCCCAATTGCGCCGCGTTCCATATACATCAGGAATGCCATCAGGAAAGTGAGCCCGAGCACCTGATAACGCACGCGTGTCGCCCCGACGAACGCTTCGGATGCCGTTTTCGGTTCGCGGATCAGAACTTTTGCTGGCGACGGATCCATGGCTCCGATTATAGAAGCCGCGATGCGCGTAGGGAAGCTATCTCGACGGCGAATTCCGCCTTGCTACTTCTTGGGCTTGTATTCCAGGAACAACTCCGGAAATTGCTGCTGCAGAGCCTCAATCTTTGGGCGATCGCAGACCTGAATATAGGGGTTGTTCGGATTGTAGTACGCGTAATCCTGATGATAGTCTTCGGCGCGATAGAAGGCTTTCAAAGGGGTCACATCGGTGACGATCTTCGCATGGAAAACCTTGTCGCGGTCGAGCTGGGCGATGTAGGCTTGCGCCAGACGCTTTTGCTCTTCGTTGCTATAAAAGATCGCGGACCGGTACGACGTTCCGACATCCGGTCCCTGCCGGTTCAACTGCGTCGGATCGTGCGCTACCGAGAAATAGATTCGCAGCAACTGCCCGTAAGTGATCCGCGAAGGATCGTAGACCACCTCAACCGATTCGGCGTGTCCGGTAGTCTCGGTGATCACCTGCTTGTAAGTCGCCGTTTGCGCGGATCCTCCGGAATATCCGGCAGTCGTGGATATGACACCTTTCACACGCTGAAAAACGGATTGGACGCCCCAAAAGCATCCGCCAGCGAACACGGCGGTTTCCTTGCCAGGCATTTTCGCGAGCGACACATCGGTCGACGGCGGCGGGATCGGCGGGTTTGGAGAAGCAAAAGACATTGCGAGTGTGAGAAATCCTACACCGACGCGGCAAAAGGCGGTCGTCCAAGACATGTCTTAATCCTCTCTTTCATTCTACGCCCGAACGCCGCAGCCATTACTGGACGCCCAGAGCGGTCAAAATGAAAGCGTAGTTAAAGGCCGTCTCCTTCAAATGCTCATAGCGGCCGGATGCTCCAAAGTGCCCGCTACCCATGTTGGTCTTCAGCAGCAGGATATTTTTGTCGCTTTTCATCGCCCGGAGCTTCGCAGCCCATTTCGCAGGCTCCCAGTAAGACACGCGCGGATCGTTGAGACCGGCTGTGATGAGGATTTTGGGATATCGCTTGCCCTCGACGTGTTCGTAAGGCGCGTACGATTTCATGTAGTCGTAGTATTTCTCTTCATTCGGATTGCCCCACTCTTCGTATTCGCCGACAGTCAACGGCAAAGACGCGTCGAGCATCGTGTTCAATGAATCGACGAACGGCACCATCGCGACCACTACCGCGAACAGATCGGGCCGCATATTCGTCACCGCGCCCATCAACAATCCGCCCGCGCTTCCGCCCATTATCGCGATTCGATCGGGCGAGCTGAACTTTTCAGAGACCAGATATTCGGCGACCGCGATGAAATCCGTGAACGTATTTCTCTTCTTCAGAATTCGTCCGTCTTCATGCCATGGCTTTCCAAGATCCCCGCCCCCGCGGATATGCGCGATCGCGTATACGAAGCCTCGATCGAGCAGACTCAGCCGGTCCGAGGCGAATGTCGGATCGATACTGATTCCATACGCGCCGTAGCCGTACAGTAGCATCGGCGCTTGTCCGTTTTTAATCAATCCTTTTTTGTAAACGAGTGAGATGGGGATCTTAATACCGTCCGAAGCGGTCGCGTAGACGCGCTCGGACTGATATTGCGAGGGATCGTAGCCGCCGAGAACGTCCTGCTGCTTTTTCAACTCGCGCGCGTGAGTTTCCATGTTGTAATCGAACACGGAATTCGAGGCCACCAGCGATGTGTACGTGAATCGCACCAGCGTGCTAGAGAACTCCGCATTCCCGTTGAGGCCGGCGGTGTAAACGGGCTCGGAAAAATCGACGTAATGCGTATGGTTATTCGCGAAATCGGTGATGCGAATCTTGGTCAATCCCCTGTCGCGCTCTTCGATGACCAGGTAATCCTTAAAGGCGGTCACTCTTTCGACGGTGACATCGGCGCGGGCCGCCAACATTTCTTTCCAGTTGGCTTTCGACGGATCCGTGACCGGCGCCTGGATGACGCGAAACGTCTTCGCTCCGTCGTTGGTGCGGATGAAGAAAGAGTCGCCATGATGAGTGAGGTCGTATTCGGTTTCCTGCACGCGAGGCAGAACCACTTGAAATTTTCCCTTAGGCCGATCCGCGCTGACGTAACGGACTTCGGAGGTCAGGGAGCTACCGATGTTAATCAGAATGTACGCGCGGCTGAGCGTCTTCGCCAATTCGACTGTGAACCGCTCGTCGGTCTCGTGATAGACCAACGGGTCCTTTTTGCCGCCGAGAGTGTGGCGGAAGACTTTAAAGGGACGTTTGGCGGGATCGAGAACCGTGTAGAAAAACGTCGCGTTGTCATTGCCCCATTCCAGCGAATAATAAGTATTGGGAATCTCGTCGGATAGGAGTCTGCCGGTCCCAAGATCCTTCACGTGAATGGTATAAGCTTCGTCGCCTTCAAAATCGACGGAATAGGCCAGCAGACGGTGGTTCGGGCTCGGCAGAAAGTTGCCGACGCGGAAATATTTCTTGCCCTCGGCCATCGCGTTGCCATCGAGCAGAACTTCTTCTGGCGCGTCGAGCGATCCCTGCTTGCGGCAATAAATTGGATACTGTTTGCCTTCTTCGGTCCGCGAATAGTAGAAATAGTTGTCTCGCTTGACAGGAACGCTGAGATCGGTCTGCTTGATGCGCCCGAGCATCTCCGAATACAGCTTGGATTGCAGGCCGTCGGTCGATTTCATCATCGCCTCGGTGTAGCGATTCTCGTCTTCGAGATACTTCACCGTATCGGGGTCTTTCCGATCGCGTAGCCAGAAATAATTGTCGACTCGAGTGTCTCCCAGAACCGTCATCGTCTTGGGAACGGTCTTGGCTACGGGAGGTTGAATCGTTGGATCGGCGGCAATCAGAGAAACAGTCATGAGAGCGAACAGAAGCGGCATGCGGACCTCTGTACTTTTATTCTACCGGCTGAAAAAAGCCCAGGCGTCCCGGACGATGTCGCGCAGATCGCTGCGAACCGGCTTCCATCCGAGCGTGTCTCGCAGCTTACGCGAATCGGCGACGAGTTCGGCCGCATCGCCCTCGCGGCGCGGCGCGATCGTGTACGGAACTTTCTTTCCGGTTACGGCTTCCACGGCGCGAAGGACTTCGAGAACCGTGTGCCCTGTTCCTGTTCCGACGTTAAACGCGCTGGATGCGCCGCCGGCCAGCAGATGTTCCAGGGCCATGATGTGCGCCTGCGCCAGATCGCTGACATGAATGTAGTCGCGGACGCAGGTTCCATCGCTGGTCGGATAATCGTTTCCGAAGATTTGGACCGGTTGGCCGGTCTCGATGGCGCGAAACAGGAGCGGGATCAGGTGAGTCTCAGGTTCGTGCTCCTCGCCAAGATCGCGTTCGGCGCCGCACGCATTGAAGTATCGCAGGATAACGCTGCGTACTCCGCGGCAGACGTCAAGCTGGCCAAGAATTCGCTCCACGGCCGCCTTGGATTCGCCGTATGGGCTGACGGGACCGAAGGGCGCGTCTTCGGGGATCGGCACGCTTTCGGGATTGCCGTAGACCGCTGCCGTCGACGAAAAGACCAGGCGGCGGACTTGAGCGCGATTCATCGCCTGGAACAGCGACAGAGTTCCGCCGATGTTGTTGGAGAAGTACAACTCAGGCTCGCGCGTCGACTCGCCCACGGCAATGTATGCCGCGAAATGCATCACGGCGTCCGCGCCTTCGAGCGCTCGCGCGAGTGCATCGGCGTCTTGCAACGAAATCACGCGCAGAAGCTCGCCGGGAACGCTATGTCGATGGCCCCGCGAAAGATCATCGACCACGACGACTTGATACCCGCGATCGATCAAGTGACGACTGGTGACGGAGCCGATATACCCGGCGCCGCCGGTCACCAGAATTTTCGGCATGCGCTATTGCTTGAGCGCCTTCTGAATCGCTGCTTCCATTTCCTCTGGTGTCACCGTCGGCTCAAATCGCTGGATCACCTTGCCGTTACGGTCGACCAGAAACTTGGTGAAGTTCCACTTGATTTCGCCCCCGGTGGTGGGATTTGCTCTTGTGTCGGTCAGGAACTGATAGAGCGGCGCTTTGTCTTCGCCCTTCACGGATATTTTCGAAAACAACGGGAAGCTGACGTTGTATTTGCTGGAACAGAATGTCTTGATCTCCTGATCGGAGCCAGGCTCCTGACTCATGAAATTATTCGCCGGGAATCCCGCGATGACGAAGCCTTGATCTTTGTACTTTTCGTAAAGCGCTTCCAAGCCTGTGTATTGAGGTGTAAAACCGCATCGGCTGGCGACGTTCACCACCAGCAGAAGTTTTCCTTTGAAACCTGCGAGCGGCGTGGGCGCGCCCTCGATCGATTTCATGGTGTAGTCATAAATCGAAGAACCAAACGCGGCGGATGACATAAGACATATGACCCCGAGAGACAATTTCATGTTCCCGATTATACCCGGATTCGTCGAATCGTTAACCTAAGACCATTTGAATTTTTCGCGACGAGGGTTACAATGTCCTTACCCACTATGGACGTTCTCAAAATGATCGCTGCCTTGCGCGCGGAACGCGTCGCCATCGACGAAGCTTTGATCGTTTTAGAGAGGCTGGCAGGGTCGCATGGAAAACGACGCGGCCGGCCGCCAGCCTGGATGGCCGCGATACGGACCGGGTCCAGCCCGGCCCCCAAGCGGACGCGCGTGATGAGCGCGGAGACTCGCAAGAAAATGGCGGATGCGCAAAAGAAGCGCTGGGCGGCGGCCCGTAAGGCGGGCGCTTCCTAAAGTTCATCAGAAGCGGGAGCTATATTGAGAGCATGTATAGCTACATCCGGTCTGAGCGCGAAGGTTCCCTCGCAGTCGTAACGCTGAATCGTCCCGAGCGTCGCAACGCGATGTCGCTCGATCTGATGCGCGAGTTGATCGCCTGTCTGGACCAGATTGCGGAAACGTCTGGCGTTCGCGCCGTTATCCTCGCAGCGGCGGGCAAGGTGTTCTCCTCGGGCCACGATCTGAACGAGCTGGTCGGCGGAACCATCGCGGAGTATCGGCGCATTTTCGACATTTGCACGCAGCTCATGTTGAAGATCCAGGCCATTCCGCAGCCCGTGATCGCGCAGGTGCAGGGGATCGCCACTGCCGCCGGATGCCAGTTGGTCGCCACTTGCGATCTGGCGGTGTGCAGTTCCGAGGCGACCTTCGCAACGCCAGGCGTGAAGAACGGCCTGTTCTGTTCGACGCCAATGGTCGCGCTGACTCGCGCCGTGGGACGCAAGCGCGCCATGGAGATGCTGCTGACCGGCAAATCGATCGATGCCGCCAGCGCGGCCGCGTGGGGTCTGGTGAATCGCGTGGTCCCTCCGGCGGGCCTGGAAGCGGAGACCCGCAAGCTTGCCTGCCAGATCGCCGAGGCGAGCCCGCTGACCATCTCGACCGGCAAACAAGCGTATTACGCGCAGATCGAACTCGACCAGCCGCGTGCG
>Ga0070731_10004335_pt1 | contig 12270 bp, 12 predicted proteins | sample Coa_R1_2_FD_66448 | JGI IMG/M metagenome (GOLD analysis project Ga0070731, IMG submission 66448) | Surface soil microbial communities from Centralia Pennsylvania, which are recovering from an underground coalmine fire - Coalmine... | ecosystem: Environmental > Terrestrial > Soil > Unclassified ... | reverse complement strand
CGGACTGCGCGTCACACGCGCCCCGGTTCTGCGCGCAGCCCCCAGAGGAGCGCGGCGCAGGCGACGAGGAGCGCGAGCGCGGTGACACTCAGGCTCGCGGTGACGAGCGCCTCGCTCGCGGCCGATGCACCGTAACCGGCACCGGCAATCGGCGTGGCGTTCCGCGTGCCGAGCACGGCGGCGAGCAGGAGCGACGCGCAGCCACCGTACGAGCCGAAAAGGAGGAGCCAGAACGTCGCGCGCTCCGCGCCCGGCTCGAGCCGCACCTGGTCCCACGCCGCGCCGATCGCCAGCAGGAACGTCCCGTTCAGCACCGTCCCGACGTGGGTGGTGAGCCCCATGCGCGGGTTCGTCATTGACTGGACGAACATGCCGGAGACCAGGCCGAGGATGAAGAGGAAGAGGCCGTGCCAGACGCAGCGTCTTTTCATGGACGGCGCTCGTAACACATGGCGAGGCGGGACGTCGCATGCTAGCAGCCGGGCGTGGCGTTCGTGGAGTTTGCCGGCGCCGGCTACCGCGTCGCGGATGGGCGTGCGCTCGTGTCCGACCTGTCGCTCACGGTTGACGAGGGCGAGACGCTCGCGCTGATCGGCCGCAGCGGGTCGGGGAAGACGACAGCACTGAAGCTCGTGAACGCGCTGCTGATGCCGACGGCCGGCGAAGTCCGCGTCGCAGGGCGACCGACGTCGGCATGGGACCCGATCCGACTTCGGCGACAGACCGGCTGGGTGATCCAAGAGGTCGGACTGTTCCCACATCTCACGGTCGCGCGGAACGTCGGCCTCGTCCCCGAACTCGAGGGCTGGCCGGCTGAACGAATCCGACCACGCGTCAAAGAGCTGCTGGACCTCGTCGGCCTCGCGCCTCGGGAATACGCCGATCGCTGGCCGCACCAGCTTTCGGGCGGCCAGCGCCAACGCGTCGGCGTCGCGCGCGCCCTCGCCGCGGATCCTCCTCTATTGTTGCTGGATGAGCCGTTCGGCGCGCTCGATCCGATCACCCGCACGGAGCTCCAGCGCGAGTTCCGTGCCTTGCAGGGACGGTTACGGAAGACCGCGGTCTTCGTGACGCACGACATGCGCGAAGCAGCGCTCGTCGCGGACCGGATCGCTCTCATGGAAGGCGGCCGGCTCGCGGCGGTGGGAACGATGGCGGCCCTGCGAGGACACCCCGCGGCGCGACCATTCCTCGAGGCAGCGGGCGATGCTTGAGGAAATCACGCGCGAGACGGCGCGACACGTGATGCTCGTGGCGGTGTCGATCGCAATCGCGACCGCGGTTGCCGTGCCGCTCGGCGTGTGGCTCACGCGACGCCCGGCCTGGAGTCGCATCGTTCTCGGCGTCGCGTCGATCGCACAGACGATTCCGAGCCTTGCGCTGTTCGGCTTTCTCATCCCGGTCCCGTGGATCGGCGGTGTCGGCGTGCGGACGGCGCTCGTCGCGTTGACGGTGTACGCGCTGCTGCCCGTGCTGCGGAACACGGTGACGGGCATCGCGGGGGTCGATCCCGCGATCCGTGAGGCGGGACGCGGCATGGGGATGACGGACACGCAGCTCCTGTGGCGCGTGGAGCTCCCCCTGGCGGCGTCCGTGATCATCGCGGGCGTAAGAGTCGCGACGGTGATTGGGATCGGCGTCGCGACCATTGCGGCGGCGATCGGCGCGGGCGGGTTGGGGGTGTTCATCTTCCGAGGCGTCGCGATGGTCGACAACGCAACGATCCTCGAGGGCGCGCTTCCCGCGGCCGGGCTCGCCATCGGAGCCGATCTGGCGCTCGGCGCAGTCGAGCGTTGGGTCAGACCGCCGCGATGAGGTGCCTCCTCCTTCTTTGCATAGCAGTCGTGGCATGCGGAGGACGCCGCGAAGACGTCATTGTCGTCGGTTCGAAGAACTTCACGGAGCAGCGGATCCTCGGGGAACTACTGGCACAGACGGTCGAGTCGGTGGGGCTAAAAGCAGAGCGCAAATTCGACCTGGGAGGCACCTTCGTCTGCGACGCCGCACTCCGTGCGGGGCAGATCGACATGTACGTCGAGTACACGGGGACGGCACTGAGCGCGATCCTGAAGGAGGATGCAACGGGCAAGAGTCCGCGCGAAGTCTACGAGCGCGTCAAGGAAAGGTACGCAAAGGATGGCCTCGTGTGGATGGAGCCGCTAGGGTTCGACAACACCTTCGCGTTGGTGATCCGAGGGGAGGATTCGAAGAGATTAGGATTGCGAACGATTTCGGATGTCGTGCCCTATGCGAAGGCTTGGCGCGCGGGCTTCGGCTACGAGTTTAAGGAACGTCCTGACGGATATCGGCGACTACAAAATATATATAACCTTCAATTCCGTGACGTAACAACGCTTGACCTCGGATTGCTCTACCATGCGTTGATCGACGAGAGAGTCGATATCGTTGCCGGGAACTCTACCGATGGGCAGATCAGACATCATCTGCTCGCAGTACTGAGAGACGATCGGAACTCATTCCCTCCCTATCAGGCTGCGATAGTAGTCCGCGAGGAACAGTTACAGAGCTATCCCGCGCTCACTCATGTACTAAATCGCCTTAACAGTAGACTCTCAAACGATACGATTATAGCCCTTAACGATGCCGTCGACGGACTCCATAAATCTCCCGCCTCTGCAGTCCACGATATTGTTCCGCGATAGGAATTCGTTACCTATTGCCGGGTCGAGACTAATGCTTCACGACCCGTCGACAAGATGCAAGGACGGTTCGGCCGGGGTGGCATACTCGCGACGGATTACCCCGTCACACAGCTCAATGGTCCGATGGCCATAGGCAGCCGCGAAAGCGCTGTGCGTAGCCATCGCAATCGTGACGTGCTCGGAGTGGTTTAGCTCTTGGAGAAGATCCAAGATTGCGACCCCCGTCCGCGAGTCGAGGTTGCCCGTTGGTTCATCGGCCAAAAGTAGCGACGGCCTTGTGGCAAGTGCTCGAGCAATCGCGGCACGTTGCTGTTCGCCACCAGACAGTTCCGACGGAAGACGCCGTTGTGCGGCGTGCGCAATGCCAACATGATCGAGGACAGCACGCGCACGCCGCCTAGCATCGGCCCCGCGAGCACCCTGTAGCTCTAGCGGCCAGGCAACGTTCTCTTCTACCGTGAACGTCGGAAGAAGATGAAACCCCTGATAGACGAACCCGATGTGATTCAGCCGGAGGTCGCTGCGTGCATCATCGGACAGCGCCGCCAGATCACAGCCTGCCACAATGACACGTCCGCTATCCGGAGTGTCGAGACCCCCGATCAAGTTAAGGAGCGTGCTTTTTCCACAACCGCTAGCTCCCGTCAGGCATACAAACTCCCCACGGCGGGCTTGTAGCGTAACTTCCGCGAGAGCGAGAATTGACTGAGGACCGGATCCGTACCGCTTGATGACGCATTCCAACGCGAACGAAACCTCATTCGACGCTAGCGTCACAGCTGTAGGCGCTTCGTCAGGTACGTGGGCCATCGGCCACCGCTTCCCCTGCCGCTGTCGCCTCGACAGGCCTGCTGCACAACCAGCCGCCTGCCTGCAGTAACACCATCTCGCAACCGAATCCGGCACCATACGCGATTGCCATCCCAAGCTCCCCAGCCTCCCGCGGACTCGCAACGCTGAACTCTTGAAGGACGTGGAAGACTGCGGCAGAGATCACGTTGCCGGCCCGCCGCCACACTGCGCGGGAGGCCGCCAGCGCGCTCTCTGCAAGTCCCAGGCTCGTCGCTGCGGCGGCTAGCAATTGCGGATTCCTCGGATGGATCGCCCAAAAGCCGACATCGGCGCGACGAAGTCGGTGCCGTGAAAGAAATTCGTCAACAACGTCGCCGAGTCGCCGTCGTAAGGTCTCGGCGAGCCGTCGCGGGCGTGACTGCCGTAGTCCTACTCCAGTGGATCGCACACCGTCATCATTGATAGTACCGGGAAACAGCGCGCTTCCGGAGTCGATCACGCCGGGTCCTCGCCCTTCTCGTCGTCTACTCATAACCGCTGCGGCAGCGCCGTCACCAAACTGCGCAGAGGCGAGAATGTCAGTAGGTGATGGTTCCACCGTCGGGAACGATAGCGAGGGCAACTCCACACTGACGATCAGGACCTTCGACTCCGACTCAACTTCACTCAACACGCGAGCAAGGCCCAGGCTCGCTACGCCCCCGGCACATCCCAATTGCGTTAAAGGAACGCGGCGGCTGTTGGCCGACAAATGCAACCGGTCGATGACATGAGTCTCAAGCGTCGGCATCAAGTGGCCGGTTGAAGAGACGCCGATTACCGCGCCGATCTCGTTTGGCTGGACGTTAGCCGTCCGAAGCGCCTCGTCAGCAGCTACCGTACCCAACCGCACGGCATGCTCCGAATACTGAATGTTCCGTACGTCAAGCGTCTTCAACGCCTTGATTTCCTCGAAAGGTAGGACTGAATAGCGCGTTTGATTTTGAGACATCTCAACCATACGTACGAATCGCTCGGCGATGTTCCGCGGAAGCGCCGCACGTATCGCTGAGCACGTCTCTGAAGCCCTGACGCAGTACCGAGGAAGGATCGTAGACACGCTCAATAATTCAGCCATAGGTCCCTCAGTCGCTTTCATTCCGATCGTAATGCCGCAGCAGGCTCAAGTGCGGCCGCTTGCCGCGCCGGGAGCAGTCCCGCCAACCAACAAACCGCAATCGTTGCACCACAGACCAGGCCTATCTGTGCATACGGCACATGCGTCTCCAGCGCCCATCCGAGCAGAGACGGGAACGTTTGCCGCACCCACATGGTACCAAGGCTGAACCCAACGGCCATCGCCAAGAGAAGTCCCGGCAAGACAAGGCCCATTGCCTCGACGGCCGTCGCGCGCCGAAGAAACGCCCGACGAGCCCCGATCGTCCGAATAATGGCGAGGTCGCGCTGGCGCTCAAGAACACTTGCCGCGAGAGTGTCGGCGAGTCCGATCAAAAGGACGAACAGCAAAAGCGCAGCTAAGACATCGAGCGGCGCAAATGCGCGGCGAACCTGCGTTGCGAAATAGTCGATCAGATCTCGCGATGCGACGATGCGTAGACCATAGTCAGGTCCTAGTCGTCTCAAAATCTCACGGCGCAACGTCGCCACGTCCATACCCGGGGACGCCCGCACGAATACTCTATTCACCTGCGAATCATTCCAGTATTCCCGATAGAGCTCGCGCGTCATGAGTACCGTACCGCGTGGCGAACTGAAATTTACGGTAACGCCACCGATGGTCCTAAGGAGTGGACCACGTGGGGTCTCAAGTCTTAGGGCATCGCCAACAGTCAGGCCCAGATTCACTGAAAAGCTACTTGAGATAAGTACTGCCTTTCCCGAACTCACAGCCTCCCAAAGGTCTGGCAGGGCTGCGCCGACCAATGGCCAGCGACCGAACGCGGTTGTCCCGAAGTATTGACCGTCGAAGGCGTCGATCGCGATTGGGCCGTCGGCATATTGCCAATCGACTAGACGCTCACCAACGGCAGCTTTTACGCCGTCGATACGCATGGTTTCGGTCGCGAGTTGTTCATCGACAGGCGCTTCCAAGTAGCCGTGCATTAGATGCGCAGACGTCACCACCCAGTCGCCCTGTAGCGCCCCCGAGAGTGCGTGGACCAGCGATGTCTCGAAGCTGTATGCCAGCACGCGCATCCAGATAATCGCTCCGATGCCGATTCCGATCAATGAAACGGTAAGCACGGCGCGACCGCTATTTCTTGCGAGGCTTCCGCTGGCAAAGTGCGCGCTCGGTCCTGCAATTGCACCCAGCACCCCGAGCAGTAGCGGAGACACAATTGTGACCAGCGGCCGCGCAGCGAGTGCCGCACCGATTATTATCAAACCAGTGGCGGCGAGACCCCAAGACGGAGCGTGAGTCGCCTGCTGTGCCGCAATTGCGATGATAATAGCGCCGCTCGTTGCTACACGCAGTCGCCATCCGGCACCGTACCGCGGCGCCACCGCAATGCCACGCCTGCGAATTGTCTCAACAGGCGACCGCTTGGCCACATGCCATGCTGGCATGGCGGCTGCGAGTACGGCCGTTCCCATCCCGAGCAGTGCCGCTGTTATAAGGGGTACGACACCGATCGTGAGATTCGCCTCGGTAGCGATTAGTTTGAAGTTGAGTGCCGCAGAGGTCGCCACCGCTGGTAGAAGTAGTCGCCCGACAGCGATTCCGACTGGTACTCCGAGCACGACGCCGACCGCCCCAAGGAGAAGACTCTCCTTCAATAGCTCCCACCAAACCGCCCGCACGCGCATTCCAACACCCCGCAGCACCCCGAGCTGCCACGCCCGCGTTTCGAACACGGTGGTGAGCCGATTCAGAATGATAAGAAACGCCGCCGCCAGTCCGATCAATGACACGGCGTCAACCATGACCGCCAACGATGCCATCACGTGCTGAAGGTCCGCTTTGTGCTGACTGGGACTTTCAACATGCATGCCTTCTGGTAAGCCCTGCGCGATCCTCGCTGCAACATCGCTCAGGCGCGCATTCTGAGAGATGACAACGTCGACACGATTCACGAATTCGGGTCGGGTGAACGAGGCTTCCGCTGCCATGAGGTCCATGACGATAAGATTTCCTCCGTAGGCACGCGCGATGCCTTGGGGCTCAAGAACTCCCCGGACGGTGAACCTCCGTCGGCCCTTCGGTGTCATCATCTCAACGTGGTCGTTAACGTGCAGCCCGTGCCGGTCGGCCCACGTTCGGGTAATGACGATCGAATCTGGCTGGCTCAGAAAAACCAAGGGATCATCAAGGTCCAGGCCGCTAGTATCGCGCGCCTCGTAGACGCTGACCGCGCTCTGATCTGTGATATCGATCCCGTGTACTAGGAGTACTTCGCCGCTGCCATCGACCGTGATCGCGGTTGCACTCACGACCGGGATCGCGAGTTCAACTCCCGGGACCTTCGCGACCTGTCCAGCCGTCGCTTCCGGAAAAGGCGCTCCCCCGGCCGTAACAGTGAGGGCTGCGCGTCCGGCCACGGCATCGATAACCTCCACGAAAGCGCCTACGACCGCACGGCTGACCAGCGCCATTGCGCAAACCAACGCGACGCCGCACGTGAGCGCGATCACTGCTAGCGCCAATCGTCCGTAGGCACCACGGAGGAACCGCCGCGGAAACGACAGGCTTAGGGTCTGCGACAGCGTCATCGGTGCGGCTTGCCAGGCGAAAGATAGCCCTCGCGAAGCGACGCCGTGTTGTACGGAACGTCGCGCAGGTCCCCCCGCTTCGCGGGGCGTATCGTCGGTCCTCTACCGGGAGCCAGTGCCGACGGGCAACCGGCGTTCGGCGTCTGTCTCACGCGACCCGGGCGGCGTCGCGCTCCATGCCGACCAAGGTCTCGAAGACTTCCTGCTCGACGGCACGGAACCGCTCCATGGTGGCATCGAGACGGCGACGCTCGTCTGGAATCAGAGGTAGATCGCGGAGATGTCGAGTCAGCGACTCAATGTGCCACGCCTCATCAGCCATGACTGCCCTTAAGACTTTCCTCGTCTGGGCGTCGACGTCATTCCGGGAAGCGTGCGCGTGATAGCGCTCAAAGGATCGGCGCTCGACGAGGATACTTAAGGCAAAGAATTCGGCGATTCCGCGGGGGCGGAGCCGCAAGGCAAGGCGCTCTTGATAGCCCAGCGTGACCGGAACAGGCGTCGCGCCCATGTTGACGATACGCTGAGTCCAGAGCCAAGCGTGACGGGTTTCGTCTGCGACATGCCGCGTCAGCTCAACCTGCATCGGTCCATTTTCTGGCATCCGAGCCAAGACACGCAGGAGCAGCCCGGCGCCATGAAGCTCGGCACTACGGTAGTAGCTGAGGACAGCGACGAGGTGGTGGTCAACTAGCATCGCCAAAGCTCGGCTTCCTGCCAGTCAAGCACGCCTGCAGCGAGAAGAAGGGAAGCAGGTGTTTCTCGCCGGGCGACGCCCATGCATGATTGCTCGCTAACTCTTCGTCGTACGCGACCACGCGCCCTCAACGGCCCTTGTGCTTTGCAGCGCGCGACGGTTTACGTTCAGGAACTGCTGACGGAGTGGGCACCTTCTGCTGGCGCGAGTGAAACAGCGCGAGCCGTGAACGGACTTCATCAACTAACTCGATGTCAGCAGCAAGATGCTTCGTCGTACGATTTAACAACATCGCGCGCGTCCGAAAAAGATCTTCCTTCTCTGATCTTGTCGCAATCGCTCGATCCCGCTCCGCCGCCTTGGTTCTTTCCCACAGTTCGGTGTGTACGTCTTCGAGGAACGTCGCCGCAAGCTGAGGATCCATATCGCCGATAAGGGCGAGCCGGTGCGCCAACTCGTCCGGCGCTGGCCGGCCAAGGAGATGTGCGGACTCAGATAGCCATCCGTTCAGGGCCTCCCGCCCGCGCGCCGTGATCGTGTACGGCGTGCGTCTTGGGTCCGCCCCTTCCGGGTTGGCGACGGTAGTGATCCATCCCGCTTCCATGAGCCGTTGCAGCTCACGGTAGATGTTGCCGATGCTGAGCCGTACCCCAGAGCGCTCGGCGTACGCCTTCATCAGCGCGTATCCATGGGCCGGTCGTCCATCCGCGAGGAGCGCCAACAGTACGTATCTCAGCATGGCGGCGGACCGTAGCAGCGTCGGCGCGGCTACGTCAATCCAAAATTCGCAAGGAGCCCGCAGATCTGTCCCGTATATATATCTACCGGACGGGACCGCCTCCGCTAGTGGACTTCGAATGCATTCGTGGCGACGAGTCGTGGCGCCGTTTGGGACTCCGCGTTACATGTCGTGAGCAGGAGCCGACGACGGCCGGACGGCAATTGGCCGTCCAGCTCGACGTTCGCTCCGGTTGCGTTCACCGCGACGCAGCGGTCGGGCCGCCCTGCCGGCGCCGTCAGCCGTACCGTGGCGTTCGTCGCGGGTTCCGTCTCCGCCACCTCCGCCAACAGCACCGGGGGCACCGTCACCGCGTGGATAGCGACCGATATCCGCTCCCCCGCCCGGTAGCGGTCATACTCGGTCCGCCCGAACACGAGGGCATTCCCGGCCGACAGGTTCTCCTCGACCCGCGACGTCGCCGGCTCCCAGAACCGCGGCCGCCCCACATCTATATGTAGGAACCCGTCCTTGGCGTAGTAGCCCGCCCCGCAGCAGTCCATCGCGCGCACCTTCATCCAGAGCGGCTTCAGCATCTTTCGCGGAAAGGCGACATCCGCCGCCAGCCCCTCCGTGTGCAGCGACCCCCCGGCCGCCCGCACGCCCGATGCCCGCAGCGCGTCGTTGTACGTCGGCGACCGGTAGCCGGACATCAGCGTCAGCGGCCGGACGCCGGTATCCTTTTGAAGCTTCGAGAGGATCTCGATGAGGCGCAGCGAGACCTTCCCCTCGCTGTCATCCCCCTCCGAGCGGAACGCCCGACGGATCGCCGCGATCGCGCCGTCATCATACGTCCCGTCCGCCCGCCGGTAGCGCACGTCCACGCGCGCGTCCGTGTGCGTGTTCACGAGCGACAGCCGACCGTCGCCCATGATGAAGAAGCGATCGAACGCCGCCGCGGCCGTCGCCCACACCACCGCCACCGCCACCGCCGCCAGTCTCATCGCACGAACGCCTCCGTCTGGCGGACGAGCGCGTCCTCGATGCGGACGCGGTGCATCGCCACGATGTCCGTCGGCAGCCGGCGCGGGTCGTACCAGCGCAGCTCGAGCGACTCCTCGCCGCACACCAGCTCCCCGCCGACGATCCGGCATTCGAAGCTCGAGCTGACGTAGTGGATCACGTTGCCGTCGGGATACGTCACCACCTGGCCGAGCGCGGGTGCGGAGTAGACGCCGACGAGCCGCGTCGCCGCGACCTCGAGGCCGGTCTCCTCGCGGACTTCACGGACCAATGCCTCGACGACCGACTCACCCGGCTCGACGCTGCCACCGGGCAGGCCCCAGAGATTGTTGTCGCTGCGGCGCTGGAGGAGGACGCCTTCGGGCGTCAGGATGATCGCCGACACCCCGGGGCGCACCACCATGCCGGCGGCACTCTACGAGCGCCGCCGGCGGTGAGCAAACGGGACCGGGCTCAGCACCCGGTCACTGCGGCAAGGAACGTCCATCGCCGAGCAAATCGCGCTTCTCCACATACTGCAAGACGGCGCGCACAAAGGCGGAGTGGCTCCAGGTCAGCGGCGAAACCGAAAGAGGGCGACCGGATACCGGGTGTACCTGCTCCGCCAGCACGCCCGAGGGGAGCGCGTTGCGAGCGCACCACTCGAGATGAGGAAGAGCGTCGCGGAGCTCCTTCAGGTTCTCCGAGCGAGCGATGAGATACTCGCCCAACCACAGGGTCGCGATGAACCAGGGATTGCCGGGCACATCCTCGGGCACGTCATCGGCGCGCTGATATCGATCGTTCCGATACCTGGCCAAACCCCCGACAGCAGTCTCGACCGACAGCTCCCGGCGTACGGCCTCCACGGTCTCCACCACGCGTCCATCTTTCAGCGGCAATGCGCCGAGGGTCGCGAGCCCGAGGAGGCTGACGTCGATGACCTCGTCGAGCACGTATCCCGCTTCGGTACGGCAACCCGAGCGCGCATATCGCCGTAGTCCGGGGTGGTATAGGTGCTTCTCGATACCGAGCACCATCTGCTCGGCCACCGTCTCGTATGTACGGGCTCGCGCGGTATCGTTGAACAACATCGCAAACTTCGCCGCTGCCCTGAGCCCGGCGATGACGGAGGCGACGGTATAGGCGTGGACTGAGTAACGCTCCTCCCAGAGGTCGTATGATGGCAGAGGCAGGAGCGTCTCCGTATCGCGGTGGGCAACGAGAAAGTCCGCGGCCTTCAAGATGAGCGTTTCGTAAAGCGGCCCTACGAACTCGACGTCTCTCGCACATTCGTAGTGAATCCAGAGCGCCCACAGGATCAGCGCGGTCGAGTCCTCCTGGATGGGCAAGATCTGGTTGCCTTCCAGGACCCACGGGTGCCAGTTGCTCGCCAGCGACCCATCGGGATTGTAGTGCTGAAAGAGGTATCCATCCTCTGTCAGTGCGCTCCTGCAAAACTCGAAGAATGCTCTGCACAGCGCCGAGTATCCTGCCTGCTCCAGTGCGGCAGCGACGAACGCCCCGTCGCGGCCCCACATGTAGGAATAGGTATCACCTCCGAATCGGATGATGTCCGAGTCGTTTGCGGCAACGATGGCCCCTCGGTTGTCGATCTGCGTTCTGAGGATGAGGAGACTGCGGTTGAAGACGTCGGTGACGGCCTCCGGCAGGTCGGCAAACGCTCTCGTTTCCGTTCCGATCCACGCTCGCCAGTAGTCCGACGTTCGTTCGATCAGCGCTGCCGGCGTCTTCTCGGCCACGATCCCATTCAGCCGCACCACGTCCTCGTAGCACCGACCCGCGGCGAGCCAGTACGCGGCAACTCGCCTTCCTCCTGGCGGGATACGCAGGCGCACGCCGACGGTGGATTCGGCAAACCCCCACGAGATCGGACTCCCAGTGAGCTCGCCGTCCTCCGCGTCTTGCCATGACGGCTGCCGACCTGGGATCGCTCTTACGCCGCAGGAGAACGCATTCGCCGTCCTCCCGTCGGGACCGCAACAGCTCACGAGAAAGTATCTGTTGATCTTGTAATGGATGATCGCGTGACTGCGCGGATCGAAATAGGCGGTATCACCCACTTCGCTGCCATACAGCCGAAAGTCATGGCTGAAGAATAGCCGCACGTCGCGCTCGCTGCCCTCGAGGTCCGTGACCTCGACGAGCCTGACGTAGACGTTCAGGTGGGCGTCGACTGCATCCTGGCAACGAAGCTCCAATCCCAGTGCCCGGTTCCTGAGCGTCACTTCTGTTACGAGCGTATCGTCACGATACCGAAGGTCGATGTCCCAGTCCGGACCCATCCAGGAGAAGCGGCGGTCTGCCCAGATGCCAAAACGGAACTCGTGTCCGCCGGCATGGTTCTCCTGGCCGATCCACGGGAAGTAGACGTCGCGAATCCGGTATTGCAGGTCGAAGTTGAGAAGCAGATTGCCGTTGCCTACCGGAATGTCCTTTGGCATGGGCCCTTCGCGATGTCAGCGGGCGCTGACAGATCGGCCCGTCTCGACCGACGACGGGAGTACGGATCGTGCCCCGCCGTACGCGGGAACGCGGGCCACCGACCGGTACAGGTCCGCATATCCCTTGGCCATCCTGTCGACGGAGAAGCGCGCCGCGACGTCTGCTCGACACCTGCGGCGATCGATCTGGTCGACGAGCCCCACTGCCGCAACCATGCCAGC
>Ga0070731_10004334_pt1 | contig 12271 bp, 22 predicted proteins | sample Coa_R1_2_FD_66448 | JGI IMG/M metagenome (GOLD analysis project Ga0070731, IMG submission 66448) | Surface soil microbial communities from Centralia Pennsylvania, which are recovering from an underground coalmine fire - Coalmine... | ecosystem: Environmental > Terrestrial > Soil > Unclassified ... | reverse complement strand
GACCATCGGCTCGATGGCCAGCACCATGCCTTCCTTCAGGCGGGGATTCTCGTTCTTCCGCTCGACATAGTTGGGAACCTGCGGCTCTTCGTGGAGCTGCGTCCCGATGCCGTGGCCCACAAACTCGCGCACCACTGAAAACCCGTTGGCCAGCACGTGCTGCTCTACCGTGCCGCAAACTTCAAACAGGCGGTTGCCAGCCTTCACGTGCTGGATAGCCAGCTCCAGCGACTCCTCGGTGACCCGCATCAGCTTGCGGGCCTGTTCGCTGATTTCCCCGATGGCCACCGTGGTGGCCGAATCGCCGTAATATCCGTCGAGCTGCACGCCGGTGTCGATCGACAGGATATCTCCCTTCTTCAAAACCCGCTTGGCCGACGGAATGCCGTGAATGATCTCGTGATTGATCGAGGTACACAGCACGAACCGGTACGTATCGCCGGCGGCCTGCACATAATAACCCTTGAACGCCGGCCGCGCCCCGGCATCCTTCATCATGCGCTCGGCGGCAACTTCCAGATCCAGAGTGCTGACTCCCTCGCCAGCCATTTTTTCCAATTCCCGCAGGATCTGCCAGACCAGTAAACCACTCCGCCGCATTTTCTGGAGTTCCGCGGCGGTCTTTCGAATAATCATCCTTGCTGGGCCGGCCCGACCGTTTCCGGAGTCTTCAGGGTCCGGCAGACTTGCACCAACAACGCCTGGGGAGACTGGCGGCTGGCATCGATCTCGTACAACCGGCGGCCCTTCTCCCTGAAAAAATCGATCAGCGGGCGGGTTTGCGACTCATATGCCGCCAATCTCTCGCGAATCACCGGCTCCTGGTCGTCCTCGCGGATAACCAGCTTTTCCCCCTCCAGATCGCACACTCCCTCCACCCGCGGAGGGTTCGAGACAATATTGTAGAGGGTACCGCAGCGGGGACACTGCCGGCGTCCGGTCAAACGCGCAACAATAACATTATAATCCACAATGAGATGAATCACCACTTCCCGGATCCCCCGGCCATCCAGCCAGGCGACCAGGTGCTCGGCCTGGTCCCGTGTACGGGGATAGCCGTCCAGGATAAATCCGGCTTGTGCATCCGGCTCGGCCAGGCGCTTCTCGACCAGGCTGTTGACCACCTCATCCCGGACTAGAGCTCCCGCGTGCAGGGTAGCCGCGACCCTTACGCCCAGGGCGTTGCCGTCCCGGATACCTTCGCGAAGCATATCACCGGTGGATATGTGCGGCACCTTCAAACAATTCTTGAGAAGGTTGGCCTGCGTACCCTTTCCCGAACCCGGGGAACCAAACAATACCACAGCTTGCGTCATGGAAAGCTGCGCTGCCGTCAGAATGTACTGCGGCGCCCGCGAATCCTCCCTGCCCGGGGCGTAAAGCCCTCGTAATGGCGCATAATGAGCTGCGCCTCCACCTGATTGATGGTATCCATGGCCACGCCGACCACGATCAGCAGCGAGGTGCCGCCAAAGTAAAAGTTCACATTCAACCCTTCCAGAAGAAAGCGGGGCGCATAAGCGTCCATGAAATTTCCGAGCAAGGGAAGGTGCTGAAGCTTGATGCCGGAGATCATGATATCCGGGATCAGGCACAGGATCGAAAGATACAGGCCGCCCACCACCGTGATCTTGGTCAGGATGGTGTTCATGTAATCGGCGGTATTGCGTCCCGGCCGGATGCCGGGGATGAACCCGCCGTACTTGCGCATGTTGTCGGCGGCTTCATTGGGGTTGAAGATAATCGAGACGTAGAAGAAACAGAAGAAAATGATTCCGGCCACGAACAGGACGTAATACAGCGGTTCGCCGTGCCGGATGGAAGTCAGGGTGGCGTTCAGCCACGGCATATTCTTGACGAAAGGCATCTGCGCCAGGGTCTGCGGGAATGCCAGGATGGACGACGCGAAGATGACCGGGATCACCCCGCCGGCATTGACCTTCAGCGGCATGTGGGTGGACTGTCCGCCCATGACGCGGCGGCCGATCACGCGCTTGGCGTACTGCACCGGGATCCGGCGCTCGCCGCGCTCCACCAGCACGATGAAGGCGACCACCAGCACCATCATGACCAGGATGACGATCATCTGCAGCACATTCCACTCGCGGGTGATGAAGGTGTTGCGGTAAATATTCGATATGGCGTTGGGCAGGCCCACCACGATGCCGGCAAAGATGATGAGCGACATGCCGTTGCCGACGCCGCGGTCGCTGATCTGCTCGCCCAGCCACATGATGAACGCGGTGCCGGTGGTGAGCGAGATGATGGTCATCAGGATAAATCCCCAGCCGGGGTTGATGACCACGCCGCCCTGCATGGACTGCAATCCCTTGGCGATGCCGAAGGACTGGATCACGGACAGGATGATGGTGAGGTAGCGGGTCCACTGGGTGATCTTGCGGCGCCCCAGTTCGCCTTCCTTCTGCAGTTTTTCGAGAGTGGGCACCACCACGGTCAGCAACTGCAGGATGATGGAGGCCGTGATATAGGGCATGATGCCCAGGGCGAAAATGGTGAGGCGCCGGATGTTGCCGCCCGCGAACAGATCGAAGAAGCCAAAGATGGTGCCGCTGGCCCGGCTGAAGAACTGCTCCCACGCGACCATGTTGATGCCGGGGGTGGGGATATGTCCGCCCAGCCGGTACACCGCCAGCATGGCGAGGGTGAACAGGACTCGCTTGCGCAGATCGGGGATGCGAAATACGTTGGCGAACGCTTCGAAAAACTTCATGGTTCCTTCGCCTCCAGGCCGCCGGCTTAGGCGGACGGCTCGGCGGCAGGCGCGCCGCCAATCACCACGGCTTCGCCCCCGGCCGCCTGAATCTTGTCCAGCGCCGACTTTGAGAACAGGTGCGCCTCCACGCGGATTTTGCGCGTCAGCTGGCCGTTCCCGAGCACCTTCAATCCTTCGTGCAGCTTCTTAATGATGCCCCGCTCCAGCAGATGGTCGGGACCGAACGCGTCGCCTTCCAGCTTTTCGAGCGTTTCCAGGTTCACGATGGCGTACTGCTTCTTAAAGATATTGGTAAAGCCGCGCTTGGGCAGGCGGCGGTGGAGGGGCATCTGGCCGCCCTCGAAACCGCGCTTCTGGCCGAAGCCGGTACCGGCGCGCTGGCCCTTGCTGCCGCGCGTGGAGGTTTTTCCGTGGCCCGATCCCATGCCGCGCCCGATCCGTTTCCGGACATGCTTCTGGCCAGCGGGAGGCTTCAATCCGCTCAGATTCATCCGATTACTCCTCGACCACTTTCAGCAGATGCGGCACCTTGTTGACCATGCCGCGGAAGACCGGGGAATCCGGCCGCTCGACGACCTGGTTGACCTTGCGCAGACCCAAACCGCGCACCACGCGCTTGTGTTTCTCGGGCGTGCAGATGGGACTGCGATACAGCTTTATTTTAATGGTACCTTCCATAAAGACCCTTTTTGGGCCGCAGGTGAACGCAGATAAACGCAGATAAGAGTTCTTGTTTTATCCGCGAGCATCTGCGTTCATCCGCGGCTATAATTTCTCCACAGCCAGACCTCGCATATCCGCTATTTCATTCTTATCCCGCAATTGTTCCAGCGCGACGATGGTGGCTTTGACCACGTTGTGCGGGTTGTGCGTGCCGATGGATTTCGTCAGCACGTTGGGGATGCCGGCCGCGGTGATGACCGCCCGCACCGGCCCGCCGGCGATCACGCCGGTGCCTTCCGGGGCCGGCTTCAACAACACCAGTCCGCTGCCGTAACGCCCCAGCGACTGGTGCGGGATGGTGGTGCCCAGCATATGGATGCGGCGCAGGTTCTTCTTGGCCGCCTCGATGCCTTTTCGGATAGCCGACGGCACTTCCTTGGCCTTGCCCACGCCGAAGCCGACCACGCGGGCGGCCGGATCGCCGATCACCACCAGCGCGGAGAAGCTCAGGTTCTTGCCGCCCTTGACCACCTTGGTCACGCGGTTGATCGACACCACCTGCTCTTTCAGATTGAGCGATTGCGGATCGATGCGTTTCACGATTTTTGCTGCCATCAAAACTCCAGTCCGGCTTCCCGCGCGGCGTCGGCCAGGGCCTTCACGCGGCCGTGATAAATATAACCGCCGCGGTCGAACACCACCTTCTGAATTCCCTTTTCTTTGGCGCGCTCAGCGACCAGCTTGCCGACCGTCTTGGCGGCAGCCAGATTGCCGCCCTTGGTGCGCTTGCCCTTCTCGATGGTCGAAGCAGAAACCAGCGTGGCGCCCTGGGTATCGTCGATCACCTGCACGTAGATGTTGGCCACGCTGCGGAAAACCGCCAGCCGCGGCCGTTCGGCGGTGCCGCGAACCTTGCGCCGGATGCGCTCGTGAATCCGGTGCCGGATCTCATTCTTTTGCGTTACGTGGATCATTTTGCACTCGCCCCGGTCTTACCGACCTTCTTGCGCAACTGCTCGCCGGTATAGCGGACGCCCTTATTCTTGTAGGGATCCGGCTTGCGCAGCGCGCGAATGTTCGCCGCCACCTGGCCCACCATCTGCTTGTCGTAGCCGCTCAGCACCAGGTGGGTCTGCTTATCGATCTTGAGGTCCACGCCATCCGGCAGCAGGACTTCGATGGGATGCGAGTAGCCCAGCGTGAAGGTGGCCACCTTTCCCTTGACGTCGGCGCGGTAGCCGATGCCCACGATGTCCAGTTCCTTGGTGAACCCGGTGGAAACACCCTGCACGGCGTTGCCGGCCAGGGCCCGCGTCAGGCCGTGCAGCGCGCTGTACTGATCGCTATCGCGCACGATATCCAGGCGGCCGTCGGCCTGCTTGATGTGTACGCCGCCCGGGATGGGGACGGTCAGGGTACCCTTTGGTCCGCTGACCTGCAGTTCTTCGCCGATTTGAATCTTGACTCCCTTGGGGAGCGGGATCGGCTTTTTACCAATTCGCGACATAGCTCAAATCCTTCTTAAAGGCATGGCGGCCGGGGAGGCCGCGGCAGGCCGGGGGCCTGCCCCACAAGTTACCAAACCCGGCACAACAGTTCTCCGCCCACGCGTTCTTTATGCGCGTCGCGGCCGGTCATGACGCCGCGCGGCGTGGTGAGGATGTTGATGCCCAGGCCTCCCAGCACGCGCGGAATATCCTGATTGCCCACATAGACGCGGCAGCCCGGCCGTGAAATGCGCTCGATGCTCGAAATCACGGGGGCATTGTTGGGGCTGTACTTCAGATAGATCTTGATGGTCTTCTTGGGACCTTCCTCGGCCACCTTGAAGTTCTGGATATAGCCCTCTTCCTTGAGAATGCGGGCGATCTCCGTCTTCAATTTGGAAGCCGGCACATCCACCTTGGGGTGGCGCGCGCCGATGGCGTTGCGCACCCGGGTCAGCATGTCGGCGATAGGGTCACTTGTCATTCCTGCCCTCCAACTATTCCTTTCGGTCTCACCAGCTGGCCTTGATCACACCGGGGATCTCCCCGTTCAACGCCAGTTGGCGGAAACACAACCGGCAGATGCCGAACTTGCGCAAAAAAGCGCGGGGCCGGCCGCAGCGCCAGCAGCGGTTACGGTGTTTGCAGCGCAGCCGGGGCGTCTTCGCGCGCACGGCCTTTTCCAGTTTCAGGTCTTTGGCTTTCTTGGCGGTGGTGGCCATTTATTCTTTCCTTCTCTCCGTCATTGCCGGAACGGCATGCCCATCTGCTTCAGCAGCGCCAGGCCTTCGGCGTCGGTGCGGGCGCTGGTGGTGATGGAAATATTCATCCCCTTGGTCTTTTCCACCTTCGCGTAATCGATTTCCGGAAAAATCAGCTGTTCCTTGATACCCAGCGTGTAATTGCCGCGGCCGTCGAACGACTTGCTCGAGACGCCGCGGAAGTCGCGTACGCGGGGCAGCGCCACGTTCACCAGCCGGTCGAAGAATTCGTACATGCGGTCGCCGCGCAGGGTCACCATGCATCCGATGGCCATGCCCTCGCGCAGCTTGAAGGCGGCGATGGACTTGCGCGCCTTGGTGACCACCGGCTTCTGGCCGGCGATCTGGCCCAGTTCGGCGGAGGCGCCATCCATCAGCTTGGCATTCTGGGTGGCTTCGCCCATGCCGATGTTCACCGAGATCTTGGCCAGCTTCGGCACGGCCATCACGTTCTTATACCCGAACTCCTTGGTCAGAGCCGGTACAACCTGTTTGGTGTAATGCTGCTTGAGTCGTGCTGCCATTTCTTTATTTCCCGTCCAGATTCTGCCCGCATTTACGGCAGACCCGCGTGCGCCGCACATGGCCGCCCGCCAGGTTCTCCATATGGTGCCCCATGCGCACCGGCCCGCACTGCGCGCACAGGATCATTACGTTCGAGACCGCGATAGGGCTTTCCCGCTCGGCGATGCCCCCCTTGATCTGCTTGGCCGGATTGGGCCGCGTGTGGCGCTTGATCATGGACACATGCTCCACCAGGATCTTGCCGTTGGCGGGGTTGACATCCAGCACGCGGCCGGTCTTACCCTTGTCGCGGCCGGCCATCACCTTCACCTGGTCGTTCTTCTTGAGCAGAATGCGCACCGGCTCGGCCAGCGCTCTCTTCCTTGGCATATCAGATCACCTCCGGCGCGAGCGAGACGATTTTCATGAACTTCTTGTCGCGCAGTTCGCGGGCCACCGGTCCGAAGACGCGCGTGCCCACCGGCTCGCCGAGGTCGGTGATGAGCACGGCGGCATTGGAATCGAACCGGATATAGGTGCCGTCCTTGCGGCGGGTTTCCTTGCGCATGCGCACGATCACGCAACGCACGACCTTTCCCTTCTTGATTGCGGAATCCGGCGCCGCTTCTTTCACGCTGGCCGTGACCACATCGCCCAAACCGGCCCGCAAGCCGAGGTCGCCGCCGCGCGGCGCAATGCACGACAACCGGCGCGCGCCGCTATTATCGGCGACTTCGAGGATAGTTCGCATTCCTACCATGGTTGTTTCGCTCCCGTGGCGGTGGATACACCGGCCACTATGCTTTTATGTCCAACTCCTCCGGCTGCGTGCCCACCTGCGCGGCGCGCCGGATCACTTCGGCCAGGCGCCAGCGCTTCATGCGGCTGAGCGGCCGGCACTCGATGATGCGCACGATGTCGCCCATTTTGGCGCTGCTTTCCTCATCGTGCGCGTAGAATTTCTTGCGCTTGTTCACGATCCGCTTGTACAGCGGATGCGGCACGCGGCGGCTCACTTCCACCGTGATGGTCTTGGCCATCTTGGTGGACACCACCTGGCCGACCTTCTCATTCTTCAGCGGCTTGTGCGTCTGTTCGGCCATATTACTTCTTCCCCGCCAATTCGCGTTCCCGAAGGATGGTGTAGATGCGGGCGCGGTCCTTCTTCATGGCGCGCGCCTTCTTGAGGCCTTCCATGGTGCCCATGGACATTTGGAAATTGAGCCGGAAGAGCTGCTCTTCGATGGTGCTCAACTGGTGCTGCAGCTCGTTGTCGTCCAGATCCCGAATCTTCTGCGACTTCATGTCTTACTCCGTTTGCTCCCGCGTGACGAATTTGGTGCGGATGGGCAGCTTGTGGGCCGCCAGGCGCATGGCATCCGCCGCCACCTGCGCCGGCACTCCTTCCATCTCGAAGAGGATTTTGCCGGGGCGCACCACCGCGACCCATTGTTCCGGTGCTCCCTTGCCTTTTCCCATACGGGTTTCAGCGGGCTTCTTGGTGATGGGTTTATCCGGAAATAGACGGATCCAAACTTTACCGCCGCGCTTGATGGAACGGGTCATGGCGATACGGGCCGCCTCGATCTGCCGGTCGGTAATCCAGGCGCAGCTCAGGGCCTTGAGGCCGAATTCGCCGAACGAAATAGAGGAACCCCGCCAGGCTTTACCCGCCATGCGGCCGCGCTGCTGCTTGCGGTATTTGACCTTCTTGGGCATCATCATGGCTTATTTTTCTCCTTCGGGAGTTTCCGGCGCGGGCGTGGGCTCGGCCGCCGGAGCGCTCTCTGGCTGGGGCTCGGCCTCGCCGCGCACTTCCTGTTTCCAATGCGGTTGCGGAGCCATCAGCGGAGGCAGTATGGGTCCGCCGGTGCGCGCCGGATGGGCCATCTCGGCGGGCGGCGCCTGCTGCCGGGCCGGGCCGCTGGGCTCGGCGGCTGGAGCGGGCGTCTCATGGTGCCGGGGCCCGGAGGGGCGGCGGTCTCCGCGATCTCCGCGATCTCCCCCGCGGTCGCGGCGATCTCCACGATCGCGGCGGGGCTCCGGTTCGGATGAGAACCGCACGCGGTTGCCGCCATCCAGAATCTCGCCCTTATACAGCCAGGCCTTCACGCCGATCACGCCGTAGGTGGTGCTGGCTTCCGAGAAGCCGTAGTCGATATCGGCGCGCAGGGTATGCAGCGGAAGCTGTCCCTGCAGATACCATTCACTGCGCGCGATTTCGGCGCCGTTGAGGCGGCCGGATACGCGCACTTTGATGCCTTTGCAGCCGAAGCGCAATGCCGAATCCACGGCCTTGCGCATGGCCCGCCGGAACGCCACGCGCTTTTCCAGCTGCAGCGCGATGGATTCCGAAACCAACTGCGCATCCAGCTCCGGCTTGTGCACTTCCTGAATGTCGATGAACACTTCCCGTTTGGTGCGCTTGGCCAGATCCAGCTTCAGCTTTTCAATCTCGGCGCCTTTGCGTCCGATGATGATGCCGGGGCGCGAGGTGCGGATGGTGACCCGCAGCTTATTCCCCGGGCGATCCACTTCAATGGCGCTGACGCCGGCCGATTTCAGGCGCTCGCGCAAAGTATCGCGCAGCTCCACGTCTTCCTGAAGCAGCTTGGCGTAGCCCTGCTTGGCGAACCAGCGGGAACGCCAGGGTTTGCTCACGCCCAGCCGGAAACCGTAAGGATGAACTTTCTGTCCCATGCAACCTTAGTCTTTCTCCGCCTTGGCGGCGACCTTAATGACGATGTGCGAGCTGCGCCGCTGATACCGATAGGCGCGGCCCATGGGCGCGGGGCGGACCCGCTTCACGCGCGGCCCTTCGTTGACGTAGGCCTGGGAGACAAACAGCGTGTCCACATCGACGTCTTCAAAGCGGTCCTTGGCGTTGGCGATGGCCGAGTCCAGCACCTTCTGCACCTGCGGCGCCACGCGCTTGTTGGTGGCCTGGAGAGTGGTGCGGGCCTGGCCGGCGCTCTGGCCGCGGATCAGATCCACTACCAGCCGCGCTTTCTGCGGCGATACCCTGATATATCTGGCTTCTGCCTTGGCTTCCATGTTTGCCTCTTAGCGGCGGCCCCTTAGGCCGGTTTGGCTGCCTTCTCTGTGGCGGCCTTCACCGAGTGTCCCTTGAAATGGCGGGTGGGGGAAAACTCTCCCAGCTTGTGTCCCACCATGTTTTCGGTGACGTACACCGGAATAAATTTCTTGCCGTTATGCACCGCGATGGTGTGGCCCACGAATTCCGGCAGGATGGTCGAGCGCCGCGACCAGGTGCGCACCACCTTCTTCTCGTTCTTGGCGGTGAGCGCCGCGATCTTTACTTCCAGGTGGCCGTCGGTGAACGGCCCTTTCTTGACTGAACGGCCCATAGTTATCTCTTTTTCGTCTTCCTGGTGACGATCCACTTGTCGGTGCGCTTGTTGTTGCGCGTCTTGAAGCCGCGGGTGGGCTGGCCCCAGGGTGTGACGGGATGCCGTCCGCCGGACGTTTTGCCCTCGCCGCCGCCGTGCGGATGGTCCACCGGGTTCATGGTGACGCCGCGATTATGCGGCATCTTGCCCAGCCAGCGGCTGCGGCCGGCTTTGCCCAGCGATACGTTTTCGTGATCCAGGTTGCCGACCTGACCGACGGTGGCCATGCAATCCAGGGGCACGCGGCGGATCTCGCCGGAGGGCAGCTTGAGCAGCGCGATTTCGCCTTCCTTGTTCACCAACTGCGCCTGGGCGCCGGCGGAGCGGGCCATTTGCGCGCCTTTGCCGGGCTTCAATTCGATATTGTGCACCACCGTGCCGGCGGGCATGTTCTTCAGCGGCAGGGCATTGCCCAGCAGGATGTCGGCCGACGGTCCGGAGGAAACGGTCATGCCGACCTTCAGGCCGTCCGGCTGGATGATGTAGCGCTTCTCGCCATCCTTGTAGTGCAGCAGGGCCAGGCGCGCGGAGCGGTTGGGATCGTACTCAATGGCCGCCACGACAGCGGGGATGCCGTGCTTGTCCCGCTTGAAATCCACTACACGGTAGGCTTGCTTGTGGCCGCCGCCGATGAACCGGGAGGTCACGCGGCCCGTGGAGTTGCGGCCGCCGGTGCGCTTCTTGGTCTCCAGCAGCGATTTCTCCGGCCGCTCCTTGGTGATATCCTCGCGCGACACCACCGTCTGGAAGCGGCGCGTGGCGGTGGTCGGTCTGTAGCTCTTAATCGGCATGGTCGTTCCTAGATCTGCGCGAAGTCGGGCACTTTCTCGCCGTCCTTCAACTTCACGTACGCCTTCTTCCAGTCGCTTTTATATCCCACAAACCGGCCGCGGCGGCGCATCTTGCCTTCCAGGTTGGCCGTGCGCACTTCGGCGACCTTCACCTTGAACAGGCGCTCGACGGCCTGCTTCACCTGGGTCTTGTTGGCGCCCGGCGCCACTTCAAAGCACAGCGTGCGATGCTCGTCCTTGGCGGTGACGCCTTTTTCGGTGACTACCGGGCGGCGGATCACTTCATGCACGTTCATTTTGCGAGCGCCTCCGAAAATTTCTTGGCCGCCGCCGCGGAAAGCAGCACGCGGTCGTGTCCCAGCAGGTGATAGGCGTTGACCTCGCGGGTGGGCATCAGGGTTACGCCGGGCAGGTTGCGGATGCCCAGCGTCAGGTTGCGGTTTTCGCCGTTCTCCACCACCAGTACTTTGCGGGTGGCTTCCAGGCGAGCCAGCGCGGCCTTGGCCTGCTTGGTCTTGGGATCGCCCAGGGTGAACTCCTGGACGACTTTCAATTCGCCGTCGCGCAACTTGGCGGAGAGCGCCGAGCGCAGCGCGCCCAACAGCATCTTGCGCGGCAGCTTGTAGCTGTAATCCCGCGGCTGCGGCCCATGTACAGTGCCGCCATGCCGCCAGACGGGGGACCGCACCGAACCCATACGGGCGCGCCCGGTGCCTTTCTGCTTCCACAACTTCTTGCCCGAACCGGCTACGTCGCCGCGGACCTTGGTCTTTACAGTGCCGGCGCGCCTGCCGGCTTGGAAGTGACGCACGGCCTCGTAGAGCAGGTTCTCATTGACTTCGGCCCCGAAGACCGCGTCGGCCAGTTCCACCTCGCCGACCTTCTGATTATTCAAATCGACTACATCCACTGTGGGCATGGGATTATCTCTTGGCCCTCCGCACCACTACATAGCCGCCGTTGGGGCCGGGCACCGCGCCCTTCACCATCAGCAGGTTGTCTTCGGTGTCCACCTCGACGATTTCCAGATTGCGCACGGTGACCTGCTCGGCGCCCATATGGCCCGCCATGCGCATACCCGGCAGCACGCGCGACGGAAAGCTGGATGCGCCGATGGACCCGGGAGCGCGGTGGAACATGGAGCCGTGGGTGGCCTCGCCGCCGCGGAAATGATGCCGCTTGACCAGCCCGGCGAAACCGCGGCCCTTGCTGACCCCGATCACGTCCACCTTTTCATTGGGCTTGAACTGATCGACCAGCACCCGGTCCCCGGGCTTGAGATCGTCGTCGCCGGGACGCAGATGGAACTCGCGCATGAAGCGCGCGCCCTCCACGCCGGCTTTCTTCAGGTGTCCGGTCTGCGGCTTGTTAATGCGCGCGGGTTTGATAAACTCCACCAGCCCGAGCTGCACCGCATCATAGCCGTCGCTGGTGGGCGTCTTGCGCTGCACCACCATGCAGGGCCCCGCCTTGAGGAGGGTGACCGGAACCACCTGCCCGTCCGGCCGGAACACCTGCGTCATTCCGATTTTCTTGCCGAGGATTCCTGGACTCATGTTCTACTTCCTGGATGCCGGGCGCCGGGCGCCCGGCACCTCATTTGTGATCCTTCCCAAACGCCTTGATCTCCACGTCCACACCCGCCGGCAGATCCAGCTTCATCAAGGCATCCACGGTTTGCTGGGTCGGCTCCAGAATATCGAGCAGACGCTTGTGCGTGCGGATTTCAAACTGCTCCCGCGACTTCTTATCCACGTGCGGCGAGCGCAGCACGGTGGTCACGCTGCGCGAAGTCGGCAGCGGGATGGGTCCGGCCACACTGGCGCCGGTCCGTTTGGCCGTATCCACGATCTCCGTCGTCGATTGATCCAGCACCCGATGGTCGTAAGCCTTCAGGCGAATGCGAATGCGTTCTCTCAGC
>Ga0070731_10004333_pt1 | contig 12274 bp, 10 predicted proteins | sample Coa_R1_2_FD_66448 | JGI IMG/M metagenome (GOLD analysis project Ga0070731, IMG submission 66448) | Surface soil microbial communities from Centralia Pennsylvania, which are recovering from an underground coalmine fire - Coalmine... | ecosystem: Environmental > Terrestrial > Soil > Unclassified ... | reverse complement strand
GCCAGCATTCCCCGGATCACGTTGCCGCCGAAATCGGTGAGCTTCTCGTTGCGGCCGTTATGCAGGAACCAGAGACGATTCTGGTCGAGCCCCAGCAGTTGCAGGATGGTGGCGTGGAAATCCCGCATGTGGTAGCGCTCCCCGACGCCGCGCAGGCCCATCTCGTCGGTCTCGCCGATGCACGTGCCCGGCTTCACCCCGCCGCCCGCGAACCACATGGTGAATCCGTGCGGATTGTGGTCGCGCCCGTTTCCGCCTTGCGACATGGGCAGCCTGCCGAACTCCGCTCCCCAGATCACCAGGGTGCTCTCCAGCAGTCCCCTTTGTTTCAAATCCATTAACAAACCCGCGACCGGCAGGTCCGTCATGGCGCACATTTTCTCGTGGTTCTCCACCAGGTTGCTGTGCGCGTCCCACTGCATGGAGACCGGCCCGCCTCCCGAGTAGATCTGCACGAAGCGCACGCCGCGCTCGACTAAGCGCCGCGCCAGCAGGCAACGCGTTCCGAATTCAGAAGTATGCTTCTCGTCGAGCCCGTACAGCTTGCGGGTGGCATCGGTTTCCCTGGAGATGTCCACCGCTTCCGGCGCATGGCTCTGCATGCGGAACGCCAGCTCGTAAGAGCTGATCCGCGCCGCCATCTCCGTGTCCGTGTCGAGCGTATCCATCTCGTTCATGCTTTGCAGGAAATCGAGCGTACGCCGCTGCCGCTCGGGCGTGACGCCCTCCGGCGGCCGCAGGTTGATGATCGGATTAGGTCCTGGCCGGAATACGGTTCCCTGGTACACGGCGGGCAGGAAACCCGCGCCCCAACAGGGCGTGCCGCCTTCGGGGGTCCCCTCGGGCTGCGGCATCACCACGTACGCCGGCAGGTTCTCGCTCTCGCTGCCCAGGCCGTACGTGATCCACGAGCCCATGCTGGGATATCCCATCAGGATGCGTCCCGTGTTCACCTGGTACATGGCCGGCGCGTGCACGGTGCTCTCGGTATAAAACGACCGCACGAAACACAGGTCGTCCACGCGCTGCGCCAGGTGCGGGAACAGGGTGGAGACTTCGCGTCCGCACTGCCCGTACTTGCTGAATTTCCACGGACTCTTCAGCAGCGGCGTATCGCCCTTGGTGAACTCGCTGATCACCGTCCCGTAACTCGCCGGCAGCAACTGCCCGTCGTATTTCTCTAGCGCAGGCTTCGGATCGAACGTGTCGATATGGCTGGGCGCTCCCACCATGAACAGGAAGATCACCGACTTGGCCTTCGGCGGAAAGTGCGGCGGCTTGGCGGCCAGCGCATTCACCCGCTCGCCGGCGCGCGCCGGCGGGTCCAGGAGCGAAGCCAGCGCGATGGCGCCGAAGCCGTGCGCGGCCCGCGCCAGCACGTCGCGCCGGGTTACCGCGGGGCGCGATCCACGGCACTGCGGACACTCATGGGACATAAACGAACTCGTTCCGGTTTAGCAGCGCCAGGCACATATCCGGCAGATTTCCGCCGCGCGCGAAGAATTTCCCGGCCAAAGCCCGCTCGTCGGGCGTTGGCGCGCGGCCCAGCGCCAGCTTCCACGCGGTGGTCACCTCACACCCGCGATTGTCCTTGCGGCACTCCGCCAGCAGGCGGTTGGCGAACGCCCGCGACTGTTCCTGCATGAAGTCGCTGTTGAGCATGGAGAGCGCCTGCAGCGCGTGCGTGCTCACCGGCCGCACCGGACATGATGTAATCGCATCCGGCTGATCGAACGCCGTCAGCAGCGGCAGCCGCACGCTGCGCTTGTCGTACAGATAAATGCTGCGCCGGTTCTGCACGCTCTTGTCGGGATTGACCGGCCACAATCCATCGCGCTCGTGCTCCGTAAAGATCAGGTTGTAGACCTCCGGTTCGATGGGCACCAGCACCGGCCGTCCACCCAGTTTCGGATTCAAACTCCCGGTCACTGACAGGACCGTGTCCCGCAGCGTCTCGCCTTCCATCCGCTTCCGGTTCATCCGCCAGTACAAACGGTTGTCGGGATCCACCGCCTCGCGTTCCTTTTCGGGCAAGGCGCTCTGCAGGTAAACGTTCGACGTCACAACCAGGCGGTCCATGGCCTTCACGCTCCAGCCGCGCGCCCCAAACTCCGTTGCCAGCCAGTCGAGCAGCGCCTGGTTGGTGGGATGGCCGCCCATGACCCCGAAATCATTGGGCGTGCGCACGATGCCGGTCCCCATGCGGAACTGCCAGATGCGGTTCGCCATGACACGCGCGGTGAGCGGATTCTCGCCGGATGCCAGCCAGTCGGCCAGCGCGGATCGCCGCCCGAGGGAGGCTTTGGGGATCTCGTACGCGGCCTTCAGCACGCGCGGCACGGAGGGATCCACCGGGTCCAGGCGATTTTTCGGATCGCCCATGCGCAGCACGTACGCCTGCGGCGCTTCCTCTTTGTTGTTCACGTACGCATAAGCCGCGGGCAGCGGATCGGGCTCGGTGGCTTCCACTTCATGCAGCCGGACGCGGAGTGCCGCGCGCTTTTCGCGATCCTCCGGCGTCATGGCCGCCACCACCACGTCCCACGTCGCTTCGATCTGCGATTTGGCGTTTTCCGCCAGCACCTTTTGCTCGGGCGTGCGTTTGTCTTTGGGTGTCTTCCAGGCCTCCTGAAGCTTCGCGTCGAGCTTCGCCAGGCTCTCCGCTTCGACGCGTTCCTGATAAGGCTTGGTGAGCTCCTCCAGCGCCTCTTTGACGGGCTTCAAACGTTCCTTGTAGGCCTTATCGGCCGCCCCCCAGGCGGCCTTCTCCTCCGGCGTAGCGATCTCCACTTCCTTGCCCGACGCGCCCCCGAACACGGCTTGCAGCCGGTAGTAATCGGCCTGCAGGATCGGATCGAATTTGTGATTGTGACAGCGCGCACAATTCACCGTGAGTCCCAGAAACGTTTGTCCGACCGACGTCGCGATCTCGGTGAGCACTTCCTCCCGGCTCACCTCCGGATCGATGTTCCCGGCCACCAGGTGCTCCTGGCCGGCCCTTAAATAGCCCGTCGCGATCACCGCTTCCTGGTTGCCGGGGAACATCTCGTCGCCGGCAATCTGCTCCCTGATGAACCGGTCGTACGGCTTATCGCGGTTGAACGAGTCGATCACGTAATCCCGATAGCGCCAGGCGTGCGTGCGGTCGGCGTCCAACTCGAAGCCGTTGGTGTCCGCATAGCGCACCACGTCCAGCCACTTCAGGGCCCAGCGCTCGCCGTAATGCGGGGAGGCCAGCAGCCGGTCCACCACTTTCTCATACGCGTTCGGCGACCGGTCCCGCACGAACTCAACAACCTCGGCCGGTGTGGGCGGCAATCCGGTGAGGTCGAAGGTCACGCGCCGGATCAGGTGGATCCGGTCGAGCGGCGCCGACGGTTTGAGCTGCTTCGCCTCGAGAGCCGTCAGAATAAACGCATCGATGGGAGTGCGGACCCAGTTGTTGGAGGAAGCCGGCACGGCAGGACGCGCCACGCGCTGAAACGCCCAATACTTTCCGCGCGCGCCGATGAACGCCGCTTCCTTATCCGCTTTGTCCGGCTCGCTAGCGAAGAGCACCGCCAGGGCGGCGCCCAGCAAGATGACTTTTCCCGCAACCCTCACAATTGCCCTTAGTATATCCGAGACGCGTGCGCCGGTGATCAGTTGGCCGCCTTGTCAGCCTGCTTCTTCTGAGCTTGTTTTTCCGCGATTGCCGAAAGCCTCAGGATGCCGGCCGCGGCGCGCAGCCGCACGGCCTCCTTTTCGTCGTCCAGCATATACTCCAGATCTTTCTCAAGAGCCGGATCGTCGCGCAGCGCCAGCGAATGGACGGCCGCCGCCCTGACAGACCAGTCTTTATCGAGCAGCGCCTCCTTCAGCGGGTCGAGCATGGCCTTGGACTTGTCGGTGCCCAGCAGCAGCGCCGCCGTGGCGCGGCCGGATGTACCGGGATCTGTGAGCAGCGCCTGCATCGAACTGATGCCCTGGCCCAGGCCCGGCACCGGCGCGAATCCCACGCCCTGCTGCATCAGATAAAAGAACAAGACGCGCGGCGTGTGCAGCATGCGCAGCGCATCGCGCTTCTGCTTGGAAATATAGTTCGAGGAGGTTTTGGCCTCGCGCCCGAGCACCGCCAGCAGGGCCTCTTCGCCGGCCGGATCGTGCAGCGCCCAGAGTGCCTTGGCGGCTGCGAAGCTCACCTCCGGGACATCGTCATTGAGCGCCTGGCGCAGCGCCGCCCGCGCGCCGGCGGTCTTGACATCGGCCAGGCTGGCCACAACCGCCTGGCGCACTTGCACGTCCTTGTCCTGCAGCATGCCTTCCAGTTTGGCGAAGGCCGGATCGCCGGTTTCCGCCAGGCTCAAGGCCGCCACGGCCTGCTTCCGCGTGTCCGGATTCTTGTTCTCCAGCGCCTGCTGCAGCAAGTTGTCACACCGCTCATTGATGGCCGCGTGGAGCCCGGCGGAGACCGCCAATGCCAGCACGACCAATGCACCCTTCCATCTTGAATTCATTCTTCAATTATATGGTGGGTGTTTCGGCTGGTGAGCGCGGTAGGAATCGAACCTACAACCTAGTGATTAAGAGTCGGTCCGGCAACTTTCGACTGACAGATACGAGTCGATATAAACACCTGCAGTTCAATGGGTTAGGAGCCTTTACCCGGATACCACTCACGCCTGACAAATACCGGCTTCCACAAGGGGTCCCCACAAAAGCCCCCACAATCCTCTGGCGCGCGGCATAGCACCAACGCACCCATAATCCGCCCGTTTGGCGCTAAACTGGATCTGGCCGTCTAGCCCTGGAATCATGAACCGGGCGAAAAGGCGTCCCGCCCTTGGCGGCCATACTTCATACTTTGCGGGACTCTTTACCAGCGGGGCAGAGTGGAGTCTAGGCGCGCAACCAAATCTACCGAGGGCCAACCCAGATTGGACCGACTGGCCCGGACCGTGGCAGCAGCGGATCTAACGGGCGACCGTCTTCACAGGGTTTTGGCCTATACGGAGACCAAGAGGCAAGGCGCTGAAAACCGCCTCCGCGACCGCCTTGACCAATACTGGGCGGCGCGCACGTCTCCCGACTTGATGCCCAGAAGGGCCGCGGATCTCCTAGTTGAATTTCTGGCATACGCAACAGAAACATTCCTTGGCGCTGCTGATCGATGCGCGCCGCTCTTCGATGGCGTTGGAGAGTATGAGGCGTTTCTCATTAAGTTGCTCGAATGGGTCGTCACTGAGATCCTTCCGCCGTGTCCGCCCCAAAATTATGTTGGCCTTCCGATTATTGGGCTCACTGAATTGCTTTCAGATTTTGCGAAGCGTTTGCCGGTGTCACCGCTGGACTACCGCCATGACTTCCAAATGTCCGGGGATTGGGAAATCCTCTTGGAAGATATAGTAGTGCAAGCGATCAGGAGCGATCTCTCGCTCGACTTCGCTGAATGGTTCCAAGAACAGCCGTTCGTTGTAGCGCTGCGCAATTGGCGCAATTGGCTCACAGTATCTGAGACCCTCAACCTAGAGCTTTCTAAGGAGATCCCGACGTTGAAGGCCCAGTGGTGGGAACAGAGGGGGGGCACTCTGCCCGATACGCTTCCGCCTGGGAACAGCAACCCAATACCGCCGCAGCCGAAGTCCGCTTCGTACTCGGAGCGGGACAACTCGGTGTTCACCTACTTGACCAGAGTGAACCCGAACGCCTTCGAGATGACCGATAGCCAGATTATCCAAACCCATGGGCGGGCGATACGCAAGGAAGTGGACCCCAAACTCACAAATCCTCCGCTCCGCCATGTCCTGAAACGGATTCGTTGGCACCACCACTTTCCCCTCTCCGCTCAGATTAGAAAAAAGTGGTCAGCCTAACTGGTCCAGTTCTGGTCAAAAGTGGTCAAACCCAACCTGACATAATCTATCTAATTCAGTAACATACGCTTCGTCCGCACTTACTGATCTGGTCAACCTGTCAGCCCAGTCAAGATGTGTCTTTGCTTCGGAATCAGCGACTTCGCCTCGATTCTGACCATTGACCGCCAACCACCCGGTTCCAATGGATCATGCAGGAATTCGACAACGAGATCAACACCGCAGAGTACATGAATATGTCGCCCGCCTGGCTTCGCAAGCGCAGAATGTTTCAGCTTCCACCACGGTATCTCAAGGTCGGTCGTAGGGTTATTTATAGCCGCAAAGAAATTGAGGACTTCCTGCGACAGACCGCAGTCCAGAGTCAGCGGGAGGGGCACGATCAGCGCGTCCGGTACGTTAACGTGCAGGTGCGTCCTTCCGAGCAGCGCGAGCAGCAGGTTAGCGTGCAGTTGCATAGCCCTAAACCGCGCGCCCGCCAAGTTAGTGTGCGAGTAGTCGGAGAGGGCAAATGAGCGTGGATGTACAGCGGATGAAGACGGTGGCCAACCTGGTGGAGATCGCCGAACACTACGGCATCAAGCTCCGGAAAGCGGGCGCGCAGTTAGTGGGAGTTTACCCGTTTCACAGAGAGAAGTCGGCGTCATTCCAGATCTTCAAGTGCTTTGGCTGCTGCCCGGGGGCGATGTATTTACTTTTGTCCAGAAAATAGACGGGGTGGATTTCAAGACCCTATCAGGACGGTAGCCGACCTGATCGGCATCCAAGCGGATGTCCAAGATTGGACAAAAGCGCAGCGACGGCAATACGCAGAACATGCCGCAGACCGAGAATTGATCGAGCATTACCGGATGATCGAAGGGATTCCAGCGCGAGACCAAAGGCGGGCAGACGTGGAATTTCTACGCCAGTCTGCGGCTGATCCGGATTACCGCGTGCGGCTTGAACAGGACCAGCAGCACGCGGATCGGATCACTGCCCTGATCGTTTCCATGCTGGTGCGTGCTGACAGCCGTGACCGGCGCGGCGCTACAGCAAGGCAGGCCGCATGAGCGCATACACCGATAGAGAACAGGAGCGCACACTCAAAAACGCGTCACTCAAGTTTTTTCAAAACGTACCACTCGCGGAGCAACTTTTGAAAAACACCCGCCAGAACCCGTCCGTGTGGCTGAAGTCGTCAGTGGCCCACGCCTGCGCCGCTGGTTCACCAGGTCCGTGCAACTGCGTGCACACGAACGGGAACACGCGCGCCTACGAAGCGCGCTGCCCTTCGCCAATAGTCTTTGAAGGATAAACACACTATGATTGAGAAACCAAATACTCTATACACTGTAACCGTGGTCGAGGGTTCGCCCGAAGCCGTAGCCAATCTGCTGAACGAATTGCGCTGTAGTTCCCCTTTGTTATCCATGGAGTCAGCCGAGGAAGCCACCCGTCACCGGGACTGGCTGCACCGCGAGATCGGTGGATTTTGCAGTTCTGCTCCAGGCCACATCCTTTCCGCGTGCCGATTCGAGACAGATGCAGTCGGTCATCCGGACCAAATACCGATTAGAAATGAACTCTTTAACCAAACATTCAGATCTATAGGCCATAGCGGGATCGCGGTAATTGGCCATTTGTCGCTCGACACACGACGAATTGACGGGGCGCTCGCTATAGCGGTGTGCTCGGATACTAACTCAGGGATAGTAGCCGCCATGGGCGACGATCGTCGCGGCTACCGTCAGGTGATGCAACACGTTCTCTACAACGACGATTCCAGCCAAATGTTCCAGGCGATCGTAGAACCGATGCCATACGTTCACAGAATTCAGTGGTCAGATTCAAGCTCTCCGCTTCGGCTCGACTTCACCACCGAGGACCCACTCAGGAATGGATGGACCTTCACACGGAACCCAGACCACTGCGAAGCGTTGATTGTAAAAGATGGTGTCCTAAAGCCGGAAGGTACGTCGATAAATACACACACTCGCTGGCCAGACGCATATCTCCTGCATCACTGCGCTGAGAAATGCGGGGTTTTCCCCTATATTGACGAAGATGCACAGCTAATGGTGTCGGGCTACGGTTTGTTTAACGCTGGCGTGATCGACAACTGTATGCAATTAGTTGACAGATACGCTTTGGTCCAGTCGACCAAGTTCAAGGTTGAGCTAACTGAAGACCAATGGCGAGCCGAGTACATGCGCATTTACGTACGGTGGCTGACGTACTTCGTTTCCGACCGGACTGTAGACAGCAGAGCCCGCGCGCTGGCTTACGATCACTTGCAGCATGCGAAAACGTGGTTGGCGGAAACGAAATCGCCGGGTCGCCGTTGTGACTGAGCACGACCAATGAAAACAAGAAATCGCCCCACTCTGCTCCCAACAAGCTGCAGTCTAACTGCGGAAGCAGGGCCTAGCTTAGCTGGGCGTAGAATCAGGCTACTGATCTTGCCGGACGCGGAAAACTCTTCGTTGAACACTGTATCAGAGAGTACATTTGCAAGCTGGCAAAAGTGATGACCAATGGTGTCAGTGATGAATATTCACGGGGTTGCTCTCACAGAAGCAGATTACTCCCGGCTCGCGGAAAGCTGGATAGATCGGGACTTAGCCGACCAGGCCCTGATCCGGCGCGTTACCGGCCCAGAAGCTGCCGCCATTGTGGGCCGTAAAGACAACGGCACCATGGCGGGGATCATTTTCCCGTACATCTGGCCTGGTGATTCGTCCGTCAGGGCGTATCGGCTTCGCCGAGATCACCCACCTCTGGAATATGGCAGCGATGGCAAAGCACGGGAACGTGAGAAATACCTGTCCGCGCCTGGGCAGGGCAACCGACTCTACATCGTACCCGGCACGAACCCTGTGTGGCTCCAGGACCAGACCATACCGGTGGCGATCACGGAGGGTGAGAAAAAGGCGATATCGCTGTATAGACTTTCGCTGTATGGGCGGGGACTAGATAATCCGTCGCCACGGTTTCTCCCGCTGGGAATTCCAGGTGTATGGTGCTGGAAGGGCACCATCGGCAAGGCGCCAGGTCCAAATGGGGAGCGGCGTGATGTCAAAGGCCCCATTCCCGATCTTAATCGGGTTAACTGGAAAGGTAGAATCGTCTTCATAGTCTTTGATCACAATGTGTACACTAATACCAAGGTAGCTGGCGCCCGGAAAGATTTAAGTAATGAATTGACTCGGCGCGGTGCCGAAGTCAAGTGGGTTGATATTCCACAGTGTCTTGAGGGCCGGGATGGTTAATGGAGTTGATGATCTACTGGCCTTATGGGGTCCTGACCGTGTTCTGCATCTATTCGAGGTGGCTCAAACGGCGACACCAGAACGAAATAGCACCCAGGCGCAGCTATTGGTTGAATTGGCGGTGAATGCCGAATTGTTCCACACTCCCGACGGGGACGCCTACGCTTCGATCGTTGTTGGCGAGCATATAGAAACATGGCAAATTAAGGGCCGTAAGTTCCGCCTATGGCTACAAGGCAGATTTTATCGTGAACATCATAAGCCACCTGGGACACAAGCCTTGCAGGAGGCAATCGGCGTGCTGGAAGCCCAAGCATTGCACGATGCCGGCGAACTTCCGGTCTTCGTGAGAATTGCGGGTCAATCAGGTCACATCTATATCGATCTATGTGATGCTAACTGGCGGGTAATTGACGTTAGTATAGACGGATGGAGGGTGGTAGATCAGGCCCCCGTTCGGTTCCGGCGTCATAAGGGCATGATGGCGCTACCTACGCCTGTCCACGGCGGATTAATTGGCAATCTGAGAGACCTTATTAACATCGGTTCGGAGGCCAACTGGACGTTATGCTTGGCGTGGCTGGTAGCCGCTTTTCACCCAGAGGGGCCTTACCCGCTGCTGATCCTTCAGGGCGAGCACGGTAGCGCTAAGAGCACAACCGCGAAGATCCTACGGATGTTAGTGGACCCTTCTACAGCTCTCGTGCGGACGCCACCCAGCGACGAACGGGATCTTGTAATCACGGCCAAAAACTCATGGATACTTGCGTTCGACAATGTGTCCGGTATCCAGCCCTGGTTGTCGGACGGTTTTTGCAGGCTAGCCACTGGCGGAGGACTCGCAACCCGTGAGTTGTACACGGACGCTGACGAGGTGCTCTTCGATGCCAAGCGTCCCGTCGTACTGAACGGAATTGACCAATTGGCGGGGCGGCCCGACTTAGGCGACCGTTCCCTTATCTTGAATCTGCCGCAGATAGACACGGTGGAAAGGCGCGAGGAAAAGCGGCTATACGCCGAATTTGAAAGCAAACAGGCGCAGTTACTGGGCGCGGTTTTGGACGCCGTATCAACGGCCCTTAGGCGCTATTCAGATGTTCACCTGAATAGTCTCCCCCGGATGGCAGATTTCGCAGTCTGGGCGACGGCGGCGGAACCAGGCCTAGGGCTGGCCCCCGGATCTTTTATCAAGGCGTACACGGGGAATAGGGAGGAAGCTATTGATGCGGCCCTGGACTCCGACTCGGTGGCGCTCGCGCTGGCTAATCTGTTGGTGACTTCGGGACCGTGGCAAGGTACGGCGGGTGACCTACTTCACGCACTGGAACCCCATGCAATCGAGCAGGTGAGGAGATCGCACGAGTGGCCCAAGAATCCAAGAGCGCTGTCTAGCAGGCTGAAGCGTCTGGCTCCTTTCCTGCGTGAGCAGGGCACGGTGGTCACATTTCAGCCCCGGAGTACAAACGGGTGCAGGCCCATAAACATCCAAAGAATGGCCCGCCAAAATGCCGTCAATACCGTCACTACCGTCACCACCGTCACTAACACCCGGCTAACGTCGAAGGTGGAACACGATACCGGCCAAGGAAGTGGCGGTCACAGCGGCACAGTGACGAAGGCGGTGCGCCAGCACAATGAACCGCCACCCCAGAATAACGGCGCTAACCAATTGAGCGGACGCATTCCATCCGCCCCCGATGGCGGGAGTGGCGGTAGTGGCGATCCAAAGCCGGAAGAGTCCTCGACCGTGGAGGAGGGCTGGATATGACACCCGGCCAACTTCTGGCTGATCTCAAAGGCCGGGGCATCGTCCTCACTGTTGAAGGCGGGCGGCTTCACTATCTCTGCGCAGCCGGACTAATAACGGAGGAAGAGAAGGCCAGACTGGGCACGTACAAGCTCGAGGTGATGGATCTGTTGCGGGCGGAGGCGATAATGCTCCTGAACGCGGTGGGCGCCCGGATCATGAGCGTGGGCGCCGGGTTCGCCATAGGCACCTGGGCCGATTTGGTTGGGCCGGAGATCAAGGCGGCGCTGCACGCTGTCGACATGGGCGGCCTGCCAGTCAGGTATCTGGACGGAACTGCAATACCGCCGGAATACCAAGTGCGGTGGGTGGCCGGTGAGCCGGTGCCGCAGCATGTGCTGGCCGCTATGGAAGCGGACCAAACCGGCGCACCATGGTTGGTGCGGGACCGAATGCTGCGGGAAATCGGCTGGCGCGCGGTCGCGCTAGGGCATGTTCGCACGTCTGCCACCTGAGAGATAGGAATATGCCACGGCCCTGTACTGTCTGTAATTCTGTTGCCCGTTCCGAAATCGAAGCGGCCCTTGCCGCCAATGAGCCTTGCCGCCGCGTAGCGCAACGCTTCGCCATTTCCTCATCAGCCGCGTTTCGCCATAAGGGCCACCTCCGGCGAAGTACAATGTCAGGCGCGGACGGCTCGGGGAATCACGCGCGTGACAGTCAAGCACGAATTGAAGGTCACCCACGGGATCAGCCTCATCCCGCCGTTGACCAAGACAAGCGGCTGTCCGTTCACGAACTCGGCCACCCTAGTCCGTGTCGGGAGTGCGGCTACAGTCTATGGCGGCAGCGAACCGACGCGACCCTGGTTTGCGGAGTCTGCCACCCACTTCGGCCACCGCGATAGCCGGAAATCCAGAGGAGGATCACGTCGCAGCGCATGTCCATTATTGGATGAATGTTAACGCGCCGCCCCAGCCGGCATCCACCCGGCGGGACCAATCTTGTCCTGCCTTCCAGATCCACGTCCGCTCAAACTACACCTTCCGATATGGCATTCAGTGGTTGACCATACGTATCGCGGCTCTACCGCGTAGTAAGCCGTATCAGAGACTGTTAGTATTTGCTCGCTAGCCCAGCTATTAGTTCTAGCCCAAGGGTATTGGCCTAATAATCCATCTGGGGTATCCTTTGCTTATGGCCGCCAAATGGGGGAGTAAATCTGAACGCATCCAGGAGTTGGACAGGCGTGGCCTGAGTCTCGATGAAATCATGAAGGAGATGGCCGCCGCTGGCTACAGCGTTGATTGTGATGCTCCGGCGTGGCCCACTGTGATGCCTTGATTCGGCCCACCTGGATATTGACAATTCTACGGCATTTTGGTCGGAGTGCAAGCGCTAACCAACCAAACCCACTTATCCAA
>Ga0070731_10004332_pt1 | contig 12274 bp, 8 predicted proteins | sample Coa_R1_2_FD_66448 | JGI IMG/M metagenome (GOLD analysis project Ga0070731, IMG submission 66448) | Surface soil microbial communities from Centralia Pennsylvania, which are recovering from an underground coalmine fire - Coalmine... | ecosystem: Environmental > Terrestrial > Soil > Unclassified ... | reverse complement strand
AGGACGATCGCGACTGGTGGACCCGCAACGTCAATGACGGCAATCCCGTCGAGAAATTCGCCGCCCGCGAACTGCTGCGCAACATGGCCGAATCCGCCTGGCAGTGCGGCGATCCCGGCATGCAGTACGACACCACGGTGAACCAGTGGCACACGTGCAAAACCACGGCGCGCATCAACGCCTCAAATCCCTGCTCGGAATACATGTTCCTCGACGACACCGCCTGCAACCTCGCGTCGCTTAACCTGATGAAGTATCTGAACTCGAACGGCTCCTTCGACGTCGAAGCTTTCCGCCACGCCGTGGACATCACCATCACGGCGCAGGAAATCCTGGTGGACAACGCCAGCTACCCCACGCCGCGCATCGCCGAGAATTCGCACAACTTCCGCCCGCTGGGCCTCGGCTACGCCAACTTGGGCGCGCTCCTGATGTCCATGGCCCTGCCGTATGATTCCGACGGCGGGCGCGACATGGCCGGCGCGGTCACCGCGCTGATGTGCGGCGAAGCCTACGCTCAGTCCGCGCGCATTGCCGAGCGCCTCGGGCCGTTCTCCGGCTACGCCGCGAATCGCGAGCCGATGCTCGAAGTCATTCGCATGCACCGCGATTCGCTCCGGCCCATCAAGTCGGAAAGCGTTCAGCCTTCGCTGCTCGGCGCCGGGCAAACCGCCTGGGACACGGCTCTCTCCCTCGGCGAAAAAGTCGGCTACAAGAATTCGCAGGTCACCGTGCTCGCGCCCACCGGCACCATCGGCTTCATGATGGATTGCGACACGACCGGCATCGAGCCGGACCTTGCGCTCGTGAAGTACAAGAAGCTCGTCGGCGGCGGAGTTATTAAAATAGTAAACAACACCGTCCCCGCCGCGCTCATGAAGCTCGGCTACTCGCCCGAGGAAACCTCGCAGATCGTTTCCTACGTGGACCGCATCGGCAAGATCGAAGGCGCGCCCGGATTCAAGACCGAGCACCTGCCGATTTTCGATTGCTCGCTCGCCGCTGTCGGCGGGCGCTCTATCGCCTGGCGTGGCCACCTCAAAATGATGGCGGCGGCCCAGCCCTTCCTTTCCGGCGCCATCAGCAAGACCATCAACATGCCTGAGGATTCCACCGTCGAAGACATCATGCAGGCGTATATTGAGTCCTGGAAACTGGGCGTGAAGGCCGTGGCGATCTATCGCGACAACTCGAAAGGTTCCCAGCCGCTTTCCGCCGCCGGCGATAAAAAGGACACCGCGCAGCAGACGCAGCCTGCCGCCGCTGCGGCGGCCAAGCCGGCCGAAGCCGCTTCCGGCTTGGCCGAACAGCGCGAACTCTTCATCCGTGCGCATCGCCGCAAGCTGCCGAGCGAGCGCTCCTCAATCACGCACAAATTTTCCATCGGCGGCCACGAAGGCTACATCACCGTCGGCATGTACGAGACCGGCGAGCCCGGCGAAATTTTCATCAAGATGGCCAAGGAAGGCTCGACGCTCTCCGGCTTCATGGACGGCTTCGCGCTTTCGGTTTCCATCGGCCTGCAGTACGGCGTGCCGCTCAAGGCCCTGGTCGATAAATTCATCAACACGCGCTTCGAGCCCGCCGGCTACACCGGCCATCCCGCCATCCCGTATGCCAAGTCCGTCCTCGATTACATCGCGCGCTGGCTTGGCGGCCGTTTCATTTCCCCAGACTATCTCACGCACAACGGCGACACAGCGCTGCCCGTAGCTACTGTAACGGCCACACCCGCCGTGCCTCCCGCGATGATCGCCACAGCCGAAGACGATCCGTCGCCGGCAAGCGCGGGACCGCGCCCCATGTTCGACGGCGCCCCCACCTGCTCGGAGTGCGGCATGCTCATGACCCCCAACGGCGCCTGCTACAAATGCGAAAATTGCGGCGGCACATCCGGCTGCAGCTAGTTCAAATCATTCAAATAAATTGCCCAAAGGGCGCGGTTCGCCGCGCCCTTTGCATTTTGTGCCCCCCAAGTGGAACAGGCTTCAGCCTGTGGGGTTTTGTACGGGCGCGCACGCCCATGCTTCAACCAACAGACACAGGCTGAAGGGCCTATGCGGCAATCGTGAAATCTTTGTGGGGCACGGCTTCAGCCGTGCCATAAAATTTGCAGAATCAGCAGGCTTTAGCCGCTGGCGTTGTAGGAACGAAGTTGCCACACAGGCTGAAGCCTGTTCCACATGCCTTGCTTGCCGCTTGTGCCTATGCTCCAATGTTTTTCCGGTGCTCGCAGCAGCCACACATCGAAATCGAGTCAAATTGGTTGAGAAGCCTCGCCCCCGCATAAGGCCGGGCTGGGCCCTTGTCCGTGTTCGCCTTGCGGGGATCTGCAACACTGACATCGAAATTCTTCGTGGCTATCACGATTTTCAAGGCACTCTCGGCCACGAATTCGTGGGCGAAGTCACCCGAGTCGCGAGCGCGAAGGATCGCGCCTGGGTTGGGCAGCGCGTAGTGGGCGAAATTAATCTGGCGTGCGCGGGACTGGGATTCCGCAGGCCATGCGGCTATTGCCGCCGAGGAATCCCGACGCATTGCTCGCGGCGGCGGGTGCTGGGAATCATCGGCCACGACGGCGCGTTCGCCGAATACCTCGCGCTGCCCATAGTGAATCTGCATCGCGTCCCGGCAGGGATCCCCGACGAGGCCGCCGTCTTCACCGAACCGCTCGCCGCCGCCTGCGAAATCCTGGAACAGGTAAACGTTCGCGCACACCGTGAAGCAGCCGTGATCGGCGACGGCAAACTCGCGCAGCTCGTAGGACGCGTGCTGCGTGCGTCAGGCTTGCGCACCGTGATCATCGGCAAGCACGCGAGCAAGCTGCGCCTCGCGCGGATCGCCGGCATCGCGACGCTGAAGGTCACATCTCCACGCGCGCGCCGTTCGAACCAATATTCACTGGCCGTCGAGGCGACCGGCTCGCCTTCAGGCCTGGCACTCGCGCAGCTCATCGCTGTTCCACGTGGAACAGTAGTGCTGAAATCCACATTTCACGGCGCCGCCGACGTCGAAACCTGGCCTATCGTTGTGAAGGAACTGACCGTCATCGGCTCGCGATGCGGCCCATTTCCGCGCGCGCTTGCATTGCTGCGCTCCGGGCAAGTGGACCCGCGCCCGCTGATCACCCGCATCTTCCCGCTGAAAGATGCGGCCAAAGCCATCCGCCATGCGCAAGAGCGCGGAGTAATGAAAGTTCTGCTCAAGCCGGCCCATCAAGGGGAATAAAGCTGTCCTGTAGCGCCCGCCTGAAAAGAAAGGCGGGCGCTACAAAATCGGATTCGCAGAAGCATTTGCAATCACGAGGAGAGATCATGAAGGAGCTTAGCGAAAAACTGGCGCAAGCGGTTCAATCGGCGGAAGGAAGACTTCGGCAGGTTTTCGAAGCGGAGAGCAGCAAGCCGGTCTTGAAAGGCGGCTGGTCCCGCAAGCAAGTCATCGGACACCTGATCGATTCCGCCTCCAACAATCACCAGCGATTTGTCCGTGCATCGTTGCAGGGCTCTCTCGAGTTCCCACGTTACGACCAAGACGGTTGCGTGCGCGTAGAAGCCGTTCAAAGCGCGCCCTGGCCCCTCCTGGTCACGCTCTGGACGAATTACAACCTGTACCTCGCTCACGTCATCGCGCGCCTACCACCGGACAAACTGGAGGCGCGATGCCGGATCGGCGAGGACGAACCAGTGACCTTAAAGTTCCTGGCTGAGGATTATCTAACCCACCTTTTGCACCATCTGGACCAAATCGGCGCTGCCCCTAAGCCCTAAAAAAAGCGCACAAATGTTTGGCAGTCGCTCCTTTGCGTTTCTTGACTTTCGGACGAGCCGCTGACTAGACTTGATCTTCCCGAGCAAACCATGACCCAGGCGGAACACAAAACGATCGTTGTAGGTGTCACCGGAGCTTCCGGGGCGGTGCTCGCGCAGGCGGCGCTGCGGATCCTCGAAGGCGACGAGCGCGTGTCGCGAATTCACCTCGTCGTCACGGACACGGGCGCGCGCCTGCTGGCCCACGAATTGGGCATCGCGACGAGCGACACGAAAAAGCTTCCTTCTCTGCTCGTCGGCGCGCGCGCAACGAAAACGGAAGTGCTGCCGAACAAAGACGTGGGCGCGTCGATTGCCTCGGGCAGCTATCCAGTGGATGCGATGGTGGTGATTCCTTGCTCGATGGGCATGCTTGCGACGATCACCGCGGGGACCAGCGACGATCTGATCGCGCGCGCCGCCGACGTTTGCCTCAAGGAAGGCCGCCGCCTCGTGCTTTGCGTGCGCGATACGCCGTTCAACAGGATTCATCTCGAAAACATGCTGCGCGCGCAGCAGGCGGGCGCGGTCATCATGCCGGCGATTCCGTCGTTCTACCATCTGCCGAAAACGATCGACGACCTCGTCAAGCAGTACGTCTATCGCGTCCTCGCGCAAATGGGTTTGCCGCAGGAAGAAATGTATCGCTGGGAGGGACAGAAGGCCAAGTAGGACAGGCTTCAGCCTGTCTGCTTTTGACGTCTGCCAATGCGGCAAAATTCAAAACCAGACAGGCTGAAGCCCGTCCTACTGGAAACCTGGAGATGAAGTGAGCACGACCCGCATCAGCACGATTCTCGAGATGATCAAATTCGAGCACTCGGTCTTCGCGCTGCCCTTTGCGCTGACGGGTGCCCTCTTGGCCGCACGGTACGCGCCGATTACGGGCGACGCGGCAGGGTGGCCCTCGTGGCGTCAAATCGCATGGATCATCGTCGCGATGGTTGGTGCGCGCTCCTTTGCGATGACCACGAACCGGATTATCGACTTGCGGTACGACCGGGAAAATCCACGCACCCGCACACGCGCCTTGGCCACAGGCGCTCTTACAATTCAATTTGCGTGGGTTTTTGCCGCCGCGGCTGCGGCAGTGCTAGTGTTCGCAGCCTGGCAATTGAATCTGCTGGCACTCCAACTCTCGCCCGTCGCTCTCGGCGTCCTGTTTTTTTATTCCTACACCAAGCGCTTCACCTCGTGGTCACACCTCGTGCTGGGATTCTGCCTGGGGATGTCGCCCGCGGCGGCGTGGATCGCCATCGCCGGCTCGCTCGATGCGCGCATGCTGATCCTCTGCGCGGCGGTCACGCTGTGGGTCGGCGGCTTCGATGTGCTATACGCTTGCCAGGACCTCGAGTACGACAAGTCAGTGAATCTTTTTTCAGTGCCAAAGCGCTTCGGCGTGGCAAAGGCCCTGGCAATCGCGCGCGCCATGCACGTCCTGATGATCGGCCTGCTGGCGTGGCTCGCGTGGAGTTTCCATTTGCCCTGGCCGGCATGGGTGGGAATCGTGGTCGTCGCCGCGCTCCTCGCCTACGAGCACTCGCTCGTTTCGCCGAATGATTTGACCCGGATGAATGCTGCGTTTTTCACCGTGAACGGTTATATTAGTCTCTTGTTCCTGCTGTTCTGGGGCGCGGCAGTGGCTCTTAAGTAGCACAGGCACTCTTGCCTGTGCGAGTTTCGTAATCGTAGCTAAACAGCCAGCTGCGCGCGTACAGTACAAAACCGCACAGGCAAGAGTGCCTGTGCTACTTAAAAATATGACCGACCTTCAAATCAACGACGAGCGCCTGAAGCCAATAGCCGAAAAGGTTTTCGCTGGCGAGCGCCTGAACGCCGAAGACGGCGTCACCCTATACCGTTCACCCGACCTGCTCGCCACCGGCTGGCTTGCCAATTTCGTGCGCGAAAAGCGCCACGGCAACACCTGCTTCTTCAACGTGAATCGCCACATCAATCCCACGAACGTCTGCGTCGCCCACTGCAAGCTGTGCGCTTTCGGCCGCGATCCGAACGCCCCCGGCGCGTACACGTTCGCCCTCGAGGAAATCTACCAACGCGCTGAACAGGGCATGCGCGAAGGCGCGACGGAATTCCACATGGTCGGCGGCCTGCACCCCGATCTGCCGTTTGAATATTTCCTGGACTTGATGCGCGGCCTGAAAAAGCGCTGCCCTTCGGTACATCTGAAAGCATTCACGATGGTCGAGGTGGGCTATTTCTCCCGCATCGCGAAGCTATCGATTCGCGACACGCTCGTCGCGCTCAAGGAATCGGGCGTGGACTCGCTCCCCGGCGGCGGCGCGGAAATTTTCAACCCGCGTGTGCGAAAAATTATCTGCGACCACAAAGTCAGCGGCCGCCAGTGGCTCAACATCGCACGCACGGCCCACGAAATCGGCCTGCGCTCAAACGCCACGATGCTCTATGGACACGTCGAGACGGAAGAGGAACGTGTCGAGCACTTGCTGCTCCTGCGTGAATTGCAGGATGAAACGCACGGCTTCTCGGCGTTTATTCCCCTCGCGTTTCATCCGGCGAACACGGGCCTCGCGCACCTGCCGCCGCCCACGGGCTACCACGACCTAAAGTCGATCGCAATTTCTCGCCTGCTCCTCGACAACTTCGACCACATCAAAGCCTACTGGGTGATGCTCACGCCAAGCATCGCGCAGATCGCCCTGCGCTTCGGCGCGGACGACCTGGACGGCACGGTCGTCGAGGAAAAAATCTATCACGACGCCGGCGCCAAAACCGCTGAGTTCACCCCGCGGGTAGAGCTCGAGCGCCTCATCCGCGAAGCTGGCCGCGTTCCCGTCGAGCGCGACACGCTGTATCGCCCCGTGGACCGCTCGAAAATGCCTCCCCCGCCGGGACCCCGTCCCGATGTGACACTTTCCATCAATCTGTAAATTCTTGAGAAAGTGCGCCTTATTTGTCCATTCAACACCATTCATGAATGGTGTTGAGTGTGCGAATGGAGCGTAGCAAATTGGAGTAAGAGGCCAACCACGCGACATCAATTTGTTTTGGACAGGAAATCAAATCGGCTTCTCAATGAATTGGCGGAATCTCGGAGCGGGAATCGCAGCCGCGTAGTTCGTGAAGCCATTGCTCTATACGTTAATCAGTAAGCGTATCTCGAAACAATAGAGTCCGATCCAAAATTCATCGAGATGATGGAGAAGTCGGCGACGGACATTCGGGCAGGACGGGTGTCCGAGCAAGCGGAGGTCGAACGCCGATTTGCTAAAAAGCGAAAGCAAAAATAGTGGCCAAAATCGACTGGCCCGATTACATTGAGGAGTTGTTAGACGAACTTGACCCTCATGAAGTCTCGCTCATTTTCGAAAAGACGCGCATCCTCAGGCAATTTCCTCGATTGTATCCTGTTCGGCAAAAGGGAAGATTTCGCCGCCATCGGCGAGTTCTCGCGGGCAGCCGGATAGTCTATTACAGGGTAGTCGACGATACGGTTTACATTCGAGCGATGTGGCCTGCCATGATTCCCTGGGAGGGTAATCTTTTGTCCTCCTTTTTCCGCCGCAGAAATTCACAAGCCAATAGGGCATAGAAGGGCGCATAGCACAGCCACTGAAACAGCGGATCGAAATGCCACACGCCCAACGCGCGGTAGTTGATGAAAATCTTGTACGATAGAAATTCCAAAATCGTGAGCAGCAGCCACGCCGGGCTCGGATAGAAACACAGGAGCGGCACGATCCAGGTGAAGTACCACGGATAACCGTTCGGAGCAAAGAGCAGCACCGTGCCGATCAGCAGAAATGCCGCCCGTGTCGGATCTGCGCGGCGCACGGCCAGCCATACAGCCAATCCAAACACGACGCCTTCGCCAACTCCAGCTGCGATTTCATGCGAGCCAGTCAACCACAGGAGCGCAGGGTAAATGCTGGAATGATAGTTTCGGAAAATCCGCTGGTAATAATTGAGCATCCCCAGAAATTCGCGCCATCCGTGCCGGTAAGACCAGACGCACACCACAGTAAGAGCAGCGCAACCCCCGGCCGCGAGCCACCCGCGCAATTTGCGAGGCCACCCCGCGCGAACAAACGCCAGCGGCAGCAACACGGCAGGGAACGCCTTGCAGAGCGCCCCAGCCGTCAGCGTAAGCGTTGACATTGCCGGAAAGCGCCGTATAATCAACAGCGTAGCGACGACACCAGCGATGGCTAACGCGTCGTTGTGGCCGCTCGAAGAGAATTCGACTACAACCAGCGGATTCCAGGCGTATATGGCCACCTGGTAGTTCCGTCCCCCAGTCGAACGGATCCACCCGGCGAGCAGCGCCGCGACCGCAAGATCGGCGAGCAGAAACGGCAGCTTGAACCCAACCGGGTCTGGCAACAGGCGCCACGTCGCGCGAAACACTAGCTGAACGAGCGGCGGGTACATCGTGGGAATTTCAGGCACAGGCATGACGTACCAGCCCGGATCGCGCAGAGGTGCAAGCCGCGAGTCCGTGGGCGCAACGGCATAGGGGTTCCAGCCTTCGTGTTGGACATGGCCGTCCCAGCGGTAGCGGTAAAGATCGGTCGAAAGCGACGGCGGGTGTGGAAACAGAGTCAGGCGAAAGGCCAACGCGCCTAGGAGCAGCAGCCAGATAACGGCCTTGTTATCTCGCGTGTGTTCGAGGGCGTATAGCGAGATGAAATACAGCACGCCGCCGGCCAGCGCCAAGGCCATGAATTCGGGGATGTGGATGGAAAGATCTCCGAGGCGGGACATCGCCGCGAAAACCGCTTCGAGCGTCACGATGGCGATGAGCGCAATCAGGACTTGCGGTTCGAGTTGCCGTCGCGAAGCCCTCAACGATTGAACGTCCGTGAAGTAGGGTTTCGTGGAATGTTTTCTTGCAAGGGGGGCTGTCCGTTTTGAATTTCGCGCAACATACGATCAATTTGCTGGCAGTCGCGGCGCAAAGCCCGCTCACTCATTATTGGACCAAGCTCACCGATCCAAGCCGCAATCCCTTTCGCGGACTCTATCAGCTCAACGCATTCGACCTCGCCATCATGATTCCGTATTTCGCCGTTCTGGTGATCCTGGCCGCCTACGGCATGCACCGCTATTATCTGGTCTGGGCGTTTTTCAAGCATCGCGACAACGTCCCCGGCCCGCCGCCCGCCGTCGCCGAGTGGCCCAAGGTTACCATACAGCTTCCGATCTACAACGAGCGCTACGTGATCGAGCGCCTCGTGGACGCAGTGGCGCGATTCGACTATCCGCGCGAGTTGCTGGACATCCAGGTGCTCGACGATTCGACCGATGAGACACAGGAAGTCGCGCGCGCCTGCGTCGAGCGTTACCAGGCGCTCGGCTTGCCGATCCACTACGTGCATCGCACGGACCGCACCGGCTACAAAGCCGGCGCTCTCGCCGAGGGATTGAAATCCGCGACGGGAGAATTCGTCGCCATCTTCGACGCCGATTTCCTGCCCTCGCCCGATTTTCTGCGCCAAACGGTGCCGTATTTTACAGACCCCAAAATCGGCATGGTCCAGGGACGCTGGACCTACCTGAATCGCCACTACTCGGCGCTCACCGAAGTCGAAACGATCCTCCTCGACGGCCACTTCGTCATGGAGCACGGCGCGCGCTCGCGCAGCAACAGCTTCTTCAACTTCAACGGCACCGCGGGCGTGTGGCGTCGTTGCGTGATCGACGAAGCCGGAGGCTGGCAGCATGACACCCTCACCGAGGACACCGACCTTTCCTACCGCGCGCAACTGCTCGGCTGGAAATTTCTGTACCTGCCGGATGTCGAGTGCGCTTCCGAGCTGCCCGTGGAAATGAATGCCTTCAAGGCGCAGCAGGCGCGCTGGGCCAAGGGCCTGATGCAGACGGCCAAAAAAATTCTTCCGCGCATGCTGCGCTCAAACGAGCCGTCGAACATCAAGGCGGAAGCCGTCTTCCACCTAACCGCCAACATCAGCTATCCCTTCATGGTGGTTCTTTCGACGCTGCTTCTGCCCGCGATGATCGTGCGTTTCTACCAGGGCTGGTTCCAGATGCTTTTCATTGACTTGCCGCTCTTCATCGCATCCAGCTGCTCGATTTCCGGTTTCTATCTCACGTCGCAGCGCGTCCTCTATCCGAAGACGTGGAAGCGCTCGATCCTCTACATGCCCTTCGTGATGGCCGTCGGAATCGGCCTCTCCGTGCGCAACGCTAAAGCCGTGATCGAAGCGATTCTCGGCGTGAAATCCGAATTCGTGCGCACGCCAAAATTCAAGATCGAAGGCCAGACCGGCACGTGGAAGAAAAAACTCTACCGCAACCGCTCCGGCTGGATGCCGTACCTGGAAATCGCGCTGGGCCTCTACTTCGCCTCGACGATCGTCTATTCCATCCAAAACGAAAATTACGCCACCGCCCCGTTCCTCTTCCTCTTCGTCTGGGGTTTCCTCTACACCGGAGTAATGTCGGTAGCGCAAGGCTGGATCGAGCGCCTCCGCTTTGGCGTGCAGCCATCCGCCGCGTCAGCCGAAGCCCGCGCCTCCGCTTCCGGTGCACCGGGGTTTTAGTGGGATAGGCTTCAGCCTGTCTTCTCTTGACTTCTGCCAGTGCGGCAAGAATCAAAACCAGACAGGCTGAAGCCCGTCCTACCAAATTCACCGTTCCTCACCCGGTTCTTGATGAATCGTGACGCGCACGATCTGCGGGAATTTTTCCTTCACGCGGTCTTCGAGGGCGCGGGTGACGTCGTGGATTTGCGCAATGGGCAGGCTGCCGTCCTTGGCGCAATGGCAGGACACAAGGATCATGTCCTCGACCTGGCGTACCAGGAGGGCAGTTAATAACCGCTTTCATTGACATAGGCCACAGGGCGCGGGTATCATCCCCACGGTGCGGTACCTGGGTGGGAAACCGCACTTCCTTCCTTGCACCTCCCCGTGACTCGGAAGATAACCCGAGCGTTTCCTGCTGGGAGCTACGCAGGGACCTCACTGGAGGCAGTTCGATGTTTTCCGATAATGAAAACCCCGGCGCGGATATTTCCGCCGGACAGACCGCAACCGCCGCGACAGCGGCGCCGGAACAAACCGCAAACGTAGAGACCTCTCAAGCCGAACCTGCTGCGGTTCAAGCACAAGACGTAATTGCCGCTGTTGCGCCGCCACCTGCGGAGCCAGCCGTCGTCACCGTCAATCCCACGGAGCCTGTGTCCGCGCCCGATGGCGCCGCAGCGGTCGAGCACACCAACGTGAGCGAAATGGTGGAAGAGTCCGTCGAATCAGGCGAGCCTTCGACGGAATCAACGTCGGAGATGGAACAGCTCATGGAGCAGTATGCGGTGCCGCATCAGGCGCCGGCGGAAGGCGAGATCGAATCAGGCCAGGTCGTAGCGATCACGGATCTGGGCGTGGTTGTGAACCTCGGCGGCAAGACCGAGGGGCTGATCCCCGCGCAAGAGTTCGCGGAACTGGACGGCCCGTTCCCGTTAGTGGTTGGGGAGCCGGTTGAAGTCCAGCGCACGGGCGATCGCAAGGAAGGAATGGTGTTGCTGTCGTACCAGCGCGTGAAGCGTCGTCGCGCCTGGGGCAAGATTGAAGAGGCTTACCGAAACAAATCCGACATCACCGGAAAAATTGTGGACCATATCAAGGGCGGCTTGGTGGTGGATATCGGCGTGCGCGCATTTTTGCCGGCGTCGCAGGCCGATTTGCATCCAGTGCGCGACCTCGACGAATGGAAAGGCCGGGAACTCGCCGTCCGCGTGCTGAAGATGAACCGCAAGCGCGGAAACGTGGTTGTAAGCCGCCGCGCGATCATGGACGAACAGGTTGCGTCGCAGCGACAGGCCATGCTGGACTCGATGGCCGAGGGACAGACCGTGCGCGGCGTCGTAAAGAACGTGACCGGTTACGGCGCGTTTGTGGATTTAGGCGGGATTGACGGACTGCTGCACATCACGGACATGTCCTGGGGCCGCGTGGCAAGCCCGCTGGACGCTGTATCGCCGGGCGAGGAAGTCGAAGTCAAAATTCTGAAGTATGACAAGGAAAAAGGACGCGTGTCGCTTGGCCGCAAGCAATTGCTGCCCGATCCGTGGGCCTCGGTGGTGGAGCGCTACGAAAAGGGAAAGAAGCTCACGGGCAAGATCATGGGGCTGACGGATTACGGCGCGTTCGTCGAACTCGAGCCGGGCATCGAAGGCCTGGTGCACGTCAGCGAGATGAGCTGGTCCAAGCGCAAGCAGCATCCCTCGAAAATCGTCAATGTGGGCGACGAAGTCGAAGTGATTGTCCTGGGCGTCGATTCCAACGAGCGGCGCATTTCGCTAGGGATGAAGCAGGCGCAGTCCGATCCATGGCAAGTGCTCGCGGAAAAATATCCGGTCGGCACGGTTGTGACTGGAAAAATCCGCAACCTGACGGAGTTCGGCGCCTTCCTCGAAATCGAGGAAGGATTCGACGGTCTCATCCACGTCAGCGACATTTCCTGGA
>Ga0070731_10004331_pt1 | contig 12277 bp, 6 predicted proteins | sample Coa_R1_2_FD_66448 | JGI IMG/M metagenome (GOLD analysis project Ga0070731, IMG submission 66448) | Surface soil microbial communities from Centralia Pennsylvania, which are recovering from an underground coalmine fire - Coalmine... | ecosystem: Environmental > Terrestrial > Soil > Unclassified ... | reverse complement strand
TTTGGGCCCACTGACCTGTATGTAAAATATTTCCAGTCGTATAATAATCATAACCATTAATATTAAAAGTAAGATTAGGGTAAACTCCTGATGAATCATTTGTAGCTGTCGGTATATATCCTGCACCTGTGGCTCCTACACCGTTTGAATCACAACCGCATTTAGGGCACATGTTTCTAAACCAGGCGCTATATTGATAGTAAGTATTTGGGCATAAGTTGCTGATCGTATCTAAAAATGCAGTATCAGTTCTATAAGCTGAATTTATAAAGGCCATATAACCACCTGTTGAGCTATTTACTGTATCTGCCGGTGGATTCCCGAGTAATGGATTCACAGCATTAGTATGATCACCTATAATGTCTTCCAATGAAAAAAGCCTGTGAGAATTTGGCGTTACAGAGTTATCAGGATATGCCCAGGTATTGACAGTAGAATAACCAGTCCCGGCTGCACTTGTATTATTGGTTATACCATAGTAATAATCCTGAGGCGAATTATTTGTGAAAATTGTATCTGTGTAATTGCTTGGGATATTTGACGAAGGAGTTCGGTTTTTTGCTTTACCTGAGCCAAAAGTACCCCCAAATTCAGAGGTGATAGCATTCGTACCAACAGTATTGGAACAAATGCCATAATTCGGGTAAAGCATGATTGTATCAGCAGCAAATGTTTTAGAAGTTACTGCCCCTGTATAATCATTATAACTTATGGTTCCATATCCTACAGGAACTTTTGTCCCGTAAGTTGCAGCACCGTTAACCGTGACACGGTAAGCCGCTACAATAATGCAGGAACTATTATAGAAACTTGGTTTACTTCTATAGCTTAAGAAACCACCACTTGATGCAGTTGCGCCCACGCCCATATTGATCTCGATTGCTGAGCCCGTAATGGTGCCTCCATCATTATCTCCTGAACCATCTCCAAAAGATTGGTAGGTTTTGCCTTCGTTCGTTATTGTTTTTAATGATGATGGTATATAAGTTGTATTCGCAGGTACATTATCCGTGAATGAAATATTGTAAGCAGTACCGTTTGTAGTACCCTTGACAACAAAAGTTGCTCTTATTTCAAGAACATCACCAGGTTCAGTAGTACCACCATTTGTTCCTTTTGTGATATTTATATAACTTTTTCCATAATCAACAACCGGTGAAACTGTGGTAGGTGTTGTTGTTTGAGTGGCGGTAGCACTGCTACCAGGTGTACTGGATGCTATTTTGAAAGTATATGTTCCGGTTGTAGCTGGCGATGTTAATGCGCTGGAGTATACGCGAAGATAATAGGTAGTGCCTGAAGTCAAACCTGCTCCCGGTGGAGTATATGTTGTACCGCTTTGGCAACCCATAGATGTTAAACTTCCACATGTTCCCGAATACATTTCCATAACTGTGTTGGTGAGGTTTGCGCCTAATGAACTAAGTGTGATTATCGGGTACTTTAATCCTGCTGTTGCTGTGTATTTGAACCACACATCAGGAGACGTAGAACTTCCACAAATAGAAGACATTCCCGAAGCGGTGGCATACAATAATGTATATGACGTTGCGGTTGTGGTTATCGCATTAGCTCCCGCACAATTATCATTAGTTGGCGGGGTAACCACGCAAATCGTAAATTTCCAATTAGCATTCAGACCTGTATTTGGATTTGTAGTAACGTATACGCGCACATAATATATCGTGCTTGCAGTCAGCCCCGAAACTCCTAGTGGGGTGCTCGTATTCTGACAAACTAACGAGGTAATCGTTCCGCAGGTTGTTCCATTAAATATTTCAACATAGGTAGTTGCCGCTGTTAAACTTGACCCCGTCGGAGTAACAGTAATGACAGCGCTGGTGCTGCCTACAGCTGTGGTGAACCTATACCATTGGCTGTACGTAGTTGTTGGCGTTGCTCCTCCACATCCTCCTGTTGGGGTTGCATTAGCGGCATTAAATAAAGTTCCATTAGTTGTTGTACACGCGGCACCTGGTGTCAGAGTAGTAGCAGCTGCGCAAGTAGCTTGCGCAAATGAATTGCTTTCTATCAGCAGGAAAATAGCTATGCTTCCAAATATCTTCCATACAAACGTATGGATGGGTACAGGTATTTTCATAAATATTGGGTTCGTTTAGGGGTACTTGTGGTTTATGGTATTAATCAATATTAATACGCATTAAAAATAAAATAAAAAGGTATAGCTTTCAATCGGTCTAATACTTACGTAATAATACTCTATATCCTAAGGTGAATTACTATTGCAACTTCCTCTCTTTCGTTGTATTTTTATTTTCACTAATACAAACGCTATGTTTATTCGGCATAGTATAAAAACTAAGTATTTTTTTTAGATTGATGTAATAATAATTACATATAAATCGTTTTTAACCCTGAATCCCCTAAATCCAATATTCAAAATGAAAAAGTTTTACCTGCTTTTTTGTTACATATTTTTTATTAGCTTTTATCATTCATTTGCCCAAACCAGCGCTGTTGAAAGCCGGATGAATGAAGTTTTTCAAGTAACAGAATTAACAGCACCTTCCGGTACGAATGGAAATACGCGTTTTTACGATCCCTGGGAAGTTACCTATGGTCCTGATGATTCTTTATGGATCACAGAAGCAAAAAACTATAGAGTATTTAAAATGGGCTTAACTGGTGGCAAGCCAAGAAAAATCCTCGATATTTCACCGGGAAGTACTTTTTTACCAGCCGGCTCTCAAAGTTTTAATTTATCATTTCCTGCAACCTTTCCGGCTTTTACATCCGGAGGTTATAGTGGCGGTAGTGCACCGCAGGGTGGTCTCGCAGGATTAGCTATCCATCCTAATTTTTCAAGCGGAAGTCCTTACGTGTTCGTTTCTTACGTCTGGAGATTTATCAAAGTTGTAAACGCAAATTCAACTACCTCAGCCAGTTCCACAACAGGAATTCCAGTAAATACAGTAACAACAACAACAACAGGTACACCCGCTAATGGCGGTGTTTATTATAAAAACGCGCTCGTAAGATTCACTTACGATTTTACTTCGGGCACATTAGGCAATCCGCTGATGGTATGTGATACATTGCCGGGCAGTAGCGATCACAATTCGCAACGTATAATAATTGCGCCGATTAATGGTACGTATTACCTATTTTATGCTAATGGAGATATGGGTGCGGGGCAGTTTGGTAATGCAGCCCGTGTAGAAAATGCGCAAAACCTGGATTGTTATGAAGGCAAGATATTACGCTTCAACATCGCCCCGGATGGAGATGCAGGTGTTTATGATCAATGGATACCCAATGCAAACCCCTTTAATACCACTCTTGGTAAACAAAGCGCTGTATGGGCGTTTGGATTCCGGAATAACCAGGGGTTCGCTTATGCAAAAATCAATGGTACTGATTATTTATATGGACAGATGCACGGCCCTTTTAGCGACGATGAGATTAATGTGATACACGGTGGTGGCAATTATGGGCATCCTTTAGTGGTTGGATTTAAAAAAGATGGCAATTATAATAACGCTGGCGCTGGCATTCCCTACACTAGTTGGACAGGCACTTACGCTGGCATTGTAGGCGGTCTTCCTGTTATTATTGATGAAAACCACAATGCAGATTCCATGAATCAATTCCATCCATATTACGATCCTATTTATACATATTTTCCCGCCGCTGCTGGAAGTTTAGCCACAGTCACCAGTAGTACCGTTAATACCGGTGAAATGCAATCAATGCAGTATATGTACTATTGGTTTAACAAGGGGCAACAAAGTAATACTTATTGGCCATCCGAAGCGCCTTCGGGTATGGATATATACACCAACAGCATGATACCTGGTTGGAAGAATTCTTTATTGTCTGCTGTTATGAAAGGAGCTCCTAACAACATGACTGGCTGGAACGTTATAACTTCCGGAGGTAATAAAGGCGCTCCGGCAAGTCCATCGACTTCAACAGGAGCTGCCGGCAAAATAATGAGACTGAAATTAAACACTAATGGCGATGGACTTGCTATTTCACCCACAAATGCCAGTGATAGCTCATTGAAAAGTCCGAGCGCTTATGCGGATGATACGGTAAGCTATTTCGCCAGTGTAAACCGTTTCAGAGATCTTTCCGTTTCTCCTGATGGATTATCCTTCTATGCAATTATTGACAGCAGTTCTACAACTTCCGGACCAACCACAACAAACCCTGCAAACAGCCTGTGTAAAGGATGTTTGATAAAATATACTTTCTTAGGGTACAAGGATAATGGTACAACAAGTACTTTGCCTGATACTATTCCGGTAGCCACTGGTACTTATAATACCTGCGTCAACGCAAACACAATTACCATTAACAGTACCAATAATAATATCTGGGTTCCTATAACAGACACGAACAGTAATATTTTAGCTGAAATCAATGCTAATGGAAATAATCTTGGTACGGTTACTACATCATATTATCTCAATTCGGGCGCTGTCCGCGAAGCCGCTTCACATGTGCTTTACTTAGACAGGAACCTTACTATTACGCCACAAACCCAGCCCAGCTCTAATGTAAAAATTCGTCTGTACATTACCAATGCTGAGTTAACGGCATTGGAAGGTGCACATAATTCTCTGGGATCCGGAAGTCAGGTTACTAGCGTATCTAGCCTGGCTATTTTTAAAAATCAGGATGGTTGCAGCAATAGTTTTGGAAATGTAATTTCTACTAAGTATGCGCCTACTCCATTTACGCGAAATCCAAGTACAGGAGGCGGTTATGCGCTACAGGCAACTATTCCTTCATTTTCTACATTTTATTTTGCCGGCGTCACAACAACCCTCGCTTTGAATTTAATATCATTTACCGGTCAGATCAACAATAACGTTACTCAACTGCAATGGATAACCGAAAATGAAAATGATACAAAGGGCTTTACGGTTGAACGCAGTACCGACGGTAATCAATTTGACTCGATCGGGATCGTTGGAGCAAACGATATAGAAGGAAGGTTTACATATTATTTCAATGATGCCACGATACAACAACTTACCTGTCCGTATGTTTTTTACCGTTTGAAAATTGTGAACGAAGATATGCAGTACAAATATTCAAATGTGGTTAAACTGCCATTAAACAGTGCTGCGGGTTCATTGACTGTTCACCCAAATCCTACAATGAATACAACAACTGTTGAAATAAATGTTGTGGCAGATGATAATGTTAAATGGGATCTGATTGATAATACAGGCGCTCCTGTTCTGCACAATTCAATGCAATTGAAACAGGGCAATAACACATTTGATATTAATTTGGGACAGCTTCCTGCTGGAATGTATTACTTGAGAGTATTTGGTAATTATATCAATCAGGGGATCAAAATTAGTAAATTATAATAAGTCGATAAAACTCCTATTAATTTCTAATTAAAAAATCCTTTCCGTTGAAAGGATTTTTAAGTCATATTTAAGATTACCGACAATCATTTGGTAGAACCGACTAATGTCTTTTTTGTTACACTTAGACAATCGTTGTTTAAGGAAGAGAAAAAATGCAATAATTTTTCATTAAATAACCAACATGATTAAAGCAGTAATTATTGACGATGAAAGGCTCGCCCGAAATGAGTTGAAAAAACTCCTTTTGGATTTTCCTGAAATTGAAGTGATTGCCGAAGGCGCGAATGCCACGGAAGGTATTGAAAAGATTGAAAGTCTCAATCCCGACCTGGTTTTTCTTGATATACAAATGCCGGGTAAAACAGGGTTTGATATGTTGGGAGAATTGGACAGAATTCCAAACATCATTTTCACGACCGCCTATGATGAATATGCGTTGAAAGCCTTTGAAGTGAACGCGCTGGATTATTTATTAAAGCCGGTAGAACCCAAAAGACTTGCAGACGCAATCCAAAAACTGCATCTGGAAGAGGATAAAGAACCGGTCTCCGATAATTATATTTCCACAAACCGCAGCATTTTACATGAGAACGACCAGGTCTTTGTTAAGGATGGTGAGCGATGCTGGTTCGTAAAATTATCTGACATTCGTTTGTTTGAGAGTGTTGGTAACTACGCAAAAGTCTTTTTTGGCGCAAATAAACCTTTGATCTTAAAATCATTGAATGCTCTGGAAGAAAGATTGGATGAAAAAGTTTTTTTTCGCGCAAACCGGAAGCATATTGTCAATCTTCGCCTGATTGAAAAAATTGAACCTTACTTCAATGGTGGATTGTTGCTGGAATTAAAAGGCGGCGAAAAAATTGAAGTGAGCAGAAGACAAACGGTAAAGTTTAAAGAAATGATGAGTTTGTAATGTCAAAACCTGGCTCGGGTTCAATGAAGCATTAACATTTTTATTATGAAACACATTGCACTGCTCGGGTTATTGATGTCAATAACCTTTTTTGTTTTTGCTCAGCAGATGGATCAGATCATCAACGCAAGCGAAGTGGAGAAAATTGAAAAAATATTGTCTGCAGATGATATGCAGGGCAGAAAAACATTTACAGCGGCCATTGATAAAGCCGCTGATTTTATTGCAAACGAATTCAAATCCGCAGGGTTACAGACATTGAATAACAGCGGCAGTTATTTCCAAAAATTTTCTATGGTGCAAACGCATTTAATTGCAGCAAAGGCAACACTGGATGACGATGGCATTCCGATGAATAATATTATTGCGTTTACTTCCAAGCCTGATTTATCGATTACACAAGACAGCAATTATACTAAAGCATTCATCAAACCCGGCGATAACCTGCGGGGCGAAATGGGGAAATATATTCAAAGCAATAAGAATTACCTGGTGCTCGTGGATACTTCCTTTGCAAAGCAGCTCAGGCAATTTCCGCTATCCAGGCATTCATCGTTTGTCAGCAACAACAGTATAGTATTTATCATTACCACGCTCGATCCCAAAAATTATGAAATTGTAATAAAACATGAAATAACGGAATCGAAACTCGAAAATGTTGTTGGGGTATTACCGGGAAAAAGTAAAAAAGATGAGTATGTCATTTTCTCCGCTCATTATGATCATCTTGGGATTGGGAAGCCGGACATAAAAGGCGATTCAATTTATAACGGGGCAAACGATGACGCATCGGGTTGTACGGCTGTAATGATGCTTGCAAAATATTTCTCACAATCAAATAACAATGAACGTACATTATTGTTTACAACATTTACTGCCGAAGAAATCGGTGGTTATGGCTCACAATATTTCTCAAAGCAATTAGATCCTGCGAAAGTTGTTGCCATGTTTAATATTGAAATGATAGGTACTGAAAGCAAATGGGGAACGAACTCTGCTTACATCACCGGATACGAAAAAACGGATATGGGTAAAATTTTGGAAAAGAATTTACAAGGAAGCAAATTTGAATTTCATCCGGATCCATACACGCCACAGAATTTATTTTATCGGTCGGATAATGCAACCCTTGCCAGGCAAGGTGTTCCGGCGCATACCATTTCAACTTCGAAAATGGAAGAATTCCCGAACAATGAACCAAATTATCATAAACAAAGTGATGAGATCGGGACCCTGGATATGAAAAATATGGCTGAGATCATCAAAGCGATTGCCATAAGCTCCGCTTCTATTGTTGACGGAAAAGATACGCCGACCCGCGTGGATGAAAAAGCTTTAAAATAAATTAGTCAATAAAAGCATGGCAAACCGATTTCCCCGGTATCATCTTTGACTGAAAATCAACCCTGCAATTTGATTGCTTTGATGCACCACATTTCAAAAGCGTTAAAAATAAGAAATTCATTTTTTCTTTTCCCCTGCAAAATCCAAAGGAACGAGAATCTTAACCGATACATTTCTGCCCATGTTAAACACACCTACTCTGCCGGTAGTATAGTTTACAGGGTCATATTTAAACCGGCTCATGTAATCAATATAAGCTGTGTTGAAGAGGTTGTTGCAAATGAGGTAAACCTGGCAAATCGTTTTTCCATTTGAGGTGACATCACCACCCGCCCCCGCATTGAACAATACATATCCTTTTGTGGCGGACGTACTCGCTCGATATTCAAAAGGGGTCAATGCAGTACTCAGACCATTGTAAATGGCAAATTGCCGGTAAATATTTTTCTGCTCAAAACAATCGACCATTCCGATTTTCAGATATGCATTTTTTATTTTGTTTCCCATGCTTTTAACGGGGAATTTAAGGTCTGCGGTAATTCGTGTCGGGGGGACGAATGGTAAATACTTAACGGAATCAGGCGTGTTTTGTAAACTTCCATAGACCATGCTTAAGGTGCCATTGAGTTCTACCCATGATAATGCCGAGGGATGAATTTTCAGTTCCATTTCTCCTCCATATAAAGCTGCTTTTCCCTGGGCATATTTATAAACGGGTGCGGCTCCCAAACCTGCTGCGTTGAGGGAATTGTTGATTGAATCTCCTCCAAAGACACTTTGTAATCCCTTTGCATAAATAAAATCACTGATGCTGTTATTGAAAAGATCAATTTCAAGGCTCACTTCATTTGTGCTGATCCCCAGATTCACGTCTTCTTCAAGGCTTGTTTCGGGTTTCAGCGAATGATCACCAATCTCATACACAACGGTTCCATCGTGAACCCCATTAGCCGCGCACTCGGCAACATTCGGCGCACGCCAGCCTCTTGCGATATTCACTTTGACGAATAATTCGCTTGTCAGGTTATATGCTCCGCCCGCACTAAATGACATGCCATTGAAATGAGAAGTGAATCCTTGGAATTCATGCAGTGCGTTCGGAGCGCCCGGAGCCACCGGCGCCTGCGTGGTTGAATCAACCCAATGATCCAATCCATTAAATGTTCTGGTGTCATACCGGATGCCGCCGCTGAGATTCAGGCTTCCTATTTTTTCGGTTGCTATGGCAAATCCGCCTATCTGGAAAAAAGTATAATTGGGAATGAGCAATAAGGTGCCTAAACTTTTTGAAGATTGGCACACTCCGTTAATCCCGCCGGAAAGATTAAACCCTCCGGTCTGCGTCGAAATATAACGGAGGTCGTAGGTTGCCGCATTGGAGGAGTAATAAATATTTGAAGTGTTGGGAATGGTCGGATCATTTGTTTCCTGGCGTTGATTTTTTTGCCACGAAAAAATCCCGGTGATCCTCCCGTCACCAACGGCAACACTATTATCCCATACCATTTTGGTATGACGAATTCTTTGGTTGATGGTAAAAGGTGTATAGGATTTTTGTTCCTGCCGGGTTGGGATTTCATAACTGGGAGCGCCGCCATGTAAATCCGGGTAGGCGACCTGCCTTTCCAGAAGGCCTGTTGCCGAATCTCTTGTGCCATCCACAATTCCTGTGCGCATATCAAAATAACTGCTGTGCAACTGACTGTACCCCCATTTTTTATGAATACCGATTGTTGCGTCGGCATTGACATTGCTGAATTGCGAATTAAGTACATAGCCATCATATTTATTCTGGTAGGCATGTGCCATTATATTGTCCACTCTCGCACTCCAGGAAATTCCGCTTTTTGTACCGGCAATATGCACCATATTGTTTATCAATCCATTATTGGTTTGATAGTTGAATAAAATATCCCCTTTTGTCTGGCCCTCGGGGAGCGGTTGTTCGGGAATCAGGTTGACAACGCCTGCAATCGCATCCGAGCCATAGGCTAATGATGCGGGACCTTTTAAAATTTCATACCTGTTCACTGCATCGGGGTCAGCTTCAATTCCAAATTCATCAAACCATGCCTGGTCAACCTGTTCAACGCCATCATTGATGGTCAATACCCGATTGTAACCCAAGCCGCGTATCACTGGTTTTGAAATGCTTTGTCCGTCAGTGATTGCTGACACGCCGGGTACCTGGGTGATGGCATCTATAACATTTGTCGCTGAATTTTCCAGTAAATCCCTGTACGTCATGATGCCGGTTGGCACGGGGTTTTTCTGACTTTCCGTTGCTGATATGACGCCCGTGAAAGTGATATCATTCAGGCTTGTTGCAAACTGCAATAGCGAATAATTTTTTTGTATGTCGCCTTTTATCATAATTTTTTCAATCTTTTTTCCGTATCCGATAAAACTAGTTTCTACCAGATAACTTCCCGCCGGAATATTTTTTATGGAATAATTTCCCAGGGAATCTGAAAAAGCGCCTGTTTTTAAATCGGGAATATAAATGGTAACTCCCTGCAAGGGAATATTAGTCGACGCATCTTTAACAACACCCCGCAAAATATTTTGGGAATATAAGTTTTTTGATAACCCGAATAGGAGCACAAGCGCAAGCGCATTATATCTTTTCATTCCGAAAAAAATTAAATGAGGAATTAATTTGAATGTTAAGTTCTCGCGATAGTTATTAGACAGATAAGACGCTTTGCTCAGGGGGCTTTGCAGGAATATCAGCAAAAGGGGAAGGAAGATATTTGTTTTGAGGGACAGATAGGCCACAGCTTATTTCAGTAAAGTGATCAGAAAGAATATTGCACCTCGCGGAAAAATATAATTTCATCATCCAGTTCAATACGTATTGTTCGGATTGTTTGGATGGATGATGTCTGCTGATCCAGTTTGTAAACTGATGATAACGGGTTAGCAAGTATGTTTCAACCTCATCTTTTTGTAACGTGAGATAAATTGTTTTCCCCCTCAGTGAAGTTTTGGTAATGTCGTATAAAATCCCGTTCAGCGATATTTCATCATCTTTTACCTGAGCGTGATAGGCAGAGGTGTCAAGTTTTGCCTGCGTCAGGTCCGGGTGGTCATCATCCCATGTTGTTTTAATGAGCTGCCAGTCTGCACTTAGGGCGTGTATCAGCTGTTTACCGTAATACCACGCCAGCACACTTAGTTGTGAAAAGGTATACACAAGCAATAACGTTATAATCAATAATCTTCTCATCGCAATAAAGCTTTGGTCAGCAAAACCAAAAGTAAAAGTTTATTCAGGAATAGGTTTTAATTGTTGATAAAGATGCTGACAATTTTCAAACACAACCAGAAAAACTGGCGTGTATTGCCCGGACTGGTTTTGGTCCCGAGTAAAACCAGGCATGACCATCCGCGTTGACCATCAATCCGCAGATTGTAACCTGCTCGCGACATACGATACGCAAATTAAGTCACAAAAATATGTAGCCGAATCGCCGAGGCCGGTCACCGGAAAATGCTATTGAATATAACCGTTGAAACTAATCGGATCGCGGCTGTTGCATATTATTTGCAGTGATGCGTAGCCATCCCGCGAAACGGAAAGCATTAACTGGCGGGCATCCCCCGCATTTTTGGGAACCAGGATAATATCCCATCCGCCTTTTTTGCTTTCGGTTATTGTGCAGGTAAAGTCAGTTGTTTTAAAATCGAGGGGGTTTTCAGTTAAAGTGATCGAAGCATTATAGGATCTTCCAAAATAAGGAAGATACGCATCAAGGGTATCCTTTTTTATTTTTAGCTGATATTCGGATGTAAGAGGTTTTGAAGCGCCCCTGGAAGGCATAACCGTGATGGGAATAAAAGTAAAATGCCTGGCGTTTATCAATTGCTCAACCGCGAGCTGTTTTTTATTTTCCTTTTGTTGTTTATTGCTTTGCGCTGTTAAAAAATTTGCATCCAGCGCGAAAAAAATAAATATTATTATCGGGAAAACTGCTTGTAACTTTTTCATGGTCTCAACATTTGCTACATAAAGGTACGAACAGGAAAAGGCAGCCCGCCTGCAATTAACACTCTGTAAAAAATAATTGGTTAATTAAAACGGGTACAAACCCTCTCCATCTGTTCTGCAATCTTATCATTGGATAAATGACCGATGCTGCCCGCGTGGGTGTGGTGTAATTTCCTGTTGTGGTTGAAGTGAAATTCGCCTTTTTCAATTTGGTCACCCACCTGTCTATAGGCATCCCGGAATGAAACTCCTTTGCCCACCAGTTCGTTTACCGCTTCAACGCTGAATATATATTTGTATTTTTCATCGCTGAGGATGTCATCTTTTATTTCGACGTTGGATAACATTACCTGAATAATTTGCAAGCACGATTTAAGATCCTCTATCGCCGGAAAAAGAATTTCTTTGGTTAGTTGCAAATCGCGGTGGTAACCGGATGGAAGATTATTGATGAGTATGGTCAGTTCGTTGGGAACGGACTGAACGCGGTTGCATCTTGCCCGAATCAATTCAAAAACATCCGGATTTTTTTTATGAGGCATAATGCTGCTTCCCGTCGTCAGTTCGTTTGGAAAAGAAATGAATGCAAAATTTTGATTTATGTACAAACAAGCATCCATGGAGAGTTTGCTCAATGTTGCTGCGATGCTGCTCAATGCGAATGAAACAGATCTT
>Ga0070731_10004330_pt1 | contig 12284 bp, 9 predicted proteins | sample Coa_R1_2_FD_66448 | JGI IMG/M metagenome (GOLD analysis project Ga0070731, IMG submission 66448) | Surface soil microbial communities from Centralia Pennsylvania, which are recovering from an underground coalmine fire - Coalmine... | ecosystem: Environmental > Terrestrial > Soil > Unclassified ... | reverse complement strand
CGAACTGGAAAAGAAAGTTGAAGAAGATTTGCAGGCTGCGGTCGATCAGGCGTTGGCCGCGCTGCCGCCCGCACCTGAAACCGTTACCCAATTCGTTTACTCGCCCGATCTTGATCCCACTTCTTCGGTTTTCGATTCTGAATCCTCGGCGCTGAATGATTCTGCCGAAGGCAAAAAGGCTGCTGCCAAAACCATGGCCGATCTCATCAATGCCACCTTGCGCGATGAGATGAAGCGCGACGAGCGCATCGTGATTTTCGGCGAAGATGTCGCCGATTGCAGCCGCGAAGAATATTTAAAACGCAAGCTGGTCAAAGGGAAGGGCGGCGTCTTCAAATTGACCTTCGGCCTGCAGTGCGAATTCGGCAACGATCGCGTTTTCAACTCACCGCTTGCTGAGGCCGCAATCGTCGGCCGCGCAACCGGCATGGCCACCCGCGGGTTGAAGCCGGTCGTAGAGATCCAATTCTTCGATTACATCTGGCCGGCCATGATGCAGATTCGTGACGAGCTTTCCCTCATTCGCTGGCGCTCGAACAATGCTTTCTCCTGCCCGCTCGTGATTCGCGTGGCCATCGGCGGATATCTCACCGGCGGGGCTATTTATCACTCGCAATGCGGCGAAAGCACGTTTACGCATATTCCCGGTTTGCGCGTTGTCTTTCCGTCGAACGCACTCGATGCCGCCGGACTGCTGCGCACTGCGATTCGATGTGACGACCCGGTCTTGTTTCTGGAGCACAAGCGCCTCTATCGCGAGACCTACGGACGCGCAGCAGATCCCGGCCCGGATTTCATGATTCCCTTCGGCAAAGCCAAGATTGTTCAACCTGGCACCGACCTCACAGTGATTACCTATGGAGCGGTGGTTCCACGTGCCTTGCAGGCCGCCCAGAAACTCGAACGCGAGCAAGGAACTAAAGTCGAATTGATCGACTTGCGCTCCCTCAATCCCTTCGACTGGGAAACGATTGCCGCCTCGGTGGGAAAAACCAATCGTGCTCTGATCGCCTACGAAGACACTTTAAGCTGGGGGTACGGCTCGGAAATCGCCGCCCGGATTGCCGATCAGCTTTTCGACCGGCTCGATGCGCCGGTGCGCCGCGTCGCCGCCATCGATACCTTCGTTGCTTATCAGCCCATTCTCGAAGACGCTATTCTGCCTCAAGCCAATGACCTCTTCCTGGCAATGAAAGAGCTGGCGGAGTACTAGAATCAGGGAATCCTCTGTCTCGCGCAGTGCTAGAGCGAGTGCGTCAGCCGTCAGCGTTAGTTGAAAGTTTCTTCGTAGAGTATTCTTTCTCCGGCACCTATGTCCGATTGACCTGGTTTCCTGGACCTTCCTACAATCAGTCTGCACTTGGGGGCTCCGTTGTCGCCACTTCGTCTGCCTCGGATCTGCAAACTGATAGTGTGTTCGGTCGCGCCCTTTCTTGCTCTGGCGCTTTCGCCTGTCTCCGCCCAGACTGCGGTTCCCACGTACCACAATGACAATTACCGCACGGGCTGGAATTCCTCTGAGACGGCGCTGACTCATGCCAGCGTGGGTTCCCAGCAATTCGGTCTCTTGTTCAACGTCGTGGTTGATGACCAAGTGGAGGCGCAGCCGCTGGTTGTTCCCGGCGTGAAAATCACACAAGGTAGTTATCAAGGCATCCACGATGTCGTCTATGTTGTCACCGACAACGATACCGTTTACGCCATTGACGCCGGCTCGGGCATCATACTTCTGAGCAAACATTTGGGCACGCCCGTCCTATCTCCTGTCGGATGCACCGGCAACGGCCCGCATCTGGGCATCACTTCCACCCCAGTAATCGATACCGCCGGCGGCACGCTGTATCTGGTGGCCTACGTACGCAACGGCGAGACTCCCGTCTATCGTCTGTACGCGCTTGACATCGGCAGCCTGGTTAACAAGATGACGCCCGTCGTCGTGACGGCCTCCCATACCCTCATCGACGGAACGGCCTTCACTTTCAACGCAACCTATCAGCGACAGCGCCCAGCTCTTTTAGAAGCCAATGGCAATATCTACGCTGCCTTCGGCAGCTTCTGCGATCTGAACGGCAGCCTTTCCCGCGGTTGGGTTTTGGGGTGGAATGCTTCAACTCTCGCGCCTCTTGCGGCCAATCAGCTCATGGATACCCAAACTATTTCTCCCGACGACGCCTTTCTGTCCTCCGTTTGGATGTCTGGTTATGGTCTCGCCGCCGACGATTCCGGCAACGTCCTTTTCGTTACCGGAAATTCCGATCATTCCGGCACTACCTACAATGGCGTCACCAATATTCAAGAGAGCGTCGTCAAGGTTGCACCCGACCTCTCAGGAATCGTCGATCTTTTCACTCCTTCGAACTGGCAAAGCCTCGACGAATCCGACATCGATTTCGGCTCGGGCGGAGTCATGGTCCTGCCTGATCAACCCGGTTCATTGCCCGATCTCGCCGTCGCGGCCGGAAAAATCGGAACCTTGTTCCTGATGAACGAAGACGATCTCGGCGGCTATTCACCCATCCAAAATAATGTTCTGGGCGCTTACGGAATCGGCGGCTGCTGGTGCGGCCCGGCTTTCTTTGTGGATCCCGATGGCCTTGCGCGCGTGGTCTCGAGTGGCGGCAAGCAGGTAGCGGTGTGGAAACTGCAAACTTCCCCGAAGCCCAAACTCGCCCGCGTGATTGCATCGCCCGTACTGAGCACGGGGCAGAATGGCGGTTTTTTTACCAGCATCTCATCGAACGGCACGGCTGATCCGATCATTTGGGCTTTGTCTCGGCCGCTTTCGAGAAATTCTTCCAGCACCACACTCTATGCCTTCAATCCGGATTCCGGCGGCAGCACGATGGCTATTCTTTTCAGCGCCACGGCAGGGTCTTGGCCAAATATCGGTGGAAATTACAATCAGGTCCCAGTCGTCGCCAACGGCAAAGTTTACGTGGCCAGCTACAAGCAGTTGAGTGTCTTCGGTCTCGATGACGACGGCCTACGCAAGGCGATAAACAACAAAGAAAAAGGGAAACGGGTTCGCTAGCCTGCTACTTGTCTCTCGGGGGTAGGTCTTGCGACAACCTTCGCGGTCAGAAGAGTTCCTCCGAACCACCTGGCGCGTTGAAGTTACGAACGCTTTCTTCCTTGCAATCTCGTGATTGCCCTCTCTTTCTCAGACTGCTAGCCTTTGATCAGTGGCCTTCACCCAAGCGAATTCGGCAAATTCCGCCCCGGCTGCGAACTGGCTGCGATCGCCCGCCGCCGAGGTGTGGCTCAAGTTTCTGCTAGCGCTGGCCGGTCTCGCCATCGCATTTGGAGCTGCCTTATTCTCGACCGCCTATGGCGAGGCTGGCAACGCCTGGGTTTCAGTCACCCTCGCCTCTGTTGCTCTGCTTACCGCGGTATTCGTGGGATTGGTCACGGTCCCTTATCTTGCGCGACGCGTTGCCCTTGAGCGCTTGCGAGAAAGTTTTCGTTACGAAGCAACCAAGGCTGGAATTCTTTACGTGCTCGCCACGCTGGTCATAGGCATTGCGGCGCTGAACACCGGAAACAATCTCTTGTACATTGTCGTCGCGGCCATGCTTGCCGCCATTCTGGTTTCCGGAATCCTTTCCGCCATGGTTCTGCGCGGGCTTCAGGTCGAAGTACGCTTGCCGGAACATGTCTTTGCCGGACAAGCCGTGACCGGCAACGTTTTGTTGCGCAATCCGCGAAAGTTTCTTCCAGCATTTTCGATTCGAATTGTGCCTGCCGGAAAAGAGAAGAAAAGCAAGACCGGCAAACACTGGCGCTGGGAAAAGACCACATTCGTTTTCCCCATGAACCGTCCGCCTGAGCGCCAGTGGTTGCGTTTGCGCGACTGGAAAGTAAAGCGCGTCGATCCCGTCGCGGCAGCGCCAAGCATCTTCGAGGGGATGATCTACTTTCCTTATCTTCCTGCGAAAACCGATTTGCAGGCCGATGTGCGGCTGCGCTTTGCCCGCCGCGGCCGCTATTGCCAATCGAGCTTCGCCATGGCGACCCGCTTTCCCTTTTCCTTTCTCACCAAGACTCGCGATGTCGAGCTCGATCGCGAGCTCCTGGTTTATCCTCCGGTCGATGCTTCAGCCGAGCTGTTCGAGATCCTTCCTCTCGTCCGGGGGGAGTGGGAGAGCTTTGTCCGCGGCCACGGCTCCGATCTTTATCGCATTCGCGAATACATGCCGGAGGATTCCGCGCGCCATGTCGATTGGAAGGCAAGCGCTAAATCTGGATCTTTGAAAGTGCGCGAGTTCACCCGCGAAGATGAGCGCAAGCTCTGCATTGTTTTCGATAATCCGCTGTTTGGAGCCATTTCCGAGGCGGCCTACGAAAAAGGCGTCAATCTTGCCGCATCTCTGGCCTGGCATCTTTCTTCAGAACGCGCTGATATTTCTTTTCTCTTGCCCGGGCATCCACCGGCCGCCAGCACTCATGAATTTCTTTCCCATCTCGCCGTGATTCAACCCGATCACGAGACAAAAGATCTTTCTTCGCTTGCTCTCAGAGATGCCGCGGAATACCGCATACTGATCACGGCCAGACCACCCCAGAGCTTTGCGAGCGACTTGAGAACGTCCACGTACTTTGTATTTATCTCTCAGTAATTCCCATCTGAAACGCACAGAAAATCGAAATCTACCGGCTACGTTTACGACTTGCTCTTTTTTAAATTCTTCCCAAAACCGCTTTAAATTCTTCCCAAAAACAGCGTTTTTCTCTCGATTTTTTCTTTCTCCCCAACCTTTTATTCCTTCCCACGCATCTGCTTTGGGCATATACTCGCGCCCTCAGTCGGGTTTTTGTTCACTGGGCAGGTCGCTCGACAGGAGAATCACGATGCGGATTTGCGACTTCATCAAATGTCAGGACACCTATCAGGCGGAAATGGGGCAGACCGTTCTCGAGACTGTCCGTGCTATGGTCGAGCGAAACATTGGCGCGGTTCCCGTTCTGCATGACGGACGGTTGGTCGGCATCTTCTCCGAGCGCGATTTGATGAAACGCGTCGTCGCTGAAAGCCTCGATCCTCGCAGCACCTGCCTTGCCGAAGTCATGACTCAGAATCCTTTGAGCATCGGCATGAACGAAGAACTCGAACGTTGCATGGTTCTCATGCGGGAGAACAGTTTCCGTCACCTTCCCGTCTGCCATGAAGGTCAGTTGATCGGCATGGTTTCTCTGCGCGACATCCTGCTACATGACCTCAGCGAAAAAGATGACGAAGTGCGCATGATGCGTGCCTATATTCAATGCGTTCCTGACGCTTAATCGCTGCTGATAAGACAAGAATTCCCCACTGGCCGGCCTCTCAGCCAGTTCTACCCCACCCAATCCGGCTGCAGTATGGCACGAAGGTAACGTTACTTTCGATTACTAGGGTGCATTGAACGCCCGGGTAAAAGAGTTTAAGTTTCTCTTAGTCGTAGTCCAGCTTGAAGCATGCTTTGTCGCCGGCGCCGGAGGCCGTCGAACGAATTACGGGAACCCTCGATGCCAGAAAAATTCCGAACCCTTTATTACGTTCTCTGGATTGGGCATCCGGTCCTGCAGACCGCCATTGCAGCGGTCATGTTTCATCGGCGTAAATACCGCGAATTCAAATATTTCTTCGCTTATCTGGTGGCACAGATCGTAACCTTCGCCATCGTCTTTCCAGCATCGTTCTACAGCTACACCGCATTTTTCTATTTTTCCTGGTTTGGCACCGCGATCGGCGTAGTTCTTGGTTTCCAGGTCATCCATGAAGCTTTTCTCGATGTGTTCCGCCCGTTCCACACTTTGCGCGATTTAGGCACAGTGCTTTTCAAGTGGGCGGGGCTGGTCATGCTTCTGGTGGCTGGTGTAGTTTCCGTCTCGACCGGTTCGTCAGACTCGGTGCCCTGGGTGCAGGCCATCATGACGGCGCAGCGCTGTGTGCGCATCATTCAAGTGGGGATGGTTTTGTTCCTGCTCTTTTTTGCCCGCTACCTCGGAGTCAGTCGCCGTCAGCAGAGTTTCGGTATCGCTCTTGGTTTCGGAGTGTTTGCCATGATTGAGCTCTCGCTCATCGCTTCATGGGCCGGCAACCACCTCGGCAACGGGTGGATGAACCTTATCAATATGTCAGCCTACAATGGCGCTCTGGGGATCTGGCTGGGTTATATGCTGTCCAAAAGCCCGGCGCGCGATGTCGGCTCCATTCTGCTGCGGCCGCAGCGCTGGGAGCAGGGAATTACCGAAATTCACCGTCCGCTTGCAGCTGATTCGCTGATTCCGATGTTCGAAGGCATGGTGGATCGTGCGATATCTCGTACGCACGGCCCGATCGCGCCGGAACCGGAACCGGCTCCCGCGCAATCGGTGGTTCAGATGAATGGATTGGAGCTTTCCGGGCTGCTTGCGAAAGCTGCATCAAAGACTGAGTAAGTGGAAAGTTGAATTTGAGCTTTGAGGAATTCCGGATTTCGTAAATTCCTGCCTGAAATTCTGCCCCTTCGCCCGCGTTCCCTAAAGCATCTGGCCGTATGGCGGTAAACTACAGAGAATACTGTATTTACTAATAAGCTATCGACGACCGCCGCTTCCCAGCTGTTGGCGGAATTTTACAAAAACGTCGGGAGAAGACGCACCTGTGCATAGCACTTGACTCATGGGCTTATAATGCTGCTCCGCGCCACGGGATCCGTTTTGGGAAAACCTGGGCTGCGGTAGGAGAAAAACCCATGAAACAAGCGATCAGGATCTCCGTCCTGATACTAGGACTCATGGGCACGTACCTAGCAGCCGCCTTTCCGCAGCTTCCGACTGCGGAAGACGGTGGTCCGATTCTGACCAAACCGCCTCAACAAGTCATCGCTGAGGACGGAGGCCCGATTCTGACCAAGCCACCTGCTGAAGATGGCGGTCCGATTCTGACCAAACCACCTCAACAATTCATCGCTGAGGATGGAGGCCCGATTCTGACCAAGCCACCAGCTGAGGACGGTGGTCCGATTCTTACCAAGCCGCCTCAATGCTAAGTCGTGCCATGAGCAAGTAACTTATGCGGCAGATTACTCTGCCGCAAGGTCACCAAAGTAACCTCGAGGTAACTTGGGCCAAACCTGGGCTCGCAATACTTGGGCTGACGGACTCTTATATCCCGTCAGCCCTCTTTTCTTTTCCAGACGAAATTCCTCCTGCCGCTGGGCTTCGTATCGCTCTCTTTTGTTCATTCCTCGCGAAATTAGGTCGCGGCAAGAAGGGGTCTCAACGCCATTTTCAATTGTTCCGGCTCAGCGATCGGTGGCTGGCAAGTGGATCCGGAGCAGAGCACTGCAAAAGCCTCGTCAGAACCCATCTGTGGGAGATTAGGAATTGTCACGGCCAGTGCGGGAGGGAGATTCGCCGCCACGGCTTGGCTCTGCGGCAGCCGCAGAACGCTTTTGTTGAAAGCGAAATCGGCATTCGCCGCCAGTGCTAGTTCGTCAGCTTTTCGCGATCCTTCGTCGCCAATCACGACGACCTGCCTTGGCGCTGCCAGAAATTGCGCAACTGCGATTGCGTAGGTCGCCGCGAAAAGGCCCAGCTGTGGCGCTGCTCCGGCAAACGCTTCCAATGTCTGCTCCGCTTTTTCCCGATAGGACGCATCGTCCGTGTAATGATGCAGCCGTAACAACGCGATCGCCGCCATCGGATTTCCCGCGGGGGTCGGCGAATCCTGCAGCGGCTTGCGCCGAGTGGAGAGCACGCCGAGGCTCGCTTTATCCGCGGACGGCTCCCGGTCGAAGAACCCGCCGCCAGTTGCATCAAAGAAATTTGCAATCATAGTGTCGCCGATGGCTTTTGCGAACTTGAAGTAGCTGAGATCAGCGGTCGCTTCATATGCATCCAGGCAGGCGAGCACGGTTGCAGCATAGTCATCGAGCAGCCCCGCAACTTCACGATGTTCCGCATTCGGATCCGAGTAAGCCACGACGTGCAACAACCGTGTGGCGCGGGCGCTCTTGCCCGCATCATCATTTCCGGAACTGTCGCCGTTTGGCGTCCACGCCTCCGCCAAGATCCGATCCAGCGATTTCAAAGCGAAACGTCGCGCATTGCCTAACCCCAACACCTTGGCCGCTTCGAGATACGCAGAGACGCACATGCTGTTCCAGCCGACATACACCGTCTTGTCAACGTACGGCGCGGGCCGCTGCAGGCGTGCGGCATACATTTTCTTCTTTGCCGAATCGAGCAGTTCTCGCACTCGGCTTTCGCTGAGCTTCATCCGCTGGGCAATCTCATCGATCGACGCCCGCACGAACAGCACATTCTTCGCCGGGTTGTGATGCATTTCGCCAATCTCGTTGATGTCAAACCGCACCACCGCCGCTTGTGCTTCTTCTTCGGTCAACACCGCGCGGGCCTCATCGAGCGTCCAGGTGAAATAGTCGCCATCATCGTCCATGTTGATGTCGGCGTCTTGCGAGGCATAAAATCCTCCGCGCTCGCGATCGCTGAGCCACTCGTCCATCCAGCGGATGATGTCGCGGGCCACGTCCGCAAAAAAATCTGATCCTGTTGCCTGATAGGCGTGGACGTAATTCTTAAGCAGTTCCGAGTTGTCGTAACACATCTTCTCGAAGTGCGGCACCACCCATCGTTCATCGACCGAGTAGCGATGAAACCCTCCTGCCAGTTGGTCGTAAACCCCGCCGTTGGCCATATGCTCGAGACTGGTTACAATGACGTTTCGAAGCTGCTCGTCTCCCGTTCTCGAAAATCTCTCAATCAACAAATCCGACGCCGAAGGATGCGGAAACTTCGGTGCACTCCCGAAACCGCCGTTCCGCGGGTCGAACATCCGCAGCCCGGAATCGATGATCGCATCGAGAATCCCGGACGTCACCCGCCCATCGCGTCCGGCAAACGATTCTGCCTGCGCAATCGCGCTCTCGACCATCTTTGCCTGCTCGACGACATCTCCATGTTTGTCTTTGTAAGCCGCCGCAATGCTGGTCAGCACGCGCTTGAAACTCGGCCGCCCATATCCATCATTCGGAGGAAAATAGGTCCCGCCATAAAACGGCTTGCCGTCGGGAGTCAGAAATGCCGTCAGCGGCCATCCCCCCTGCCCACTCACCGCGCTCACTGCCGCCTGATATCGGCTGTCAATATCCGGACGCTCATCGCGATCCACCTTCACCGCAATGAAATGCTCATTCACAATTGCCGCAACGTCCGGATCGTCATACGATTCCCGATCCATCACGTGACACCAGTGGCACCAGACCGCGCCAATATCCAGCAACATCGGCTTGTTCTCGCCCCGCGCCGCTGCAAACGCCTCTTCGCCCCACTCATGCCAGCGAATCGGCTGATGCATGGCAGATCGCAGGTAAGCGGATGAGGCGCGGGCGAGGGAGTTGAGCGTGGAGGTGGTCATAACATCAGTGTACTGCGGGCTCGGATTTCTAGTTCGGCGGAAATGCCCCGAGTACCTCAAATACCTGGGGCAGAGTGCGTCAACTCCGGGGCCGTTCCTCGCATCCTACTTTCCGCACTGGAGAGCGAACATGAAATCCTTTTTGACCACTGCCCTCGTCCTCACAATGCTGACCGCGATCTCGTACGCCCAGCAGGATCAGCAACAGGCGCCCCCACCGACCAACCAGAGCAGCTATCCGGAGAACACTCATAAGATGAGCTCAGCTGAGAAAGCTGATACGCCTTCTGCTCACAGACAACCTGTTGACCTCAACAGTGCGAGCAAGAAAGACCTTTCGGCGCTACCCGGCGTGGGCCCCGATATCGCGCAAAACATCATCGACGCCCGGCCGTTCGGTTCACCACAAGATTTGTTGAAGAAGAAAATCGTTCCCGCGGCCACTTACGACAAAATCAAAGACCGCGTGACTGCGAACGGGCCAAAGAAGCAATCTCTACCGCAGTAGAGGAAAAATGCCCGGAAGCACGCGCTTGAGGTGTGTTGAGATGGGGATGTTTCGGCAGGCAGACAAGTCTGTTCACTGCGCAGCATAGACCACATACTGATGCGTGCCGCTTATCTTTCTGAAAGCGGCACTCTCAACCAGAACGCGCTCCAGCAGGGGATTGTGATACACGATATATACCGCCCGCCATTTCGAACGCAGGCTTTGTGTCAGGTTCGCAAGCACCTGCCGCAGGCCCGATTCCGGGAGCGGATTGAACAGATACAGCACAATTGGTTGGTGGGGAAAAACAAACTCGGCCGCGTCAGCGCAGATTGACTCAATCGCAAAACACTTCTGTGATTCGCTCTTATACCCGGCAATATTTTGCTGAGCGGCGCGATGCAGCTGCGGCAGAAGCTCCACACCTACGATTTGCTTGAACGGATAATCCGCTGCCATGAGCAGCGGGCGTCCTTTGCCCGAGCCCAGATCGATAAAGCTAAATTCTTGAAGATCGCAAGCCACCCGCCGCTGCAAGTCTCCAAGCATTTCATGGAACAACGCCGCATCGGTCGGTTGATACGGAGAGTGAAACAGGCCCAGCAGCCGCTCTCGCCAGCCGACCGTTCCGCTCGTCGTATCGACACGATGCTCCCAATCGTATTCGGCGTCTCCATAACGCCGGCGGCGTCGCTCGGGAGTCGAATCGCAAATGAAATCCCACAACTCAGCCAGCAACTTCCGGTTCGCGGCCCAGACCCCTTCCCGCGCTGAAACGTCGTTCCACCAGCGCCGCGCTGAGGCCGCTACGCCGATCTGAACTTTGCCGCCAGAATTGAAATCCATTCTTGTAATCATAGATGACCTGGCAGCCGCGGCTCAGACGAACTCTTCGCAGTCAATTTTAGGCGGGTCGCTGTGTTTTCTGATGTGATTTACGACAGCGAGTGGAATTTGCTTTCGGGCTTGAAACCGGGCGGCAAGCCGCGGGTGGCGAAAGGGAAGTCGTTCGGAATTTTCACTTCCACTCGCCCTTCGGGAGTGAGCTTATAAGGGTGGCCATCAGGGTCCACCGGGACGCCTGCTATATGCTCGGCCGCGAGCAGCTCCGACATATTTGCCGGCAGGCGGCCTGTGCGTTCGCCAAAGCGCGTTACCGCTTCCTGCAAATGCTCAACATCTTCGTCCACCCGCAGGGCACGCAGATGTTCGATTGCGTTCGCCTGAATGTCTTTATCTTGAGAAGTCTGGTAGGTTGCGGTCCACAACATGCGCGCAGTGTCATATTCACCTGCGTGCTGCGCCATTTGCGCAGCCATGATCTTCATGAAGGGATGCGCGTTCGGCAGTTGCGAGCCGCGGTCAAAAACTTCTGCAGCTTTCTTGTAGTCATGCAAATTCATGTAGTAAACGAAGCCGAGATCGTAATAAAGGTGCCAGTTGTCCGGATTGTGGTCGATGCCATATTGCATCAGTTCCACTGCCCGCTCCGGCTCACCCGCTCCCTGTGGCGGCCGCGGCGCCAGAAAGCTGCTGCCGTACTGATAGGCAATCAACAAATGCGGATCGAGATGCGTAGTGATTTCGAGAAGCGGCGCCAGCAGGTTATAGCTGGTCGCAAGATTGTGAAAGCGATAGCCAAAGTACTGCACCGCTCGCGTCCAATAAATACAAGCCGCAAGGCCTGTATATCCCAGGCTGGCTCGTTCGATGACTTTCGGCGAGTTGATGTAAAGCACTTCGTCGAGCGTGGCCTGAGGACGAAGTAAGTCTCCGCGGTGCAGCACGAACGAACTCGCCGCCAACGATGCAATCAGTAAAATGCTGGCAACAATCGTGGTTTTGCGCCGCGAGTTCATTTCAAATCACGATATTCGAATATCAAAACCGCGCCGCTCAATGCCATCGTGGCATAGAAGAGGGCGTAGATACTGTTCTGCAGAATTAATTGCCCGGCAACCGGCTGCTCGTGCGCAATCGATGCGATTACGTTGAAGGCCGAGAAGTTTGGCACCAGATACGCCGCCCCTGTCGCCAGCCAGTGCGAAATTCCGTGCGCCATGCCGGCGAAATTTCGCAAGTCCTCGGCAAAGCTGCCAATTACAAACAGCGAGAAGGCAAACACCGCCGAAAGTAAAGGGGACGAAAACGACGAAAACAACAGCGCCAGCGCACAAATAATCAGGAATTCGAGAATGATGAAATACAGCGCGATAAGAATCAGGCCGTCGGCGCGTACGAACCTGTGCGAAACGTAAAAGAGCGCGGCGAATACGCCGATGGCCATAAAGAAAGTATTCACCACCAGCGTACCCGCGAGCCCAAAAAACTTGCCCACAATGAATTGCCATCGCCGGACCGGCCGTGAAAGAACGGTGTACAGCGTCCGCTTTT
>Ga0070731_10004329_pt1 | contig 12285 bp, 7 predicted proteins | sample Coa_R1_2_FD_66448 | JGI IMG/M metagenome (GOLD analysis project Ga0070731, IMG submission 66448) | Surface soil microbial communities from Centralia Pennsylvania, which are recovering from an underground coalmine fire - Coalmine... | ecosystem: Environmental > Terrestrial > Soil > Unclassified ... | reverse complement strand
GCATGAGCCGGTTGTTCCCCTGAATCATGTTCATCATTCCCGGAGGGCCAGCGAGGGTGGTGGGTACGGTGCCGACAGTCAGCCCGGTAGCAGACGTCAGGTCCTTGACATGGCCCGCACGCTAGGAGGGCGCGGCAGCAGGCAAGCCCAAACTCGCAGCGAACTATAGTAAACTCAGGGCTTTTCCCAGTCTATTTCTAAACAGGATGCTCGCGGCTCGGCCATGGCGACGGAACAAACATTCATTACGATTGGCACTCCAGCGGACAAGATCGATGTCCTGCTCAGCTACCGCATCGTCGAACTGTTCTCCGAGGGCCTCTACGCTAGTCCCAATAAAGCCATTGAGGAGCTGGTCGCCAACTCTTTCGACGCCGGCGCCCTTCGCGTTGTCGTCCTGCACTCCGCCAATATGCACGATCAGGACGCGACCATCGCCGTTATCGACGATGGTGAGGGCATGGGAATTGAGGGGCTCAAGAAGCATTGGCTGATCGGTGTCAGCGACAAACGTGCCCTTGAAAGGCTGCCCAAGGGCCGGCAACAGATCGGTCAATTCGGGATCGGCAAGCTCGCCACATACGTGCTGGCCGACTGCCTAACGCACATCAGCAAGAGCAAGGGGAAGTATTACTCCACCACGATGAACTACGCGTCCATCGACAAGCGGGTGCAGAAGGAGGTCGAGCCCAAGAAACCGATCCGATTGGTGCTCCGCGCGCTCACGGAAGCCGAGGCCAAGACCGCGCTCGCCCGCTGGACGGACACGGCAGGCTTTAAGAAGTGCGGATTCCCGGTCTTCGGCAAGGGCGCTCCCGCGTCATGGACGGTGGCCATCATGTCGTCCCTGAAGAAAAAGGTCCACGACATCAAGCCGGGAATGTTGGATTGGGTCCTTCGAACAGCGCTACCGCTCCGGCCGGATTTCGGCATCTGGCTAAACGGAAAGAAGCTAACCCCGAGCAAAGCGGGCAAGGGTTTGATCGGCACGTGGGTTCTCGGCAAGGACATCGAGAAACTGCCCAAACCAGCGCCGAAAGGCATCACTACTAAGGAGGATCTGGAAGTCCCGATAAACAGCGAGCATCACTTCGGACTGGACGTTCCAGGTCTTGGCCGGGTGACCGGATACGCCGAAGCATACAAGGACCTTCTCACCGGAAACAAGTCTGACCTGATCTTCCGTAGTTATGGCTTCTTCGTGTTCATCCGCGGGCGGTTGATCAACGTGGTCGATGGCCATTTCGGGATCGATCCGAACGAACTCCGACACGGAACATTTGGTCGTTTCCGGTTGGTCATCAATATCGACAGCCTGGATGCCGAGCTTCGCGCTAACCGCGAGGCGATCCGGGAAGGCACTCTACTCGAAACCACGCAGAACCTGCTTTGGGGCATCTTCAATTTCGTCCGCCCGCACATCGACAAGCACGACTCAGAAGAACTGCCGGGCATGAAGCTCGCTAGGAACCTTGCCGCCAGCCCAGGTAGTTTATCCCGCCAGCCCATTGTCGAATTGGCGCGCGCAGTCGTTGCCGGACGCACGCGTTCACGTTACCTTATCGTTCCACGGCATCGCACCGAGGAAGAGAAGGAAGCTTTCATCGAAGCGCTCGAGAAGCGCGCGGAAGATGCAGACAGATTTGTCACCGATTTTTCCATCGACTGGGACGGAACCTCTGAAAACGGATTTGCCCGCTACGACACCTCAACAGGCGCAATGCTCGTCAATGGATGGCATCCCTTCGTCATGACCTTTCAGGATGAGTTTCTCAACAAGAATGCGCGGCAGCCTCTGGAGGTTTTGGCTGTGGCCGAGGTGTTAATGGAAGCCCACCTGCATTCCGTCGAGGTTCGTGAAGGCCAGATCGATGAACTGTTGAACGCCCGCGATCAACTCTTGCGAACGCTTGCCAATCAGTCCGGCCGCCAGAGTCCATTTGCTGTCGCTCACATGCTTCTCGAAAAGCGCAACAACCCAGATGGGTTGGAGGATGCGTTATGCGCCGCATTCACTAGTCTTGGTTGTTCCGTCCGACCGATTGGTGGCAAGGGCAAACCAGACGGCGTCGCAATCGCGCTTCTTGCCGGCGATGCGACTGGGCAGCAGCGACAATACTCGATCATGCTTGAATCCAAGAGTAAAGAGCAGGACAAAGGCAAGATCGCCGCGGGCACGATAGACATCGCCGCGGTAATCCGACATCGCGACGACAAAGATTATGACTGCGACCACGCAATAGTACTCGGTCGAGATTTTCCTACAACGCAAGGCGAGAGATCCGCCTTGGCGCAGGACATTGCCGCCGACAAGAGAAACACGATGGCACTCAGTCGCCCGAGGACGATCACCTTAATAACCATCGATGACCTCGCCGAGTTGGTCCGGTTGAGACCACTCCGGCATATCGGACTGGCTAAGCTACGCGAACTCTTTCAGTGCGGGCTTCCCGATGATTGTCGGGATTGGATCGCCAAGATTCGAGACACGCAGATCAAGCGGCCTCCTCACAGGAAGATCGTTCACACCATTGAGACGCAGCAGAAAAAATGGAAGAAGAGTTCAGTTAAGTATTCCGGTTTGCGTGAGGCCCTTTCCAATCTGACGCCGCCGATCGAATACGAGACAGAGAAGGAGCTGATCGATATTTGTGTTGCGCTGGCACAAATTTCTGAGCGCACCATGTTCGCCACACCGGAGACTGTCGAGCTGGACCAAAGCGCTACCAATGTTATTGCGGCCATTGAAGCCTCCATGCGCGAATACGACTCCGACCCCCCGACCCGGAGCAACGAGAAAGCATGAATAGATTCCACAAGAAGACGATTTACGAAGCCCTCGGACGAGAGTCCGTCCACCCCTTCCCCGCGCGCATGGCGCCGGGAATCGCGCTTGGAGTTATGGGAGACATGGAAGAATCCATCATCCTCGATCCGATGATGGGCTCCGGGACCGTCCTGGCAATGGCCCGCGCGAACGGGCACCGCGGAATTGGGTTCGACGTCGATCCCCTGGCGGTCCTCATCTCCAAGGTTTGGACAACCCCAATCGATCCAAAGGTAATACGCGGTGAGGCGGAAAGGGTCTTGGAATATGCATGGCTGGATTTCAAGAATCTCACCGTGGCGGATGCTTACCCCACCGATGCCGACGAGGAGACTGGAAAGTTCATCCGATATTGGTTCGATGGATACGCCCGAAGACAGCTCGTCGCGCTGTCGATGACCATTCAGAAGGTTAACTCGGAAGTGACCCGGAACGCGCTCTGGTGTGCCTTCTCGCGGCTCATCATCAGTAAGCAATCCGGCGCATCGCGTGCAATGGATCTTTCTCACAGCCGCCCGCACCGGACCTTCGACACCGCGCCGGAGAAGCCATTCAACAAATTCCTCTCCGCGGTCGAAATCGTGATCGCCAATGGCCTCGACAAGAACTCGCCCGATGTCGGGCTTGAGCCGTCCCTCCAGATGGGCGATGCCCGCGGCATGCCATTGAAAGACAATTCCGTGGATTTGGTACTTACCTCGCCGCCCTACTTGAACGCAATCGACTACGTGCGCTGCAGCAAGTTCTCGCTCGTTTGGATGGGTTATCAAATCGCCGACTTACGCCAGGTTCGCACCGAAAGCGTCGGCACGGAGGCAGCCGATGAATCACTGGACGACGATAAGGGAGTGCGGACGATCATTGACGCTTTGAAACTTCGCCCAAAGCTGGAGAAACGGTTCGAGCGGATTCTGGGCCGCTACATTCACGACATGCGGAGCGCTATTGCCGAGGTTGGCCGAGTGCTCTCTAAAACCGGCAAGGCAGTTTATGTTGTCGGCGAGAATACTTTGCGCGGCACCTATATTCGCACCTCGGTCATTGTGAGCAAGCTCGCAGAGCTGGCCGGCTTGTCATTGAAAGAACGTCGCCGGCGAACGCTCCCGGCGAATCGCCGGTACATGCCGCCGCCGTCAACGGCTAAAGGAATGATGGACGCCCGCATGAGGCGCGAGGTGGTGCTGAGCTTCGCCGTAGCCTGATCTTCGCCTTTTCCTCATTTAAAAAGACGTCAGCGCCATTGGCCAGTTGCCAAGGAACGCTCGGGGATGGAACCCTTTGAGTGCGTTGAGACACGAATAAGTCACCGCCAAAGAAGGCCTATTGAAGCGGGACCGCCTCTTTGATCTGTGAAATCAACTCCTGTTGGCACCCGGACCGATCGTCTGCTCACGATGGACACGACCTTCACCGAATACAAAATGAATTGAAAGGGTTTTTGCAAAACATATGGTTCTACCGACCTCACTCCGATCTACTAAATGCAAGGAAATTGCTCACTATCTTCGGCGCGCAGGAAAGCCGTCGGCCCCTGTCGCTCGGGAGAAATGGCGGCGTCAAACTCCCCCGCAAGTCCCGTTGGAGGGAGCGTGGCCGTGATCTCCTAGAACGCCGTATCTCAGGCCTTGAGCCGAATTGAGGTTAGTAAACCATTCGCGACCACCATGGGTAATCGGTGGAGTGGCCGACAGGACTTCCGGACGCCGTCCGAATACCCGGCCAGCCGAGTCGAGTGGGATATACTTACCCACAAGCAGAGAGGTCCGATAGCTGACAAGTCGTGGTTTAGGTGCCAGGGAGCGCTGGCGCGTCGGCTTTGAGGTGGCAACATGGAGTATCTCTTCCAGGATCTGCGTCACGCGATTCGTTTGCTGTTCAGAAGCCCCGGCTTTACCCTTGTCGCGATCCTCTCGTTGGCCTTGGGAATCGGCGCCAACATCGCCATCTTCAGCCTTGTAGACGCCGTAATTTTGAAATATCTGCCGGTCGTGCGGCCCGCGGAGTTGATGCAACTGCAATATGGCGCCCCGGATTGGAACGGTGAGTCGAGCACCTTTACGAATCCAGTCTGGGAGCAAGTGCGTGATCACCAGGACGTTTTCGCCGAGATGTTCGCTTGGAGCAACAAGGACAAGTTGGATCTCACCCAAGGCGGGACGATGCATCCTACCAATGGAGTCTGGGTCAGCGGCAGATTTTTCAGCACTCTGGGGCTGCACGCCGCAGTGGGCCGCTTGATTTCCGAATCGGACGACCGGCGCGGCTGCCCAGCCGTAGCCGTACTCAGCTATGGCTTCTGGCAGGATCACTTCGGTGGGGCGAAGAGCGCCATTGGCAGCATACTCTCTCTCCGCAGCCGACCCTTTGAAGTGATCGGCATTGCGCCACGCGGCTTTTTCGGCATGGAAGTGGGTCAGAAGGTCGACCTGGCGCTGCCCATCTGCGCTACAGCGATCTTCGAGGGAAAAGAGTCCCGACTGGACAATGGCAACTTTTTGTGGCTGAACGTAGGAGGTCGCATCAATCCGAAGATGAGCAGGGCTCAGCTAACCTCGCGACTCAGAATCCTCTCGCCCAGGGTCTTCATACCACAGAGCGCTTCACCAGAGGAACGTCAGTATTTGTCGAAGATAGCATTGACGGTAATTCCCGCTGCGTCGGGCATTTCTGGTTTACGGAACCAATTCAGCCGGCCACTTCAAATCCTGATGACTGTAGTCGGACTTGTGCTGCTCATTGCCTGTGCCAACCTCGGGAGCCTAATGCTGGCTCGCGCCGTAGCGCGCGATAAAGAGTTCGCGGTGCGACAGGCACTGGGGGCCAGTCATACGCGTCTGATTCGCCAAGTCCTGACGGAATGCGTTCTGCTTTCGTCAGGTGGGGCACTGCTCGGCGCCCTTCTCGCGCGCTGGACCGCAGCCTTGCTGGTGCGCATCATCTCGACAGCACAAAATTCGGTCTTCCTCGACCTATCCCTGGACACCCGCATGCTTGGATTCGTTCTTGCGGTTGCGGGGCTCACCTCCGTTCTCTTCGGCCTGCTACCTGCGCTGCACTTGACGCGGGTGTCGCTGAGTTCAGCCATGAAGGGTAGCCAGTCGTCGGAAGGCGGGCGCTCGTTGCATTTTCACATGCGCAAGTGGATCGTTGGGTCACAAGTGGCGCTCTCACTCGTTCTTCTTGTGGCTGCCGGCCTGCTGCTGAGAAGTTTCGTGAAGCTGGTGACGCTCGACATCGGTTTCGACCGCAACAACGTCCTGCTCGTGCAAACTGACTTGGGCGTGGCAAAAATACCGGTAGGCCGGCAGGCCGCAACCTACGAGGAGATCGAAAGCCGTCTGAGCGCCTTGCCTGGCGTTCTTTCAGTCGGCCGTTCGACGATTGCCCCGATCTCCGGTAACGAGCTCATGAACAACAGCGTTCACACCGACTGGTTGGAAGCTGATAACAAGTTCTGGGTCTACCTGGACTTCATATCACCGGGCTATTTGCCAACGCTGCGAATGCCATTACTGGCGGGGCGTAATTTCACCAGGGCTGATATGGGAAGTTCGCATGCGGTGGCTATCGTCAATCAGTCTTTTGCGCGCCGGTTCTTTCCTGGCTTGAACCCAATCGGCAGGGCGTATTTAGAGGGTGTGACCGCTCAACCAGTCGAGGTTGTGGGACTGGTAGAAGACTCCAAATATTTTTCGCTCCGCGAGGAAAACCGCCCCACGGCCTTTTTGCCCCTAACCCTGGCATCCGAGCCTTCTTTCTTGGTGCGAGATCGCGACACTCTGCAGTTGCGTACGGCGATACCACCGTCCCGACTGATCGGACCCGTTCTTGCCGCGGTCGCCGAAGTGAGTAGTGCAATTCCTCTCGAGTTCCACACGCTGGCCGATCAAGTGAACGATTCGTTAGTTCAGGAGCGCTTGTCGGCGCTTCTTTCGGGCTTCTTTGGCGCGCTGGCCCTAATACTGGCGATGATTGGTCTCTATGGCACGTTTAGCTATTTGGTGACGCAGCGGCAAACAGAATTCGGTGTGCGAATGGCACTAGGGGCGGAGCCGGCCTCGATTTTTGCCCTCGTCATGCGAGACCTCATCGCAGTGTTGGCTGGTGGTTTGGTTGCTGGAATCTTGATTTCGCTGGCCGCCACGCGCGTACTTCAACAAATGTTGTTTGGCCTCGCGCCACGCGACGCAACGACGATGTTTTTGGCAGCTGGTGTTCTCTCGGCCGTTGCCCTGCTTGCCGGATACATTCCCGCTCGCCGTGCCACGAGGGTAGATCCTATGACCACACTGCGACAAGAGTGAGCGCGGATATCCAACGCGACACATCGCGAGCTGAACTATTCGCCTCGACAAGACGGGCGTAATAGACTGCTCAGCCGGCCGAGGGCCTACCAATATTGCGATCTACATCGATTCACTTGGTGCATCTAACGCCCGGTTCTGACATTTGGGCACAGCACGGGATAGATTCTCCTTGATGCCAAAGGGTTACAAAGCCGAATCGGGGTCGCGAAATCCCTTTGTGCTGGCCAAACTCCCAAGATGTCCGCTTCGAGGAAACGTGGCCGTGATCTCCTCGAACGCTGTATTCCTACGCGCTTGAGTCTCTAAAATTCGGACGTCAGACCCATAGTCGAGCAGGAGTGCGACATAATCGCTGTGTGGAGAAGCATCGTGCGTTCGTGGCTCCCGTGCGAATTCGGATATGGTTCCCAACGTGCACAGCTTAAGGCACCATGTCCTTGCGACTATGGCTTTTTGTTTTTGCCGTCGGCCACTGCTCAATCTACGCTCAGTCGGATGTGACCTTTCATTCCAATGTCCCACTGGTCATAGCCCCGACAATCATCACGGACCGGCACGGGCGGATAGTGGAAAGGTTGACTGAACGTGACCTGGTCCTCTATGACGACAATGTAGCACAACGGGTACAGGTCGAAGATCCCTCAATGCCGATCTCTCTTGTTCTGGTGTTGCAGTCCAGTGCGGAACCACTCCTAGGCAAAGTTCGTACCCTCGGTGGGCTGGTGGAGCCGCTGATCACGGGTGACAGAGGGGAGGCGGCCCTGATCACATTTCACGAGGATGTGCATATTGAGCAGACGTTCACCACAGACGTGCAGGTGATTGCTAAAGCTCTGACAGAGTTGAAAGCGAGCGGAGACGGTAGTAGTTCAATAGATGCGATGGTAGTGGCCGCCGGACTGTTGCGCAACTGTCCTCCAAACCGACGGCGTGTTGTTGTACTGATTGGGGAGGGGCGTGATCGCACTAGTAAAAAAGCCCTTGGCGAAGCTGTCTTTCTGGTGCAGAAAGAGAACATCACAGTGTACTCGATCACCTTCTCTCGTTGGCTTCTGCCCTTCACGCCTAAGGGCGATCCTCCGGCAATTTGAGAGAAACCGTCGGCTCCCGTTGGGGGCCCAATGAATCTTGCGGTGCTATTCAGCGAACTGAAGCGTGTTTCGAATCCGCATACCGCCGAAACGCTCGCGCGATATACTGGTGGGGAAGTCGCTTCGATCCTGCGAAAACAGACTCTGGAAGGTGTACTCGCACGGGTAGGCGAACAGTTACATATGCAGTACCTCCTTAGCTTCACACCGGCAGTGTCCACAAGCCCTTCTTTCCACAGAATCCACGTAGAAGTCAAAGACCGGCCTGAGTTGATCGTCCGAACCCGAGCAGGATACTGGTCGGTACCATAGGTCGCCGGCTGCGCCCACCGCACCGCAGACCTTCAATCTTGTCGGGGCATTTGTCGGAAACCTCAGCGGACGAGCGGAAACGCCAGGTGGATTCTTTTGGACGTAGAATTGCTACAACGAGGCGGACAATCCATGATTTCTGACCTACTCGTTGCTAGCCGAGGATTGCGTCGTAGTCCAGCATTCACAGTGGCCGCTATTGTCACACTCGCACTCGGCATTGGCGCCAATACGACGATGTTTTCCGTCGTGAATTCGGTGCTTCTGCGGCCCTTGCCCGGCTACCAAACCGATCGCCTGGTACAGGTCTGCGATGCTTCGCAAAATGCGAGGTTTGGTGCGCCGGGATCCTGCAGTTTCCTCGCACCCGATCTGTACCAGCGGCTCCGGGAACAGCTTCACTCCTTCGCACCCCTGGCAGCCAATCAATACTGCCGGATGAATCTGACCGGCTTGGGGGAACCGGAGCAGCTGGTGGGGCCCTGCACAACCGCGAACTGGTTCGAATTACAACGAGAGCAGGCAATGCTGGGCCGGACCTTTTTGCCCGACGAAGACCAGCACGGCCGCAATGGAATTGTCGTGCTCGACTACAGATATTGGCAACGCCGGTTCGGCGGAGATCCGACGGTCATCGGTAAGACTCTGATCCTAGATAAGAAACCGTGGATCGTTGTTGGCGTCATGCCTCCGAGCTTCCGGCCAATCGGCACAACTGCTTCGACCATCTATACTCCCCACGTAGTCGCGGACAGCCCGGATGGACTGCTCGTAACCGGGAGACTGAAACCCGGCGTTTCGCTCGCAGCGGCCCAAGCTGAGCTGAACCTGGTCGCAGGCCAACTTTCCGTCGAGAACCCGGATTGGAGAACACTCAAGCTCTCGGGCGTGCCGGTGTTGGAACAAGTGACCGGTCCACAGCGCCCGCTGTTGCTCCTGCTGCTGGCGGCCGTGTCTCTTGTTCTGCTGATTGCTTGCGTGAATGTCGCCAACCTTCTGCTCGCACGTTCCACAGCGAGGCAACATGAAATCGTTATTCGGATGGCGCTCGGGGCCAGTCGTGGCCATATCGTTCGGTTTGTGCTGGCTGAGGCGCTCACGATTTCCGTTGCCGCCAGTCTCGCGGCAGTGGCAATCGCATATGGCGGGTTGCGCCTGCTAAAGCCGCTGACGACCACTTTGCCGCGCGCCGATGAACTCAGTGTTGATGCCCGCGTGCTGGTATGCGCTTTGCTCCTTGGCATCGTTGCTGCACTGTTATTCGGTGTTCTTCCAGCCTTTCGATCCGCGCAGCCGGGTCAAGTGGCTGGGATGTGTTCGCGAACGAGCTCGAGATCCCAGAGAGCCTTCGTCGCCGGCGAAGTAGCTCTGGCTTTCGTCTTGCTTGTGGGCGCCGGACTCTTGATCCGGACGTTTGTCGCCATACGGACAACGGACCTCGGCTACAATCCGCGTAATGTTCTGACGAATTTCCTGGCGCTGCCTCCTTCACCCGATGGGAGCCGCACTGTGGGCGCCGGAGTCTATGCGCGGATTCGGGAGCGTGTGTCAGCCCTCCCCGGTATTCGCGCGGTTGCCACAGCCAGCACTTTGCCGATGTTCGGTGTATCCATCTCTCTGGACGTTCATCCGGAAGGTCAACCCGCGCGCCGGCAGGAACACGTTGCGTCGATGGATGTGATTAGCGACGACTATTTTCGAGTTATGGAGATTCCGCGGCGGGCCGGTAAGGTTCTGCGCCGCGACTGAGAACCGATCGGCGTAGCTGCCACAATGGTCACACGCTGTCCCCATGTCCGCTTCGAGGAAGTTTGACTACGTTTAGCCGGTTTCACGGGGAAATCGGGAGCACACGCTGCGGCATCAACATGTTGAGCGATGAAAATGAAGCCTCCAGTAGCGCACAAAATGGCCTTCGAGCATCCGAAAGAAATGATGCATATTCTATTTCATTTCCTAGTCCTCTGAATCCGCCGAGTGAGCCCTCCTGCGGAATGCAGAAGCCCATTCGAATCAAAAAGTATTGCTTGCCCTTGCGCACCGCCATTCGATCCTGCAAAGCGCACAGCGCCACGTGGTGGGTACCTTGCTTGGCGGTGGGACAAGTCCGGTTCGGCGACCCAGTCAGGTACCAGGTTTCCGCCGATCGAGGGCTTGAACCGCAACGCGGAGAGCTTGTTGTTACCCCCTGCGAAACGTGCAACCCTCTAGCATGCCAGCAGTTGTTGTCATTGCTTTTGGCTGGGTGCTGACCGTGAGCGTGTGCTGGTCGCTTGGCAGGCTGCTGCTCGATTCGCTCTCTCTGCGATTCTTCCGCCAGGAGGAATATGTCTTTGCATTCGTCGTGGGCTCAGCGTGTTTCAGCTCATTGATGTTTTTGCTGGCGTCGGCGGGATGGGTGCATCGCGGCGTGATGCTGGCATTGGCAGTTCTGATTCTCACTCTCGCCTGGTGGAAGCGCGCGTACCGTCTGAGCGTGGAATCTTTTCCTCCCCTGCCACAGTTCTGGAGCATTCTGTTCTACAGCGTCTACGCCGTGTATGCGGGGCTGTATCTCTTCTCGGCCTTTGCTCCCGAAGCCAGCCCGGACGGCGCCGGCTACCATCTTGGACTCGCCCGCCAATATTTGCGCCAGCACGGCTTTGGCCGCATCACCACCGATTTTCACGCCAGTTTCCCGCAAGGCATGGAATTACTGTTCCTGTTTGCGATTGCTTTCGGCCGCTTCTCCGCCGCCGCTCTGGTGCACTGCACGTTCCTGCTACTGCTGCCGCTCGCGATTCTGAACTTTGCGCGCCGCGCAAATCTGGCGGCTGCCGGAGTCGTCGGCGGTCTGATCATCTTCACATCCCCGATCGCCGGGTTGACCGGCACCACTGCTTATAACGATGCTGCTCTCGCCTGCGTCGCGTTCAGCGTCTTCGCGCTGCTCGAGGTGTGGGATGCGCACCGCGGCGTGGCGCTTCTGGTTCCCGCAGGCATCCTTGCCGGGTTCGCAGTTGGTATCAAGTACACGGCTTTTCCGGCGGTCCTCTATGCGTTCGGTTTCGTCGCCTGGCGATTGCTCCGGTCCTGCCAGACCGTCTGGCGCCCCCTGATTCTGCTCTCTGCGTGCGCCGCCGCGCTGATCGTGCCGACGCTCATTAAGAACTGGATCACGGTCGACAACCCGGTCTCGCCATTTCTGAATCGCGTTTTCCGCAATGAATACGTGCATGTCGCCTTCGAAGACAATCTTGCGGAGAACATGCGGAACTACGGCGTAATCCGGAGTTACCGGCAAATCCCGCTCGAGGTCACCGTGCGCGGTCAAGACCTGCAAGGGATGTTGGGTCCCTTATTTCTGCTGACGCCACTGGCGCTGCTGAGTTTGGGCCGGCGCGACGGAAGACGTTTGATGGCTACGGCGCTGCTGTTCGTCTTGCCATATCCAGCCAATATCGGCACGCGTTTCCTGCTGCCAACCGCGGCCTTTGTGGCGCCTGCGCTTGGGCTAGCGCTCATTCGCTGGCGAGCGGCGGGAGCGGTCCTGGCGATCATCGCAGGCGTCAGCTCTTGGCCCCGCATCGCCAAGTTCTATTGCGATGAACGTGCGTTCCGCTTACAGCCGACGACCCTGCGCGCGGTGCTTCGCAAACAACCGGAGGAGGAGTACCTGTCCGCCCGGCTGGCGGGCTACGACGCGGTGCGCATGATCGACCGGCGCGTGCCCCGCGGCGGCAGAGTCTTCTCGTTCTCAGACCTCCCG
>Ga0070731_10004327_pt1 | contig 12285 bp, 6 predicted proteins | sample Coa_R1_2_FD_66448 | JGI IMG/M metagenome (GOLD analysis project Ga0070731, IMG submission 66448) | Surface soil microbial communities from Centralia Pennsylvania, which are recovering from an underground coalmine fire - Coalmine... | ecosystem: Environmental > Terrestrial > Soil > Unclassified ... | reverse complement strand
ACTCCCCGTCCGGGATGCCCCTCTACAACGGGAGAATTGAAATTGTCCTTCTGTGGATACAGGATGCTGTCATTCAAAAACTGTATCCCCGGTTCCAATTGTCCAAGATCGAAAGGGCTGCGGCCGTTAAGGGGCAGAAATTCGATCTGTCCGCCCGGCAAAACTGTCTGCACCGCGAACTGATCCGTTAGCAGAGCGGACGCTTGCGGTTGCGCTTCGACCGACGGGTGCGCGGCGGACACATGCAGAGCCACCATCAGCGATGTGCTCGTTCCCACCTTCAGCTCCGCGGGAATTTCGACCTTCTGAAAAGCCTTCATCTCGAACTTGACGATGTAGTTCCCCGGTTGCAGCGGGCCTGAAAAATAAGCCCCTGTCCCAGAGGTCTCCAGCTCAACCACTGCCCTGGTCTCTCGATTCGTGACGGTCACCTTCGCGCCCGGAATGGCAATATTTCGTTCGTCGCTCACGATCCCCCGGATCACGCCCGTCCCCAAGGTCGATTGAGCTGTCATCAGTCCGCACTGCGCCAACGTCACCAGGATGGTGAGAAATGCCAATCCCCGGAAGCGCCGGAGTCGTGGGAAACACAGTTCAAGCATCATGAGCCTCTCTGATTTCATCCCTTCCAAACTATGCTGAAGCCTTTCAGAAGTCAGAACAAAAATGCCGGTTGAGCCGCACTCTGGGAATTGTGAGCCAATGGCGGACTGCCCTTGTGCATCCGTCAGGTCTCGCAGCGGACCGGCGGCAAGCCATGGCAAACTCGCAGGCTAACCAATCTTTCTCGCCGACTCTGGCCTTGGTTCGCAAATGACTTGCGCAACGATAGAAGTTCGAGGTGTACCGCCGAACCAGGGACTGAGCCGATTCTTCCAGAATCAAATTTTCATTGTCGCAAAATTATACCCTGTGCGCGCCTCCGAACCTCCCGTGCCCGCTTCTACGCCTCTTGCCTCACGATACGTCAATGCTTTTCGCGCTCAGGAGGACCGCGAAAAAGACGCCCGTCATCAGGCTAGAAATCTGATTTGACCGTGTAATACCCCACGCGATGCCGCACGTGGTACGTGTCGGAGTTGGGAACGTCAACTACCTTCACTTCGATGCGGCGGAATTCGGAGAACGATGTACGCTGTGACGGATAGTATGCAAGCAGATATTGGGTACGCAGCTCATCGCTGATCTGCCGGAAAGCGCTGTCAAGTTGCGCCGTCGAGGTAGCGTAGTAATACCTTCCACCCGTGTCCTCCGAGAGCTGGATCAGCGCGTGTTCCCCGCCTGTCTCTCGTCCGGCGCTGTTTTCAATCGGGACGATAATGATCGAGTAGACCAGCGCCTCAGCTTCCTCCGCCGCCCGCACCGCCTCTTTGTAATCCACTCTGCTGATGGTGTCGCCCCCATCTGTGATCAACACGATCACCTTGCGTCCCTTGCGATGCTCAAGGCTTCGCGATGCCAGATAGATCGCGTCGTAGAGGGCGGTTGCGGCTCCCACCCGGATATGATCGATTCCCTCGTCAATGCGCTTGAGGTCAGACGTGTAGCCCGCCGTCGCCTCGTGCACCACTTCGCTGAAGGCATACACCGAGAGCGCATCCACCGGCCGCAAAATCGCGTGCGCGAAGTGCTTGGCGGATGTCTGTTCCAGCGGCAGATCACGCCGTGTACTCAGGCTCGTATCGATGGCCAGCGCGATCGACAAAGGAACCGCCGACTCTTTGTCGAAAACTGCGATCTTCTGGTCGTTGCCATCTTCCTTCACCACAAAATTATTCTTTGCAAGATGTCCGACTGGCGCGCCTTGCGAATCGGTGACCGTCACGAATACGTTCACCAGATTCACGTCGACCTTGAGGGTGGTATCGGGTCCAGATTGCTGTCCAGAAGATGACGAATCAGATGATTGTTTGGCTTGCTGCGCCCACAAGCTACAGACCCACAACAGCAGGGTCACCGAAAGCAGGCTCGTGGCGGATTTTTTCATCGATGGCTGGAATTATATCTTCGCGTATTCGCGAGCCCCGTTTCTACACGGGCTTTCCTCTCTGCCTAAATCTGCGGATTCTGCAGCCGGGGGCCCACCGGCACGCGCCGTTCACTTAGATGCCGCACCCTTCAGCGGGCTGCCTCGTGGGATCAGGAATTTGCGCGAGGTATTTCTTCCGGAAACGGTTCTCCGTCCGCCCATACCGCGCCATCTTCGAAATATTCCTTTTTCCAGATCGGAACTGTGCGCTTGAGCGTGTCAATGAGCCAGCGGCAGGCATCGAATGCGGCGGCGCGATGCGCCGACGCCACCACGATCAGCACACTGGTTTCGCCGATTTCCAGCCGCCCCAGCCGGTGAACGATCGCCACCTCCCGAATACCGAACCTGCCGAACGCTTCGCCGGCCAAAGATTCGAGCTGCGCTAGGGCCATCGCCTCATACGCTTCATAGTCGAGATAGAGCGTGCGGCGGCCGCGTGTCTGATTGCGTACGATCCCTTCAAATACGGCAACGGCACCATCCTCGCCCCGCTTGATCTTCTTCAGCGCTTTTTCCGTATTGATGCGCTCTCTCACGATCCAGCACCGGCTTGCTGGCCGGCCTTCTCCATCCGGCGCTCCGCCGCTGACTGGGGGCAAAAGCGCAACCTCATCGTTCGATTGCAACTTGGTATCGGGCGCCGCGTACTGCTGGTTTACGGCCACCGCCAGCGCGGGAAGCCAGCGCCTCAACTCCGAAATTCGCTCCTCGTAATGGGCCAGCACGTCCTGCACTGTCGCTCCGTCGCGCAGGCTGATCTCCTCGGCGGCCTTGCCAGATAAGTCCTTCAGTGTCCCGAAAAATAGGACGTGCACCTTCATCGCCGTCCAGTGTACCGCGGCCAGAAGTTTGACCGGACGCATGCTCCGGGAAAGTGAAATACTTTGCGCACCTCCTTCCGGCGTAGCTGATCTGGACCAAATTAGTGCCGTGGTGGAAATCATTACCTCGTAGGCGACAAATTTATTCGCCCCGCGACAATCAGCCGATTCGGACAACGCTCCTCATCAAAACAGCATCCCTCAATTTGTCAGTGAGTTATCGAGATTCCTTGAACAGCGGCACAAAGAATGCTGATAGATCTTCGGACTCCCAGGTCCATCATTCCCAACCGCCAGGGGGCGGAGGTTCTGCCATGCGTAAGATTGCATTATTTTGCACATTTTCACTTCTCGTTTTAGCCCTAGCGATCCTGCTCGTCAGTTGCAGCAGCACACGAAAATCAGCAACCCGCGCTTCGGTCAATGTTCGGATCAGTGATCCTGCCACCTGTTCCGCTCCACAAGGAGCCTTCAGTCACATTTACGTCACCATCACCGATGTCGAAATCAACGCCAGCGCCAGTGCCGGCAACAACGACTCCGGATGGGTCGACCTCACTCCGTCTCTGTCTCAAAATCCGCAGCAGATCGACCTGCTCGGCCAAGCCAACAACCAGTGCTTCCTGGCTACACTCGGATCGATGACAGCGCTGCAGCCGGGCAGTTATCAGCAAATCCGCATCATGCTGGCGAGCAACGGAACCTCTGTCGCGAATAACGTCTGCGGTTCGACCGCCAACTGCGTGATGATGACGAGCAGTCCCAGCACGCCGCAACCGCTGCTCCTCTCCAGCGAAGCGCAAACTGGAATCAAAATTCCCTCTGGCCAGATCGCGGGCGGGCAATTTGTCATCGCCGCCGGTGAAACAAAAGATCTTGACATCGACTTCAATGCGTGCGAATCCATCGTCGCCGAAGGCAACGGACAATTCCGTCTGAAGCCGGTTCTTCACGCCGGCGAAGTGAATCTCACGTCGTCGTCGATCAACGGAACGGTCGTCGACAGCGTGACCTCTCAACCGATCAACGGCGGTACAACTGTTGTCGCCTTGGAACAGAATGACGGCTCCGGCGTCGACCGCGTCATCATGGAAACCGTCGCCGACAATAGCGGAGCATTTTCTTTCTGCCCCGTCGCCGCCGGAACCTACGACGTTGTCATTGCTTCTGTAAGCGGCAGCCAGGTGGAATACGGCGCCACTGTGATCACGGGTGTGCAAGCGGGCAACGCGCTCGGCAGCGTTCCTGTCGTCGCTCAGACTGGAAACACCGCTCCGGCGGCCATCACGGGCCAGATTACAACCAGCACCGGCAGCGCCGGAACAGCGGCAGACGTTACGCTCTCGGCTCTGCAGCCAATCAGCTCTTCCCTGCTCGTCACCGTTCCGCTCGCAGGACAGTCTGCCGCGGCGGCCAACCTCGCGACCGCTTCCGGTACAAGCTGTCCGGCAAAGACCGATTGCGCAACCTACACACTTTCGGTTCCCGCCTTGAATCCCAGTGTCGGAGCATTCCAGGCCGCCGCGGCGCAAACCCCCGCCGCTCCGGCCGCAGGCGCGGTGAACTACACTATCGACGCAAAGGCATTCACCACCGATGGAACCAGCACTCCGGATTGCACTTCGCCCGATATGCAAACCAATGTGACCTCGACGAACGCCCCGTTGACCGCCATCGCCGGCACGAGCGTGACCGCCGCGACGCTCGCGTTCTCCGGTTGCCAGTAGGAGTAAAGATGTAACCGGGCCAGCTTCGCCCCGCGCGGCTGGCCCGGTGAAACTCAGCTCGCAGCTGCGTAAAACACAACATTCCAACATCCGCCCCATGTTTCTCCTGTGCTGAAAAACTAAACATTCCGTGCCTGATTCTTCTTGAAAACGCTCATTCCCCGATAGTACGTTCTGTTAGTCGAGGGGGCGTCCCTAGTTCACATCAGCCAGCGGTTGATTGGCGCAGGTTCCTATCCTTAGCCAACACACATTCCTCGGTTTGCCGCCTCGAAACAGGAGATTCGGAATGTTTACCAACTCTGTTGCGCGCATATCGTTCATCACGATTCTTTTCGCCCTGTTGAGCTCGGCATTATTCCTACCCCAGGCCGCACACGCTCAGGATGTTTCGTCCATTACCGGCGTGGTCACCGATCCCAGCGGCGCGGTGATCCCCGACGTCGCGGTCACGCTTGTGAATCCGCAAACCGGCGGTGTCTACAAGACCGTGACCAATGGCGCGGGCTCCTTCATGCTGACGCAAGTCAAGCCCGGTCCCGGATACAAGATCGAATTCGCTCACGACGGGTTCAAGTCCGTCATTGTGTCCGACCTCTATATGAACGTCGACACTACGCGCGTCCAGAACGTACAACTGACCCTCGGCGCGACCCGCGAGTCGGTTGAAGTCTCGGCCGCCACCGAGAACGTAACCCTCGACAACACCGACGCGACCGTTGGCAACAACTTCCAGGTTCAGGTTCTCAACGATTTGCCCGTGCAGGACCGCAGCAACCCCTCGGCTCTTTTCGTCGCTCAACCCGGCGTCACTTTGGACGGAGCCGTCACCGGTGCCCGCACCGACCAGAATCGCGTCACCGTGGACGGTCTGGACGTAAACGATATGGCTACCGGCGAGTTCGGCTACATCGTCGGCCGCGCCCCGGTCGACTCCGTGCAGGAATTCCGCGGCGTCAGTGCCGGCGATCTCTCCAGCGAATCCGGCGGCGGCGGCGGCCAATACACTCTCGTCACCAAGAGCGGCACCAATTCATTCCACGGAGCATTAGTGGAATATCATCGCGACACCGATCTCGAGGCCAACGACTGGTTCAACAACAATGCTGGGGTGCCCAGACCGCCGCTGATCCGAAATCAATTCGGCGGCAATATCGGCGGGCCGATCATTAAAGACAAGCTGTTCTTCTTCTTCGATTACAACGGTCGACGCGACACTTTATCGGGCCTCGAGGAGCGCACCGTCCCACTGGATTCGTTCAGGGCAGGAAACATTCAGTATATTAACTCTTCGAATAATATCGAGACTCTACCCGCCACCGCTCCCGTCGGCCAACAAAGCGTTCAAAGCCTCGACCCCCAGTTGGTAGGTATGAATTCGGATCTGCAAAGCCTATTCTCCAGCCGCTATCCGCACGCCAATGACCTGTCATTTGGAGATGGCTACAACACCGGCGGCTACCGTTTCAATGCACCTTTCCCCTATAAGGAAGACGATTACGTTCAGCGCGTCGACTTCAATCTGAATCAGAACATGAAGATTTGGGGCAAAGGCAACTTTGTCAGAACGACCGAAACCTATGGTGCCGTCCAGTTCCCTGGTGATCCTCTTACCTCTCCGTTCTTCGACCGAAGCTACACCTACGTGGTCGGCCACACTTGGAACATCAACAACACGATGGTGAACAATGCCTCCTTCGGAGAGGTATACGAGAATTTCAACTTCCCCAACACCTACAACCCGACCGGCGCCAATCAATTCACGACCTTTGGCGGAAACGGTACCGGTGGCTCAATCATCGACAGCCCTTATGCCAGCGCCATCAATGCACAAGGTCGGACTTATCCCATCCCCGTCATCCGTGATGACTTCACCTGGGACAAGGGAACACACAGTTTCACCTTTGGCGGCACCTTCAAGTGGATCACACCCAACGCCTACACGATTCTGAACTACACTACCCCAAATATTGGATTAACCGGTTATACGAATAATTTAGACCCCAGCCTTGAGCCCAGCGACATCTGCACCACGTCGTCACCGAATTGCAACAACTCTGCTCCTGGCTTGTTCGATCCCGCATTCGCCCTCGCGTTGGCGCCATATACCTCGATAGGTGCCACTTTTAACTACGATGCTCAAGGAAATCCGCTCCCGCAAGGCAGCGGTCAGGTACACAATTACCGGTATTATGAAACTGAGGTCTACTTCGGTGACACATGGAAAGTGCGTCCGAAGCTGACCCTCTCTTATGGTCTGCGCTGGAACTTCTACAGTGTGCCTTACGACACGCACGGCATCGAGTCCATCCAGAACACCGATTTCAATACATACTTTAAGGACCGCGTAGCGCAGAGCGCGGCCAGCCAGTCCGGAAATACCGTCATTCCCCTCATAGGCTATTCTCTTGGCGGTAAGGCGAATCACGCTCCCGGATATTTTCAGCCGCAATACACCAACTTCGCCCCTAGAGTCGGCTTCGCTTACCAGTTCAACCCGAAGACCGTATTTAACGGCGGGGCGGGAGTGATTTTTGATCAGACCGTCATCAATGCGGTCCAATATCAGCAATCGCAATTTTCTTATCTGTTTCAAGGCGGGGCGGCGGAGAACTGCGGTAACCCGAGTGATCCGTCCGGTAACCTGATGACGTGCCCAAGGTTTACCGGGCTGAGCAGCCCGCCGGCGGCACCTGCTGCTCCCACGATCACGAGGCCCTTTTACCCCAACGTCACTGGTTCAGGTTCGAGCGCGGTTCCGTATGGCTTGGCCTTAGGGAGTTATCCAACCGCGTTCAACGAAATCCTTGACCCGCACCTCAAGACTCCTTACTCGATCGCGTTCAATTTTGGCGTCGAACACGAAATTCCGGGTGGATTCATCCTGAAAGTTTCCTACGTAGGTCGGCTCGGCAGAAGACTGCTGGCGCAGGTTGACGGCAGCCAACTGATTGACTTTAAGGATCCGGTCTCGGGCCAACTCATGTCAGACGCATTTGCGGCCGTGAGTCAGCAACTGCGGGCTGGGATCGACCCAAGCATGGTCACCGACCAACCTTTCTACGAAAACGTAATGGTTGCCGGCACCGGCTCGGCGCTTGGGGTGGCGAGCAACACGCAGGTCATCACCCAATACCTTCCTCTTTACGCCTACCGGGGTGACTTTGCCGACACGACCCAAGCTCTCGCGTCGCTTCAACCGGATGGGCTTGGACTTCCACCGAACGTCGGAATGGCGGCCCAATTCGCCGAGAACACGTTCTACACCAACCAGGGAAACTCGAACTATCACGGCTTGCTCGCTACCCTGCATAAGAATGCCAGCCACGGTCTGCAATTTGACCTGAACTACACCTGGTCCCACTCGATCGACAACGTCTCCTTGATCGCCAACAACGTTGCTTATGGCGGGTATGGTTTCATCTGCGACGCACTCCGTCCCCGTGAATGCCGGGCCAACTCCGACTTCGACGTCACCAACTACTTCAACGGCAACTTCGTTTACGATCTGCCGGTCGGCAGAGGCAAGGCTTTCGTCGGCGGAGCCCCGCGCTGGCTCGACGAGTTCATTGGCGGATGGAGCGTCAGCGGCCTGCCAAGCGTTCACTCCGGGAATGCCTATTTCGCAGCCGCTAACGCGTTCGTCGCCGGATACGCCAACAATGCTCCTGCCATCCTCACCGGACCGATCACGGATCTGAAGACCCACATCAACGGCGGGAAAGGACAACCTCTCTACGCCTTCTCCAATCCCACCCAAGCCAACGCCGATTATGTCGGCCCAATAGGATTCCAGATTGGCAGCCGCAACAACCTGCGAGGGCCGTCCTATTTCGACATGGATGCCGGGCTGGCGAAGTCCTTCCCTCTCAGCTCGGAAAGGTTTGCTCTGAAGTTCCGGGCCGACGCATTCAACGTTCTAAATCATCCAAACTTCTCAACGCCATGTACCGACATCACGAACGCCACTTGCATCTTCGGTAAGATCACAAGCACCCAAGGCACGACCATCCGCAACAGCGGACCCGCCGCCCGTGTTCTGCAGTTAGCCCTGCGGCTGGAGTTCTAATCCTCCAACCGCACCAAAAACTAAGGCCGGCCCTTTCGGGTCGGCCTTCATTATTTTCGATTGAACTTCAGCTTTACGTTAGAACCCGGTCATGCACCGGCTCCGGCTCTTTCACCGGCTGCGTCGGTTGATAATCCTGCTTGGGATCCTTCGGCGGTGTCGACGGAATGATCTGTGCCGCGACGCTCTGCGCCACTTGCGGCAGAGAGACTCGGAACGCTTCATCAATCGTCTTCACGTAATGAACGTTCAAGTTTTCCAGTTGCTCCGGCGACAGATCCTCCTCGACGTTCATCTTGTTTTCCGCCGGGAGAATTACATCCCGCACGCCAGCCCGCTTCGCCGCGAGAACTTTCTCCTTGATGCCGCCCACTGGAAGGACGTTCCCGCTCAGCGTAATCTCGCCGGTCATTGCGATCAGCGGCGTGATCCGGTGCTTTGTGAGCAGCGAGACTAGCGCTGTGGCCATCGTTACGCCGGCCGACGGTCCATCCTTGGGAATCGCTCCCGCGGGTACGTGGATATGAATGTCGTGGCTGGCGAAGAAATCTTCCGCCACGCCCAGGCGATCCGCATTTGACCGCACCCACGTCAACGCGGCCTGCATCGATTCCTGCATGACCTGCCCGATCTGCCCGGTCATGGTGAATCCGCCTTTGCCCTTCATCGCGTTGGCCTCAACGAACAGCACGTCGCCGCCCGACGGAGTCCAAGCCAGCCCCACCGCAACTCCCGGCCGCTCCGTGCGCTCGGCGATTTCGCCTTCGCTGCGGACCTTGATTCCACCCAGGAATTCCTGAATAATTTCCTTGTTGACCGTGAGCTTTTCCGTCTTGCCTTCGGCCAGCCGTCGCGCCTGTTTGCGGCAGATCGTTCCGATCGTGCGTTCCAGGCTCCGCACTCCGGCCTCCCGGGTGTAGTGCCGGATGATGTTGCGTACTGCCTCTTCCGGAAATTCGATCTGGTCGGCGGTGATCCCGTTTTCATCAATTTGCCGCGGAACTAGATATTTGAACGCAATGTGAACTTTCTCTTCTTCCGTATAGCCCTGCAGTTCGATGATTTCCATGCGGTCGCGCAGCGGCTCGGCAATCGGGTCGAGCATATTCGCGGTCGTGATGAAGAGCACCTTCGACAAGTCGAATGTTACGTCCAGATAGTTATCGCGGAAGCTCGAATTCTGTTCCGGATCGAGCGCTTCCAGGAGCGCCGAAGCCGGATCTCCACGGAAATCCCGTCCGACTTTATCGATTTCATCCAGCATGAAGACTGGGTCTTTCGTTTCCGCCCGGCGAATCCCTTGAATGATCTGTCCCGGCAGCGCACCAATATATGTACGCCGGTGTCCGCGGATCTCCGCTTCATCGTGGACGCCGCCCAGCGATAGCCGAACGAACTTTCTTCCCAGCGCCCGTGCGATCGACTTCCCTAGCGAAGTCTTGCCCACGCCCGGAGGCCCTACGAAGCAAAGAATCGGCCCCTTCATGTTCGGCTTCAATCGCCGCACTGACAGGTAATCGAGAATGCGGTCTTTCACTTTTTCTAAATCGTAGTGATCCGCGTCCAGGATTTCCTTCGCCTTCGGAATCTCGATCTCCTGCCCCGAAGTTTTAGCCCAAGGCAGCACCGCCAGCCACTCGATGTAGTTGCGCGTAAGCGAATAATCGGCCGCCATCGGTGACATGCGTGACAGCCGGCCCAATTCCTTCAGCGCTTCCTTCTTCACCTCATCGGGCATGCCCGCTTCTTCGATCTTTTTCTTGAGGTCTTCAACGTCGCGCTGGCCTTCATCCTGTTCGCCCAGCTCTTTCTGGATCGCTTTCATCTGCTCGCGCAAGTAATACTCGCGCTGTGTCTGCTGCACGCGGTCCTGCACTTCGCTCTGAATCTTGTTGCGCAGTTGCTGGACTTCCAGTTCCTTCGCCAGGTGCTGATTGATCTTCTCGAGCCGTACATGGATGTCGAGCGTTTCCAGCGTGTCCTGCTTGTCGGGAGTCGAAAGCGATGGCAAAGACGACGCAATGAAGTCGACTAATCGTCCAGGCTCGTCGATGTTCATCGCGACGGTCGAGAGTTCGTCCGACAGCGTCGGCGATCCGGCCACAATCTGCTGAAATAGAGTTAAAACGTTCCGCTGCAGCGCTTCTATTTCGGATGTCGCCAGCGGCGTCGCTCCCTCGGGCAGCGTCGAGTAGTACGCGTTCATGAAGGGCGTCAGCTGGGTGAATTCCCCAAGCTTTACCCGTTCCAGGCCCTCGGCAAACACGAATAGACTCTGGTTAGGCATCTTCACAACTTTGTGGACTACCGCCGAGGTTCCAACGGTATAGAGATCGCTCGGCTGCGGAGCGTCCACTCGCGCTTCTCGCTGCGCCACAACGATGATGGTCTTGTCTTCTCCGAGCGAATTGATTAACTGCACCGAACTCTCCCGCCCCACGGTTAGGGGCAGCACCGCATGCGGAAACAAAACCGTGTCCCGCACCGGCAGCACTGGGAGAGCCTTTTGTTCGTTTATTTCCTTGGATTTAGGAGTGCGCTCTAGTGGCGTCTGCTGACTCATGATTCTCCTTGAGTGTAACTCGCTCAAGTTTAGATGATACTCGCCGGGGAAAGGTTTCAGATCCCCGTGAACCGTTTCCGCAAGGTCTTGGATTTTATTCCCTTATCTTTTTCTCTGGAACTTGCCCAAGGTGCAGAGGCTAACGCGGAGGGTACGTGCATGCAAGCATTAAATTGGATCTAGCCTACGAAACGTAACGAAGCAAGTCGCCGAGCCAACGATTCACAAATGCGGCTGTCCCACCGACCCGACACCCAAGCTTGGCGGGCCACATGGGACTTTAGCCACTGCGTCCCAAGCTCCGAGCGACTCCTCAGGCCAGGAACGCGACGATTAAACCTCTCAGAAAACGTGCTTCGCAGTATCGCCGTGAAATACCAGTTCCTGCAGGACTCTTTCGTTGCTTGCATTGAACTGGTAGATCGTCTGATCTTTGTCAGCTCTTTTCGCGAGCGGCACCAGCGTGCACTTTACCTTGAACTCCTGCTTCCCCTGCTTCTGTTGGAACACCATGACGTGGTCCTGTCCTTCCATGGTGTGACGAACCACGTAATCGCCGGCCGGCAACAGGGCCGTGCCGATGTGAATGGGAGCATCGAAGGTGACCCGGCTCACTTCGTGAATTCCCATGCTGTTTTCTTTTGCAAGCGCAACTGCACACAACCCCAAAATCAAAAGGCCCAAAACCCGCAATAAACGCATATAACCTCCATACTCGAAGATCTCCCCGCGGCATCAGCGGAGACGATTTCAGTGTAGGAGCCTGCCTGTGAAGTGAATGTGAACCTGATCACAAAGGACTGTGAGGGCAGGTTAGGCGGTGTCATTTCGGTGTGAATTGCGCTAACTCATAGATTCCCAACTTCTTTTCCAATTGCGCCACCCGGTCCAAAATGTTGAAAAAGCCTTCACTGCCGAGAAGTTCGTCTTCTTTCTTCTCGAACTCGTCACCCAGCGACTCGTACTCCTGCGGAGAAACAATTTTTCGGAAGGCCGGAAATAGCACTGTATCTTCCCGCGCCTCATGCGGACGGTACATGCGCAGAAAGCTGCGCAAAGCATCGCTGAGTTTC
>Ga0070731_10004325_pt1 | contig 12296 bp, 5 predicted proteins | sample Coa_R1_2_FD_66448 | JGI IMG/M metagenome (GOLD analysis project Ga0070731, IMG submission 66448) | Surface soil microbial communities from Centralia Pennsylvania, which are recovering from an underground coalmine fire - Coalmine... | ecosystem: Environmental > Terrestrial > Soil > Unclassified ... | reverse complement strand
GTCACGTCCTGCTTTTCGAGGCCGCCGATGCGGTGCTCAAGACCCGGCGTACCTGGAAGTGCCCAGGGCCGAACCAGTTTTTTATCGCGCTTATAAGGGAGGAACTTTTCTTCGTCCGAATCCAGACCCTTCTTGAATTTGACTTCGATAGGCGGCAGTTCCGACGATTTTGGAAATTTCCACGGCTCGGCGCCATTGGCGATATATCCATCACTTAGGAAAATGACCGGTGTCATATGATGAACGGCGATGCGAACCGCTTCATATACCGCATCAAAACAGTCGCTGGGCGTCGATGCTGATATGATCGGCATCGGGCATTCGCCATTTCTTCCATAATATGCCTGCAAAAGGTCGCTCTGCTCGGTCTTTGTCGGCAAACCCGTCGATGGGCCGCCACGCTGAATGTCGCAAATGACAAGCGGAATTTCCAGAACGACTGCAAGACCCATGGCTTCCGCTTTGAGCGCCATGCCCGGTCCCGATGTCGTTGTCACACCGAGAGCGCCCCCATAACTCGCTCCGATAACGGAAGTAACCGCCGCGATTTCATCTTCAGCCTGGAAGGTGCGAACGCCAAATGATTTGTGCCTGCTCAGTTCGTGGAGGATGTCAGAAGCAGGTGTGATCGGGTATGATCCCAGGAAAAGACCAAGCCCGCTCTTCTGGGATGCCGCAATTAAGCCATAGGCCAGCGCCTGGTTACCCATGATCGATCTGTAGGTTCCTGGCTCCAGTTTGGCCTTTTCGACTTTATAAGTAGTCGTAAAAGTTTCCGTCGTATCTCCGAAATTATATCCTGCATGCAGGGCCTTGACATTGCTTTCAAAAATCTCCGGCTTCTTGCCAAATTTTTCTTTCAGAAATTTTTCGGTGCTTTCCATTTCCCGGTTATACATCCAATACAAAAATCCCAGCACGAACATATTTTTTGCCCTGTCCTTTTCTTTTGTGCCGATAGAAAATTCTTTGAGCGCTTCGCGGGTCATTTTGGTGACGTCAATCTTGATCAACTCGTAAGTTTCCAAACTGCCATCCTCGAGCGGGTTGATACCTTCAGGATAGTTCGCAAGCCGCAGGTTCTTCGCGTCAAATCCCTCTGTGTTGGCAATGATCCTGGCTCCCTTCTTTAATGATTTGAGGTTGGTTTTCAGCGCGGCCGCGTTCATGGCAACCAATACGTCGCATTCATCGCCAGGCGTAAATATCTGGTCGCTCGAAAATCGGAGCTGGTACCCGCTCACGCCGGGTAAAGTGCCTTGCGGGGCCCTGATCTCAGCGGGGAAATCCGGGAATGTGGCCAAGTCGATTCCGAGGAGCGCTGTGTTGTTGGTGAACTGGCTCCCGGTAAGCTGCATGCCGTCGCCCGAGTCGCCGGCAAACTTAATTACCACATCCTGCAATAATTGTTCTTTACGGTTCACTGCTCCAAAATTTTATCAAAGTTAGTACTTATGTGATTTTTCATCGGCTCATCTTCACTGTATAAAACGCATATTTAATGTTAAATGATGCCCTTGTTGATTAATTTTTAGTTCCTGGACCCGTGACCCCCATGGCGTTATATATCGTCTCCTGGATCCCGCCCCTTACGCTCAGGCTGGAAATTTTTCCATTGTCGCTGCTCGGGTTCACCCTGTTAGACAGAAATATGAATATCAGGTTATATTCCGGGTCGACCCACACGCAGGTTCCCGTAAATCCCGTATGGCCGAATGTCCGGGGCGAGGCGGAAAGGCATGGATATGGATCTTTTAGCGCCGCGTTGTTTTTGTCCGGCTTGTCGAATCCCAGGCCGCGACGACTGATATCGCTGTGATAAGCAGTAAAGTAGTCGATGGTCTCTTTGTTCAGGTAGCGCTTGCCCTCCATCACTCCCCCGTTCAGCAGCATCTGTTCCAGTATCGCCAGGTCATAGGCATCGCTAAACAAACCAGCATGCCCTGACACGCCTCCGAACATGGCCGCACCGGGGTCGTGTACATCGCCGCGGATCACCTGCTTCCTGAAAATTGTTTCGCTTTCGGTAGGTGCGATGCGATTGGTCAAAAAGGAATTCCTTGGTTTGAAACCCGTTGTCAGCATATACAAAGGATCATAAAATGTCTTTTCAACGTAACGGTCCAGGGTCATCCCGGTAATGGCTTCAACGACCTTGCCCATAAAAATAAAATCGTTGTCACTGTAAATATATTTTTTCTGCGGTTCCAGGTTGCTGGCGAGTATCCTGCTATAGATGGTGTCGACCCAGTCGCGGCGCATAAAAAGATTTTCTGCCACACGGGCAGGGTGCGCACTATCCTGTTTCCAACTGTAAATATTCATGAGCGGAACACCCCCGTGAAGACTATCGATCGTTTCCTTATAAAAAGGAATAAAAGCTTTGAGCCCCGCCTGGTGAAGCAACACATCCCAAATTTTTAGTGGCGCCTTATTGGTTCCGCGCACCCAGGGCAAATAATCTCCCAGCGTCTTTTGAATGTCGAGCCTGCCCTCATCGTAAAGCTTCATCACCGCCATCGTCGTCGCACATATCTTGGTAACAGATGCGAGGTCGTAAAGCGTTTCCGTGTAGACGGGCTCCTTTTTGTCATAGGTCAGGTAGCCGAAGGCCTTGTTATAACACACTTCGCCGTTCCTGGCCACCAGCACGACACAACCTGGAAACGCTTCTTTTTTTATGGCGGTCTTGCAAATCGAATCGATGACCGTCAATTTATGTGGATCAAAGCCCGCTGATGCCGGTAAAACCCGCGGAAGCGCTCCGCCTGCATTGGGCACGCCTGCTCCATAGGACAGCCCGCTGCAAACAGTCACCGGCAGCCTGCCTTTTGCTGAAAACTTTCCCTCCAACAGGTCGGCGGCAACATCCTGGGTAATTTCATCATCCTCGTAGCAGGCAAATAAAGATTTAGCATCACAGAAATTCCTGACCAGGTAGGGGTTCCCGAAATCCATCACGATGGCGTTGTGCTGGTCCACCAGCTGGTTGAGAAGCCAAATTGCGGTACTGCTGACGCCAAAATTATTTGCGGGAAACCGGTTGTAGTTGTGGACCCCCACGATCACTTCATCATACCGGTTCCTGATCAATTCGATCGTTGCCATCGCCTTCGAACTGTCAAGTGAATAATCAAAATAGTATACATGCGTATTGAAATCGGAGCGCAGCCGTTTGGCAAATTCGTTATCTGCCGTGAGCCCGAGACCTACATAAGCAACACGTTTTTTTGTGACAGGATTCAGCGGGTAGAGGGCGGCTTCGCGGTTTCGCAGGAGCGTGATCGCATTTTCAGCGATGTCCTTTCGCATCTCTGGCACACCTTCATTCAGATCCTCGGTGAGGTGCGAAAGATTGACCGGCGCAAGGTTCGCCAAACCATATTGGTATTTCGCGAGCAGCACTTTTTTCACATGCGCATTAATTTCTTTCCACCTAATTTTCTTTGCTGCAACGGCCTGCCTGATCTTCATAATCGTCGTGTCAATGTTGCCTGGCAGGGAGAGCAGGTCATTACCCGCTATGAGCGCCTGGACGGCGGCTTCGCCTCCTGGGAAATATTTGGCCACCCCTTTCATTTCCAAAGCGTCGGTAAAAGTCAGGCCGTCGAATTTCAGTTTCTTGCGGAGAAGTTTCGTGACGCTCTTTTTTGAAATGGATGTTGCGAGGTTTGGCGTCTTGTCAATGTCGGGTACGTAGAGATGAGCGACCATCACGCCGGCGATCCCTTCGTTGATCAATTTCTTAAACGGGTAAAGTTCCAGCGTATCCAGTTGCTTAAGCGTCTTGTTGATCACGGGAAGATCGACGTGCGAATCGACCGACACATCACCATGTCCCGGGAAATGTTTGGCGCAGGCCATCACGCCCGCGTCCTGCAACCCTTTCATGTATTCAAGGCCATACTCAGCGACCTTCACCTTATCCTCGCCAAACGAACGGTCGTTGATTACCGGGTTATTCGGGTTATTGTTGATGTCGACAACGGGTGCAAAATCCACCATGATGCCAACCCGCTTGCATTGGTCGCCGACCAGTTTGCCATACTGGTAGATGATCTCCGGGTTTTGAACGGCCCCGAGCATCATTTGCCTCGGAAGCCCCATCACGCTATCCATCCGCATGCCGACGCCGTTTTCCGCGTCGATGCAAATCATGATGGGCGTTTTTGCAATACCCTGGAAATAGTTGATCCATCCCGCCTGCGTCAGCGGTCCGCCCTGGAAAAGACAGATTCCACCGACGTCATACTTGCGTATGGCGGCCTCGACATCCTTGTCAGAAAAAGTTATTTTGCGCGTCGCAGGGTCGATGGACGAAAGTCGCATCACGATCAGCTGCGCAATTTTCTGATCATCATTAAGCGATTTGAAAACACTGTCAACCCACTTTTCTGCGGGAAGGTTTGATTTGAATTGGGCGCGTGATGCAACTGAGATCAGTATCAGAAGTAAAATACAGACGAGGTATTTCATATCAAAATCTTGACGAATTTGCTGTTTATCGCCGGAGAGCGGCGCCCTGGCAAAAAGCGGCTGATAGCGGTGTCGCAGGTCAGTTCTTCCTTTCGGACAGTGTGTTAACAAATCAGCGGAGGCTAATGTTTACTCCAGTCAATAAGCAGTAAATTGCGACCACAAATTAAGACAGAATTGGACATTATTCAACAATTGCCCGATAACATCGCAAACCAGATCGCAGCAGGTGAAGTGATCCAGCGTCCGGCGAGCGCCGTTAAAGAGCTGCTCGAAAACGCCGTCGATGCAGGAGCAACTGAAATCCGGGTGATCATCGGTGATGCGGGAAAATCCCTGGTGCAGGTCATTGATAATGGGAGCGGGATGAGCGAAACCGATGCGCGAAATGCTTTTGAAAGGCATGCGACCTCCAAAATCAGAAATATCGATGACCTGTTTCGGATTCGCACGATGGGATTTCGCGGAGAAGCGCTGGCATCGATCGCTGCAGTTGCACAGGTTCAGCTCAAAACGAAAAGGGAAATAGACGAATCAGGCACCTGCGTGGAAATCGAAAACAGCGCGGTGAGCTCCCAGGAGCCCGTTGCGACATTAACGGGCACGAGTATCGCCATGAAAAATTTGTTTTTCAACGTTCCCGCAAGAAGAAATTTCCTGAAGAGCAATGCTGCGGAAATGCGTCACATTTTGGATGAATTTGTTCGCGTTGCATTGGCTTTTCCCGGGATTTTCTTTTCCGTGACCAGTAACGGCGAGCAACTGTTTCACCTCGAAAAAGGAACGCTCAAACAGCGGATCATCCAATTGCTCGGCGACAACCTGAACGCCAAGCTTGTTTCTGTCAACGAAAGGACAGCCTACCTGAACATACGCGGATTCGTCGGCAAGCCTGAAGCAGCCAAAAAAACGCGCGGGGATCAGTACCTGTTTGTCAATAACCGGTTTATCAGGAGCGCCTACCTGAACCATGCGGTAATGGGCGCTTTCCAGCAGATGATACCCGCGGACAGTTTCCCATTGTATATTCTTTTTATAGACCTTGATCCTGCAGAACTGGACATCAACGTTCACCCGACAAAACAGGAAATCAAGTTCCAGGATGAAAAAATCGTGTATGCATTTGTCCAGGCGGCAGTCAAGCACGCGCTCGCCCAATTCAGCATCACGCCAACACTGGATTTTAATCTGGATCCATCGATCCAACAGCTCGATGCAGTGACAAAGCCGTTTACGGAAGAACAAAAAAGAGGGCTTTCGGATTCCTCCTTGTTCAAAACCTTCACGCAAAAAGATCAGGCCCATTTTATCGAGGGAGAAGATAGGAGCGAGCTGAGACACTGGAAGGAATTCTTCGAACCGTCATCCGCAGAGACGATCGATCCAACAATGACGGTTATGAAACAATTTCCAGCGGATGCTGCGGAAGCCGAACTCAATCTCAATATTTCGTGGAGCCAGGAATTCATCCAGGTCCACCATGCTTTCATCGTGGCCAGGACGGACAAAGGTTTCATTCTGATCAACCAGCAGCTTGCACACGAAAGAATTTTGTATGAGCGTTACCAGGAAGCTTCGGAGGGGAAATCCATCCCTTCGCAAAAAAACCTTTTCCCCGTAACTGTCCAACTGGCGATGCAGGATGCCATGCTGCTTTCGGAACTCCTGGGCGACCTCCGCGAGCTTGGATATGATGTGGAGCCCTTCGGCAAGGATGCATTTATTATACAGGGAACTCCTGCGGATCTTCAGCAAGCCAACCATAAGGCCGCTCTCGAGTCTATTCTCGAGCAGTACAAGCATTATAGCAGCCTGAAATTGTCAAGGCGTGAGAAACTCATTCGATCGCTGGCATGGCAGGATTCGATCAAACCCGGCGCGGCGCTGGCCGAAAATGAAATCAGCCGCTTACTCGAAGATCTTTTTTTGTGCAAACATCCCAATGTTTCTCCGGGCGGAAGGCCGACCTATGTTGAATATGACGTGGAATACCTGACGAGGCTATTCGAAAAATAGCGGTTCAACCTTCACGAATTTAGTAATTGCTTAAAAGGTAGTCGACAAATTGAGCGACCGCGCGTCGCAAGACCGGCCCGCGGCCAGGGTAATTATTAGCAAGCACGGAAAAAATAAGTAACCGGTTTCTTTCGGTAAGCAGGTATCCGCTCAGGCAGATTACGCCTGACAATGATCCTGTCTTCGCGAAAATCCTTCCGCTGTCCTGCTTATAGTACGAACCCAGGGTACCGCTGCCACCGGTCGGAAGGATGCGCTTCATGCGCTCCAATCCAAATTCGTTTTTCATCTTGTTGAGAATCCAGACAAAATCCGCCGGAGAGAACAGATTGTATCGGCTTAGGCCGCTGCCATCCACCCATTCGGGCCGCTGGGGTAAACCCGCAAGATCAGTGCTGAGCAGCGTATCGATCATGGCCGCATCGTTCATGATCCCGAGTCGTTCATTGCCTGACATCAGGAGGGTTTGCTCGGCAAAAAAATTATCGCTGCGAAACATCATCGGGCGGTATAGCGAATCGACGGGTCTGGAATAGATCGTCCTGGTGGCATTTTTGTCGGGGGCAGGCCACGTATGCGTAATAAAAATTCTTTTCCCAACTGTGTCTTTGAGCAAATCAAGCGTTGCCTGCAGCCCCCCGGTCACAAAAGGCACGTCCTGCTGACGAAACTTTTCAGTTCCTTCCGTAATCATGAAAGAATTGTCGCTGAAATTTCTTTTGACAAAAAAATGTTTACCCGTCGAGTCGGCGAAGTCAACCTTCCAATTGATATCCGGTATGGAATAACTGCTGAACGATTGGTCGGGTTGCTGTTGCTGGTTCCATTGGATGATGTTCCCGTATACCGGCATTGGGCTTCGCTCCACCATATAATCATCGTTGTAGTCATCCCAGCTCCAGCCGGGACCCAGGCCTTCTTCTTTCCAATGTGCATCTGAAATGTATACGGGTAAATTTTTCCGTTTCAGAAAATCGATGACAGGTTGCCAGGCATAGTCGCGGTGAAGGAGGGTCGGGTCGCCTGACGGCAAAACAAGAATACCGGAATCCGTTTCCATGTAACGCATGCCCACAATCGAATCTCCAAGGTATTTTAGGCCCGCATAGAGGGAAAAAAGCTTGGTGTTGCTTGCCGGGACAAAATAATTCTCGTCCTGGTGCCCATAGAGCACAAGACCGGAATTGGCGTCGAATACTTGTACACCAATGAGCGCATTTTCCAAGCCCTTCGGTCGAAAAAGATCGGCACGAGCCTGTTTGTCGATCCTTTTGCCGGGAAAACAGGCTGAAAAAATTGATAGGGCGGCAAAAAGCCATAGAATACAATGCTTCATTTTTCAAAATTCACAAAACAAACTCAAATTTCGCACCGTGGGCCAATTAATGATTTGAGGTGCCGGGGACAGCGGGGAGCGATTCTCTACGGGAAGAGGTCCCAATCTCCTACTCCAAAATTAGGCACGGAGAAATTGTCTTCACGGCCAGAAAGAAGGCTTTGTGGTCGTTCCACCCTGTAAGGTACAATCCACACAACTCAATACTGCTGAATTATATGCTACGATTGCTCCTGATGACGGAGCAATAATTCCCGTGACGGGTGCATAACCGCCAAGACCATATTCAAGAACCAAACTATCGGGCGTGTTTCCCACCCTTATTAAATTGCAACCAATAGGTATCGGGTAAACCCAGTTGGGTGGTCTAATGATAAAGATTCTTTGCTCCTGCAACGTGGCAAACGAGATAAAACCCAGCACGGGCTCATTGGGGTTTGATACATTATGAATATTGCCGGTTAATTGTGAAGGCTGAGGGTCAAAAAGAGAACCGAGTTGTTCGGTACTTTGCTGGAGAAGTTGCCAAAATGCAAATGATGAAGCATCCAGCGCATATTGCCTGACAAGAATGCTATACTCCACACTTAGTTTTTGAGATTCTGACGGAATTAAGATCAAGGGTTGTTCATAGATTATATCCTCACTTAATTTTGCCGAGGAACCCAGCAACAGGTCAGTCGATTGATTCGTCTGCCAGCAGGTAGATACCATTTGGTTCGTATCTCTTTCGATAACTGTGGTGTCCTGAGGATCATATATGTATTCTGAGCCATCCGCGGGATGATATTCCCAGGTTTCCGTGTACTGCCAGCGGTAATAGCGCGTGTTATTCTGAGGGTCGTGTGTGTTCACATAAATTTGAACGCCTTCACTTTCGGATTGCCAGGAAACGCTGTCAATGGGGGGCGTAATCCTCACTGGCATATCATCAGACAGGTATTGGCTACCATTGGAAGTTATTATTTTAAGCCTGTAGAGTTCACTATTATTGAGGTTGAGCTGATTGGTCGCATATTTTCCGGCGCTTTGTTCATTTAAATCATAGGAATCGCCGTTTGCGCCAATCACACTGACCAACGCTCCTGTTTCCGCAACTGAGAAGAAATTATAGGTCGAATCACTGACATTTTGCGTCCTTGACAAATAGATAATTGTTGAATCATTGCCACTGATAATGGTTCCGTCTACGACCAGATAGTGAACACCACCAGCAAGAGCCGGTGGATTATATGGCTGCCTGCAAAACAAGTCATCGATAAAAATAAGTAGCAAAAAAATAAAGCTATAATTGGCAAATCGCATGAATTAAGGGCATTTCATAAGAGGGCAATAGGAGTCATGCAATGGATTAAAGATAGAACTTTTACGGGATCGCTGGGACAGTGCTTACCCGTTATTCGAAGAATCTGCCCGCTCATCGACTAGGAAAGCTTCAAAAACTGTGTATGGGCTACCTTTGCAAAAAAATCACATGAGCAAGTTTCTCAGGCATTCCGTGCTACTAATATTCATTTTACCAATATTCAGTTTTGATCCGCCAAAAAAGAAATCAGTCAAGTTTATCGACAAGGCCAATATGGATCTCAGCATCAAGCCTGGCGATAACTTCTACCTGTATGTCAACGCGAATTGGCTAAAGAGGAATCCGGTGCCCGCTTCCAAGACAAGATGGGGAAGTTTTGACCAATTGCGTGAACTGAGCACCGAGCGCATACATTCCCTCCTTGAAGAGGCTACCACCAAAACCAGTCTTGACCGGCTGCACCAGATGGTCGGCGATTATTATACCAGCGGAATGGACAGCCTGAACCTTGAGCAATTCGGGTATGACCCCATCAAGCCGGATTTACAACGGATCGACGGCATTATGTCTCTCTCCGGACTGCTCGATGAAGTTGCTTATGATCGCGTCCACGCATTGGGAACAGAATTATTCGGATTTTCGATTAGCCAGGACAGTAAAAATGTCAATGCTTATATACCTCACTTCAGCCAAGGCGGTACTTCTCTTCCGGACCGTGATTATTATCTGAAAAACGATCGCCGCAGTACGCGGGTGCGTGAGGCCTATCTCCGGCATTTGAAAAACATGTTTCATTTGATCGGAGCGGATGATGCTGCGACGGTCGCGGATGCGGATGCCGTGATGCGAATAGAAACCGCACTGGCGAAGTCACAACTGAGCAGGACCGAAATGCGAGATCCGGACAAAACTTATAATAAATTCTCGGTGAAAGACTTCACAACCATGACGCCTTCGCTCGACTGGAAAGCTATCCTCATGAAATTCCAGGTAGTCGGAGCCGACAGCATCGTCACGAATAACCCATCTTTTTTCAGGTCCGCTGACCTGCTGGTCGGTGCATTGCCTCTCCAGGACTGGAAGATTTACCTGAAGTGGAAGGTGCTGAGCAGCGCTGCTCCCTATTTAAGCAAGGCCTTTATCGACGAGGATTTCACATTCGCCCAGGTGCTCTCGGGGCAAAAGGAGCAAACTCCCCGCTGGCAGCGCATGAGCAACCTGATCGACCGCCAGCTCGGTGACTTCCTCGGCCAGCTGTACGTTGCCAGGTATTTCAAGCCCGAGGCAAAGCAACGCATGCAGGACTTGGTGAATAATATGGTTTCCACTTTTTCTGACAGAATAAAAAAACTTGATTGGATGAGTGCCGAAACCAAAACCAAAGCGCTGGAAAAATTGGATGCGATCACCAAGAAAATCGCCTATCCCGATAAGTGGAAGGAATACGAAGGTGTGACAATAGACAAAAAGGACCTGCTTGGAAACACGCGGCGCTGTGAAGTGTGGGCGTATAACGATATGGTCAGCCGGTTTGGCAAACCAGTCGATAAAACCCGATGGGGAATGACGCCACCCACAATTAATGCCTATTACCAGCCGACCAATAATGAAATTGTATTCCCCGCCGGCATCCTGCAATATCCATTTTTCGATTTTGCCGCGGACGATGCGGTCAATTACGGTGGTATCGCCGCCGTCATCGGGCATGAGATGACGCACGGATTTGATGACGAAGGAAGAAAATATGCTGCGGATGGTAATCTCAAGGACTGGTGGACAAAGGATGACGCCGCCAAGTTCACCAAAAAAGCAAATGAAGTCGTGGAACAGTATAGTGCATTCACGGTGCTGGATACACTTCATGTCAATGGTAAGCTCACGCTGGGTGAAAACCTGGCCGACCTCGGTGGTCTTTCTATCGCCTATGAGGCATTTACCAAAACACCCCAATTTAAAGAGGGCAAAAAGATTGACGGATTTACGCCCGCGCAAAGATTTTTTATCAACTGGGCACAGGTGTGGCGCACGAATATATTACCGGAAACAGCATCGCAACTGGTCCTTACAGACTCTCATTCACCTGGAATGTACCGCGCGAATGCGCCACTCGAAAATATTGATGCGTGGTATCAGGCTTTCGACGTAAAGCCGGGAGATAAAATGTACAAATCGGAAAACGAGAGAACAAAGATCTGGTAATCGCAAAGCCTAAACACGCTCCTGAGCGCGTAGCCAGCGTTCGGGAATTTCATTGCTGCTGGCCAGCAGGTAGTCCTTGTACGAGCATGCAATAAATTTTTTATCCGGCAGCTGCATCCACCACCGGCTTGTTTTCCTGCTTTGCAGAAAAGTGGTCTCGACTTCAGCGAAAGCGGTATGATATTCGACAAATGATTCCCTTTCGTCCAGGGCCGCTTCCCTCCGTCCCCGGCTTTTTCCGTCGAGGAGATACCAAAGCATGTGGCTGATTTGTTTTGCAGTGAGGTTCTCACGGTCTTTCGATGGATCGTAGCCATAAATTCCGACCGTGTTGACGTTGGGGCTTAAGCCTGCAAAACGCATGAGCGAGCAGGCTTCCTCGCCGTTAAACCCGTTCGGAGAAAGTTCATTCGATGGCGCAAAAGCATGTGCAATGGCGGATATGTCAAAACTAAATAAAGATGAATTTCGAATGACCGGTTCCATTTCGTCGATATTTTCCTTGACGCTGCCCACGCGGTAACAATCAAAGCGCAGCTTGTCCATGGTTTCCAGCATATGGGGGTTAACGTAATAGCTTTGGAAGCCGATATGATTATAGTGGCGCACATAATTTGGCTCGCCGGTCAGCAACTCCATCAGGAAATTTTGACTTCTGTTTGGCGATTCAATATCGAGATCGATGAGTGCGTCGACGGACACCGCCTCGATGACCTGCTTTTTGTCAGCATACAGATTGTATTGGGAGAGCGTGAGGTCGTGGGAGCCGCCGATAATGACAATGGTCTTCGCATGTTCCGAAAGTTCTTTCAATACAGTTTTCAGCGCTGCGTAGGTATCATTGAGTGTAGCTCCCATCCTGACGTTGCCCGCATCTGCGATCCTCATGTCCTTGTGCCAGTAAAAGAGGGAATAAAATTGTTCGCGAACAAGCGCAGAAGACTTTGGTCCCTGGACCGAACG
>Ga0070731_10004324_pt1 | contig 12296 bp, 6 predicted proteins | sample Coa_R1_2_FD_66448 | JGI IMG/M metagenome (GOLD analysis project Ga0070731, IMG submission 66448) | Surface soil microbial communities from Centralia Pennsylvania, which are recovering from an underground coalmine fire - Coalmine... | ecosystem: Environmental > Terrestrial > Soil > Unclassified ... | reverse complement strand
GCGACGGCCCTTGCGGTAAAGCATGGGCATACGGTGAAACGTGATCCGACGTTTCCAGAGATGGCGATTCTTCAAGGAGAGGATCCCGCGCAACTGGCGCGTGCGGCAATCGAGGAACTCGGAGGAATGCAACGCTTCGTTTCGCGCGGCGAGATTGTGTTGGTCAAGCCCAATATCGGGTGGGATCGCACGCCGGAGCAGGCGGCCAACACGAATCCGGATGTCGTGGCTGAGATTGTGCGTCAGAGCCTGAATGCGGGCGCGAAGCGAGTGATTGTCACCGACGTGAGCTGCAACGATCCGCGGCGGTGCTTTGAGCGATCGGGGATTGCGGAAGCGGCGAAGCGGGCCGGAGCGGATGTTGTTTTGCCCGATCCGTCACAATTCAAGGAAGTTGATTTGCAGGGAGAGATCCTGCGCGGGTGGCCCGTCTTTGAACCTTTCCTGAACGTTGACAAGGTCATCAACGTTCCCATCGCAAAGCATCATGGGCTTACCGGCACGACGCTCGGCATGAAAAACTGGTACGGAATTCTCGGGGGACAGCGGAACCAGTTGCATCAGAGAATTCACGAAAGTCTCGTCGATCTCGCCGCCTTCATGCGTCCGACACTGACCATCATTGACTGCTATCGGGTGCTGCTGCGAAACGGACCAACGGGAGGCAATCTGGACGATGTGCTTCTGAAGAAGACGATCCTGGCCTCAACCGACCCGGTGGTGGTCGATGCCTATGCAGCAAAGGCGTTCTGGAATCTCGAAGTGGGCGATCTCCCTTACTTGGGCATGGCGGTAAAGCGCGGGCTGGGTACGGCGGAGTTCGAGAGAGTGCGCACCAAATTCAGGCAAATTTAAGGCCGGATGCCGGACTGTTCTGCCGCAATGAACAGTCCGGACCGGCGGCAGCAGCGTCGAATGGACGCGGAGACAAAGACGCTGCGAGCGGAGCAATTCCTCACTCGTACGTGAAGTTGAGTCTGTCGACGTATACGGTGTACGGCGATTGCTTGTAGTTTCCATCCATCTGATAGTTCACCGTCACTCCGTACCAGCCCACAGCCGAGAACGGATAGTAGGTCCAGTTAAGAACGTGGGTCACGCCGTTGAACGTGATGGATTTGTAGAGCAACTGGTTACTCGAAGTGCGGGCAACCTGAAGAGTCAGGTGGTTCCATCCATTCTCGATAGGATTGCAAGGAATACCGGTGGAGATCCACTTCGCGCCGGCATTATCCCAGATATCCCATTCGTTTCCTCCGGCGACGCGGCACTCGTGTCCCCAGGTGAATCCCATGTTGTTGAAGAACTGATTGATATCGAATTCGAGAGCCTGCGAGGCGCCGAGATTGCTTCCGAAGAAATACACGTCGTAAGTGAAATTATGAAGCGTCGGAACGATCGTGTGGCTGGAATCAGGCAGCCCTTGTGAGGAGAAGTCTCCGATTAGATGGTTATTCCATAGCGCGTCTGTATACGCCCACGTCCCACCGAGGTTGTACTGCGTGGAACTGCCCGACAGAGTCGGATTCTTGACGCCTTGGTACATGGCCCAGGTGGTTCCCGGCCCGCTCGGTGTGCAGCCGTTGCAGTCTCCGTAGGACGGTGGCTGCTGCGCGTAACCTTGCCATCCCCCCCCGCTTTGAATGTTCGAGAACGTCTTGCCATTTCCGCTGACGGTAATCGTCACCTGCTTCGTCGCCGCGCCGCCACAGTGGTCCCATTCCTCGACGGTCGTGTTATACGTTCCCGGGCTAAGCGACAGGCTGGTATTCAGCTTCGAACCCCCTACTGTGTACGCCAGTTGATTCGGACCGGTGTAGATTCCCATCGAGGCCACACCTAATGAGCAGGTGGTGGTAGAAGTCGCTACGAAATTCGCGGGCGAACCGACTGTGGAATTATTAGAGGGCGACGTTACGAATACGCCCGTGCCAGATTTTACGTAGATCGTAAGATTGGCTGTGGAGGCTCCGCCGCAATGATCCCATTCTTCGACCACAACGTTGTAAGTTCCTGGATTGAGGTTCAGCGAAGTGTTCAGACTCGATCCGCCCACCGTGTAGGCAAGCTGATAGGGAGCAGGGTAGATCCCCATCGAGGCCACGCCTTTTGAACAGGACGTGGAAGCTGAGGCTTTGAAATTTACACTTGTGCTGACTGTGCTGCCATTCGCTGGGCTGCTAACCGTAACACCTGCAATTGCGGATGCGACGGAAAAAAAGACGAAAATGGCAGTCGACGCAAAGACGTGCTTCTTCATTTGGGCTTTTCTCCGGTTGGATTCTCTTGCCAGGCCTGTAAGGCCATGAAAACAGAGGGATCTACCGTTGTAGGCAGGGCCACCCTGGGTTGCTGCTGGGCCGCAAATTACCCGGGTCGAACGCGGGCTGGAGCGGAACCTTCTGAGCGGAGTTTCTCCACTCTATACAGGCTTCACCGGAGTGTCAAACCGAAAAGATTGTAGTTCGTAATCAGAAGTGCTAACACCCATTTTCACGATGGGTAAATGAAATGGGGCTCTGGACGGGGGTTCGCAGGATATCCTATCCAGGGGAGCCCGGCGAACCGCAACGTTCCGCGATCAAAGGATGCTCAAAGCTGCGCAAAGCTTAGTGAATTCGGCCTAGGAGCGCTTGAAGAATTGCACCGCTCGTTCATGCTTTTCCGCAGCCTGCCGGCTGGCAAATGTCCCGAGATTGCGGCGTCTGCCAGTCTTCGCCTCTTTCTTGCGGGAGTACAAGCGGTACTGTCCACGTTTCAGTTTCCGTATCATGCTGCCTCTCGATTTTGCCTCGCGCGCGCCGCCCTCATTGCGGAATTGTGCCGCGATTTTGCGGGACGTTTTTTCGCGGCGGAGCGTGCCTGCTTCGCTAGCGAACTAGGCGATGCCCCGGAATGCCCCTCCTTCTTGAGAGCGGTGCTCGTGGCGCGCGATCGCTTGGGGGAAGGTTTCTGCCTGGAATGGCTTTGTCCGCGCTCGTAGTCGCGTTCTGCCTTTTCCGCAGTATTAGCAGAAGCTTTGCCTCTGCGGGGAGGGGAAAGTCGCACGCCAGCGCGGCGTGCCTTGGAAAGACCGATGGCAATGGCCTGTTGGGGTGAGGACACGCCATGTTTGCCTTCGCGCACATGGTGTATCTCTTCCCGGACGAATTCTCCTGCTTGAGTGCTGGGCGACTTTCCTTCTCGAGCATCTTCGCGAGCGCGTTCGATGGTTTTCTTCTCGGGCATATGCTTCTCCTGTGCACAGGCTAGTTGGGTCGCCCCGTGAGATTGCATCGACCGATCGCTGTAGAGCCTTTTCTCAGGTGCTGTAGGTGAGATGCAGGAGGCGCGACTCAGTTCGCCAGCAGACTTACCTCATCGAGCCAGACATTGTAGGGCTGCTGCGCGTAATTGCCATCCATCTGGAAAGCGACGTCGATCTCTTCCTGATACCAGTTCGGCTGGGCAGTGTAATAAGTGTCAACATCATAGGTCTGATCGGCAGCGCTCACGCTGATGTAGTGCACCTGGTTACCGACGCGTTCCAACGTCCAGATAAGGTGGATCCAGGTTTTGGAAGGGAAGTGGTTACAGGGGACGGAAGTCGGCCGCCAAACTTCATTGAGCGGATCCCAAATATCCCAACGATGAGTTTGGTCGAAGTCACACTGAGTACCCCAGGTCCAGCGCGTGCCGCCGAAAGCCTGATTGACGTCGAACTCGAGTGACTGCGGAGCATCGCCATCATCGATATAGAACCAGAGATCGTAAGTGAAATGACTGACGCTCCTTCCGCCCCCGATGGGAGTCCAATACAGCTCATTGGAATAAGCGTGATTGCCGGCGAGACTGAACTTGGCCGCGGATCCGTCGAGCGAAGGGGAAGCTTGGTGAAGATCCAAAGTGGAAACTGCCACCCCGAGTCCTGCTGCGCACGTTGTGCCTGTAGTTAGAACAGCGGAACAGGAAACCCATTCGGGAGAGTCTTGCAAGTTAAGCGCACCCGTATCCTGACTGGTCACGTTCACCTGCATGGAAGTGGTGGCCACATATCCGGCGGTATCCTCGGCAACGACCTCGACGGTGTGCGTGCCATTCGGCATCCAGATGAACTGATTGACGATGGTGTTCGGCGTGTAGAGCACGGCAAAGCCATCGACGTAGAGGCGCACCGTGTAAATGGGGTCCGGAGGGGTAGCCTCAGCCACGATTGGCACGGGCGAACTTACAGTGGCGTCATTGGCGGGACTCGCGATGGTCAAGGGAAATCCACAAAGCGCCGGAGGAGGCGGTTCTGTTGCCGGAGGCACGATGGAAGTATTCGCCGGTGGAGTCGGAGTGACAGGGCAATTCGCCACATTTTTCGGCAGCCCCTGACAGCCCCCAAGCGACCCCAGAATCAGCGCCAGTGAGACCGTACCCGTGATTAGAGCGCAGCGATAAAATTCGCGGCGTACGTTTCTTTGCATTCCCGACCCTCGGTGCTTACTGCCTTGACGGAAGACCAGCACCTGCGAGCGGTCAGACATGCGGTCAAAGTACGAACTTAACCTTTCGGTCACTGGGGCCGCTAAGAGCCCACTTTGCGTTCGGCATCAGCGGCAAGCGGAGGGAAAGCCGGGCGGATGCAACAATCTCGCTTCAACTCAAAAGTTACTGCTTAAGTCTAAAAATCGAAGTGCCATACCAACAATACGGCGGCTACGGTACGCCAAACGAGAGTATTCCTGATTCGCAATCCTTCTCAACCTCACTGTTGAATTCAAGTTGACGCGCATCATAGGGGGCACTCGAAAACAGCGAAATCGAAAATGAAGTTTGCGCGCAGCATTCATTCGGTGCAAGTACCGGAAGGAAGGTTGTGTCGGCAATCCGACGAAACTGCACTGCCGCCAACCACTTGGCGCTCAATGACATCTCAAAGTTGCGAAGGGGAAAGCGCCACACGACGGGGTCCGATAGACCTGTCAGTTGTAGTGTCAGTACGCCACCCGACACTGCAATGAAAAAGGAGTCGATGGATGCGGATAGCTCAAGTTGCGCCACTTTATGAGAGCGTTCCACCGCGATTGTACGGGGGGACAGAACGTGTCGTTTCCTGGCTCACGGAAAAACTGGTTTCGCTCGGACATGAGGTAACTCTATTCGCGAGCGGCGATTCTGTTACGACTGCTCGCCTGATTCCCGGCTGCACACGGTCGCTCAGGTTGGATTCCGACTGCATCGACCCTCTCGCGCATCACATCTTGATGGTCGAGCGAGTTTTTGCGGAAGACTTCGATTTGATTCACTTCCATATTGATTATCTGCATTTTCCCCGGAGCCGATACGAGAGGCTTCCCTTCCTCACCACCCTGCACGGCCGCCTGGACATCCCTGACCTGGTTCCGCTCTATCGGGAATTTCAGGAGACGCCCCTGGTTTCAATCTCGGCTGGCCAGCAAAAGTCGTTGCCGTGGGTGAACTGGCTGGGGACGGTGCATCACGGAATGCCCGCGGCCCTGTTAACGCCGTGTGCGACTAAGGGCAAGTATCTTGCATTTCTGGGACGCGTTTCCCCTGAGAAGGGATTGGATCGAGCCATCGAGATTGCAATTCGTTCGGAGATGCCGCTGAAGATCGCTGCCAAGGTCGATCGTGCTGATCGCGAATATTTTGACGGAGTCATCGAGCCGCTGCTTGATCACCCGCTGATCGAGTACATTGGGGAAATTGGGAATTTGGACAAAGGAGAATTTCTTGGCAACGCCGCAGCTTTGCTGTTCCCGATCAACTGGCCTGAGCCTTTCGGTCTTGTGATGATTGAAGCGATGGCGTGCGGGACCCCGACGATTGCATATCCCTATGGATCCGTCCCAGAAATCATTGTGGATGGAACCTCCGGGTTTTTGGTAAATGATATGGTCGAGGCGGTTGCAGCGGTGAAAAGGATTGGCAAAATTGATCGAGACGCTTGCCGCCGGTACTTTGAAATGAATTTCACAGACGAACAGATGGCGGCGAATTATGTTGCCATCTACCAAGAACTGATTCATCCAAAGTCGGCCTCGGTCACGGTCGAAGAGGGAGTTCTGAATTGGATGGAAGTGGAATCGCACACGCCCAGTACTACATAGCGACCACCGCGTCTCGGGCGGATGATCGTGCCCGCGTCCTGAAGTACGGAAGAACGTTCTTTGTATTTGACCGGCTAGGCGATGTACAGACGTCCGGCCTGGGCGAAGAAGGTCTGTTCTATGATGGGATGCGCTACCTTTCAGAATTCTGTCTGAATCTGTGGACCGCTCGCCCCCTGCTGCTGAGTTCGACGGTCGCTACCAACAACTTCCTATTCACAGCGGACGCTGCGAATCTGGACGTTTTCCGTGAAGGGTCGGTGGCGATTCATCGTGGAGTGTTGCATCTGGTTCGGTCTCGATTCCTGTGGCGCGATTCCTGCTTCGAGAAACTATTGTTCGTAAATCACGGGCTCGACAATCTCGATATTCCAGTAAGCCTCAATTTCGCCGCGGATTTCGCCGATATCTTCGAGATTCGCGGAACCGCGCGCGAAAAACGCGGCAGGCAAAGGGATCGCGAAGTCAATGGAAGTTCAATTCTGCTCTCCTATGAGGGCCTCGATGGAACTCTCCGCGAAACCTCGATTCGGAGCAACCTCGCCCCCCGGCGCTCATCTCACGCGGATTTCGAATTCGAGATTTCCCTGCGGCCCAAGGAGAAGATCGCACTTGAACTCGAGATCGCTTGCGACCCTGACAAATCCCGGCCATCGGTGGGATACGACGACGCACTCAGCTCTGCCCATTTCGAGTTGTCAGCAATCGCCAAAGGTTTCCCCCGCATCAGCAGTTCCAATTCGCGGTTCAGTGATTGGATCGCCCGATCGCTTTCCGACCTGGAGATGATGATTACGGGGAATCCCGAGCAAAATTATCCCTACGCCGGCGTTCCCTGGTTCAGCACGGTTTTCGGGCGCGATGGAATCATCACAGCGCTCCAGACTTTGTGGTTGAATCCGGACATCGCGCGCGGTGTTCTCGAATTTCTCGCCTCGACCCAGGCGGATGCAGTCGATTCAGTCGCTGATTCCGAGCCGGGAAAAATTCTTCACGAAATGCGCCGCAGCGAGATGGCCGTCCTCGGCGAAGTCCCTTTCGGCCGTTACTACGGGAGCGTCGACGCCACGCCCCTTTTTATTGTTCTCGCCGGCGCCTATCTAGAGCGAACCGGCGACCGACCGTTCCTTAAAGAATTGTGGCCCCACATACAACGAGCGTTGCAATGGATCGATGAGTATGGTGACGTCGATGGTGACGGGTTTGTCGAATATGCGCAGCACTCGCACAAAGGACTCGTCCAGCAGGGCTGGAAGGACTCAAACGACTCCGTGTTCCATTCGGATGGCCGAATTGCGGAGGCGCCGATTGCATTATGCGAAGTGCAGGGCTACGTGTATGCGGCGAAACTTGCGGCGGCACGAATAACGCATCTGCTCGGCAACGTCGATCACTGCTGTGAGCTTGAAATACAGGCGGAATCATTGCGTACTCACTTTGAAGAGCAATTCTGGTGCAATGATCTGGGAACATATGCGCTGGCACTGGACGGCAGGAAGAATCCATGTCGAGTGAGAGCGTCGAATGCCGGGCACACTCTGTTGACGGGAATTGCATCGCCGGAGCGAGCGCGCCGCGTGGCGGAGAGTTTGATGTGCGACGACTCGTTTTCCGGGTGGGGAATACGCACGGTGGCGACCGTGGAATCCCGCTACAACCCGTTGTCGTACCACAACGGTTCCGTCTGGCCGCACGACAATTCGATTATCGCTAACGGCATGGCGAAGTTCGGCTACAAGAAACTGGCGGGGCAAATTCTGCTGGCGCTGCTTGATCTTAGCGGCGAAGTGGAACTCCATCGCCTGCCGGAGTTAATTTGCGGGACGAAGCGGCGCCCGTCAGAGGGGCCGACGCTTTATCCCGTGGCCTGTTCTCCGCAGGCCTGGGCGGCCGCTACTCCCTTCTTTATCCTCGAAGGCTGTCTTGGGATTTCCGTGCAAGCCGATCGGCGCCGCATCATTTTCGACAATCCCTACTTGCCCGAGGGGATCGCGCAACTTTCCATCTCCAACTTGCGTTGTGGAAAGGCTGCGATCGATCTACTGCTGGAGCGCCGTAGCGACTCTGTACTCGTGCACTGCGAGAGCAAGCCAGAGGATGTCGAAATCGTTACGACGATTCAGTAGCGGCCCCTCAGAACTTCGTGTGGAACCGGCCGTCAACGGAAATTCCGCCCAGCTGATCTCGCTCCACGCTGACCGACCAACGCTTCGTGACTTGATATTCGCCTTGCACGATTTCGCTGCCCGGCTGCGATACATCGGTGGAAAACGAGAACAGCAGATTCTTCGTGACTCGCTGCTGAAGGGCAACGCGTGCCGAGGGATTCGCGTTGTTCCCGCCGAGAGTCGGATCGATCTGCAAGCTCGAAATGCCCGCAAGTTTTTGCACACTACTGCTGAGCTGCCCCGCGACCTGCGAAGCGATCATCGAATCGGTGCTCTGACTGCTCGCCGCCTGTTCTTGCGTAGTCTTGCCGCGGGCGACCAAGTTGATAATGTCGGCCGTTGCCAGCGGCGGGTCAGAAACGTATGAGGTCGTGAGTTTGTCCAGCGGACCGCGTATAGTGAGAGTCAGATTGTATTGCTCCACCGTCGTGGTAACCGAGACGTTGAGTACAGGATGAGTTTCGTTGGGGTCGTCGAAAGTGATAATTCCTCGCTGCAGAGCGTAACGGACATTTCGATAGAACAACTCGCCGGAAGTCAGCGTCGTACGTCCGGTGATCACGGGATCGGCCGCAGTTCCACCTACTTGAAGAGCGGCTTGCCCGGCAATGCTGACCTGAGAGCTGGTGGCATTCAAATTCTGCTGGGATTGCACGTTGATTGCGAGCTTCACCGTATCGGCAAACCCTGGCTGCGAGACGGTATTCCCGGTGCTGAACTGATCGGCGAACTTGGAAAGATCGAAGCTCGGGGTAAACGACAGGCTATCGATGAGCACGCTCCCGCTCAGCTTTGAGGCTTTGGCGGTGCCGCTGAGCCCCAGATTCGCGTTGAGCACGCAGCGCAATCCATCTGGATAGCGCAGCCGGATCGATTGCCCTTGAACCGCCAGATTGAAGGCGATGCCAGGACGATAGCTAGCAGAGCCTCCCAGCGAAATTTGGCCGCCGCCAAGTAGCGCTGTCAAGTTCGCAATTTGTGCATGAGTATTGTCGATATTAATCGTTCCATTCAATTTTTCCACACCGATGGGAGCATCGACGGTCGTCATCGCAATATTCTTAAGTTGAACCTGGCCATGCAGCTGAGTGCCGGACGACCGCACATCGAGAGCCACCGTACCGGCGCTACTCACCGACGGCGCCACCAGTTGGAGAATGTGAACATCGATCGCGCCCTGCGCGGTCAGAGTCGGCGATTCCTTCTCGCCAATCGGCACGCGGCCTTGCGCCCGCAGCGAAGTGCCCGTTCCTTCAATGTCCGTCGGTTGCAGCGTGACGACCGAGTTCGCGTAGTCCATACGAATCGGCTTGACCGCCGCGATTTGCAGCGACTGGTAACTCGCCTTTAACACAGGGACGGAAAGATGCGCCTCGACGCGAGATTTATCTTTCAGTGGTCCTTTCAATACGGCATGCAGCTCGGTTTGCCCTTGGAAGCCCTGCGGCACGCTCGGGGCGTAGGTGGCTACGAGTGTGTCGAGCGGAATCGTGCCAGTATCGATCGCGATGTTTGCATCATAGTTTCCGGTCAAGGCGATCGTGCCATGAGCTCGAATCGCCGCCTGGGCGACATTCGTATTCAAATTCAGTTCAGCCTGGTGTTGAGCAATGCGAATGTCGGACCTCAGCCCGGAGATCGAGTTCTGTCGAACCTGCATCTGCGGCAATTGTATGGTCGCCGACAATTGCGGATTATCCAACGTGCCGTCGCCATTTACAGATGCTGAAACCGTCCCATTCAGCCCCAGGTTTTTTTCCTGCACCGTTCTCAGCTTCTGCAAAACCAACGAGGGAACATCCAGCCGAACTTTGTATGCCTTCGTTTGTGGAACGAATGAAATGTCGCCGTTAAGTCCTCCGGCTAAGGTCGTCAGCTTTAAGTTCGTCAGAATCGCTCCATTCTGCGCATGGAAGGTCACATTGGCGCTTTGCAACGGTTCGCCGTAGGCGCTGGCATTGGTAATCTGCAGCGAGCCGGAACCGACAGGTTGTTGTTGCGACCCTCGCAGAGTGACGTTCGCCGAAATATCTCCTGAAATCGGATACTGCTGTTTAGCGAGAGCTTGCAAATCGGCCAATCTTAATCGCTGCACCGTAAGGTGTCCCTCGAGCGGCGCTGAAGTGTCATAATCCCAGTTCTTCAACTGGATACTTGCATTCATGGTTGCGTCGCCCTGGTGCGCGTTGACGATGGAGGCATTGTCGATCGCGATTCGGGTGGGATTTGCGTTCATCGTCAGACTCGCGCTCTTCCACTGGCTGCCTTCAATTTCGAGGTTGCGGGCGTCCAGTTTCGCTCGGACACTAGGCCTCTTCATCGATCCTTCCACGACGGCGCTAATAGTCGCGGATCCAGAGATGCTTGGAGGTGAAGATTGCGTAGGACGAAACGAGAGCGCGACGGCTGCCAGTTGGTGGAGATCGTTCGCGGTCAGCTGGAGTTGCAGGCGGCTGCGGTCGCCGACTGTTCCTTCAGCCGTGAGAGTTGCGGCGGGCATGCGAACGGTTGTGTTGTGCACTTGGACCGTTTGCCGCGGACCGTCGTAGTCTGCATGGATCGCTCCACTGACAGGCACTTCCTGCGCCGGGGCATTGTTTGTATTGCTGGCGCGCGCATGGACGGTCAGGTCAGCGTGAGCGCGCAAGTTGGATACAGGACCCTTCCACGACGCGATCACCTTTCCATCCAGTGTTCCCGAGAGGTTTGCGCCTTGGATCCCTTGTTGCCCGATGGCGCGCTGAATTGCGCGCAGGGAAATGGCGCTGAGAGACACAGCCACTGTGGCATCCGGAGTCGTGTCGAGATGTTGCATCTGAGCTTTCGCTTCCAGGCGTCCCCCCATGGAATCCAGCTTCAGACTCGTGAGCAAATCTCCTCGGGCGACCTTATATGTTCCCGCGATCCTTCGCGCCCCTACCCGCTTGCCCGACGCAATCGCGCTCAGAAATTCACTCGCAATCGTGCCGTCGACGCTGACGCACCGGAGCAACGGTTGGTTCGCCGCATTGTGGAAGTGAAGCCTGCCGTCTGTCGTTACATCTCCGGCCGGCCGCACCGAAGGTGACAGTTCTGCAAAATCCTGCGTATGAATTCGGACCTGGTAGACAGCGTCTGCAACGGGGTTCGAGTAGTTCGAAATACGCGCCTCAAGATTTACCTGCGAAGACCCGACATTGAGGACGGCGGGGGTAATCTCAAAGTTTTGGGGGTCGGCGCTGAACTTAAGATTCAAGTTGTGCGGAATGCTAGCGTATTGCGCATAGCGCAGCTGGCCATCCTTGTAGGAAAAGATTCCAACATAACGCTTTCCCGCCGACTCGAAGTGGATATCGGTACCGAGATCATGCAGGTCGGCCTCCAGCGGAATCTTGCGGTCGTTGTAATCGATTTCGCCATTCGTGATTGCCGCATGGCCGACGGCCAAATCGAACACGCTCGTGTTACTGCTGCTTTTACTCGGAGGAGCGATGGGAAGATTGTTTTTTCCTACGCTGCTGGCCTGGACGTGGACAACCGGATGATCGATCAGCAGTTCGCGCAACGTGACCTCACGATGCAGTGCTGAAACGACCTTCAAGCCTACGGTGAGCCGGTCGGCGTGCAGAAGCGGCGGTTGTGCGGCATCCTCAGTTCCGTGAAGCGTGATGTTATAGAGATGGGCGGTGAGGGTCGAGAGGCGAAAATCAAAACCTCCGATTTCCGCGTGTCCGCCCGTTGACGTATCAACTTCCTCGACGATCTTGCGAAGGGCGAATCGCTGGAAACTGGCGCTGCGCAGATAAAGGTACGCGCCCACTGCCACCAGCAACAGCAGTGCTACGAATCCCGCCAGTCCCCAGCCTATCCTTCGTTTCCACGTCATACGTGAATTCCTAAAAAGCCTGCCCAATCGTGATGTAGTACTGGGTCGGATTTATGCCCGGCACTGGATTCAGATTCCGCCCGAGATCGATGCGCACCGGTCCGATCGGCGTGGCATACCGTAATCCGACGCCAATCGTATTGGTGTAGTTGTTTACAAAATTCG